>Ga0335082_10000114_pt1 | contig 81444 bp, 66 predicted proteins | sample Lox_Sample_41_FD_206718 | JGI IMG/M metagenome (GOLD analysis project Ga0335082, IMG submission 206718) | Soil microbial communities from Loxahatchee National Wildlife Refuge, Florida, United States - Lox_Sample_4.1 | ecosystem: Environmental > Terrestrial > Soil > Wetlands | place: USA... | reverse complement strand
GGGCCTTCCAGGTTCCTTGTGGGTCCTTTGCCAGGTCGGCCCCACGTACTTATGGAACACTGCCTCACGGTAACGTTTTCGCGAAATAAAGGGACTCGGCTGTTTCCGGTATTGTCGTGGGGGAAAGAAAACTGCGGTCTAGAACCAACACGGCCTGGCCGCTTCGCATCGAAGCAAGACGGCAACTCTTTCGCCTGCCCGTTGCCTCTCCCCAGCTCACAACCCGGCCGATTCTACGCAGGAGGTTCCTCATGCGTTTCTCGCGATTGCTTGCACCCGTCTTTGGCGTAGTTCTTCTTTGCGGCTTCCTCAGTCCAGCCGCAAGGCCGGATGCGTTCGACAAAAAAACTGTGGTGACCTTTGATCAGGACGTCGAAATTCCTGGATGGACCCTGCCCGCGGGCACCTATGTTTTTAAATTGATGCGCAGCAGCTCGGACCGCAACATCGTGCAGGTCTGGGATGGCAGCGAATCCCAACTCATCACCACGCTCCACACCGTCAGTGAAGTCAGCGCCGCAACTCCGAACGACGCTTATTTCACGCTCGACGAAACTGACTATGACGAGGGCTTGCCCCCTCTTCTCCAGAGCTGGTTCTATCCCGGTGATAACATCGGCTGGACCTTTCTCTACCCTAAGGATCAAAGGCAACCGGCTGACTACCGAACACCGGTAGCCGCCTCTCGCCGCGAAAACGCGCTTGTGCTCTCCGCGCGTGCTCGGTGAACGAGCCGGGTCTCCGCAAAACCTGCGAAGGGCTCTGTCCGGGAGGAGCCCTCGCACGATAATTGTTTCAGTTTCCCTTCGTCTCCGTTCGATGCCTGTTTTCGCCGTTCACTGCAAACCTAAGCCTCGCCAAATCAATGCGTTGATTCCCCGCATTGCCGATGTTAGCCTGTTAGAGACTTGGTCTACCTCTCTCCCCGAGAGGCGGGCGATGGGGGTTGAGCCGCGCCGCGTGCCGCCCCAAGATGAAAACTGAGGAGCTTGTTTTGAGCGAAGCTAAGAGGAATTTTCTGTTCACTTCCGAGTCCGTAACCGAAGGACACCCCGATAAGATTGCCGATCAAATTTCGGATGCCGTGCTTGATGAGGTGATGCGCCAGGATCCCAAGGGTCGCGTGGCCTGCGAAACCCTTCTTACCACCGGTCTAATCGTCGTCGCGGGCGAAATCACCACCGATGCCCATGTGAATTATGACGAAATTGCCCGCGAAACCGTGCGCCAGGTCGGCTACGACAACGCCCAGTATGGTTTTGACGCCGATACCTGCGCCGTCGTCTGCACCGTGAAGCGCCAGTCTCCCGACATCGCCATGGGCGTCGACACCGGTGGCGCTGGCGACCAGGGCTTGATGTTTGGCTATGCCTGCGATGAGACCGAAGAGCTCATGCCCATGCCTATCCAGCTCGCTCACCGCCTCACTCAGCGTCTCTCCGAAGTCCGCAAGAGCAACAAAGTTCCTTTCCTCCGTCCCGATGGCAAGTCTCAAGTCACCGTCGAATATCGCGACGGCAAGCCCTATCGTGTGGATTGCGTCGTCATCTCCACCCAGCACAGCGATTCCGTTTCGAACGAAGAGTTGCGCTCCGCCATCATGGAGCATGTCATCAAGCCTATCGTCCCCGCCAGGATGCTCGACGCCAACACGAAATTCCACATCAATCCAACGGGCCGCTTCGTCATCGGCGGGCCCATGGGCGATGCCGGCCTGACTGGCCGCAAGATCATTGTCGACACCTACGGCGGCTACAGCCGTCACGGCGGTGGCGCGTTCTCCGGTAAGGATCCTTCCAAGGTTGACCGCTCCGCCTGCTACATGGCGCGCTATATCGCAAAGAATATCGTGGCCGCCGGCTTGGCTTCGCGCGCGGAAGTGCAGCTCGCGTATGCCATCGGCGTGGCTGAACCCGTCTCCGTCATGGTCGACACCTTCGGCACCGCCGCCATACCCGAAGAAAAGATCACCCAACTCGTCCGTGAGCTCTTCAAGCTCACCCCGAAGGGAATCATCGAAGCGCTCGACCTGCGCAAGCCCGTCTACAAGCCCACCGCTGCCTACGGCCATTTCGGCCGCACGGGCGCCGGTTTCACTTGGGAGCGCACCGACCGCGCGGAAGCCTTGAAAAAGGCAGCCGCCGGCCAAGGCTTGGCGGTCGAAGCGGGGGCGCGCCGCTAACGGCCGCCTCGATCATCGACTTTCCCTCTCAACAGGCGAGTCCCCTTTGTTGAGGTGTAACTAACCCCTGTATCGCCCTGAAAATTTCTTTCGAATTGAGGAGAACACGCATGGCTACCGCGGAACTGAAGAAGGGTGATGTGAAGGATATCGGCCTCGCCGACGCCGGTAAACGCAAGATCGAATGGGCTGCGCAGCAGATGCCGGTCCTCCAGCAGATTCGCAAGCGATTCATCAAGGAGCAGCCCCTCAAGGGATTGCGCGTTTCCGCCTGTCTCCACGTCACCAGCGAAACCGCGAACCTCATGATCACTCTCCGCGACGGTGGCGCCGACATCGTCCTCTGCGCTTCCAACCCTCTTTCCACCCAGGATGAGGTCGCCGCTTCTCTGAATCGCGACTTCAACATCCCCACCTTCGCCATCAAGGGCGAAGACAATCAGACGTACTATCAGCATCTGCAGGCCGCCCTGGACCACAAGCCCCAGTTCACCATGGATGACGGCTGCGACCTCGTCACCATGCTTCTCACCAAGCGCCAGGATCTTGTCGGCAACGTCATCGCCGGCACCGAAGAAACCACCACCGGAGTGATTCGCCTTCGCGCCATGGCCAAGGACGGCACCCTCAAGTATCCCGTCATCGCCGTCAACGATGCCATGACCAAGCATTTCTTCGACAACCGCTACGGCACCGGCCAGTCCACTCTCGACGGCGTTATTCGCGCCACCAACGTCCTCATCGCCGGCCTCAAGGTCGTCATCGCGGGCTACGGTTGGTGCGGCCGCGGCGCCGCCATGCGCGCCAAGGGCCTCGGCGCCGATGTCATCATCACCGAAATCGATCCGGTGAAGGGAATTGAAGCCGTCATGGACGGCTTCCGCGTTCTGCCCATGGCCGACGCCGCCAAGGAAGGCGATGTCTTCATCACGGTTACCGGCAACAAGAACGTGATCCGCCGCGAGCACTTCGAAGTGATGAAGAGCGGCGCCATCGTCTGCAACTCCGGCCACTTCAATGTCGAGATCGAGATCCCCGCGCTCGAATCCCTCTCCACCGGCAAAAAGGAAGTGCGCCCGCTGGTCGACGAATTTCAGCTCAAGGATGGCCGCAAGGTTTACCTCATCGCCGAAGGCCGCCTTGTCAATCTCGCCACTGCCGAAGGTCATCCCGCTTCCGTCATGGATATGAGCTTCGCCAACCAATCGCTTTCTGCCGAATATCTGGCGAAGCATCACAAGGATCTGAAGCCCAACGTCTATGTCGTGCCCGAGCATCTCGACCGCGATATTGCCAGGCTCAAACTCGAAGCCATCGGCTCGACAAGCTCACCGCCGAGCAGGAGCAGTACCTCGCCTCCTGGCAAGAAGGCACATAAGCCGGTCCTTTGCGGCAAACTGATTCTACAGTGCCCCACGCGCCTCTCTCGCTCGTGGGGCTTTTTCTTTGACGTCCGTCATCTCCATTTTCATCCACGGAGTCGCATCGAAACTCATTCCGCGTGCTATCTTAGGGGCCGCCCTTTGCATAGCCCTACGCCGAGGTGACGACCATGACCGCAGCAAAAGCACAAAAGGCCCAAGACGGCAAGAAAGGCCTCTCCTCCGAACAACGTGAAAAATTCCTCCAAAAATTGAAAGCTCGTTTCACCGCGAATCCCAGCCGCCATAAAGGCCTCGCATGGGCCGACGTGCAGGCCAGGCTCGAAGCGCATCCGCAAAAGCTCTGGTCGCTCCACGAAATGGAGCGCACCGGAGGCGAGCCGGACGTCGTTGCCTTCGACAAGCAGGCCGGCGAATTTATCTTCTTTGATTGCTCTTCGGAAAGTCCTGACGGCCGCCGCAGTCTCTGTTATGACCGCGAAGCGCTGGACGCGAGAAAAGAGCACAAGCCGAAAGGCAGCGCCGTGGGTTTGGCGGCTTCCATGGGCATAGAACTTTTGACCGAAGCACAATACCGCGAACTGCAGCAGCTGGGTGCTTTCGATACCAAGACTTCCAGCTGGGTCAAAACTCCGCCCCATATCCGGAAACTCGGTGGCGCTCTCTTTTGCGATCGCCGCTTCGACACCGTTTTCCTCTATCACAACGGAGCCGAATCCTACTACGCCGGCAGAGCCTTCCGCGGCATGCTCAGGGTCTGAGTCCCGCCCCCGTCCATTCTTCGATCGCCCTCTCTTTGCGCCGGATGCCTCTCAGCGCCCGTTTCTTTCGCGTGCTATCTTAGTTGAACCATGTGGGACTTCTGCGCTCACTCGCTCGAGACAGCCCGCCTCCGCGGCGCCACCTATGCCGACGTCCGCGTCATGCACCAGCGCCAGCGCGTTCTCACCACCAAGAACGGCAGTGTCGGCACTTTGGGACAAAGCGAGTCGCTCGGCCTCGGCATTCGCGTTGTCGCGAGCGGTGCCTGGGGCTTCGCCTCTACCGACAATCTCACGCGCCACGGCGTCGCCGCCTGCGCCGCACAGGCCGTCGCCATCGCCAAAGCGTCTGCCCTCGTCAAGAAAGAAGCCGTCAAACTGGCCCCTGAAGGAACCTACATTGATAGCTGGCAGGGGCCTTGTCTCAAGGATCCCTTCGAAATCCCCGTCGAAACTCAGCTCAGCCTTCTCCTCGCCGTCGACGCCGCCATGGGCAAGGTCAAAGGCGTCACTCTGACCGAAACCGACATGCAGTTTCGCAAGATCGATTCCTGGTTCGCCTCGACCTCCGGTTCGCGCATCCACCAGCGCAAATTCGTTTCCGGTTGCGGCATCGTCGCCATGTCCTTCCAGGGCGATGCCATTCAAAAGCGCTCCTACCCGAACAGCTTCGGCGGCCAGTACATTCTCGGCGGCTACGAGCTCATCGAAGCTATGGAACTTCTCAAGCACGCCCCCCGCGTCGCCGGCGAAGCCGTCGCGCTCCATTCCGCTCCGCAGTGTCCTGAGAAATCCGGCACCCTGGTTCTCGGCGGCAGTCAGCTCGGCCTGCAGATTCACGAATCCGTCGGCCACCCCATCGAACTCGATCGCGTCCTCGGCCAGGAAGCCAATTTTGCCGGCACTAGTTTCCTCACGCTCGACAAGCTCCACAACCTTCGCTACGCCTCCCCCATCGTCAATGTCGTCGCCGACGCCCGCATCGAGCATGGTCCTGGCCTCGGCACGTTCGCCTACGACGATGAAGGCGTCCCCGCGCAGCGCATCGACGTCATTAAAGACGGCGAATTCCACGGCTATCTTTCCAGCCGCGAAACCGCGCACATCGTCGGCCTTTCCCGCTCTGGCGGCACCATGCGCACCGAAGGCTGGAATCGTCTGCCCATGATCCGCATGACTAACGTCAGCATTCTTCCCGGTGATTGGACGCTCGACCACCTCATCGCCGATACCGACGACGCCATCCTCATGGACACCAATCGCTCCTGGTCCATTGACGACCGCCGTTATCAGTTCCAGTTCTCCACTGAAATCGCCTGGGAAATCAAAGGCGGCAAGAAAGCGCGCATGATCAAAAATCCCAGTTACAGCGGGATCACCACCGAATTCTGGAATTCTTGCGATGCCGTCTGCGGCGCAGACGAGTGGGTTCTCTGGGGCACTCCCAATTGCGGCAAGGGACAGCCCATGCAGGTTATGGGCACGGGACACGGCGCCTCACCGGCTCGCTTTCGCAACGTCAAGATCGGAACGGCCTTCGCAAAACAATGACCGCGCGCCCATCGAAGCCTTCGCCTTCGCTGAAAAGCCCACGCGAACTGCGCCAGGTCGCCGCGTCTGCCCTGCGTCTCGCCCAAGCCGCCGGCGTTCCCGAAACCGAAGTGCAGATCGATGAAACCGTCGATGCGCTCACCCGTTTTGCCAACAACGCCATCCACCAGCACGTGGCCGAGCAGGGAATCGTCGTCTCCATCCGCACCGTCGCGGACGGCCGCACCGCTCGCGTCACCACCAACCGCGTCGACGAACACTCTCTGCGCCAGGCCATCGAGAACTCCATCTCCCTCGCCTCACAGCAGCCCAAGGATCCCAAGCTTCTGCCGCTTCCCGGCAAACAGAAGTACCGCTCCGTCCAGCGGTTTCATCCGGCTACCGCCGCCCTTTCTCCCTCCGATCGCGCCCGCGCCGTCAGGAGTGCCTGTCAGCTTGCCGAAAAGCGCGGCCAGGTCGCCGCCGGTATTTTCTCCAGCGGTCAGAACCAGTGCCTGCTCGTCAACTCTCGCGGCCTCGCTGCTCACTATGGCCAGTCCCACGCCACTTTCTCCGTCACCATGCAGCAGGGCTCCGCCACCGGTTGGGCCAAAGGCAATGCCGGCGACTACCGCCGCTTCAATCCAGCTCAACTCGCTTGCACCGCCAGTGAAAAAGCCGCGCGCGCGGAGAATCCTCTCGAGCTTCCGACGGGCCGCTACACCGTCATCCTCGAACCCGCTGCCGTCCTCGACCTCGTCGGCTTCCTTTTCTACGACTTCGCCGCCACTTCCGCCGCGGACAAGCGCTCTTGCTTCTCCGGTCGCGTCGGTAAGCCGCTGCTTGGCAAGAACATCACGATCACTGACGACGCCTATCACTCCGATCAGCTCGGCATGAACTTCGACGGTGAGGGCGTCCCCCGCCAGCGCGTCACCCTCGTCGAAAATGGTCTTGTGAAGAACCTCGTCTATTCCCGCCGGTCCGCCAGGTTGGCCAAGGCGCGCCCCACCGGCCACGGCTTCGCCCTCCCCAATGAATACGGAGAGGCTCCCGTGAATCTCGTCGTTGCCGGCGGCGAGACTCCCCTCGAACGCATGATTGCCTCTACGGACCGCGGTCTCCTGGTCACGCGGTTCTGGTACATCCGCGAAGTCGACCCTTACGAGAAGGTCATGACCGGCATGACCCGCGACGGTTTGTTCCTGGTGGAGAAGGGCAAAATCACGCAGGCGGCCCGGAATTTCCGATTCAATCAATCGGTCCTGGAAATGTTGCGCAACGTGGAGAGCCTCGGCCCGGCCTGCCGCGCCACCGGCGAAGAGTCCTTCGAAATGGTCGTTCCCCCAATGAAAGTCCGCGAATTTCAATTCAGCGAAGTCACGAAGTTTTAATCTAGTTAGCCCGTTTTCGTCCCCCGCAAAACCGATGCATTCCAGAAAAATTCTGCATTGTACATTCCGCCGCTTGGCCACTATTAAACTAGTATGTGTAGTCCCACCCGGACGAAGCGCCAGCCGAATTGGGGACACCCGGACCACGACGCCTGTGGGACCGGCTTTATCGCGCAGCTTAACGGCCCGCCAACCTACCAGATTCTCGATCTCTCCCTGCAGGCTCTCGAACGTCTCTCCCACCGCGGCGGTGTCGATGCCGACGGCTCCTCCGGCGATGGTGCCGGCCTCCTCACCAGCCTCCCGACCGACTTCTTCCGCGCCCGCGCCTCCGAAGACAAGATCCTCCTCGACGAGCAGTTTGGCGTGGGCATGCTCTTTGCCCCGGGCACCCGCGTTACCGACGCACGCGCCGCTATCGAAGATTCCATCGGCCGCAGCAAGCTCCGTCTCGTCGGATGGCGCCGCGTTCCCACCAATTCGCATGCCCTCGGCCGCCGCGCCTTCGAAACCATGCCGGAGATCTGGCAGTTCTTCATCGAACCGGCGGGCGCTCGCAGCGGTGGCCCTCAGTTCGCCGCGAAGTTCGAACGCAGCCTCGCGCTTCTTCGTAAACGCGCGGAGAGCGTTTTGCCCGAGCGCTGTTACATCTGCTCCCTGTCTTCCCGCACCATCGTCTATAAAGGGCTCCTCACGCCCTGGCAGTTCCCTCGCTTCTACGAAGACTTGCGCAGCCCCGACTTCCGCGCCCACTTCGCGATTTTTCACCAGCGCTACTCCACCAACACCGAGCCTTCCTGGCAACTCGCTCAGCCTTTCCGCTACGTCGCGCACAACGGCGAGATCAACACCGTCGTCAGCAATCGACGCTGGTTGCGCGCCCGCGACCGCGAAATTCGCAAGCGCATCGGCGTCGGCAAGTGGTTCCGGCTCCTGGAAGAAAACGTCAGCGACTCGGCCAGTTTCGATAACGCGCTTGAGGTGAAATTGCTCGAAGGCAAGAGCGTCGAGGCCGCCATGCTCGCGCTTGTGCCTCCGGCTTTCTCCCAGGATCCTTTCCTCTCCTCCGAAGTTCGCGCCGTTCTCGACGTTCTTTCCCGCGAGGGCGAGCCATGGGACGGTCCGGCCGCTTTGGTCTTTAGCGACGGCACCTCCGTTGGTGTAAAGCTCGACCGCAACGGCCTCCGTCCCATGCGCTACTGTGTCACTCACGACGGCTTGGTCATCGCCGGCTCGGAAGCCGGACTGGTCGATCTGGAGGAAAACCGGATCGCTGAACGCCATCGTCTCGGGCCGGGCGAAATCCTGCTCGCGACTCCCAAAACTGGTTCGCTCCTCCGCTGGCGTGAATTGCTCAAGCGTGTCACCTCCCAAGTGCCGCGCAAGGCCCTCACCCGTTCCCGCTGCTTGCACCTCGAAAACATCGAATTGCGCACGCCCGTCGCGGATGCCAGGCGCGTTGCTGGCGCTTCCGGCTGGTCTGACGATCAATACAAGATTCTTTTCCGCCCGTTGCTTGCAGGGAAGGAAGCTGACTGGAGCATGGGCGACGATGCGCCGCCCGCCTTTCTCTCTTCCGTGCGGCGCCCGCTCTGGGATTACTGCAAGCAGCGCTTCGCTCAGGTCACCAATCCGCCGATTGACCCTCTGCGCGAAACCCATGTCATGTCGCTCGATGTTCCTCTCGGAGACGGCGTCTATCTTTCCAGCCCGATTCTCTCCGCCGCGGAACTCGCCGATCTGCGCGCCAAGCGCGGTCCAGCCCAACTCGTTGACTTTACGTTCTTTTCCACCCTGGGAGTTCCGGGTGCACGCCACTGTCTGACTCAGTGTAAAACTACCCCTCTGAGTAGCGGCGAGCGCCCGGAGCTCCTCCTCCTTTCCGATCGCACTCTCGCTTCGGATCGCGCCGCCGTGCCCGTCTTGTTGGCTCTCGCCACGGCCTGGAAGAGCCTCGTCGCTCAGGGCCTCGCCGATGTCCCTGTCATTGTCGAATCCGCCCAGGTCTTCGACACCCATCACGTCGCCATGCTGCTGGCTTCCGGCGCCAGCGCCGTTGTTCCGTATCTGGCCGAGGACTTCGCGGAATCCGAAGAACTGGGCTCGTTCGAAAAAGTCCGTAAAGGCATGCTCGCCGGCCTGCGCAAGGTGCTCGCCCGCATGGGCATCTCGACCCTCGCCAGCTATCGCAACAGCCATCTCTTCGAACTGCTTGGTCTCGATGAAGACGTTTGCCACGAGTACTTTGAAGATGCCGCGCGCTACCCCGGCAGCAAGACGCTTGATTCCTTGCTGAAAGACTATCTCGACATGCACGTCTCGGCTTTCGCGCCTTCCGGCGGCGATCTCGCCGATCACGGCCTCTATCGTTTCCGGAAGGGCGCTGAACTGCATTCCACTTCGCCCGAATTTGTTCGTCGTATGCACGCCCACGTCAAAAATCCGGACGCCACGAAGTACAGCGCGTTCGAACAGCTTGCCAAGGGCGATGGCCCCACGTTCCTCCGCGATCTTCTGGAAATGGTGCCGGAGCAGAAGCTGCAGCTCGAAGACGTCGAGTCGCTCGACTCCATCCTCACCCGCTTCAGCACCCAGGCCATGTCACTCGGCTCATTGAGTCCCGAAGCCCATAAGACGCTCTCCATCGCTATGAATCAGTTGGGGGGGCGCAGCAACACCGGTGAGGGCGGCGAAGACAGCGATCTCTATCTCCTCGAGAACGCCGCCAACAAGATCAAGCAGGTCGCTTCCGGACGCTTTGGCGTCACCGCCGAGTACCTCGTCCGCGCCGAAGAGCTCGAAATCAAAATGGCCCAGGGTTCCAAACCCGGCGAAGGCGGCCAACTCCCCGCCCGCAAAGTCACTGAATACATTGCCCGCATTCGCCATGCCACGCCCGGCACACCGCTAATTTCTCCACCGCCTCATCACGACATCTACAGCATTGAAGACCTCGCCCAGTTGATTCACGACCTGCGGGCTGTCAATCCTCAGGCGCGTATCGGCGTCAAGCTTGTCTCCGGAACCGGCATCGGTGTCATCGCCGCCGGCGTCGCGAAAGCAGGCGCGGACGTTATCACCGTCAGCGGCCACAACGGCGGTACCGGCTCTTCTCCGCTCACCTCCATCAAGAACACCGGCCTCCCATGGGAAATCGGCTTGCGCGAAACTCATGAGACTCTGCTCCGCGCCGGACTTCGCTCGCGTGTCCGTCTTCGCGTCGACGGCGGCCTTCGTTTCTCGCGCGATATTTTGATCGGCGCCATCCTCGGCGCGGACGAGTTCGGCTTCGGCACTGCCGCGCTTGTCGCCATCGGCTGCGTCATGGCCCGCCAGTGCCATCTGAATACCTGCCCCGTCGGTATCGCCACCCAGGACGAGACGCTGCGTACTCGCTTCAATGGCAAGCCCGAAATGGTCGTCGCCTACTTCCGTTCCCTCGCGGACGAAGTTCGCAGCGGCCTTGCCGAACTCGGCGTTCGCAATCTCACCGAACTCCGCGGCTGGTACGACCGCCTCGAATCCAGTTCCGGCCTCGACGCCCTTCTCGTCATTCCGGTCTCTAAAGCCACTCGTATCCTCCCGCAGCAGTCGTCGATCCTCGATGCCGGCGTCCCTGAATCCGAATTGCTCCTCGAGCAGCCCAAACCGCAGAGTTCCGGCGCCGCCGTCATTCACAATTACCACCGCAGCATCGGCGCGCACATCAGCGGCGAACGCCTCCGCGAGCAGTTGCAGCAACTCGAACCCGATATCGCCACTCGTGAATTCAACGGCAGCGCCGGGCAGAGCTTCGGCGCGTTCCTCGCTCCCGGCCTTACCCTCAAATTGCGCGGTGAAGCCAACGATTACGTCGGCAAGGGACTTTCCGGCGGCACCATCGTGATTCGCGCCGGCCACAACGCTTCCAAGCGCGGCGACGTGCTCGTGGGTAATACGGTTCTCTACGGCGCCACCTCCGGCCATCTTTTCGTCGCGGGCCAGGCCGGCGAGCGCTTCGCTGTCCGCAATAGCGGCGCTTGCGCGGTTGTCGAAGGGTTGGGCCAGCATGGCTGTGAATACATGACCGGCGGTATCGTCACCGTCCTCGGTCCCTTGGGATTGAACTTCGGCTCCGGCATGACCGGCGGCCTCGCCTACATCCTCCGCAGCGAAGCCGATCACGTTCTCAATGCCGAATTCGTCCTCGCTCATGAGCTTGACGAACTCGAAGAGCAGAACCTGCGCAAGCTCCTCGAGGCTCACTTCGCCCTCACCGACAGTCCGCTCGCTCAGCGTTTCCTCACTGCTCACTCCCGCTTGCCCCTCGTCCGGATTCAGCCCATCCATTTCCAGGGTACGCTCGCCTCCGCTTGGCGCGCTGTCCCCCTGGATCGGCACGATTCGCTGGCCGGCAGCGCTGCTCCTCTTCTCGGCGTTACCGCAAGCTCCGCGCCGCACTATGCCTGAGCCCTCCCGAACTTCACGGATTCCTTACCTGATTTTGGTTATACTCATACACGTAGTCGAGAGCGAGGCGAGTCGAAGCTATGGACTTTGATCAGCTAACCACCTTTGTCCAGGTAGCCAAACTGAAAAGCTTCTCGAAGGCAGGTCAAAAGGTTTTCCGGTCGCAATCCGCCGTCAGCGCGCAGATCCGTCAACTGGAGCAGGCCTATCACGCGAAGTTGCTCGACCGCTCCGCAAAATCCGTGGAGTTGACTCCTTCCGGCCAGGTCCTCTTCGAATACGCCGAACGCCTCCTGCGCCTTCGCGATGAATCCATGCAGATTGTCGCCGACCGCGGCAACGTTGTTCAGGGGCCCGTTACCTTCGGCGCAAATGAAGCCACCTGCCTTTATCTCCTGCCCGACATCCTCGCCGAATTCCAGCGCCGCTATCCTCTCGTCCACATCAGCATCTACCGCAACTTCAGCCACAAGATCCTGCAGCGCCTCGAGGATGGCTCCCTGGACCTCGGCATCGTTACCCTCCCGCTCAAGTCGCCCAATCTCAAAATGCATGTCATCAACCGCGACCGCCTTCGCTTCATGGTCAGCGCCAAGAACCCCCTCGCCCAGCGCAGCCACGTCACCCTCGACGAAATCGCCGCCGCTCCCATGATCGTCCCCAAGACCGGCTACACCCGCCAGGTCCTCGACAAATTGTTCCGCCCGCACCGCTCGCGCCTGCGCATTGCCATGGAACTGCCCAGCATCGGCATGATCAAGACATTCGTTGCCGCCGACGTCGGCATCTCCATCATCAGCGAAAGCTTTGCCCGCGATCAGGTCAAGAGTGGGGAAGTGAAATTGCTCAATGTCGAAGGCCTCGACCTGTGGCGCGAACTCGCCCTCGTCTATCGCCGCGATCGCAGTTTGCCCCGCGCCGTGCAATCCCTCATCGCCATGATTCGCGAAAATCGCAAACTGCAGGAATCTTCTTCCTGATCCGCGCTTCCGTGTACGTCCACGCTTCCCGATGAAAACGCGAATCCGCGGGCTTGTTGCCTCGGCAATCGCCTGAATTTTCTTTAGAGAAGAACGGCTTACTTTGAATTGAAGTCCAGGCTCGCAATCGACCGCGCGATCACGTTCTCCTGAATCTGTATTAGGTCGGTATCCGCAAACGTCATTCCCAGCACCGTCAGTACGTCTCCGCCGTGCGTCACCACCGTTAATGTCCCTGACCAGTCGTGCCCATCCGCCATCCCGCGATACCGGTATTCGACCGCCGGCTGGCCGCCCACCACCGCCTTCCGCTGCGAGATCAGCCGGTAGTTCTCATACACCTCGCGCACCCGCTTTTCCACCGCCGCCGCCGCGCCTTCGAGCGGCCCCTTTGTCGGCTCGTCCCCGATCACCAGCAACGTCGACTCATTTGAAGTGCCCATCGCCACGATCGCGTTCGGCAAAGCCTGTCCGGCGCCGTCAATCAATTGCCAGCTCGGCGCTTTGTACATCCGGAAGCCGTACTCGTGGTTGATGTAAAGATTCCCCTGGATTTCCTCGCGGTCCGCCGGCTTTGGCGGAGGTGGTGGACCCGCCGTAGGCAACAAAGCCTTTGGTGTCGCCACCGCGCTCTTCAGAGCCGGTGCATTCGAGTCGCTTACCGCTTTTGTCGCGACCGGAATCTCCGGGCGCGCCTTGGCGCTCGCTGCCAGCGCCCCTGCTTTCTCCCTCTTCGCCGCCGCGGCATCGCTCTCCGCTGGCTTCACTTCGCTTGGTGTGTTCAGCTTGGCCGCCGCCGGCTCGCTCTTCGCCGGTGCCGCTGCCGGTTGCGCCGGCGTATCTGGAATGATCGACGCGATCTTGTCTTTCTCCACCAGCACATATCCAAAGTCCGTCTTCACTTTGAACATGTTGTCCTCATACGCCACAATCACGCCCGTCAGCTTCTTGCCGTCCTTCAGCCGGATTTCATCCCCCACCGCCACGGATGAGGACGCACCGATGATTCCCAGCAGCAACGCGCTGCACCAGAGTCTGCGCTGACCGGAGACCGTCATGCGAAAAGTATGCGGTGGTGCCGCGTGCCCCGCAAGCTTTAGGCCGCGCTTGGTGCCCGGCCCGCTAATGCGCAGTAATAGCCCTCCAATCGACTCGAAGCCAAACCCTAAGCCAGAGCCCCACCGGACGCCCTGTCCCACAGGGGCCGCCAATCGTAGCCATCCCTCCCCCGGGCCACTTCCCATACCTTCTCCCCCACTCTCGCTCCGAACGCTGCCACCAGCGCTCCCTTGGGTACCCGCTGCAGCTCGCCGACCCTTGCAATCCCTCCTGCTGCCAACGCCTCCGCGTGACGCCGGCCTATTCCACGCAGCTCTCGTATCGGCTGCGCCGCCAGGAATTCCCGCTCCGACCCCGGCGCAACGATGCGCAGCCCGCACGGCTGGTGCAGCCTCGCCGCCACCGACGCCACACTCCTCGAACTCCCCCCTCCCATCGACACATTGACTCCGACGCCGCCCCAGATCTCTGCCTGCAATCCCCGCAGAACCGCTTCCGGATCGCTCGGCACCCATCTGGCCTTGCTGAAACCCAAATAAAAGCTGCCCAGCGCCGCTGCTTCGACCTCACTCGCGTGGCTCTCCAATATCGCTCGCAGCCGCCCTGAATACTCTTCATAAAGCGCTACCCGCCCGGCCAGCACCACCGCTCCAGGGTTCAACCGCCGCGCTTCCTCTACGCTCATCCCAGGCTTCACCCCGCGTGCCATCGCTTCCGCACTTGCGGATGCCACCGCGTTCCCGCTCGCCACCAGCACAGCCTTTCCGCGTAACCGCGGTTCCTGTGCCTGCTCCACCGCCGCGAAAAACGACTCCACGTGCACGTGCACGATTCGTGGCATCGCCATCGTCGCCTTCGCGTGTCTCCCGTGAATCCACGCGAGCCAGCCGCTCGGCCTGTCGTCCCTGATCGCCTCCGCCTTCGCTGCGGGTTCTACTGTCGGCGGCACCATCGCGCCGGGGCAAACGCTTTCGACACATGCGTTCATGGTTGCTCCTGGCAGGGAAGGGCATTTCCAGTTATCTTACGGGTGGCGACGACCGCCGGACGTTGGGGTCCCTGGCCGCAGCCACCCGTTCCCGTTTTCCTCTACCTGGCGCGTACTGTAGGCGAAGAAAAGGCGAAAGTCAAGACTTTTTCGCCTTCCCTTCCACCCCTCTCTCCTCCAGCTCCATCTCCGTCACGAACCCGTACCGCCTCTCTTCCGCCAGCACGTGTTCCACTCGACGGTCTCCGTACCCCGTGCACTCCCGCACCGCATACCGCACGCGCGCGTTTGGGCCCACCAGTCGGCAGAACGTCTCCGCTTCGCCTCCGAAGAACCCCCGGCGCACCGTTCCCCAGACGCAGGTGGAGCACAAACCCGCGGCAGCGCGGGGCGCGTACAGAATTCGCAGAATCGGGTTCATCGCTCCTCCTTTCCGGGGAACCGTGGTTCCCGCCATTCGCTTGGATTGCTCCGTTCCTTTTCTGAAGAACGCTTTCGCGCCTTATTCTTTCCGTTCGGCGGACTCGTCCGCTTCCCGGGCTGCCTCGGCTCCCTGCTCTTCGCGAAACTGAGCCGCACTCACAAATCCCACCGTGCGGCCCGGTTTCCGCGTCGTCAGGAACCAGGCGATCTCCTCCATGGCAGACAGGCTCGCAATCCGCCTGTCCTCATAGAATGTGCACTCGCTTACCGGAAAACGGATCTCCCGCTCGATGTAGAAGAATCGGCAGAACACTTCCTCTTCCGTTTCGCCGAAGCCCTTGATGACGTGGCCTCGCGTGCACGTGCGGCACAAAGAATCCGCGCCGCGCGGAGTTCCTCCCTTCACTCGAATCGCAACCATAACTTTTTCTCGTTTCTAAGAAGCGCTCCAGCGCTTCGCGTTTGTGCCGGACCCGTGCTTGCACACACGTCTGGCGTGTTCACGCACGCACGATGCTGCGTGACCAATGCGGCACACTGAGCCGCCCTTTGCCTGTATTTCCCTGAATGTCTGCTGGAATCTTTTCTCGTCAGCGGAAACGCACAGGGAACAGTCGTACTTCGCCGCGCGGTCCCTTAGGGCCGGGCAACGTCGCCAATAGGCTTTGGTGTTTTCGCAGCAACACGGACTTGTCCTCCTGTGGACCCGCGGAGAATAGACGATTTGATCGTTCTGTGCAAGTGGCAATATTGCCTCGCCGCAACGCATTCTTCGTCCGGACAGCGCCTCCGCCGTCGCTGTGTCTTTCCTGTTGACACTCGATAGGAACGCGCCTACAGTCCTATCGTGCGTCTATAGGAGGACCCGTGCCCCCTGAATCCACCACCTTGCTCCAGGGAACGCTCGACCTTCTTATCCTCAAATCCCTGGCCACCGGCGAAATGCACGGCCTCGGCGTTTCCCGCCGCATCGAGCAGATCACCGGCGGCACCTTCGTCGTCAAGCCTGGCTCTCTTTTCCCCGCGCTTCATCGCATGCAAGACGAAGGCTGGATCGCTTCCTTCTGGGGCGACTCGGAGAACAATCGCCGCGCCAAATACTATCGGCTGACGAAAGCCGGCCGCAAACAACTCGATTCCGAAACCCGCCGCTGGAGCCGCATCTCTCTCGCCATCGCCCGGGTCCTCGAAGCCTCGTAGAGAACTCAATGGGGAGGACGCATGCCGCTCTTCACGAAACTCCGCAGTCTCTTCCGCAACCTGTTCTCCCGCCCCGATCTCGAGAGCGATCTCAGCGAAGAAATGCAGTCCTATCTCGAATTGCTGACCCGGGAAAAACTCAGGGAAGGGAAGTCGCCCGCCGGCGCAAGACGCCTCGCGCTCCTCGAACTCGGCGGCGTCGAACAGGTCAAAGAACAGGTCCGCGACCGCCGCCTCGGCAGTTGGCTCCACTCCATCCTCTCCGATGCTCGCTACGCCCTCCGCCAGCTCCGCGGCAATCCCGGTTTCACTTTGGTCGCTGTCCTTACCCTCGCCCTTGGCATTGGCGCCAACACCGCTATCTTTAGCGTCGTCGATGCTGTGTTGCTTCGCCGGCTCCCCTACCACGATCCCGGCCGCTTGGTCATGGTCTGGGAAAACAACTCCGACCGCGCCAATCCCTTCAACACCGTCGCTCCCCCCAACTTTCTCGACTGGCAGGCGCGTAACTCCGTCTTTTCCAACATGGCCTATCTTTGCGATTTCCGCAGCAATCTGACCGGTGGCGGCGACCCTGAAGAAATCATCGTTCAAGCCGTCTCGGCCAATTTCTTCGATGTCCTCGGCGTCAAGCCCGCACTCGGTGGCGGCTTCACTCCGGAAAACGCTCAGAAAGGCCACGATGACGTTGTCATTGTGAGTTTCGGTCTCTGGCAGCGGCGCTTCGCTGCCGACCCTAATCTTGTCGGCAAGTCGATCGTCCTGAATGGGAAACCGCAAACCGTCGTGGGCGTGGCCCCGGCCAACTTTCAATGGCTGGTCAAAGACGGCTCTCTCACCGGCGGCACGCCCCAGATCTGGACCCCCTTCGTGTTTCCCCCTTCGTACAGCGAACACAAAAACGTTGGCCGTTTCCTTGCGGTCGTCGCTCGCCTGAAACCCGACTCCGCCCTGCCGCAAGCCGAATCGCAAATGAAGTCCATCGCCTCTCAACTGGCTGTGGAGTATCCGGACGCCGACTCCCACTGGGGTGTCAACGTCGTCCCGCTTCGGCAGCAGGTTGCCGGCCACTTGCGGCCTGCCTTGCTCGTTCTCCTCGGCGCCGTCGTCTTCGTCTTGCTCATTGCCTGCGCCAATCTTTCGGGACTTCTCCTCGCTCGCGCCGCCAGCCGCGAACGCGAAATCGCTGTGCGCGCCGCCATCGGTGCCACTCCCTGGCGCATCGCCCGCCAGTTGCTTGTCGAAAGCATGCTGCTCGCCCTGATGGGTGGAACCGCCGGTGTGGCCCTCGCGGTTTGGGGCACTAACGCCTTGCTCGCCGCCAGCCCTTCGAACCTCTTGGACTTGCCGTCCCTTCCACTCAATCTCCGGATTCTTTCTTTCTCCGTTCTCGCCACCGTCTTTGCCGGTTTGCTCTTCGGCTTCCTCCCTTCATATCTTTCCGCGCATTCGCATATCTCCCAGACCCTCAAAGAAGCGGGCCGGGGGACCTCCTCTGCCCGGCGCAGCGCCCTCGCCCGTAATTCCTTCGTGATCGCGCAGCTCAGTCTGGCGCTTGTGCTGCTCATCGGGGCTGGCCTGCTGATTCGAAGTTTTGTCCGCCTCGTTGCCGTCGACCCCGGCTTTACCGCCACCCATCTCCTCACCTTCAAAGTCTCTTTGCCCGATGCCACTTATGCCACCGACGCGCAACGCGTGCAGTTCTTCCAGAAGCTCCTCCCTATGATCGCGGCGGCTCCCGGAGTCCGTTCCGTCAGCATGGAAAGCTTTCCGCCGTTCACCGGCCTTGGTGCCGCCACCGGCGTGCACATCCTCAGCCAGCCTGCCGCTCCTCTCTCCGAATTGCCCGTCGCCAACGTTCGCGTCATCGGCCCGGACTATTTCCCGGCCATGGGCATTCCCCTCCGTTCCGGAAGATTCTTCTCCCCGCAAGAGTTGAGCGAGGAACGCCACGTCGCCATCGTTAATCAGGCCTTCGTCGATAAATACCTGCAAGGCGCCGAACCCTTGGGGCAAAAACTCGCTGTCTACATGAAGAGCCTCACTGAAACCGAGAATTTCCCCTCGCAAGTTGTCGGCGTCGTCGGCGATGTTCACCAGATGGGCCTCGACTCTTCCCCGGAGCCCACCGTCTACTGGCCCCATCCCGAATTGGTCATGTCCGGCATGACTGTTCTCATTCGCACTTTCGGCGATCCCCGCGCCTTCCTTCCCGTCCTCCGCGACGAGCTCCACCAGCTCGATGCCGGTCTTCCCTTGGCTGGCGTTGCTACCATGGATCAGCTTCTGGGCAAATCCATCTCCAGTTCGCGGTTCACGATGCTCCTGCTCGGTGTCTTCGCGGCCTTTGCTCTCGTGCTGGCCGCCGTCGGCATTTACGGGCTGATTGCCTACAGCGTCACGCAACGCACCCAGGAACTCGGTGTCCGTATGGCCATGGGCGCGCAGACCAGAGACGTCCTGCGGCTGGTTCTGATGCAAGGTGCGCGCTTGGTGCTCCTCGGAGCCGCCTTGGGCCTGCTCGCCGCCTTGGGCCTCTCGCGCCTCCTGACCAGCCTTCTCTTCGGTGTCGGCGCGCTCGACCCGCTCACGATCCTGACCGTGCCCGCATTTCTTGCTCTCGTCGCCCTCGCCGCTTGCTACATTCCTGCACGCCGCGCCACCAGGGTCGATCCCCTCGTCGCCCTCCGCTACGAGTAGCACGCTCTTCGAATACACTCCACCCACCCGCCTGCACAACGCGATTCTCATCCTGGGGAGCGTTCTCTGCGACGAAGGATCTCAGCCGTTCCGCCTTGGCACGGCAGCCGCTTCGACCTCAACGTCGGGTTCAGGCACAGTCAACCCGAGCGCCGGATCCGCGCCACGGCGGCGTGCCTCATATTTCAATTGAGTTTATATAATCTTATGGTAAACTATACCGTTGATGCCGTGGCCACGGGCTGGCTATGCGAGTTGCGTTCCCCAACTCACCGCTCTTTGAGAATTCGGACCTGCGTCTCACTTAGGCGGCCTTGAAAATTTCCACTCTTTTTCCAGGTTAGCTTGCCTGTTTACTTCGGTTTCCATTTTCATCCAGGGGCGGGGAGTACCCTGCCAGTAAACACTCCTTTGTTCTTACGCACCGCGGAACATCGTCCGGAACGCGTAGAACAGCAGCCCCGACAGCGTCATCGCCGCCGGCAGCGTCAGCACCCACGCCAGCAGCAGGTTGCGCACCGTGCTCATCTGCAAGCCCGACGAGTTTGCCAGCATCGTTCCCGCTACGCCCGACGACAACACGTGCGTCGTGCTTACCGGCAACCCCAACCCGTCCGCCGCGCCGATCGTTGCCATTGCGGTGATCTCGGCCGCTGCTCCTTGCGCATACGTCAGATGGTTCTTGCCGATCTTTTCGCCGACGGTCACCACGATCCGCTTCCAGCCCACCATCGTCCCAAGTCCCAGCGCCAGCGCCACCGCCACCTTCACCCACAGCGGAATGAACCGCGTGGCCTTGTCGATGTGCGACTTGTAGTTCTTCAGCACCGCCACGTCGGCCACCGCGAAAGTCGGCTTGCCCGATTTCTGCACCAGTCGCAGCGCTTCGCTGACCAGGTACATGTCGTTCCGGAAGTTGCGCACGTGCTCGCGCGGCACGCTCCCCAACTCCTTGAACTGCGCCATTTCCGTGCCGATGTCATTGATCAGCACTCGCAGCGCCAGCATCGTGTTCGGCTTGAACTCCCGCGTGCGGATGTATTCCGTCACGTCGTCCCGCGGGTCGCCCACGACCGCCGAACCTTCCACATACTTTCCGACCGTGTCCGCCGCTTGCCGCGACACTGCGATGAAATCCTGCGACTGCCGCGCCGTTACCGCGTGATTCAGTGCGTACGTTGTCGGCACCGTGCCGATCAGGATCAGCATGATCAGGCCCATGCCTTTCTGCCCGTCATTCGACCCGTGGAAAAAGCTCACACCCGTGCACGTCAGCACCAGCAATCCCCGAATCCACCACGGCGGCGGCTCATTGCCCTTCGGCGCTTCATACAGCGCTTTGTCCTTGATCACCGCCTTTACCACGGTCAGCAGCGCGAACGCCAGCACGAATCCGAAGATCGGCGACAGCAGCAGCGACTTCCCGATGTTCGCCGCTTGCACCCAATCCACTCCGCTCGTTCCCGTGCGCGCGCTCATCAACTGATTGGCGATGCCCACGCCGATGATCGACCCGATCAGCGTATGAGAGCTCGATGCCGGCAACCCGAACCACCAGGTGCCCAGATTCCACAGGATTGCCGCAATCAACAGCGCGAACACCATCGCGAATCCGGCACTGCTGCCCACCTGCAGGATCAGCTCCACCGGCAACAGCGACACGATCCCGAACGCCACCGCTCCCGTGGAGGTCACCACGCCAATGAAGTTCCAGAAGCCGGACCACACCACCGCCACGTGCGGATCGAGCGAGTGCGTGTAGATCACCGTCGCCACCGCGTTCGCCGTGTCATGGAATCCGTTCACGAACTCGAATCCCAGGGCCACCAGCAGCGCGGTACCCAGCAGGATGTACGGCCAAGACGAACCCAGCTCAATGTTGCCGAGATCTTTCGCGATGCTCGACCCGATGAAGATCAAGCCGCCGATCAGCACCACTCCAAAAACCAGCATCCCGAGTTTTCCCGGACCTCGATTGATCTTGTCGTGAACCGCCGCCGAACTCGGAGGCGCAGTCGTAACGCTCGTGGCCATGGTTGCCGCCCTTTTCGTGAACTGGATTTCCCCGACACCTGGGCGGTGCGATAGGCGCACGCCCGTCGTCGCAACTGAGAGCGGCACTTATACTGCAGGTATTGTTAAGAATGGGTTACGACTGCATGAACGTTAGAACACCCGGCCCAGCTGGAAGAACCATTTGTAATGCCCGGTGTCGCCGGCCGCGCCGCCGATGAACACTGGTCCGAAGGCCGTGTTGGCGATCAAGCCGAGTCCACCGCCCCCCGACAGCTTCGGAGCGCCCAGGGGATCGCCATACATCTTTCCAACTTCACCGAACCCGGTAAAGTAGACGGCCTTGCCGATGAAAGGAGGAAGCGTGGCGATTCTCCGCAGGTACCCGACACGCCCAAGGAAGTACTGGTTCCCAAACAATTCGTTCGAGCCATATGCGGTCAGGCGGCCCACACCGCCCAGAAAGAAAGCGGGTACGCCATAGGCTGCGTAGCCGAGCGTCGAACCGCCTTCAGCAATGATGAAAATGGAATCGCGCCGATGGAATACCGGCTGGAAGTATTGCAGAGACAGGTTGAGAGTCGGAAAGGGCTGGCCCGTGTCGCCGAAGTCGTTGTAATAGCGGAAGTCCGACTGGGCGTAATAGCCCGCGGTGGGAATAATCGGATCATTGGTGTGGTCGAGAATGTAACGCGCGCGGACCGCGCCGACTCGCCCGCTGAACGACCCGAAATCGGCGGTGCCGAGCCGCAACTTTCCACTCTCATAACCGTACTGGTAACCGGCGCGGACTTCGCTGTACCGGCTGATCCCGTAGCCGAAATCGACGCCTCCAAACGCCTGGTCGAGACGATAGATGGCTTTCGGATCGCTGTGGTTATAGATGGAGAACGTTGTCTGGCTCGCATTGATGAACGGATCGAAAAACCACTTACCGAGCGGCTGGAACGGCCGGTACAGGTCGGACGCAATCGCGTACGTTTCGCCAAACTGAAAATCCGTGCGCCATTCGGAACGGAAGCCCCACACATCCATTGCGGTGATGCGGCCGCCGAGCGTGAAACTCACGTCATCGGGTTGCGTGCCGTCGATCTGGAAGGCTGGTTGCAGCGTCGGCGGGGCGTACGTTTTTTCGTGAATCCGTACCAGCAATCCGTCACGGCCATTCTCGTCGGTGATCATGTCGTACGTCACGCTGTCATACCGGCCCACGCCGGTCAGACGCGTCAGCAACTGCTCCAGATCCTTCTGCTCGATCGGCTTGCCGGCGAGGGGGTCGAGGAACTTCTGCACATTGGCCGTCGCTTCGCCTTCCACGCCGACCACTTTGACGAATTGCGGCACACCGATCTTTGTACGAATCCTGGATTGCTTGTCGGCCAGGTAGGCCGCCCAGGCAGCGTCATCGAGCGCATAGGGTTTGAGGATTGCCGCCTTCTGTTCCGCGGCTTCGTAGCCGACCCTCACGAGCTCGTCGGATTTTTGATAGTCCATCGTGGTGTACTTCTGCACATCCGCCTTCACGATGATGTCGGCGCCGCTCATCCCGCGTATTTCGGTTTCCGCGATAACCAGCTCCACAGACCGGCCCAGCACACTGAACGCAGACTGAATTTCCTTGGCACTAGTGGGAGAAATCTGCAGGTGCACGCCAATCACGACATCCGCACCCATGTGCCGCACGACGTCCGTCGGCAGATTGTTCACCAGCCCGCCATCGACGAAGATCTGGTTTCCCCGCCGCACCGGTGCGAACACTCCGGGAATCGACATCGTCGCGCGCATGGCATCGGACAGCGAGCCGCTCTGGAAAACGTAAGGTTTCCCCGAGACCAGTTCCGTCGAAACGCAGCGGAAGGGAATTGGAAGTTCATTGAACGATTGAACGTTGGAATACGGGAGCGTTTCCCGGTCGATCAGGAGATTAACCTGGTGCCCGGTATTCAGCCCTGCGGGCAGCGTGGGGCCGTGCTTCAGGCCGATCACAATGGAGTTGGGAATCTGGCGCGCATCCTCCTTGCGGCGGAAGGACAAATCCTGGTACGGAGTTTCCCCGCCAAGCAGCAACGGCCAATCCGCAACTTTCACGATCTCGTGGATATCGTCGGCAGACTTGCCGCTGGCATACAAGCCTCCCACGAGTCCGCCCATGCTTGTTCCCGCCAGGTAGTCGACCGGGATGTGATGATCCTCGAACCATTTCAGGACGCCGATGTGCGCTTCACCCAAGGCTCCCCCGCCTTCGAGAGCAACGCCGACCTTCGTCCGCATTTTGGAGGCCGGCCTTTGTTCAGGCGATTGCTCCACCTTGCTGGGCGGAGTTGACGAGGAAGGCTGCTCCTGCGCCAGCGCGGTAAGCGGCCAGCAGCCCAACAGAAGAAACGCGAGTGTGCGGACAGACATATTGAATCCTCTGGAAGTTTTCGGTGAGCGGGCCGAAAAAATGTGCTCTCAGTTTCCACTACTAAGTGGGAACTGACAAGCAATTCACGAGAGCAGGAAAGGTAAATGCAGGAACTAGATATTGGCTTCGTCCTCGGGGTGACGCTGTCGATGCGCCAGTCCCACTCCGGCAAGGACCAGCGCGCCGCCGGCAATTTGCGGAAGAGTGAGGGGCTCGCGCAATAAGAGCGCCGCAATCATCGCGGTCAGCGGCCCCTGTGAAAGCAGGCTGACGGAAGTAATCGTCGCGGGCAGGTGACCGAGCGCGTACGTCAAGGCCAGATAGCCGCCCAGTTGGGTAATCAGACCCAGGCCCAACAGCGACCACAGCGTCCGTCCGTGCGGCACGCGCAGCGAGATGCCGAGCAGGAGATTGATCGCGAACAACGCCAGCGTGCTGGAAATCATCGCCAGGCGCAGAAACGCCAGCGTCCCTGTTGTGGTCCGGATTTTCTCGGTGACCATCAGATAGACGGCAAAGCAGGCAGCCGCCGCGAGCGCCATCACGTCGCCGAGGCCGAACTGTGAATGCCTCGATAGATCGTCCCACAGAATGACGAACGAGCCGATCATCGCCATGAACAAGCCCGTCCAGAACGAGGCTTGCGGTCTTCGCCGGAACACGAGCCAGGTCAGGAGGCCTACGGCGATTGGCGTGTTATTGCCCAGGAGCGTGGCATTGGCCGCTGTTGTTTTGAGGATGGCGGTGTTGTAGAGCGCCAAATCCAGAGAGAAGAACAAACCGCCCAAAGAGATGATGCCGAGTGTGCGGCCGTCGACTGGTTTAGGATTCCGGTCAAACAGGAACGTGGGGAGCAGCACAACGGCCGGAATAAGCATGCGATAGAAGGCTGATGCGGGTCCCGGGATGTCCGTCCAGCGGACAAAAATGGCGGACCAGGCAATGCAGAGGATCCCTGCGGCAAGAGCGAGATAGGCGGGAAGCGCTCGGCGATCGGTGATTGACGCTGGGATCGAAGGTGCGGGTCCGGTTTCCACGGTCGAGTCAGCAGAGTATCCCACCGACGGACCCAAGGTACAGGTGCTGAATTGGTCTCGTTAATCCCCGGTTCCATTGTCAGCGCCGCTTGGTGGGTTTAGGTTCGTTGCAGGAAGAGGTGAAGTGTGACCACACCGAGCCAGAGTGTTCCGGCACCCGAATCAAAGCAAGTGAGCGCCTGGGTTTGGGCATTTCGATGCATTCGTTGGTCAACCTATTTGGCAGGGCTCATTACGCTCATCCTGCTGCTCCACAAGACGAGTCCGCCGCCCATTCAGCTGTCTCCGCAGGCGGCCGCGCGCGCCGAACAGAAAGTAGAGGACGTGCAGCAGTCTGTCTCGCGCGGTGAATCCGCGACGCTGCGGTTGAACGAATCCGAACTGAATTCCTATCTCGCGAACCACTTGAATATCGCGCCGGTGGCGACGGCAACCGTTCCTGCTCCGGCCAGCCCTTCAGCGTCCGACACACCGGCAGCGGACGATGCCGCCGAATATCCATCTGGGGTTGATGTCGACCAGATGCGATCGAACGTCAAAGACGTCAAGGTTCAGATGGAAGGGGACCTGGTAAAGGCGTACGTGGTGTTCGACGTCCATGGCAAGGACATGACGCTACAATTGGCAGGCAAACTTGGCGCCAGCGACGGTTACCTGCGCTTCGAGCCGGTGAGCGGAAAGATCGGGTCTCTGCCGATTCCCCAGTCGGCGCTGGAGACCGCGGTGAGGAAACTGATGGAATCACCGGAAAACCGCGAAAAGCTCAAACTTCCTTCGGATGTTTCCGAAATGCACATCGAGAACGGCGAACTGGTGACCACCTATCACTGAGCCACGTTGTTTTATGCGCGCGTAGTCTTCTGAATCGTCATCGCCCGATAAATCTATCTACCCGCTTTGCCTGCGAGTGAAGGCGCAAGCCTACGAGTGCCGAAGCCGCCTCGGCGGGGTAAGTGTCGGGCCGCCGCCGCTGTATACTACGGGCGCCGCAGTTTCGGGGAAAGATAAAGATGAGTGCGAAGAAACGCGACCGCGATCTGGGAATGCATCGCGAGATCGCTCGACGGGACTTTCTGAACGGTGTCGCAGTCGGTGCCGGAGCCGTCCTGTTTGCGGGCAAGTTCGGGGCGCGCGACCTGCTGGCGGCCGGCGTGCTTGACGAGCAGGCCAGCACAGAGTCTTCGGATTACTATCCACCGGCCAAGATGGGCATGCGCGGCAACCACGATGGCAGCTTCGCGGTGGCGCACCGCATGCGGGATGGTGCGAAGCCCGCGTCCATGGGGCCACCTGAACAGATCGGCGAATCGTACGACCTCGTTGTCGTTGGCGGAGGGATCAGCGGCCTGGCAGCGGCTTACCGGTTCCGTCAGAAGTTTGGCAAGAATGCCAAGATCCTGATTCTCGATAACCATGACGATTTCGGCGGTCATGCCAAGCGCAACGAATTCCAGGCGAGTGGCCGCATGGTTTTGAGTTATGGCGGCACGCAATCGATCGAAAGCCCGGGCAGTTACAGCGCTGAGGCAAAGGGGCTGCTGAAAGAACTTGGGATCGACACGAAGAAATTCTACAAAGCTTACGACCAGAAACTCTATTCAAAGCTGGGTACCGCAGCATTTTTTGACAAAGAGACGTTTGGCGAGGATCGCCTGGTTACCGGAATGAACGGCACGCCGTGGCCGGAGTTTCTTGCTAAGGCGCCGCTCTCCGATGCCGTGCGCCGAGATATCGCGCGGATCTATACCGAAAAGGCAGACTATCTCAAAGGCAATTCGCTGGAGCAGAAAGCCGCAACGCTGAAAAAGATCAGCTACGCGGAATACCTGACGAGATACGGCAAGCTGACCCCGGAAGCGCTCCCTTTTTTCCAGACGCTTACCCATGACCTCTTCTGTGTGGGGATCGAGACCGTCCCCGCCTTTGCTTGCTACGAGGCCGGTGACGACTATGGTTCCTTCTCGTATCCAGGGTTCGACGGCCTGGGATTTCCAGAGCACGAAAAGGAGGAGCCGTACATTTTCCATTTTCCCGACGGAAATGCGTCGATTGCGCGCTTGCTGGTGCGCTCGATGGTTCCCGCCGCGGTGCCGGGCGGCACAATGGAAGATGTGGTCACGGCCCGGGTGGACTACAGCAAGCTCGACCGGCCTGAAAGTCTCGTCCGCCTACGCCTGAACAGCACGGTGGTGAACGTGAAGCACTCCGGCCCTCTTGAATCGGCCAAGCAGGTCAGTGTTACCTACACGCAGGGAGGCAAAGCAATTGTTGTGACCGGAAAGTACTGCGTGCTGGCGTGCTACAACGTCATGATTCCCTACATCTGCCCGGACCTGCCGGAGGCGCAGAAGGAAGCACTGTCCTATCTGGTGAAGGCACCCCTCGTCTACACGCACGTTGCCCTGACGAACTGGGAAGCGTTTTCCAGGCTCGGGATACATCAGATCGTTGCGCCGGGCGGCTATCACACGTTCACGGCCCTCGATTTTCCGGTGAGCCTGGGGAACTATAAGTTCCCCTCCAATCCCGGCGCCCCCGCGGTTCTCTTCATGCTGCGCACTCCTTGTCAGCCGGGCTTGCCCATGCGCGATCAGAATCGGGTCGGGCGCATGGAGTTGCTGCAAACACCATTCGCGAAGTTTGAGCGCGAAATCCGCGACCAGTTGGCACGCATGTTGGGCGGAGCGGGTTTCGATCCCGCCCGGGACATCGCTGGGATTACTGTGAATCGCTGGGCGCACGGCTATGCCTATACGCCGTACGAGTTGAATCTACCCGATTGGAAGGAAGGTGAGCAGCCCTGGGTGAAAGGGCGGAAGCCGTTTGGCCGCATCGCCATCGCCAACTCGGATGCGGGTGCCAGCGCTTATACCGATGTGGCCATCGACCAGGCCTATCGCGCGATTGCCGAGCTGCCAGCCTGAACCCTGGCCACCGCCAACTCAGGGCCGAACTGTAAACAGGGTGCAAAGCAACAACGTGTCCCTTTGGAACACCCCTCGGCCACATTCTCTCTCGGTTTGCTCGCTCGATACCCTAACCTAATACCATCGTCCAAGACGACAACATCGAACGAGGGGTACGCGTCATGAAAAACGGGATGATTGCGGCGGGAATCCTTCTCTTATGCATTGTCGGTGCCGCGGCAGCTCGCCAGGCCAACAACACCAGCGACGAAGGAGGCCGCGTTCTCGCGCTCGAGAAGGCCTGGAACCACGCCCTCGAAGACAAAGACGCGAAGGCTCTCGATATGCTCCTGGCGAACAGCATGATTTCGGTCGACATCGACGGCAGCATCCAGACCAAGAGCGAATTCCTTGCCAGCATCAAGGCGCCCGACTATCAGCCTTCACAAGCCGTGACTGAGCAAAGCAACGTTCAGGTTTATGGCGATGCGGCGGTGGTGGTCGGCATCTTTCGGATCAAGGGTACGGACAAAGGGAAGGCTTATGTCCGCCGCGAGAGATTCGTTGACACTTGGATCAAAATGAACGGGACCTGGCAGTGCGTGGCGACCACGAGCGCGCTGATTACCGCGAAGGCCAGCGCCGATAAGGATTGATTCGTCGGATGAGTCTACCAGTCGGAATATTTTGTGCCGTCGAGCGCCACACCCTGCGACGTAGAGTAAACGTCGAACACGTTGTTGCCACCCCAGCTTGATGAATCCGGATCGTCCTGAACAGACCGCATTCCCCATTCGCGCTTGCCGGTCATCGGATCCACCGGAATCCGCCGCAGGAACCGTACGTGCCGGTCTCCGCTGATCGTCACGCCTTTCACGAGGGTCTCCAAATCCGGCGGGTAGCCGTTGCTCCCCACCTCGGTCTGGAATGCAAGCGTGTCGGCCATGTCCTTGTAGCGGTCGATGGCATTTCGAATTTCCCGCAAATTGTGGCGTAGTTCGGCCTCGCGGCTGCGGACAATCGTGACGCGGACGAGCGGCAGCGCAGCGGAAGCCAGGATCGTCAGCAGCGTGCACGCGATGATCAATTCCAGGAGAGTCAGGCCGCTCTGGCGGGAGCGAGCGCGGCGCCTGAACCGCCGGGTTGGGAGCGAGACGTTCATAGCTATGTCGTTAGACGCACCGCACGCCAAAAACGCGAAAGTGGTTCCGGGGCCTGGACTCGAACCAGGATTCTAGGCTCCAAAGGCCCATGTGCTACCAATTGCACCACCCCGGAGTTGGGGAACAACGTTCCTAGTTTACTTGAACCCACTCAAGTCGCAAAATTGCGCGGCTCCTTGGACGGCAAATGCAGCACCGGGATGATTCTGCTAGAATTGAAAGGTTGAGCACAGCTCCGGAGAGGTGGCCGAGCGGTTTAAGGCGCACGCTTGGAAAGCGTGTGTAGGTTAACCCCTACCGTGGGTTCGAATCCCACCCTCTCCGCCATTGCCTCTCCCACAACCTGCCGGCAGCTTCTTACCAGTATTTGCCGATTGTGAATAACGTGCACGATTCGAGAAAGCTCTTCTTGCCGTAGAGGCCCATTAATTTCGGCTTTTGGAAGGCGCCAGCGCCGGCCAGTGTGTTGTTACCTCCTCCTTCCCTCCACGCACTTTCCCACAGCATTGCAAGATAGCGGCAAGAATTGGCCATGACCTCGACTGTTTCCGTACTGAAGCTGTCCCACAGCGCATTCGCGATGGGTTTTGGCTTCTGATTGGGAGATACCTGCTTGAATCGTTCGACAATTTTCGACGGGGGCAAAATATCGAACGTCTTCAACATCAGCTCGACCACCTTGGCCGCGGCGTTGTGATGGCCCTTGATCCCCGCCACCGACGACTTCGGCACGAGCCGTTTCAAGCCATCATGAAGTTCGACAGCATGGTATTTGAACATGTCGGACTCATAGCTGCTGTGAACGTCGTTTTGTTTGCTGATCCGGTTCGCGGGCACATCCTCCGCCGATTTCGCGTGCGGATCCAGCATCGAATCGTTCGGATCGCCGTGATGGAGATAAGAGATATGCAGCGGTTGGCCGGCGTCGCCCACATAATGCGCGACGATACCGGCAGCCGCAACGAAACTGGCAATATCCTTCTTTCGGACGAATGTCACCATCTCGTTGTAAATCTGCGCCACGCGGAACGGCAACAATCCGAAGCGATACTGCGGAGGCCGGGTCTCGGAACGAACGCGAGGCTTCTGACCGCTAAATAGCTGATACTGCTTCAGCCAGAATGCCGGATCGACGTTGGCACCGTTAACACTGCCGCGGGGGCCACGGCACAGGTCCAGCAAGCTCTCGCCACCATTGGGTGGCGGTTCATCCATATCTGCAAAGTGGTTGGGGCTTTCAGGGTTGTTGCTCCGGCCGCCTCTGGGAAATCTGCCTGCTTGCCACGCCAGGTCGGGAACATCTGCCAACGGAACAAAGCCACCGTCGTTCTTGGAAGTGTCTTTGGATGCCAGTCCCTTCATGTTCTGGTCGGTGATGGTGTCCAGCTGAAAGGTGATGTTGGCGAGATTTGCCAGCATGAGCTGGCTCAAAGGACGGTCCGCTATGTTCTGGCAAGCCAGGTTTGCGATGGTGTAGTGTCCGACAGCTCCCCAGTACTCCGGCAGCTCGTATTCCCAGTTGCGAATCAAATCGAGATCGAGCTGGTTCAACACGGTACTGAGGCACGTGCCCATCGCATAAGACTGCAGCTCTTTCCCGTCACCGGACGAAAAGACATGCCCTCCCCATTGAATGGCAAGAGGCATCCGGTCTTGAACCTGGCACTTCTTCTTGTCTTCAGACCGGTCGAGCACCCACAGTGCTCCCGAGTCTCCGGGGTGAGTCTGGAACGGGACGTCTTCGCGTGGGCCGATAAGGAAATCGCTCACATATTCGAAGCCGCCCATTGCCTTGTAGCGATAGAACAGGGCGCAAACGGTTCCGGCCATGTCGCCGGAACGGGCGCCATGGGCTCGCACTTTGGCTCCCACCAGGTCCAGGGTGAAATTGTCGGAGCTGAGATCGACCGCATTTTTCAATTCGCCGATTCGATACACATCTGGCCGCCAAACCGTTTTGTCCTCCAACTTCACCAGGCCGATGTCCGTGTGCACGTAGCTTTGGCGGCCCGGCCAGCCGGGATAGACTTCCTCAAAAAGCTTGCGAGTGATTTCCATGTCGGCACTTGTGCCAACCAGCCGGGCCTCCCCACCCACAAGCGTATAGACAGCTTCGCCCGTCTCGCCGGTGACGTGCCGATTCGTGAGAGCGTAGGTCAAATGCCCATCTGTGACCAGGCACCCGACCGTCGCGAATTGTTGCGCCCCTTGAATTTCCTTCAACAGGGGGTATCCACCACCGAGGAATTGTCGCGGAAATATCGGGAAGTCATCTCCTGCCGGGGACGATCGTTCTTCGCCGGGTGCCTGAACCACGCAGACCGGCACGAGTGTCCCATCCGGTAAATAGAGGCGCTTCGAAATGAAATCGCTGGGGTCTGCCTTTTTATCCTTGTGGGCGAAATCGCTGGGCTTCAGCCACGTATCCACAAATACGAGCAGCGCCGGCCATGAATAGGGCCGCACCTCCGAATTTGCCAGCGTACGTGGCTGTGTGCCTTTAACTCTGATTTTGTCGTCGGGCCAAGAGTCCCCCTTGCGGATACGGTATTTCCCGATGGCTGTCGCTACGACACCGGCTTTGTTCATCAAGTGCCGGTGATAGAGGTCGCGGGCGCGCAAGAGATCCGAAAGCGAGAGTGCCTGGAACCGAGGGAATCCGTCGGTGTCGCCGGTCTGGAAATGCCTGGATTGTTTCTTCGTCGTTGCGCGTGACGCTCTGCGTGAATTGTTGGCGGGCATGGGCCTTCCTCCTCGGTCACCTTGTCTTGTTTGTTTCATTGCTTCAGGACGGACGACGGCGGCTTTCGGGCGCCACTCGGTGGAAACTGCCTCAGTATCTACTGGAACGTTTACAAATAGTCAAGTTAATAGTGAATGAAGAGAACAAGCGGGAACGATAGTGCGGCGGTGCAAAGGAATTCCGGCAGGGAAGTCGCCGGGGCCGGCTAGTTCGCCAGGCCTAGTGCCTTCACCACTGCATCATGAACAGCCGGGCGCACCTGTGCAATTTTCATGTTCTCGCGCGTGGGGTGAACCCGGTTGGTCAACAACACGACGAACAGCTGCCTGTCGGGATCCATCCAGATCGTCGTGCCGGTGAATCCTGTGTGGCCATAGCTGTGAACCGAGAAGTAATGGCCGCTGGAACTTCCCTCGGTCGGTACAACCCAGCCGAGAGTACGCGTGTTCTTCGCCAAAGCTTGGGGCGCCGTGAATTCGGCGATCGTGGCCCGGCGCAACACGCGCTTGTGCGCATAGACGCCGCCGTTCAAAAGCATCTGGCAGAAATGCGAAAGATCAGGCGAGGTGCTGAAGACTCCGGCGTGGCCGGAAACGCCGCCGATGGTGTAGGCATTCTCGTCATGGACTTCTCCCTGCACGAGGCGGTGGCGTAATTGGTTGTCGACTTCGGTCGGAGCAATCCCGGGCCAGAGCAGCTTCGGCGGGTTATACATCGTATCCGTCATGCCGAGGGGTTCAAAGATGTTTTCTCTCGCCAAGGCGTCAAGCGGCTTTCCCGTGAGGCGTTGAATGATTTCCGCCATCAGGATGATGCCGAGGTCGGAGTAAACCACCTTGGCGCCCGGTTCGTACTCGAGCGGCTCGGCGAAAATGCGACCGAGGGTATCGGCTTTCCCGGTAGAGGTGCGCCAGTATTCCTTGAAAGGCGGGAGGCCAGACGTGTGCGTCATCAAGTTGCGGATCGTGACTTTGTGGCGCCATTCCAACTGGTTGCCACTGCTAAGCCACTCCGGCAGATATCGTTCGATCGAAGTGTCGAGGTTTAGCGGCTGGCCGAAATCGCCTTCCGCAAGCTTCTCGACGAGAGTCGTGGTCACCACGACCTTGGTCAGCGAAGCGAGATCGTACTTGGTCTCGACCTGAACCGCGGGTGATTTGGCGTCGTAGCCCAACTTGCCGAATGCGTGGTAGGAGACTTTGCCGCGATAGCCGACAGCAAGCGTGGCTCCCGGGAATGCCTTGTCGGCAATCGCATCCTCAATGATCTTGAATGCTGGTTGTAATTGCGCTTCCGCACGCACGTCCATCCGCTGCAGCGTCATCGGGTCGGAGGGAACCTCGATGCCAAAGCCAGGCTTGAGATTTATGCCTGGAATCGTGACCGGAAGCTGGCCCCGGATCGGTATCTCGCCGAACAGCGCACGCGAAAGCGAAATCTGCGCTACGTCGCTAATGCCAAAGGCGGCGACCCAGGTCTCCGCTTGGGGAAAGCGTTCGATCAGGTACGGGCTGCCAAGCCCGAGCGTGACCACAGGCTTGCCGGATTTGTAGATCTGATTAATGACGGGAATCTGGTCCGCCGGAACGTCAATGTCGCCTTTGCGATCGCTTACACGGACAAACAGCGCGAGGATGACGATGTCATAGTCGGAGGCCGGCGGAAGTTTCAGCGCATCCGCCCGGGAGAATTTTGTATCGGCCCGAAGCGCGACGAGCGAATCAAACCGCGAACGGAGTTGCGCCTCCAGATCTTCCCCCGGATAAGGCTCAGGATCGGCATAGAGTGAAACGAGGAGCGCCCGCGATGGCTTGGTTCCGTCCAGCGGCAGCAAGTGCTGCTTGTCACGAAGAAGCGCCACGCCGCGGTCCGAAATCTCCTGCGCGCTGTCTTGCCAAGTGTTGCTGCCGAATTTCTCGTTGAGAGCGGTGACGTCAACCATGCGGGTCTCGTTCAGCCCGAGACGCACCTTGGCTTCCAGTATCCTGCGGACCGACGCATCCAACCGGTCTTTGCTGATCTTTTCCGACTGCGCCGCGGCCAGCAGCGCCTGGAACGCGGCGTCCGGCACGGGCGGCATCAGCAGCGCGTCTGCGCCGGCCAGGAACGCGCGAACCGCAGCATCGCCTGGCGCATAACGAACCGTAATTCCCCCCATGTCCATCGCGTCCGTAACCACCAGTCCCTGGAAGTGAAGCTGGTTCCGCAGAAGGCCGGTCAGGATATTGGCAGAAAGCGTGGCGGGCACGGCCGGATCAGGTTCGAACGCCGGTACATTCAGGTGGCCGGTCATGATGCTGCCGACGCCCGTGGAAATGGCGGCACGGAAAGGAACAAGTTCGAGGTTCTCCATTCTCGAGCGGTCGGCCTTGATGATGGGCAAATCGATGTGCGAGTCTGTTGCGGTGTCGCCATGGCCGGGAAAGTGCTTCGCGGTGGCGAGAGCGCCGTTGTCCTGGACACCTCGAATAAACTCGGCCACAAAGTCGGACACCCGCTGAGGATTTTCCCCGAACGACCGAGTGTTGATGATGGGATTGCCGGGGTTGTTGTTTACGTCGCACACCGGCGCATAGACCCACTGTACGCCGACAGCGCGCGCCTCGAGCGCGGTGATTTTGCCCATGGTGTAGGCGTCCTTCGGTTCGCCCGCGGCTGCCACGGCCATGGCCGTCGGAAAGGATGTGCCTTCATCCTGTCGCATGGCGGTACCCCGTTCGTAATCGGCGCCAATCAAAAGCGGCAATTTCGACTTCGACTGCAACAGGTTCGCCAGTACAGCCGTCGGATACGCCTGGTCTTTAACGATGCCGAGTGGAGAGCCATGTGTGATGGTGATGAAGCCGCCAACGTGAAGATCATTGACGTCGTGCATCATCTGTGCGAATGCCTCGGAATCGCTAGCGGTAAAGCTGCCGTGATACGTCGTGAAGAGCAGTTGCCCGACCTTTTCTTCAAGGGACATTCCGCGAAGCGAGGAGTCCACCCACTTCAATTGTTCTCTCGTCAGAGGTGTCAGCGGCGAAGTCGCGTTCACTTTCGAGGCATTCTGCGCCACGGAGGAGCGTCTCGAGCTTTTCAGGCGATTCTTGCTGCGCGCTTTCGCTGTCATAAAGAATAGAAACACAATGGGCACAAGTAAGATGGCGGCGGAAAGCCTTTTCATCTGCGGGATTCCCCTGGCCGCACGCCCTGCGCCTGAACTGTGTATAGCACGCGCACTTAGCTCTCACAATGAAGCTGCGAACGGCGGGTTCCAGAATATCATTGGAAACTATGAAACCAATGGTGCGCCCACGTTACGTCCGAAAGCCCGTATGTTTCGCAGGCATCATGCTCCTTGCCGCCAGCTCGATCGTCGCGCCGCTCTTGGCGCAGCGCAAAACGCAATCGGGGCGGGGTGGCGGACGTGTGGGGCGAGTACAGCCGGGACTCGACGTGCTCGAAGCTCAGAAGTTTGCCCCCTTGAAGGGGAAGAAGGTTGGCCTGATCACCAATCACACCGGAGTGGATTTCAACGGGAAGTCCGCGATCGAATTGCTGGCGCACGCGCCCGGCGTGGAATTGGTTGCCCTGTTCAGTCCGGAGCACGGCATTGCGGGACACTCCGATGACATCGTGGCGTCGTCCAAAGATCCTTCCACCGGTTTGCCGGTCTACAGCCTCTACGGCGAGAACAAACGACCTACCGCGGAAATGCTGAAAGGGCTGGATGCTCTCGTCTTCGACGTGCAGGACGCGGGAGTGCGCTTTTACACCTATACAACGACCATGGGCTACTGCATGGAGGAAGCCGCCAAGGCCAACATCGCTTTCTACGTGCTTGACCGTCCGAACCCGATTGGCGGAGACGTCGTCGAAGGCCCGATGCTGGATATGGACAAGACCGCATTCGTTGCGTATTTTCCTGTCCCGGTCCGCTACGGGCTTACCATCGGAGAACTCGCCCAGCTCTATAACACCGAGAATCGTATCAATTGCAACCTCTACGTTATTCCCATGAAGAACTGGCACCGCAACTTCTTCTACGAAAGCTCCGGCCTTCGCTGGATTCCTCCGTCACCGAACCTGCGCACGGTGAAAGGGGCTGTGCTGTATCCAGGGCTGGAGATTCTCCAGAATGCTGGTGTGTCGGTGGGGCGCGGAACACAAGCGCCGTTCGAGGAATTTGGCGCCCCGTGGATGAATGGGGAAGAAGTAGCGGCAGCCATGAATGCCCTCAGCCTCCCCGGCGTGCGATTTTCGAGTCAGCCGTTCATCCCCGTCAGCGGTCTCTACGCCGGAAAGCGGTGCGGTGGCGTCGGGATTCGCGTGACGGATCGGGCTGCGGTGCGGTCCATGCGCATCGGCCTGGAAATCGCCTCACTGCTCGAAAAGAAATACCCCAACGAATTCGATGCCACTAAGACGCTGCTCCTGCTGGGCAACGCCAGGGCTGTGGACCAGCTGCAAGCGGGAATTGCGCCCGCCAGGATCATCGCCGACTGGTCCAGTGACCTGGCCGCTTTCGACGAGTTGCGGCGTAAATACTTCCTCTACAAGTAGTCACAGGGTTCGCGGCGGGCATGTTGAGTTGGGTGATTCTGCCGGGATTTGCGCTATCCCTCGGCATCGCTCTCCTACGAATTCGCCACAAGCATTCGACGACCGTACAGTAGCCGTTCTGCCCTGCGAATCTGGAGATTCTGCGTCCGCCTTGTGCTACAGTCCGTCCATGCGGATTGTGTCGCTGCTGCCGTCGGCTACTGAGACGCTGTATGCACTTGGCCTCCACAACGAAATCGTCGGAGTCAGCCATGAGTGTGATTTCCCTCCCGAGGCACTGACGAAACTGCGTGTTGTCACATCCCGGATTCCGAAAGATATCCCACCCGCAGAAATCGACCATATCGTGCGGGAACATGTGGAACGGGGTGAATCGATTTACGCGGTGGACAAGAATCTGATCGAAGAGCTGAAACCGGATCTGATCGTCACGCAGGATTTGTGCCATGTGTGTGCGGCAACGCCTGAAGAGCTCGGCGCGGTTCTTGCACAAGTGTCTTTCCGGCCGGAGGTATTGTCTCTCGATCCCATCGACCTTGGGGACGTCTGGCGAGACATTTTGTGGATCGGCGAAGCCACGGGCCGGCGGAAATACGCGCAGGAATTTGTGGAGAAAATCGGCGCCAGGCTCGCACAGATCGAGATCGATGCGGCTTCCTTCCGTGCGCAACCCAGGGCCGCGGTGCTCGAATGGCTCGACCCATTTTACGTTGGCGGCCATTGGGTGCCCGAAATGGTCACCGCTGCGGGTGGCGTCGACGTTCTGGGCAAAGCGAAGAACCCGTCGCGGCGGATTACGATGCAGGAGATCGTTGCTGCTGCGCCCGAGGTGTTGTTTATCGCGCCTTGTGGATACGATGCGGACAAGGCGCGCGACGAATACCTCACCATGAACTTTCCACACGAATGGCAGACGGTCCCCGCCGTCAGGGATGGCCGCGTATTCGCCTTGGACGCAAACGGCTATGTGTCGCGCCCCGCGGGGAGGCTGGTCACCGGCATCGAAGCGATGGCGAAGTGCATGCATCCGCAAATGCGAGTTAGAGGAAAAGCGGCAGCCGCGGTCCGACGCGTGCCGGATGCGAGTTCAGTTGCCCGGAAGACCGCAGCCGGAAGTGATTAGGGGTCACAAGGCTGGGCGTCGTTATTCCAGCTGTGCGAGTTTCGCTTTGTGGGCGTGCTGCCACCGGCGGTAGAACGGAACACCGGCCAGGATCAACAGAAGGCCGATGGTGGATCGGCCCGGGCGCACGAGCCAAAGATTGATCGTCAGCGCCAGCGCACCAAGGACAAAAATTCCCGGAACCCACGGGTAACCCCAGCAACGGTAAGGCCTCGGCAAATCCGGTTCGAGCCGGCGCAAACGGAACAGCGCCACCACCGCAAGGCCGTAGAAGATCCATCCCGCAAAGATGAAGAGATTTGTTAGCTCCTCGAACGTGCCGGAAAGCGCCATGATGCTTGCGAGTACTCCCTGAAATATGAGTGCACGGCCTGGCGTGTGATATTTGGGGTGAATACCGTCCGCGACACGAAAGAACACGTGATCACGCGCCATCGCATAGGGAACCCGTGCACCGCTCAGGATCGACGAGTTCATCGACCCGAGCGCGGAAATCACCATGGCCAGAGTAATCCATCCGGCAAAGCCGTGGCCAAGCACCCGATCCACGACATCCGACGCAACGTGCGCTGAATTCGCGACCGCGTCAAACGGCAGCACCTTCAGGCACGCGGCACTGAAGAGCAAATAGACGATCGCTACAAAGGAAACTCCCCCGACCAGTGCGCGGGGGAAATTTCGTTGCGGATCTTTCACTTCCGAACCGACAAGGTTCAGATCTTCCCAGCCGTCGTATGCCCAAAGAGCCGCGGCTAGCGCCGCCAGAAACGCTGTGAGCAGTCCGGTGTCCGTCGCACCGGGCCAAATGGGATCCGCGGGATGCTGTCCGGCGCCTGGCAACAGAAATGCGGTGCCAATGATGAGCGCAACGCTGACCACTTTGATCGCGGTCAAGAAGACCTGCACACCGCCCCCCAGCCGCACACCGAGATAGTTGATGCCCGTCATGATCACGAGCCAGAACACTGCCAGTGGTTGCGCCCAGGTGAATCGGAAATCGTAAGGCTTGATCCAGTCGGCCAGGCCAGGTATCGCGATATGCACGGTGAAGAGTGGTGTCGCGATGCCGGGGAGAAAGAAAGCGACGAAGTGCATCATTCCAGCAGCAATCGAAGCTGCCGACGACGGGCGGCCAACGATCGAATGCATCCAACCGAACAGGAATCCCCACACCGGTCCGAAGCCGCGACGCAAATACGCATATTCACCACCGGCTTCGGGAATGGCTGCGCCCAGCTCCGCGTAAGAAAGTGCGCCGAAAATCGAGAGCACGGCGCCGGCAATCCACGCGGCAAACACAATGGAGACGAAGCGGCCTTCCCGCGCCATCTCCGATGGCTTCAGGAAAATGCCGGTACCAATCATTGTGCCGACAACGATGGCCGCCGAAGCCCAGGGGCCCAGGCCGCGCACGAGTTCGAGGCGCTTTTCCGTCATGGCATATGGTGCATCCGAGTGTAACGCAACCGATCGCCTCTCCATGTCAGGACGCGCGGTTCTGTGCGCGAATGACACGGCTGACGATCGCACCAACCAATAGCGTTGTACACGAGCCAATCAGCACATACCAGGTGAACGCAATCGTCGTGGCGCGATAGATGCCAAGCACTGTGGCCAGTCCGGCGAACATGCCCGTCAGCGCGCCGGCCGCGTCGGCTTTCGAATCAAACGTGCCCAGCAGGAAGAGCCCCAGCAGGCTCCCAAAAGGAAGCGAGGCGACTGTCAGTCCCGTTTCGAGGAGATGCGTGTAACGGATCAGACCAAAGCAGAGCAGAATCATACCCCACACGAGCGTCATGCGCCGGGAAAGCTTCAAGAAGCTCGCCGCGTCTAGATTGCGGCCTCTCACCGACTGAAAATCCATCACACTGGAGGCGGCGAGCGAATTTAACGACCCGCTCGCATTCGACATGGCCACTGCCAGAATCGATGCCAGCATCAGCCCAGCGATCCCGACGGGCATCTCGCGGACGAGGAACAACGGCAGGATGCTATCGGTCCGATCGCTGGCGGACAGAAGGGGCGTAGACCGTGAGAACACAAAAAGGAATACGCCCACCAACAGAAAAACGGTGAATTGAAAGAACACGATCAACCCGCTGGCGATGAGGGCACGACGGCTGTCGGATTGCGAGCGTGCCGCAAGCAGGCGCTGCACGATCGTCTGGTCCGTGCCGTGCGTGGCCATGGTGAGAAACGCGCCTCCGATAACTCCAGACCAGAACGTATACTTCTTGGCGATATTCCAGGAGAAATCGAGCACCTGCAGTTTGTTGCCACTCTCGGTGGCGACCCGCGTCACTTCGCTCCACCCGCCGGGGATCACGTGGAGCAGGAAGAATAGTGTTACCAGACTGCCGGTGAGATAGAGCAGGAATTGCGCAACGTCCGTCCAAATCACCGCTTTCATTCCTCCTTCAAACGTATAAAGGATCGTCAGCGCAATGACGAGGACCACTGCGAGCCGTTCTGTTGTGCCTAGTGCCACACTGACCACCAGCGCAATGGCCGAAACGCGTATCCCTTCCGCCAGCGTGCGCGTCGCCAGAAAGGTAAGGGCCGCGACGGATCGCATCCTCGCGCCAAAGCGCTTCTCGATTAACGCGTACGCAGTCAGGTACTCGCCGCGAAAATACCCCGGCAGGAAAATGATTGAAATCAGAACGCGGCCAATTATGTAGCCCAGCACCAACTGCAGAAACGTCAGATTTGTGGAATACGCGAGGGCGGGTGTCCCAATGATCGTGAGCGTCGACGTCTCCGTCGCGACAATGGAGAACGCCAGTGCCCACCAAGGGGCGCTACGCCCGCCGAGAAAGTAGTCTTTCACGTCGTGCTGCTGGCGGCGAAAGCGCAATCCCAGAAGTGTGACGCCGAGAAGATAAGCGACGACAATGGCGAGATCGACTGGATGAATGCGCATCGAGCCCCGATGGGAATGCGAAGTGTGAGAATAAGTGCGCAGTGCCGAAGCGTCAAGGAGGAGGTGCAAGGTTCGTCGCCCGGTTGTTAGGGGATGCCGTTATTCGCGTATGCTTTGAGTATGCGATTCGTGTTGGGATTTGACGGCGGCGGCACCAAGACGGAATGTGCTCTGATGGACGAACAGCGACGAATTTGCGCGATCAGCCGCAGCGGTCCGTCGAATCCGATGCGCGTGGGGTTTGGCGGCGCGTTGGCGGCCGTGTGTGAAGCGGGGCGTCTGGCGATGCAACAAGCACGCATCGGCCCGGAGGACATCAGCGCAGTTTGCGCAGGCCTGGCCGGGGCGGCGCAGCCTGAATCCGAGCGGAAGATGCAGAAGCTGCTGGCTGAGGAGTTTCCAGGAAGACTGCTTCGCGTATGCACCGATCTCGACCTGACCGTCGAGGCTACGGGCGACGGACCGGCCATCGTGCTCGTTGCGGGAACCGGGTCGGCGGCCGTCGGTCGCAGAAGGAACGGTCCGATCTTGCGCGTTGGCGGACACGGGCCGCTATTGGGAGACGAAGGTAGCGCCTACGATATCGGCCGTCGCGCGGTCATCGCCGCCATTCGCGAAGCGGACCGCGGCAAAGCGGATTCGCCATTGGCAACGCGCATTTTGAAGGAATTGAAGGTAGACGATTGGGAATATCTGCACCTCCGTGTTTACACCTCGCCGGATGAAGTGTTTCCTCGAGTTTTTCCTGTCGTTGCGGCGACAGCGGATGAGGGGGATACGGAGGCGAGGGGCCTTCTTGATCATGCCGCCGGCGAGCTCGCCGGACTGGTTGCCGATCTTGTGGAACGGCTCGAATTGAGGTCGCAGCGATTCCTGCTTGTGAAAAGTGGCGGCATGGTCGGCCGGTCCGTGTATTTTGACCAATTGCTGGACCGAAGTTTGAAAGCCGCTGCGCCGGATGGAGAATTCGGCGAGTTGGTCATCTCAGCGGCCGAAGCAGCGGCCCGTTTGGCCTTGCATATGATGCTGACGGCAGGCGAGGCAAGGTAAGTGCCCGGCGGTTTCGAAAAAGAGATGGAGCGCGCTCGGCTGGCGACGGGCGATGAACTGAGCGGGCTCATCTATCATCCCGCCAGCGCGGTGCTTGCCGCGCTTCTCGACAACCCTGCTTTCGACGAGTCCAAAGTCTCTCTCTTATTGGCTCGCAAGGATGTCCCTGGCGACGTACTCGAAGAAATCGGCGTCCGCAAGACTCTTTTAAAGAGCTATGCAATCAAGAAGGCGCTTGTCTTTCATCCCAAAGTGCCCCGATTGATCGCTCTGCGGCTCTTGAAAGACTTGTACCTCATGGACCTGGTGCAATTCGCTCTTTCGCCGGCGGCGGCCGCGGAGCTTAAACGCTATGCCGAGGAGCAGGTAGCGGCCCGCCTACCCCAGTTGCCCCTCGGACAGAAAATCACGCTGGCTCGGCGGGGCCCGGCGCGTGTTGCGGGCGCGTTGGTGGCGGAAGGACATGCCCAAATTCTACCGATCGCCTTGAATAATCCTTTTCTCACAGAAGCGCAGGTATTGAGAGCGTTGGCTCGAGACAAAATCTCACCCACTGTCGTACAAGCCGTCGCTCGTCACGACAAGTGGTCGGTTTCTTACCACGTCCGGTTGGCGCTCGTGCGCCATCCTGCGGCTCCCATCTCCGTCGTCCTGGGATTTCTGCCCCAACTCACCCTGAACGATCTCCGTGAATTGGCCGCGCCGGGAATTGTCGCGGAGAATCTGAGGAAGTATCTCCAAGCCGAAGTGCAGCGCCGGATCGCCAAATCGCGTCAGCACGCGGCGCGGGAAATGAAGGTTCCGTACGAGGATTCATCGGCGCAGCCGCAGGATAATGGACGCGCCGAGAAAGAACAGCACCGCGGAGAAGGAGAAAGCGGCACGTACGGAGACGGCGGACCAAAGAAGGCCGACGACGAGGCTTGAAAGAAAGTCACCTGCCGCATTCACGGCCGCCAGCGTTCCAAACGCCATCCCGTGCTGCTCCTTGGGAACCAACTCCGCAGCGAGTGAATCCTCCAGAGCTTCTTCCGTGCCCACATAGAGCCCTGCCAGTACAAACACGAGTGCCAGGAGTGGCAGACTGGACGGCGCGGCTGTCAACAGAATCGCGGTGACGCCTGCCAAGGCGTAGCCTGCGGCCAGAACCAATTTACGTTGCGAAACGTGATCGCTCACCCAGCCACTGACGTATGCGGACGCGGCATAGAAGACGTTGTGAACGGTGTAAAGGATGATTGCGATGCTTGCTGAACCCGCCACACCGTACTTTGGCGCCAGCGATTTCGACGCATAAAAAATGAGCAGGGTATGCGAAAAGTCGCCGGCTCCGAATATCCCGACGCCGAACAGAAACCGGCGGAACACCGAGGGCAGCGCGCGGAGCCCGTGCAAAAACGAAAGTTCTTTTCGCGATTCCGACGGACGCTCGCGGACAAGCAGCCAGAAGGAAATTACCGCGGTCAGGCCCGGAAGGAGCGTCCACAGCAGCACTCTGCGGTAGTCATGTCCGGTCAGATCCAGTAGCCACAGTGCCGTTAGAGGGCCGGCGATCGCGCCGATGGTGTCCATGAGCCGTTCGAGGCCAAACGCACGACCGTATGCACTTGGAGTGACGTCGGCGGCGAGCAGTGCTTTCTTAGCCGGCGAGCGGACTCCGCGGCCGAGCCAAGCAAGTGCCCGCCCTAAAAGGATGTGGTACGCGTGTGTCGCGAAGGCAAAAGACGCGGTCGACAATGCCGTGAACGCGTAGCCGAAGATCGCGAGTGGCTTACGCCGGTTCAGCCTGTCGGTGAAGTACCCGGCCGCGAGTTTTGTGAAACTGGAGAGGCCGTCCGCGATGCCCTCGATGGCGCCGAGCCACGCTGGCCCGGCGCCGATCAGCGCGAGGAATGCGGGCAGCACCGCCGTAGCAATCTCGTGACTCCAGTCAGAGAACAGGCTGGTCAAACCGACACCGAGCACTGTGCGATTCAGCCAATGCTTGCTTTGGACGTATTCGGGCATCCAGAAGGAGTCTACATGCGTTCTAAAATGGTTGCGGGAAATTGATCGATATGCGGCGTTCGTCTGCTTCTCTTCGAAAAGCATTCACTGTTGCTTCCAGTGCCATTTGAAAGGCCGGCACTCCGACACTCTTTGGCCTGTGGCGCTATCTTTTGGCAGCGCGGTACAGAATGACGCGCACTTTCTCCAGAGTGATTAGGCCGCCATCGACCATCTCATCGAGCTGCGGAAGCAAAGCATCGATGCGTTCCTGCGTCTCGATCACTTCCAGCACAATCGGCAAGTCCTGCGAGAGGCGGAGAAGTTTGTCGGTATGATACACGCTCGATCCACCGTAGCCGCCGACGCCACGCAGCACCGTTACTCCGCAGTAGTGATCCTTGCGCAACGTCTCGACGATCGCTTCGTGCAGTGGCTTGCCGTGCCATTTGTCGGATTCGCCGATATGAATGCGCATCAGCGTGCGTTCGCCTTCGAATTTCTCGTGTGTCATGGGGAACTCCTTAGAAGCGGTTGGCCAGCCGGATTCCGGCTGCGGAGAGCAAGAGGCCGAAGATCACGCTGGCAAGAACATACGTGGAAGCTCGCAGCCATTCGCCGGATTCCATCATTTTCGCGGTCTCCCAGCCGAAGCTGGAAAATGTGGTGTAGCCGCCGAAGAAACCCACGGCGATAGCCATGCGCCACTCCGGTGGCACCAGCATGCGATTGAGAGTCAACTGGCCGATCAGGCCCAGAAAAAAGCATCCGGTGAGATTAATCAGCAACGTGCCGAAGGGGAACGTGCTTGCCATCTTCACTTGCACAATCCCTTGCACGCCATAACGGGCGAGAGTGCCAACGGCGCCGAACAGCCCAATGAGCAACAGACGCACAGTCTCTCCGATCCGCTTGCCGCCGCGGCAAACAAAAAAACTCCTGGAGCCGCGCGGCAGCCAGGAGTCATCAGCATTCAGCGCCAGGGCTGAAGCGGTTAAAGGCGAACTCCATCGCCTTTGAGAATCACAACGCCAGTCTAGCTGTGCCGCCTCAACCGTGCAAGCAATTCGCGATCTGTCGTTGCTCGCGCGCGGACCGGCGACGAATCACCTGTCCGCGGCCCTCCTTTATTTCGCAGGTGAAGACGGTGGCGCGTCGGCTGCTTTTGTTATCAGTACGATCTTGTCGAGGTAACCTTTCTCCTCAGCGACAACGAGGTCGGCGCTGATTCTGTCTCCAGAACGGAGTTGTTCAATATCCTTCGCATTTATTACGGCGTAGGACATCGTCATTGCCGGCATCAGGCCCGGAATGTCTCCGTGCTTGACGATAATCAGTTTTCGGAGTGGATCCACGGAAATTACCTCTGCTTGCAGAGGGTACCGCTTCGCGGGGGCTGACTGGCAGCCCCCGACGAATGCCGATGGCAGAAGTAGTAGAGTAAGGCCGAACGCGGGTAATAGCTTCATTCCATCTCCCTAATAACGGAAGCGCCAGCGAACCTGAACCGCAAGCATGCGCGGGTCGGCGTAGTGCGTGCCGCCAAATGTGTTGCTCGTATCCAGCATATACCTCTGATTCGTGATGTTGGTGCCGGTGAACCGGACGGTGAAGTTTTCGCCGAAGCTCTTCCCGACAGAGACGTCAAGCGTGTAGTAGCTCGGCAAATGGTTTGGCCCGTCGCCCTCCAGAAAGCCGGAACCATAATTGATGGCCAGCGAGGCGAACGTGCGCCACGGAAGGTCGCCTTCGACGCCGGCGGAGAGCGTATTGCGCTGGTCGTGATCGAGATAGAAAACACCGTCTTCCGGCGGCTCGAAATCCGTCAGGCCGCCCGTTACAGCCCCGGTGCCCCGCACCCGCTGATTGGAATAGACGACGTGCGCGCGGTAGTGACGCATGAGCAGAGGTGACCGCAGCGTTGTCTCATAGCCGCTGATCATCGCGCCCTGAATCGTCAGAGGAAGAAAAATGTTGGAGTTGCCCAGAGCATCGTGATCGAAGAAGTTCTTCGCCGACGTATGGAAGTAAGTTTCCGACAGAACCCAACCCTTCATCGGTATGGAAATGCCGTATTCCTGTTGGATGTCACGCTCTCCGTAGAGCGGCAGGAACGCGCAATCCTCGCAGCCGGAATTGTCGATCAACGAGCCGGAAACGGTGTCGAGCGGCGGGGGCTGGTAGAAATAAGAGTAAGCGGCGCGCAGAACCCACTTCAGTTTTGGAATTTGAATGGACACGCCGATCCGCGGGTCGGTGGCGTTTTCAGTGATTTCTCCGCTGAAGTGCGTGTACCGCAGGCCGCCGTCGAGACTCAGCCAGGAGAACGGTTTCAGCTGATCTTCGAGGAAGAGCGCTTCCATGTTGCCGGTCGGCTTCACACGCTCCGCGAACGTGTTGCCCGAGCCATCGTTGGCATCCAGTGTGAAGTACGAGTCGTCTTGCTGCGCAAATGCATAAATTCCGCCACGGAGCAGGTTCTTGCTTTTGCTCCACGAAACAGTGGCTTGACCGCCCTCGTAATTCGACGCGCGATTGTCGGAGGCTATGGGGATGTTCGTCGGACCGCTTTGATACACCGCGCGGTTGAAGTGATAGAACGGTGAAAGGACTGTCAGCCATTCGGAGTTGAAGGTGTGCACCCAGGTTCCGCTCGCGAAAAAGTCCTGTTCCCGCTGCCGATCGTTGTATCCCGTGGTCGTCTGATCCGGGTCGTTGGGAACTTGGTAGTAGTCCAGGCGGGCGCCGCCTGCGAAGCGAATCTGGTCTTTATCTGCCGGGTTGTACAAAATTGAGGTGAAGCCGCCTCCGCCATTCGTTTCGTTGTGCGTGTTCGTCAGCGTTGGAGGCTCCAGCCCATATTCACTGCGATTGCCGCTGACGCTCGCATAGTAGGCGAATTTTGAAGTATGGTCGCCGAAACTGAGCCAATCGTCGGTGCCGATGTAGCTGCCGTAGGAGAGCAGCAACTCCGCTTCCTTGTCCCTCTCGAATCCATTTTTAGGAGCGATATTAAATACGCCGTAGGTCCGATCGCCATATTCCGCGGCGTAGCTGCCCGTTTCTGCTTGAAGGTACGAGATGTCTTTCGGGTTGAATTGCGGGCCAACGTTGGACGCAATGTTCGTATTCGGAAGTGGAACTCCGTCAATCGCCCAGGTCGTCTGATGTCCACCCCTCACGTGAAGTTGATCGTGAACCATGTACGAGCCAGGAACAAAGCCTGTAATGATCTTGAAGCTGTTGCTGGAATCCGCGCCGGCATACTTCGAAATCTGGTCCTGATCGATAAAGATGTCGCGCCGTGGTACATCCGGATTCAGGTCTTCGACTTGGGACGTGACCACGACTTTTTCCGAACTCGAAGCGACCACGAGTTGATAGTGCAGAATCGGCGTGCTGTTGGCAGCCACGAGGACGGTCTGCGGCTGGGCGACGAAACCGGGCGCGTCGACGGTGACCGTGTACTGCCCGATGGGAACAGCCTGGAATTCAAAAACGCCGTCTGAATTGCTCGTGGTCTCCTGCTTGTAAGCGGAATTGGAAGCTTGCAGAACTGCACGGGCGCTACTGATGGGACGGTGCTGCGGATCGTGAACAACGCCGCGAACGTTTCCGAATATCGTGGCAAACGTCGCTGTCGCCACGAACGAGCAGACAGCCAAAAATGGCAAAACGCGATGCAACATGGATTCTCTCCGAGCGAATGGCGGAACAGGTCCCGCGGCCGGGCTGGTGCGCCCGGAACGAAGTTGTGTTTTCGAGAAGCGTGGTCTTGCAGGAGAGGCTATGCGCGAGGAGGGGGAGAAAGAGGTTCAGGAGTGCGAGCGAGCTTTGCGAATGCGTGCGCAGCAGGAACTGCCGACGCAATAGCGGACATCGCGATTTCAGCGGCTTCCGGCACTACGAAAAGGTTTGCCCCGATCGTCGGGTGCTCGGAGTCCTGGCAGCAGGACAGGGAGCAGGATGCCAGACCGGCGGGTGGCTGCGAGTCGCCGTGATGTTCGCAGTCCATCGGAGATGGGCTCGACACGGGGTTATTCGATTGATTCCGATGACTGTGAGTGGGGCACATACCGCCAGCGCAGCAGTCGTGAGATTGCAGGGCAGCGGCCCAAACAGGAGTCCACAACAGAATAACTGCGAACAGGCACAAACATGCAGCCACTTTCTTTCCCGGAGCGATAGGAAGGTAGTGCAAAGCTTGCATGTTGAGATCTTCAAGGGTACTCCAACACGGAACCATCGGGCCATCTAAAAAACCGGCAATAATTGCGCTAGCGCAAACGCGGATGTTTGATCTGCACGCGAGCCCCAGTCTGCGATTCTTGACTTCGGGGATTGCTGGGACGCAAACTGCAAATATGGCACACATCTATATGGTGTTTGATTTTGCGGCGGACGAAGAGAAGATGCAGCAGGCTCGACATAAGCTGGAGGGTTGGAAGCAGGCGTTCCGGTTGGACAAGAAGCTGCTGTATAAACTGGAGCGGATTGAACCGATTGCGGACGGAGGCGACGGCGGTTCGCCGAAGCCCGCAACAGCGGAGAAGCCGGAGAAGGCAGTCAAAGGCAAGGCCAAACCGAAAGCCGGCGCAGCCGAAGAGAAGAAAGAAGAGCCTCGTGGCGACGTGAAATTGATGGTGCGGCTGGCATTTTCGGGGCACGAGAAACTCACCGAGCAACGTTGGCTGCAAAGGATTCCGACCGAGGAGCCTTTCCAGGCAGCGTCGCCAAAGGTCGTAAAGAGCGGTGAAGCTGGATTCGCTGAGGTGCAGAACAAGTTCGAACAGCTCGACTGAACTGTTCCGCAGGCCGCACTAACTGCCATCCATGCTGAAGTTTAGCTCATGGGCCATTTTGGCCTCGACAGGTGGGTCTTTTTGCACAATTGTGTGGGAGAGGGACCGGCCCGCAGTGGGAGGGGTGGGGTATAATTCAAATTCGCGGCCGGAAGCACACTTCCATTGCCTTGAGCGAGGTCAACTGAATGGCGGTGCAAACGCGCGTGAAGGTAGCGAAAGCGGACCAGCAGAAGTATCACGGGCTCGACCGGGATGCTCTGATCCGACTGTATCGGACGATGCACCTTTCGCGGCGGCTGGATGACCGGGAAATCCAACTCAAGCGGCAAAACAAGACCTATTTTCAGATATCCAGCGCAGGCCACGAAGCCGTAACCGCGGCTACCGCCCTGCTCTTACGGCCGGGGGTGGACTGGATCTACCCCTACTACCGCGACCGGGCGCTCTGCCTCATGCTCGGCGTGACCCCCCTTGAGACCCTCCTGCAGGCTGTCGGCGCAAAAGATGATCCCAGTTCCGGTGGACGTCAGATGCCCTCGCACTGGGGGCACAACAAATGGAACATTGTGAGCCGGTCGTCGTGCACCGGAACGCAGTTCGTGCAAGCCGTGGGTGCAGCGGAGGCGACCCTGTATTATGAGCGCTTCCCAAAGGCGTTGGCGCAGGCCAGGAAGGCCCCTCTGGGTGAATTTGTCGGTTATGAACCAGATGAAATTGTGTATGTGTCTTCGGGCGACGGGGCCACGAGCGAAGGAGAGTTCTGGGAGTCGCTGAACGTGGCGTGCGCCAAAAAGTTGCCGATGTTCTATCTGATCGAGGACAACGGTTATGCAATCTCGGTGCCCGTAGAGGTACAAACCGCGGGCGGAAACATCGCGCGGCTGGCAAAAGGGTTTCCTGGGTTGCACATTTCGGATTGCGATGGCACGGATCCCCTGGAAAGCTACGCGATCTGCAAGGAAGCGATTCAGTATGTGCGTGAACGCCGAGGGCCGGCGCTGGTGCATGCCAAGGTGACGCGGCCTTACTCCCATTCGCTCTCCGACGACGAGAAGCTGTACAAGACCCCGGAGGAACGGGAAGCGGAGGCTCGTCGCGATCCGCTGTCGAAGTTCTCGCTGTTTCTGGTGCGCGAAGGGCTGATGGACCAGAAGGAGATCGAGTCGCTCGAAGGTGAGGTCGACCGCGAAGTGCGCGAGGCGGCGGACCAGGCACTTGCGGCCGAGCCCCCGGAGATTTCGTCGATCACGGTGAATGTGTATTCGCCGGACGTGGACCCGGCGTCGGCTGCTTTTGCGTCGGAGCCGAAGCCGCATGGCGCGCCGAAAACCATGGTGGAGATGGTTGCCGCGACACTGATGGACGAAATGTCGCGTGACGAGCGCATCACGGTTTTCGGCGAAGACGTGGCCGACGCGAGCCGCGAGGAGACTTTGCGCGAAGTGAAGGGCAAGGGCGGAGTGTTCAAGGCGACCGCTGGCCTGCAAAGGAAGTATGGCGCCGACCGCATCTTCAATACGCCCCTCGCCGAAGCCAGCATCGTGGGCCGAGCAATCGGCATGGCCACGCGGGGATTGAAGCCCGTGGCGGAAATCCAGTTCTTCGACTACATCTGGCCGGCGATGATGCAGATTCGCGACGAACTGTGCGTTCTGCGGTGGCGGTCGAACGGCACGTTCAAGGCGCCCGCGGTGCTGCGGGTGGCGATTGGCGGGTACCTGACGGGCGGGGCCGTCTATCACAGCCAGAGCGGCGAATCGATCTTCACGCATTGTCCGGGATTGCGCGTGGTGATGCCCTCCACGGCGCTGGACGTAGCCGGATTATTGCGGACGGCGATCCGCAGCGACGATCCGGTCATGTTCCTGGAGCACAAGCACCTGTACCGGCAGCCATACAACCGCTCGGAGTATCCGGGCCCGGATTTCACGATTCCGTTCGGCAAAGCCCGCGTCGTGAAAGAGGGGAACCAGGTCAGCATTGTGACCTATGGTGCCGTAGTGCACCGCGCCGAGGTGGCTGCGGCCGCCCTCGAGCGCGAGGGCGTCTCGGTCGAGATTCTCGACCTAAGGTCGTTGTCTCCCTATGACTGGGAGGCAATCGCCGCAACCGTCCGCAAGAATCATCGTGTAATCGTTGCCTATGAAGATATGCTGAGTTGGGGCTACGGCGCGGAGATCGCGGCCCGCATTGGCGAAGAATTGTTTGACGAATTGGACGCGCCGGTGAAGCGTGTCGCGGCGATGGACACGTTCTGCGCGTACCAGCCGAAACTGGAGGACGCAATCCTCCCGCAGACGGATGATATTGCCGAAGCCGTGCGGCGCATCCTCGAATTCTAACGGCACTCCCAAAACAATTTGCGATGAATCTATAGCGAACGGCTATAGGCGCGTGTGTCTGTCCGTGGGTCGGCCGCAGAGAAACTTTTAATGCCGTTCCCGCGTAACTACGATTAGAATCGCAGGTGGAAGTCCGTTTTGGGGGGGGACACCGATGATTTGCCCGAACTGTCAGAAAGACATCGCCGAGGGATCGAAGTTTTGCTACAACTGTGGCGCTAAACTCGCTGCCGACGCGCCGGGCGCGCAGTCGCCGCCCGCATATGCGGCCCCGAAGAAGCTTATGCGTTCAAGCCGCGACAAAAAACTCGGAGGTGTGTGCGCGGGACTGGCGGATTACTTTGACCTGGACCCGACGATTGTCCGCGTGGTTTGGCTGCTGGCGATCTTCTTTGCTGGAACCGGGCTTTTGGTCTACCTCATCCTCTGGATTGTCTTGCCACTAGCTCCGCCAAGCCTGCCGGCCCCGGCGGTCGCTACCGCGTCTCGGGTTTAATCCGGGCCGGTTTAGTCCCTAGAGCTTTTTGCGACGCGGCGACTCTTTCCACCTTCGCCGAAGAACACGTGATCGCCGGAAACAACGCCGGCCCCGACAGTCGCGAGAACTAAGCAGCCTGCAGCGAGTGCGAGCGGAAACTCATAGTCTTTAACAGAGATCAAGCCCCTGGCACCGTGGACTTTTGCGATCGCCACTGCCATTTCCCCCACAAGAACGAGCGCGGCCGGCCGAGTGAAGAGGCCAGAAGCGAGCAGTAGCGCGCCAAAGCACTCAATAATCCCTGCTAAGCCAACAAAGTAGGCTGGGAAGCCATGCGAAGTGAAAAACTCGCGCATTTGGTCATTGGGGTGTACCAGTTTGGGATAGCCGTGGTAGACGAAAATCAAAGCCAGCGAGAGGCGTAGAACGAGCAAAGACAGTGGCTCGAAGGACTTGAGAAATTTCATGGGTAGATCCCCTGAAAACACAATACGAGTGTGCCGAAACGGAATCCAGAGGAAGCTGCGTGTCCTGTGTCACTTCCGCCAAGACAAAAGTTGATTAAGCTTTTGTGAAGTGTGTTTTAGCGAGGCGATATGAGAGAGATACGGACAATTGGCATCGTGAACGGCGGAGGCGACGCGCCGGGGCTCAATCCGGTGATCCGGGCAATCGTGCGGTCGGCGACGAACGAGCACCGCATGCGTGTCGTGGGCATCTTGAATGGATTTGACGGGCTGATCTGGCCCGAGGGCGCCAAAGAGATGAACGAAGAGAGTGTGAGCGGAATTCTGCCGCGCGGCGGAACGATCCTAGGCACGACGAACCGGGGGAATCCGTTCGCCTACAAATCGATAGAGAACGGACAAGAAGTGGTTCACGACTATTCGTCCTTGTGCATCGATAACGCGCGGCGCTTGGGAATCGATGCGATGATTGTGATCGGAGGCGACGGGACGCAGCACATCGCCCGGGATTTCGCGCGGAACGGAATGAATATCGTCGGCGTGCCGAAAACAATCGACAATGACCTGGACGCGACTGAAGTGACATTTGGATTTGATACTGCGCTGGTCATCGCGACGGAAGCCGTGGACCGGCTGCACACCACCGCCGAGAGCCATCACCGGGTCATGCTGATTGAGGTCATGGGGCGCGACGCGGGCTGGATTGCCCTGCACGCCGGGATTGCGGGAGGCGCGCACATCATCCTTGTGCCGGAGATCCCATTTAGTTTCGAGAATGTGTGCGACGCGATTCGGGCGCGGGAATTGCGAGGGAAGCGGTTCAGCCTCATTGTGGTGGCGGAAGGGGTAAGACTGCCGGCGGCTGATCCGAACGGGAAGCCGATTCCGCCAGCGGGGCCGGGAAACGTGGCAAACACAATCGGGTATACCATCCGGCAGATGACGCAGAAAGAGGTGCGGGTGACGGTTTTAGGTCACGTACAGCGTGGTGGGTCACCTACGCCGTTTGACCGCATCCTCGGGACCCGATTCGGCGTAGCTGCTACCGACCTGGTAGCAAGCCAGCAGTTTGGACGCATGGTTTGCCTAAAAGCTGGCAAAATGGATTCGGTGTCGCTCGACGAGGCTTTAGAGAAGATGAAATATATTAATCCGGACTGCGAAATCGTGCATGCCGCGCGTTCTGTGGGAGCGACCTTCGGGGATGGTAGATGAAGCGAAAGCTTCTGGTCGCAATACCGCTGCTGTGCATGGTAGCAATCCTGGCCTGGATCTTCCGGCCTAAACACGAAGTACTTGGCGACGCCTACGTGAGCGAGCGTACGGTGACGCTGTGGAGCAGCATTGCCCAGGTGAGGGAACAACTGGGTGTGCTGACGTATGGCCAGCATGTGGATGTACTGGCGCGGCGGAACGATAACGTCAAAGTGCGGACCGTCGCTGGACTGGTGGGGTGGATGGACGGGCGCTACCTCATGGCGCCGGAACTGTGGCAGCGCAGCGCGAAGCTACTGGAACAGACAAAACCCATGGCGGTACAGGCGCGCGGCCGCACAAAAGTGCCGACCAACCTGCGTGTGGCGCCCGGCCGGACAGAGCCGCGGGTGTATCAGTTCTCGCGAGGCACGGACGTGGAGATTTTTGGCCGAACGGTAGCGGATTGGGTGCAGGTATCGGACGAGAAAGAGAGCGGCGCGGAGAGCGAGCCCGACAAGAAAGAGGACTGGTATCTCGTGCGGGGAATCGCGACCCGGCCTGGAGATGGCACCGTGCGCAATTCTGCGGTGATGAATACGACGCAGCCGGGCGACCAGTCGATTCCGGTTGCGGGCTGGGTGGTGGCAAGGTTTGTGTCGCTGGACCTGCCGGACCCCGTGCGGGATGGAACAAGCACTGCGAACGTGCGGCCGATCGCCTGGTTCGAACTGAATCGCGTTACCGATGACCAAGGCGATCATCCGCAATACCTGGTGGCCGGTACCAAGAGCCCCGAAGGCCAGCCATGCGATTTCACCACGCTTCGCGTGTTCACCTGGAACCCCAAGAAAACACGCTACGAAACCGCCTACATTGAGAATGATCTGTGCGGTGCGCTTCCGATTGCAATCGGTAAAGGGCCGAAGGGCGAGCCGGAATTTCGATTTCACGTGATGGACGGCGAAAAAGGAGAACGCCTGTATCGTCTGATCCAGACCGTTGTGAGGCGGGTACGGGAAGAAGGGGCGAAGGTCCCTGCGAGCAAGAGAGGGACAAAGGGGAAGCGTTGAGCGGTGCGCAACGGTTTCATGAAACGTTAAGGGCATACCGGGGAAAACAGGAGTAATCTTTCTGCATGAAGAGGACGCTTGTGCTGGCTCTGGTGTGCGCTCTAGGGACGATTGCGCTAGCGAACGTGCCCCAGGAGAGCGGCAGCTTCGCGAATCGATTCTTTCCACTAAAGGCCGGGACCTACTGGATTTATGAAGGGACAGTGCGCTGGTACGACTTTGAAAAAGACGAGCCAGCGACGGAAAAAATTTCTTGGCGAATGAGCGTGGACAAGGTGATCCAGAGAAAAGGGCTCACAGCGGCGGTGGTGACGGGATTTCCGGCGGATTTGGATTGGTCGGGAGGGGCGGCAGAACCGAAGCAGTGGCTGTTCCTGGAGACCAATCAACACCAGGTTCATTATGTCAACCTGGGGCCGAACTTCGACCTGACGAAGTACGAGAAAGGCGAGCAGGGATTCGAAAAATTCCTGGTGCCGGACACAATGCTGCTGGAATGGCCGCCGAAGCCAGGAGCCAAATTCTGCGCGGCCGAAGATCAGAAGCGGGAAGACAGGATGTATTGTTGGTTCGCGGCGGGCCAGGAGAAGCGGAAGCTGGACAACGTGAAAGGGTCGCCGGCGGAAGAACAAACCGTGTACGAATTGAAGTACATGAGCAATCCGGACGACATTCGAATGGAACTGGTCGCCGGAGTTGGGTTAATAAGCTATCAGTATCACCACCATGGCACGGTGGCCGACACGGAACTGCAGTTGGTGGAGTTTCACGCCGCGGAGGAGCCAGCAACCAAGCCATGACACTGCATATCAGTGAAGCCGAGGTGCGTGAAGTACTGACGATGCCCCTGGCGATTGCGGCTGTGGAGGAGGTCTCCCGGAAACAGGCGGATGCGACTGTCCTGGTGCATCCTCGGCGGAGATTCGAACTGCCAGAGCGGGGTTTTTTTCACTATATGGCCGCGCTGGATACGGCCGCCGGCTACGTGGGGATGAAGCAATACACGTACGTGAGAGGCAAGCTGGTGTTCCTGGTAACGCTGTACTCGACGCAGACCGGGGAACTGCTGGCGTTGATCGAGGCGGATTACATGGGCCAGTTGAGGACGGGAGCGGCGTCCGGCGTGGCGACAAAGTACCTGGCGAGGAAATTGGCGAAGTCCGCAGCGATCATCGGGACCGGAGGGCAGGCGCGCACGCAGCTGGAAGCGATTCACAATGTACGGATGCTGGATGCGGTGTATGTCTTCGGGCGGGATGCGCAAAGGCGGAACCGGTTCTGCGATGAAATGGGCGAGAAGCTGGGAATCAATGTGTATGCGATGGAGTCGACTGCGGCTGCCGCGGAGCACGCGGAAATTATCTGTACGGCAACGACGGCGGCGCACCCGGTTTTGAGCGCGAAAGACCTGCCACCCGGCGCGCACATCAATGCCATTGGGGCGAATCATGCCCACAAGCAGGAGCTTGAAGAAGCAGCGGTGTCGAAAGCGAACCTGATTTTTGTGGATTCCCTTGCACAATCCAATCAAGAGGCGGGCGATCTGATCATACCGTTTGCGAAGCAGCCGCAGCGTTGGGCCGAGGTGAAGGAACTGGCAGACCTGGTGGCCGGGAAGGTGCCCGGACGCGCAAATGATTCGCAGATTACCTTGTTCAAGTCGAACGGCATTGCGTCGTGGGATCTGGCCGTGGCCATGAAGGTTTACGGACTGGCCAAAGAGAAGGGTTTGGGGAGAGAATTACCGCTGTTCGCCAAGGGTGATTAACGAACGAATGAAGACGCTTCCGGATTACTTGCGCAAGGGCATGAAACTTGTGATCGTCGGGTGCAACCCGACGGAGTCGTCGGTGCGAGCCGGCCACTACTATGCAGGGCGCGGGAACGCGTTCTGGCCAACGTTGTTCGAGAGCGGGGTGGTGCCGGAGCCGTTTGACTATCCGGATGACCGTCGAGTGATCGAGTTTGGCGTCGGATTGACCGACCTCGTGAAACGGCCCACGAAAACCGTGGAGGAGTTGAAACGCGAGGACTTCGCCGAGGGGCGGATTGTGCTGGCGCAAAAACTGGAGGAGTATGCGCCGCGTGTGGTGGCGTTCAACGGCAAGCTGGTGTACGAGCAGTTTGCCCAGAGGAAGTGCAAATTCGGTTTACAGAAACAATTGCTCTATGGCGCGCAAGTTTACGTGCTGCCTTTGACCAGCGCCCAGGATTCGGGCGGGAAGCGAGAACGGGTAAGGCACTTCCGCAATCTGGCAAAGCTGGTGGAACGCGCAACCAAAGCGAAGGAATCGGGCAGAGCGTAGAACGAAGGCGGAATGAATCCAGCGACTCCATCGGCGGCGCCTGTCTTATTGGAAACGCGAGAAGGCTCGATGGTCTTGCTGGCGCTGAACCGCCCGGACCGGCTGAACGCGCTGAACAATGAGCTGTCCACGGCACTGAACGAGGCGCTGGCGCGAATCGCTGCGGATCTCAGCGTGCACGTCATAGTGCTGACGGGAATGGGGCGGGCGTTCTGTGCCGGCGGCGACTTAGGAGCAATCGGAGCGGGCCGCGCCAAAGGAGACGCGAGCGAACTGGCGCCCATTCTGCGCGCGGGAATGCAGGCGGTTTTGAAGATGAGGACGATGCCGCAGCCGGTGGTCGCGGCGGTCAACGGCGCAGCTGCTGGGGCCGGAATGAACCTCGCGCTGGCGGCGGACTTGCGAGTGGCGGCCGAGGAAGCGGTTTTTGGGCAGAACTTCGCAAAAGTGGGACTTTTTCCGGATTATGGAGGGACGTTCTTTCTGCCGGAGCTGGTCGGCCCATCGGTGGCGGCGGAGCTGTTCTATACGGGCGAAATGATCGACGCAATGACCGCGCAGCAGCTTGGGCTCGTGAATCATGTGGTCAGCGGGGATGCGCTGCGGGGCGAAGTACAGAAACTGGCGCTGAAAATCGCGCAGGGGCCTCAGCTGCCGATTCGCGCGGTAAAACAAGCGATATTTGCGCGCCAGCAGAAGGCGCTGGTCGAAGCGTTGGAACGGGAAGTCGAGGAGCAGCTGAAGTGTTTTCATTCCGAGGACTGCGCCGAAGGGATTCGCGCGTTCCTCGAGAAGCGATCACCCCGTTTCCAGGGGAGATGAATTCGAGGCACGCAACGATGGCGCGGCTGAATCCTGGAAAAATGATCGGCCTGATCTTCGGATGCATCGTTGTCGGCGTGATGCTGTTCATGATGTTTGCGGTGATGGGCGGGATTTTTATGGGGACGGAGTAACGGGAGACTCATGAACGATCTGCAGATCACGCCAAAGGAAGTAAGAGAGCGGCTGGATCGAGGCGAAAAGCTGCTGCTGGTGGATGTGCGAGAGCCGCATGAACACGCCCTGTGCCGGATTGAGGGAGCCGTGCTGATTCCGATGGGGACGATTCCGGCCAATCTGCAGAAACTGGATTTGGACGAAGAGGTTATCTGCTTCTGCCATCACGGGATGCGAAGCCTGGATGTGGCGAACTGGCTGCGATCGAAGGGCGTGGGAGGCGCAAAGTCGATGGCCGGCGGAATCGACCGGTGGTCGACAGAGATCGATCCAAACGTGCCGAGGTATTGAAGGACGGGACGAAGATGGCGAAGAAAATTGCGTTCTACCAGAAACCGACTTGCACGACGTGCCGGAAGGCTAAGAGTTTTCTGCTCGAACGCAAGATCGAACTGGAATCTCGCGACCTGGACAAGCACCGGATGACCGAAGCGGAGCTCGATGAATTGATCGGCAACCGGGATCACAAGGAATTCTTGAACACCAGGAACGAACTCTACCGGGCGCGAAAAATGAAAGAGAATCCGCCAACCCGCGCTGAGGCGATCAAGTTGATGGCCAAAGAGCCCAACCTGATCCGCCGGCCGATTATAGTCAAGGGCCGGCAGATCATCCTGGGATTCGACGAGGATGCCTACCGCAAGCTGTAGACCCGCTGTATAACATGCCGTAGACAATTCGGAGGAGTTCATGGACGTGAAAACCATTGCCGTGATCGGCGCGGGCACGATGGGGCGCGGTATTGCCTATGCGTCGGCATTGGGAGGCTTCCATACGGTGCTCCAGGATGTGAACGAAGCGGCGCTCGAGAAGGCGCTGTTGTGGATTCAAGGTGCTCTCGAAGAAGGCGTGAAGCGGGGCAAAGTGGAAGCGGCCGTGCGGGATGTGGCGCTGACGAGAGTCACTGCCTCGAACGATCTGCGGCAGGCGGTCCGTGACGCGGACTTCGTGATTGAGGCAATTCCGGAAGAATTGGCGCTGAAGCGTAGCCTGTTTCAGTTTCTTGACCAACACGCAAGGTCGGATGCGGTGCTCGCGAGCAACACTTCATCGCTCTCCATCACTGAGATTACCGGCGGCGTGGCCGGGCGCGGCCGATGCATCGGGATGCACTTTTTCAACCCAGTCCCGAAGATGCGGCTGGTGGAGGTCGTGCGGACGCCTTACACGTCGGAAGAAGCCGCGGCTGTCTGCGTCGCGGTTGCGCACCGCATGCACAAAGAGACGGTAATTGTGAACGAAGCGCCCGGGTTCATCACCTCGCGCATCAACGCGCTGATCGGAAATGAGGCATTTGCCATGCTGGAGGCGGGGACGGCTTCGGCGGCAGACATCGATAAAGCCGTCAAACTTGGACTGAACCATCCAATGGGGCCATTCGAGATGGTCGATCTGGTGGGACTCGACGTTCGGCTGAAGATTCTGGAGTACCTGCACGCCACGCTGGGCGAAAAATACAGGCCCAACGTGCTGTTGCGGAAGTTGGTGGAGGAGGGAAGATTGGGGCGGAAGACGGGGCGCGGCGTGTATGATTATTCGCATCATGACGGGAAAGAAGGAAAGCCCTAGCCGGACAGGGATGGAAAAGACGAATGAGTATGACATTAGCCGACCGGATTCAAATTCAGCAAGGCGACATCACGGACATGGATGTCGACGCGATCGTGAACGCCGCCAACAATGACTTGGTTCTCGGTGCCGGTGTAGCGGGAGCGATCTACCGGAAGGGCGGGCAGTCGATTCAAGATGAGTGCAATGAGATCGGGAGCATTCCCGTGGGATTCGCGGCGATTACCGGCGGAGGAAACCTGAAAGCGCGTTATGTGATTCACGCGGCCAGCATGGGATTGAGCGGTGTGCGAACGACCGCCAAGTCATTGAAAACATCCACGGCACACAGCCTGCGGATCGCATCTGATCGGAAACTCAAGACCATTGCATTTCCCGCCGTCGGAACCGGCGTTTCAGGGTTTCCCGTCGACGAGTGCGCGGAGATCATGCTGGGCGAAGCCATTGAGCATTTGAAGGGTGATACCCCCATCGAGAAGGTCTATTTCGTGCTGTTTGACGCGCGGACGCGCGAGGCGTTCGCGAAAACGTGGGAGAGACTGAAGCGAGAACTTTCCGCCGGGGCAGCTGGGGCGTGACGCCGCTCGAAGAACTATTGGCCGAGCGGATCCGCCGTTTCGGGCCGATTACATTCGCGGAATACATGCGCGAATGCCTGTACCACCCGGTACTCGGATACTATAGCCAGCCTGAAACCAGGAAGTTTGCCGACTACTACACCAGCGTGGATGTGCATCCGATTTTTGGGCGTCTTCTGGCCCGGCAATTCGCGGAGATGTGGGAGTCGCTGAATCGGCCCGGCGAGTTCTTGCTGGTGGAAGCCGCGGCAGCGACAGGGCGCCTTGCGCGAGAGATTCTCGATTTCTCGGCGAGCGCGCTTCCGGAATTCTACGGAGCGCTTCGCTACGTGGCCGTGGAACGTTCTCCGGCGCGATGCGATCAGATGGCGAGCCGGCTTGCACCGCATATGGATGGCGGGAAATGCCAGGCCGGCATCGGGATTCCCCGGCACGTGCCAGTCGGGTGTATCTTTTCGAATGAGCTGCTGGACGCGCTGCCGGTGCACCGGGTGATCCCCCGGAATGATAGTCTCCTGGAGATATTCGTCACGCATGACGGAAAAAACTTCGGCGAATCTGCGATGCCGTTGTCGACTTGCGCCATCCGGGAATACTTCGACGCTCAGGGAGTTGCGCTTCTGGAAGGGCAGCAGGCCGAAGCGGGGCTCGAGGCTTGCGACTGGATCGGCGAAATCGGACGGAGGCTCGGCCGCGGGTATGTGCTGACGATCGACTACGGCCACGAAGCTCGGGATTTGTTCGACGCGCACCATATGGCGGGGACAGTGCTGGCCTATGGACAGCATCGTGCGAGCGAGGAGTTCTATAGGGCGCCGGGGCAACAGGATCTGACGGCGCACGTAAACTTTACAGCGTTGCGCATGTGGGGCGAGCGTAGCGGGCTGCAATCTGTGGGCCTCGTGTCGCAGACGGCCTTTCTAATGGCCCTGGGACAACGGAATGAGTTTGCGGATCTCTACGGCGAAGGGGCGACCGAAGCTGACCGAGTCAAGGCCCGCCTGCAGTTAAAAACGCTGATTTTCCCCGAAGGAATGGGCGAGCGATTTCAGGTGTTGATGCAGAGCAAAGGTGTGGAGGGCGGCGAACTTTCAGGGCTACGCGGATTCTAAGCGACTCCCAATGGCACCCGGTGGAATTACACACCGCTCCCGGTTTCTGAGATAATTTCGGGCATGAAAAACCGAATGCGGTCCCTCACCGTAATTGTACTCACTCTCTTCTGGTCTATTTCTACACTCCATGCGCAAGCGCCCGCTTCGAAGCCGGCGCCTCTCGCGATTCCCGAGATCAAGTTCGAGAAGTACAAGCTGGCGAACGGACTGGAAGTGATTTTGTCGGAGGATCACCGGCTGCCGCTGGTGGCGGTGAATCTGTGGTACCACGTCGGGCCGGTGAATGAAGCTGCCGGGAGGACGGGCTTTGCGCACCTGTTCGAACACATGATGTTCGAAGGCTCGAAACATGTTCCGGGGAGCGCCCACTTCCATTTCCTTGAAGCAGCCGGAGCAACGGAGATCAACGGCACGACGGATTTTGACCGGACAAATTACTTTGAAACGGTGCCGTCGAATCAATTGGAGCTGGCGTTGTGGCTGGAGTCCGACCGGATGGGGTACCTGCCGGATAAGCTGGATCAGGCGAACCTTTCGAACCAGCAGGATGTGGTACGAAACGAGCGGCGGCAAAGCACGGAGAACGTTCCCTACGGGATAGCCGAGGAAGCAGTATTTCACGAGCTGTTTCCCAAGAACCATCCGTACTACCCAATGGTGATTGGCTCTCACGCGGATATCCAGGCGGCAAAGTTGGAGGACGTCAGGAATTTCTTCAAGCTGTACTATGCGCCAAACAATGCGAGCATCGCGATTGTCGGTGATATCGACAAGGGCAAGACAAAAGAACTGGTCGAAAAGTATTTTGGCCCGCTCCAGAGCGGAGCGGCCGTGCCGCGGGCGCAGACGAACACGCCCGCAATCACCGCAGAGCGCCGCAAGACGGTGCAGGACAACGTGCAGCTACCCAGGGTCTATATGGCCTGGCTGACGTCGCCGCTGTATAAACCCGGCGATGCCGAAGGCGATATCGCCGCGGCGGCACTGGGAGGCGGCAAGTCGAGCCGACTGTACAAGAAGCTGGTCTACGAAAAGCAGCTCGCCCTGGACGTGGAGGCTTCTCAGCAATCGCTAACGTTGCGCTCGGTGTTCGAGATTCAGGCGACTGCGCGGCCGGGCGTGAAGCCAGAAGATCTGGAGAAGGCGATCAATGACGAATTGGAACAATTCCGCAAGTCCGGGCCAACGGCAGCGGAGATGAATCGGGCGCGAAATGGAATCGAAACGCGCACCATCTCCCGGCTGGAGGTGCTGAATGGCGTGGCGAATCTGCTGAATAACTATAACCACTTCCTGGGAACGCCGGACTTTTTGGCGACGGATATCGCGCGGTATGAGAGCGCGACCACGGAATCGGTGCAGGCATTTGCCGAACAGCAACTCAATCCAAGCGGACGAGTGGTGGTATATGCGCTGCAGGGCAAGCCGAATTGGGGACCGGAAGTGGAAACGCCAAAAGCGGGAGCGAAGGGGGCGGGGGTCGCAAGGCGAAGCTGTGAACGCAGACGCGGCTTGGCGCGAGAAGCCGCCAGTGCCCGGACCTGCCCGGCCGCTGCAGTTGCCGGTACCGCAGGAGTTCAAGCTTTCGAATGGCCTCACGGTGCTTTTCAATGAGAGGCCGGGACTGCCTCTGGTGGCCGCGAGCCTGGTGGTTCGCCGCGGCAGCGGAGCAAACCCGCTGGACCGGCCGGGGCTGGCGAGCTTCACCTCGCGAATGTTGCAACAGGGAACCGCAACGCGCTCGGCGCTTGATATCGCTGACCGGGCCGCGGACCTGGGAACAACGGTGGGGACGCGCGCGTCCATGGATGCTTCGCGGGTGGGCAGTCAAGCGCTGACGCGGAGCTTTCCGGACGTCCTTGAATTGATGAGCGATCTCGTGCTTCACCCCAGCTTCCCGCAGGCGGAAATCGATCGAGTGAAATCGGAAAGGCAGGCAGTGCTGGTGCAGGAGCGTGACGAGCCGTTTGCGGTGGCCACCCGGGTATACCTGGCATCGTTGTACGGGCCGAAGTACACCTATGGCTCTCCAGACATCGGGACGGGTGAGTCCTTGAAAGCGATTTCCCGCGAGGATCTGCAGAAATTCTGGAAAGAAAACTATTCGCCAACGGACTCGGCGATCATCGTGACCGGAAACATCAAGCAGGCGGATCTGAAGGCGCTGCTGGAGAAGCAGTTTGGCGGCTGGAAACCGGCTGAAGCGCCTGCGACGAACCGCGGAACACCCGAGCGATCGGATGCGAAAGTGATCCTGGTGGATCGTCCGGACGCTCCGCAGACCACGTTGGTGTTTTTCTCGATGGGGCCGGAACGGTCGACGCCGGACTACGTCCCCATCGAAGTTATGAACGCAGATCTGGGCGGATTGTTTTCGAGCCGTATCAACATGAACCTGCGGGAAGAGCATGGGTACACATACGGTGCCGGTTCTTTCTTTGCATACCATGTAGCGCCGGGACCCTTCATCGTGTATTCGGATGTGCGGACCGACGCGACCGCGCCCGCGACGACAGAGGTATTCAAGGAACTGAAGCGGATGCGGGAAACGGCCATGACGGCGGATGAATTGAAGCTGGCACGGGACTCCATTGCGCAGTCATTGCCCGGCCGGTTCGAGCAGGGTGCGGAAGAAGCCGCGACGTTCGCGGAGATCTACGTTTACGGATTGCCGCTGGACTACTTCTCGAAACTCCCGTCACAGATCAATGCGGTGACGGCGGAACAGGCGCAAGGCGCGGCGCAGAAGTACATTCAGCCGGACCAGATCACCGTTCTGGCGGTGGGGGACCGCGGAAAGATCGAAGCGGATATGAAGAAGCTGAATCTGGGAAAGATGGAGATCCGGGATCCCGACGGAAAACCAGTGCAGTAGAACGCCGCCAGCTACGGAAACTCGACTCGCTCAAAACCCAAGCCCTTGAGAACGGCGGTGAGGGCCTCGCGCGCGTTCTGCCCGGCGGAGTTCAGGATGCCATCCTGTTGGGCGGCCTGCTGGAGCTGGCGCTCAGCCTCCTGGCGAACTTCCGACTCGAGGTTGGGGTCGGCCGAAGAGAATAAGCCCGTGTCCCTGGAATAGACGCGCGTTTTGGAATTGTCCAAACGGGTGACCAGGATTTCAGCCGGGGGCAGACGCAGTGAAACGTTGCGGCCATGGATGGTCACGTCGGCAGACTGCACCCTGGCGAGATCAACGCCGCCAATCACCTCTCCATGAACGATCAACAGCAGGCGATCGCCGGCGAGAAATTGCGGCAGGTAAGCGCTCTCGTGCTCGCCGGAGATGATCTTATCCATCGTGTAGCGGACAGTTTCGAGACGCTGAAGCTGCTGAATCTGGCGAACAACGGTCGGTTGATCGGCCTGGATCACAATGCGGCCTTCGCGCGCACCGCCGATCAAGCGAAAGATCCCGATGCCTGTAACCAGCCAGATGGACGCGGCGGCAAGGATCGCGGCAAGTGCTCCGCCGGCCAAGAACCAGAAAATTCCTGGCGCGGACGGCCTGGGTTGGGGCGAGAGATGCGTCTCCGGCATAGAGCTAACAGTCTATCTGAAACGAAGGGATGAGGCGGCCGGGAGGCCGATCAAGGCTGTTGCAGTTTCCTTAACATGTTAGTTGCGTTCTGGTTCTTCGGATTGAGCTCAAGGGATTTCTTGTAGTTTTGAACGGCGAGATCTTTCTTGCCGTCCGCCGCGAGAGCTTCGCCAAGTGAATCGTAGGCATTCGCTGAGGTCGGATAGAGCTCGGTATTCAACTGAAAGGCGACAACGGCTTCAGCGGTCTTCTTTTGCCAAAGAAGGCGGTAGCCGGTGGAGTTGATGGCGTCCTCCGAAATGTCGCCGCGAAGGAGCGCGGGCCGGAACTGTTGGATGGCGACCGCAGCACCTTTTTCGCGAACAGCCCGAGCGAATTGAATCGCGGGAGAATTGTAGGCGCTATATTTCACCCAACGAAGAGCAGGCTGATCGCCGCCAAGCGCCATCCGGACAACTTCGCCGGCGACCGAAAGGCCGTTTTCGCTGTTTGCGAAATAGACCACGCCGACCTTCTGCTTTGGGTAGATGACGGTATAGCACTTGAAGGAGCCATTGTCGCCCCAGTGCCAAAGTGATTCGCCGTCCGCCGTTTCCTGAATGCCGATGCCCAAGCCCCAAAAGACGGACCTCGACAGTGCGCCGGGTACGCGCTCAGTGCAGTTCGTGCATTCAGGATCGACCGCCACTTGCGGTCTTTCCATCTCGCGGAGTGTGGCGGGCTTCAGGCCCTTGCCCTGGAGTATCGCATCGAGGAACGTGGCATAGTCACGCGCCGTGGTGTGGAGGCTGGACGCGGCGTTGGAATCCTTCGGTTTAAACTTGTCGCGAGGTTGAGCGTCCTCGTCGTGGCCACTGGCGGAGCGGGAATCGTAGTCATCACGCCAGACGTAACTGCTGCTCCCCATGCCCAGCGGCGCAAAAACGGCTTCGGTCATGTACGCGTTGAGCGGCTTGCCGGTGATCTGTTCGACGACTTTCTGAAGGTAGACGAAGCCCTCCCCCGAATAACTGAAGCGTTCGCCGGGCGTGAAGTAGATCCGCAGCGGGTTGCCGTCACCGCGCCAATTCCGAAAGCCGGTGCGATGGCTCAGGACGAAGCGCGCCGTAATCTGATCGAGGCGAGGATCACCGTCGATGTAAGGCTGGGGAAGATATTTTGAGAGGGGAGCGTCGAGCGCGAGCTTGCCCTGCTCCACGAGCTTCAAGACCCCGTAGGCGAAGACGGGCTTGCTGAGCGAAGCGGCCTCGAAGACGGTGTCCGCGGCGACGGGTGTCTTGCTCTTGGCATCGCGAACGCCAAACTCGTGCAGCCAGTAGGTTTTGCCGCCGCGAATCAGGGCGAGAGAAACGCCGGGAATATCCGCCTGCTTCATCAAATCGGGCAAACGGCGTTCGAGAGTCTGGATCGTGGCCTGATTGGGCCTGCTCAGCGGTGCCGCTGGCATGGATTGAGCCGGCGTTGCTCGCGAAAAAAGAATTGCGAACAGGGCGAGAGTCAAAGACGACCGGCACATGCGCATCGTTCCTCCTGAATAGAGACGAGGCGGGCAGGCGAAAGGTCACGCGGACACACTTCGCATTCACTGGTAATACGCCAGCGGAGGAGAAGAAGTTCCCGTTGCGTTAAGGTTTCTTGAAGGTAGGCTTGTCGCCCGAAGCGGGCGCCGGAACGTCGGCCTTCTTTTCGTCTTTTTTGGCGGGAGCCGGCGTGCTTTCGCTAGCGGGCACAACCACCGGCGTGCTCTCGTTAAACGGTTTCTTGATCAACGCCTCAACGTAGTCCTGAGCGCCGCCGGTGTTGTCGTTTGTTTGGCGCGCCTTGTTGTACTCATTCAGCGCTCGCTCGCGCTGGCCCAGCAGGTCGAAGATCTTGCCGAGGTAGATGTGGCTCCATACTTCGGTCCACTTTTCCGAAGGCTCGGGAACGGTCTGAAGCGCCTCGCGGAAAGCGTTGGCGGAAGCCTGATAGTTCTTCTGATAGAAGAAAGCCTCTCCCATCCGGAAGTTGGCGAGAGAGCGATTTGGCTGAATACTGAGCGCGCGCTGGTATTGCTGCACGGCGTCGTAGTATTTGCCGACTTCGGCGAGTTCCTCGCCGCGGGCAACGGCGGCACGCGCTCGCAGATTCGGCGTGCTCTTGAGGATAAGATTGTTGGGATCGACGCGAATACCGCCAGGCTTGGGCCGGCCGAAAGTCTCGACCATGAAGTCGGATTCGAGGCCGGTGACCTCGAGCGTCTTGGTTTCCGGGTTGCCCTCGGTATCGATGCGAAGCTGCACAGGCATACTGAACGTGTCGATGGGCTGCTTCACTTTGCCGACGACGCGAAAACCCTTGCGAGTGCGGTAGACGACGTATTCCATGGTGAATTCAGGAATACCAGTGGAATTGAGCCACTGAGCGAAGAAGCCCGCCAGGTTGGGAGGCTCAACGCCGGGCTTCGCGCCGGCATTGGCTTGGGCGATGGCCAGCTTTTCAAAGTCGTCGATCGTTGCGGTCTTGCCTTTGTACGTCTCGTAGAACTGGTGCAAGGTAGCTTTGAAACGAACGTCACCCATCATGGCGCGCAACATGTGGAACAGCATCGCGCCCTTATTCATCACCACAGAACGGTACTGGCTCGAGTAAGGGACGAGGTGTGCTTCCTGAGCAATGGGCGCGGCATCGTCGTACATCAGGGCGCCGACGGCGAATTCATCAATGGCGCGAAGGCCGGCTTCCTTACCGATGGCCTGCTCGGCGTACAGTTCTTCGGAATAACGCGCGAGACCGTCGCTGATCCACACTTCCGCGGGGTTGGCGGGCTGCACCTGAATGCCCCACCACTGGGAGGCGACCAAGCGGCTCATCGTGCGATCGGCTGTCCGAGGTTCCCAAATGCGATGGCTGAGCATCACGACACCCGGCGCGGCAAAATCGCGCACCGTGCCATCGGGAATCTGGACCACGGTGAGGTCGGGATCAGGCAGCTCGCCGAACATGTCGGAGAAGATGATTTCCTGGTGAGCGACGGCGTTTGCGAATTCCTGTGCCTTGGCGGACTGCGCTGGAGGCGCATAGACAGCAACGTTGATGCCTTCGGCCTGCTTCGGATTGTACTGAAGCGCACCGATCACGAAGGAGCCATGAGCCGCGGGTGAGTCGCAATGGAAGGTGTACATCAATCGGCCACCTTCGGCGGGCGAACGGCCGGCCAAAGGCTGCGGGGAATCGGCTTTGCCGGTGCCGGCGGCCGCCACGCTGTCGGGAACGTTCAGCTTGAACGTGGCGGTGTAGCGGTTGGACGGGAAGTTGGTGAGCGGGAACCACCGCGCGGGAAGAAGCAGGTAAGACCAATCCTTGTTCACCGACGCCATCCGAATATTCGGCACGGGACTGTTTTCCTCGTTCGCAAGCAATCCACCGTAGTTAAAGGTGAGACTGACGGACTGCCCGGCGGCCACGGGAGCGGGCAGCGTGATGTCGAGGTACATCGGATTTTCGTTCTCGCGCTGGAAGGAAAGGGGTTTGCCGTCAGCCCCTTTGATTTCGCGGACTTCAAGATTCTCGTGCAACTCCACGCGAACGTTCTGGGAAACTTCCTGGGCGTGGAACTGAACTTTGGCGACGGCGTTGATGCCTTGGGCGACGGTATCGACGTACGCGGAAACTTCGTACTTGTCGGCCAGAAAGGTCGGGGCATGAACGTCTGGAACTTGCGAAGCCTGGAGCTGGATGCCAGGGAGGACGCCTAAGGCGAGGATAGCTACCGCAGCGAATGCCCGCGAGCAATGACGACGGATCATCGATCTCCTTTCCAGACCGTTCCGACGAACGTATATAGGATAGCAACGGGTCAGGAAGCGTTGCCAGTCGGGGAAAGCAGGGCGGCGATGAGATCCGCGGCCCGTTCCACAGCGCCGGGTGGGCCGAGGCGCTGGCGGACATCGGCGAGGCCAGCGCGAAGCGTGCCACGGGCGTTGGGATCTTGGAGGAGTCGCAGGGTTTCGTTCGCGACCTTTTGCGGAGTGAAATCATCCTGGATGAGTTCCGGAACGACGCCGCGCTCGGCAATGAGATTTACCATCGCGTAATACGGGGTGCGAACAAGCGGCTTGGCCAGAGCGGCCGTAAGCGGAGACACACGGTAGACTACGGTCATCGGGGCATCGAGAAGCGCCGCTTCCACGGTTGCCGTGCCACTCGAGACAATCGCCGCATCGGCAGCGGCTAACGCGTTATACGTCTCCCCGGAAACCACGCGAATCTTCAGATTAGCCGGCCATCCGGTTTTCAACGCAGCAATATCCTTGGGATGAGCCGCGGCGACGACGAATTGCGTTGGGAGTTTTGCGTTGATCCGGGAGCAAGACTCAAAAAGCACAGGAAGGTGGTGAGCCAGTTCGGCGGAGCGACTTCCAGGAAGGAGGGCAACGAGATGTGAGCCCGCCGACAGCTGGTGTTCTTCGCAGAATTGGCGACGATCCTTGGTGGCCCCGACCGAGCCGACGAGAGGGTGTCCGATAAATTCGGTAGAGACGCCGGCGTTACAAAAGAATTGCTTTTCAAACGGGAAGATACAGAGAGCTTTTTCAAAACGCTGGGCAATCAACTTTGCGCGCCATGGACGCCAGGCCCAGAACTGTGGACAGATGTAGTAGACGTTGCGAATGCCGCGGGGCTTGAGTTTGCGCGCAAGGCGGAGGTGGAAGCCTGGAAAATCAGTGAGGATGGCGAGAGCTGGCTTGCGTTCGGAGGCGGAGGAGAGGAGATCGTTCATGGCGCGGAGGAGGGGGGGGAGGTGCTTAAGAATTTCGGTGATACCGACGACGGCAACCTGTTCATAGTCGACGATGATTTCGACACCGGCGGCGCGCATGAGCGGGCCGCCCATGCCGAAGAGGTTGATATCAAGGCGCTTGCGGAGCGCGGTGGCGAGGCGGGCGGCATACATATCCCCGGAGGCTTCACCGGCAGAGAGGAGTAGAGAGGGGGGTGGCATCGGGAAAAAGGGTCAGTCTGTGGAGGGAAAGGATGAAGGTAAAGCCGTGGAAGGCGCGGGAACATGGGAAGCATCCCCGTTGCGGAGTTCCTGCTCTTTGTACTGTAACTGATAGAGGCGGAAGTAGATACCACGGAGAGCGAGGAGTTCCTGATGCGCGCCCTGCTCGCGCAGGCGGCCCTTGTGGAAGACCAGAATGCGGTCGGCGTGCTGAATGGTGCTGAGACGGTGAGCGATGACGAGGGAGGTGCGGCCGGAAAGCAAGCGGTCCAGAGCCTCGCGGATGAGGAGTTCCGTTTTGGTATCGACGCTGGAGGTAGCCTCGTCAAGGATGAGGTAGCGCGGATCATGGGCAAGGGCGCGGGCGAAGCTGATGAGCTGGCGCTGGCCGACGGAAAGTGTGGAGCCACGCTCGTTGACCTCCGTGGCGACCCCCAGCGGGAGCGAGTCGACATAATCGCCGAGGCCGACTTCCTTGAGAGCGTGCTCGACCTGCGGGCGGGAAATGCCGGGCGTGCCGAGACGAACATTCGATTCGATCGTGCCGGTGAAGAGAAAAGGGTCCTGGAGGACGATGCCGAACTGCTTGCGGAGTTCCTGTAACTCGAGGAGGCGGATATCGACGCCGTCGAGAAGGATCTGGCCGCGCTGAATGTCATAGAAGCGGAGGAGAAGGGAGATGAGAGTGGTCTTGCCGGCACCCGTGTGGCCGACGATGGCGAAGGTCTCGCCGGCGGGGATGCGAAAAGAGACGTCGCGCAGCACCCAATCCTCATCCGCAGGATTGGGGGTGTTCTTGTAGCTGAACCAGACATTGCGAAATTCGATTTCGCCGATAGGATTCGTGATGAGTTGTGGCGAAGCAGGATTGTCGACGGTGATGGGCTCGTCGAGGAGTTTAAAAATGCGCTCGGACGCAGCCATGGCGGATTGCAGGATGTTGAACTTCTCGCTGAGATCCTGAATCGGGCGAAAGAACCGCTGGGCAAACATGGTGAAGGCGGTGAGGACGCCGAGAGTGAGAGTGCCATTGAGGATGCGGCCGCCGCCGGACCAGTAGATCAAGGCGATGGTAGCCCAGCTGAGGAACTCGACGGCGGGATAGAAAAGGGCGTAAGCCAGGATGGCATCGCGCCAGGCGAGCATGTTGTCCTTGTTGCGCCGGGCGAATTCCTGGCGAGCTTTGTTTTCACGATTGAAGAGCTGCACGACGCTCATGCCGGAGATGTATTCCTGGAGGAAGGAGTTGATGCGGGCGATGGCGGTGCGGATCTTGCGGTTGGCGTCGCGCACGTATTTACGGAAGACCAGGGTGACGACGAAGATGAGCGGCAAAACAGCAAGAGCATCGAGGGCGAGGCGGGCATCAATCCGGAACAACAGGCCGGCCATGACAGCGAGGAGGAAGATGTCGTTAATCATGGTGACGACGCCGGCGGCGAAGAGGTCGTTGAGGGCATCGACGTCGGTCGTGACGCGGGTCATGAGGCGGCCGACCGGGTTGCGGTCGTAATAGCTCATGGGGAGGCGCTGGAGGCGGCCGAAGATTTCGGTGCGCATGTCGTACATGGTCTGCTGGCCGACGCGCTGCATGATGCGAATCTGGATGTACTGGGCGAGGAAATCGAAGACCAAAACGGCAAAATAGATGAGGCTGATGAGAATGATGCCGCGCCAGGCGGCGGGGATGGCCGCGGCGGATTTCGCGCCGGGAATCAGATGATTGTCGATGGCGCGCTGAAAGAGGATGGGAGGAGCGAGTTCCAGGGGCGTGACCACAGCGACCAGAGCGAGCGCCAGAATGACCTGCCACTTGTACGGGGCCATGTAGCGCAGGAGGCGCTTCATCAAGCGCGAGTCGTACGCCTTACCGAGGGCCTCTTCTTCGTGAATGTTGCTCATGCGCGTTCGAGCTCTTCTTCCAGCAACTGCTTCTGGTACAAGTCCGCGTAATAGCCGCCGCGCTCGAGGAGTTCATCGTGCGTGCCGGATTCGATGATGGAGCCGTCTTTGAGGACGACGATTTTGTCGGCTTCGCGGACGGTAGAGGTGCGATGGGCGATAAGAATGGTGGTGCGTCCACGCATCACGCCACGAAGGCGGCTGAGAATCTTCTCTTCGGTCTGGGTATCGACGGCGGACAGGGAATCATCGAGGATGAGAATGCGCGGATCGCGGATGACGGCGCGGGCAATGGCGGAGCGCTGCTTCTGGCCACCGGAGAGGGTGATGCCGCGTTCACCGACCATGGTTTCATAGCGCCTGGCGAAATCCTGAACGTCGGCATCGAGGCAGGCGACGCTGGAGGCGTCGAGGATCTGCGCGGGCGTATGGGATTCCAAGCCAAACGCGATGTTTTCGCCGACGGTTTCGCTGAAGAGATAGGTGTCCTGCGGGACGTAGCCGATGGCGCGCCGAAGAGTCTCGAGGGGCCATTCGGTGATGGGGCGGCCATCAATGAGCAGGGAAGAATCGGGAGATTCCCAGAGGCGCGCGATGAGGGCCGCGAGAGTAGTTTTGCCGCTGCCGGTGGGGCCGACGATGGCGACGGTGGAACCGCTGGGAATCGTGAGGTTGATGTCCTTGAGAACGGAGACAGGGCCGGAGGACTGGCCGCTGCCGTTCTTGCTTCCGTTCGCTTGAGAGGTGGTGGGATAGGTAAAGGACAGATTGCGAAACTGGATTTCGCCGGAGATCGGAGTGCCGGCCGGGACTTTGACATTACGGTCATCGATCTGGGGCTTGGCGGTGAGGATGTAGTTGAGGCGGCCCATGGAGGCGGCACCGCGCTGGAAAATATTGGTGACCCAACCGAGAGCGATCATCGGCCAGACGAGGAAGCCCAGGTAGGTGTTGAAGGTGATGAGCGCGCCGAGGGAAATCTGGCCGTGAAGGAAGCGATAGCCGCCTTGCCAGAGAACGATGAGGAAGGTGGTGCCGATCATGGCGGTGAGCGAGGGCATGAACATGCTCCAGGTGCGGATGAGGAGGACGTTCTTGGCGACATATTCGCGATTCGGTTCGTCGAAGGATTTGACTTCGGCGGCTTCCTGGGCGTAGGCGCGGATGACGCGAACTCCGGAGAGATTCTCCTGGACGCGAGCGGAGAGCGTGGCGAGGGCAGCCTGGATTTTCTCGTAAAGGGAATGGATGACCTGGCCGAAATACCAGACGGCGACGGCGACGATGGGGACGGGAAGAAGGACCCAAAGGGTCAGAGATTTCGACAAGATCACCATGATGGTGATGGAAAGGACCATGGTGACGATGGTGGTGCCGCTGTACATGATGCCGGGGCCAAGGACCATACGGACAGAGTTAAGGTCGTTGGTGGCGCGAGACATCAGCTCGCCGGTGCGGTTGCGCACATAGAATTCCGGCTCCATCACGAGAAGGCGATCCAGCAGATCGTTGCGGATATCGAACTCAATGTCGCGAGAGACGCCGATCAGAACCCAGCGTGTGAGGAACGACATGATGCCCTTGAGGGCGATGCAAGCGACCAGGATGAGAGAATAAATGATGAGGGTGTGGCGGCTGTTGGGCTGGTAATACGGAATCAGATTGCTGAGCCAGTTGAGGGGAGCCACGTCGCCGGAACCATGCATGGCTTTCTCGAAGGGCCGCTGGCTGCCAGCCAGAGTATCGGTGATGACGCCGGTGGCGAGAGGCACGATATTGCCGATGAGCCCCATGATCACCAGGGTGATCAGGCCGATAGCGATGGCGCCCCTGTAGCGCCCGAGGTAAGGAACGAGTCCGCGGAGATGGCTCCAAGACGAAGATTTCTTCGGCTTCTTCGCCGGATCGGAGCGAACTGTGGCCGGGGCCGAGCTCATCGGAGCATGGACCTCGGATTCTCGAGGGAAGGAGCCTCGGAAAGAAAATGTTCGTAGTTCAAGTCCATGGACTGGTAGCGCTTGGTGGCGGGGTTCCACTTGACGGCAATGGGGAGGGTTTTCTCGCTGGAGCCAGACTTGATGGGAGTGAAGTAGAGCGCCATACCGGTGGCGGCACTGTTTTCGTATTGAAGCTTCCAGCCGCCCACAGCCTGGAGAGGAGTGAGGCCGAGATACCCTTTGGGATTCTTGAGGTGTTCATCGGCGCGCATGAGTTCGACCCATTTGCCGTTGTCATTTTCGGCGACGATGGCGCGAGTGACGACGGTGCCGGCGACGATGCTCTTGGGAGTGTTGGGAACGACGTTGGCAGCGAGAATCTGCTCCTTGCCCGTTTTGGCGAGATCGCCGAAAAGGAGGATCTGCGCGTCGCTGCCGAGGAGAGCTTGCGCGGCGGCGAGGTCAGCGTCAGGCACCGCCGGTTCGGCGGGTTTAGCTTCGGCTTGAGCGGCCGGCTTTAAAGGTTCGGAACCGCAACCGGAGAGAAAGGCGAGCGCCGCAAGGATCGACGTGCCGAGAAACGCGCGAAAGAGTTTTGGAGGACGCACAAGGGCACCGTCAGAGCGAATCATCCGTATCCTTTCCCAACTAGACGCGCACAGGCGCGCGGAGTAAACAGCTGGGCGCAGCGGTTTTACAACTATTCACAAATCACAAACTGGGCGCGGCCAACGTGATTTCGACCACGCGTCCGGGTTTTCCATCCTGCTCCCGGGTACAAAGAACTTCCATGACCTGGGGGACATCGGGGCCAGCCCAATCGAACGCGTAATACCACAATTCTAACGGCTGGTGGTCGCGGGTGCTAGGACTCTTCGAGTCGGGAGGGCCGTAGAGTTGCGCGACCTTCGCAGCAGGATCATTGACCCGCAGCCCAAGGCCAGTCTTCCATGGGCCCGGATTGAGTTTTGGGCAGTCTCCGAGAGACCAGGGCGTCTCAATTGTCCGAATGACTTGAATTTTCTTCGCCGAGTCGATGTCGAGTGAGAGCGTCTGAGTTTGGCACGTCGCGCCCCAGATCAGTTGTGACTCGTGAGAGTCAGGACTATTGTTGGGCTTGTGGTAGAGCTGTATAGCCTTCGCGGCGGTGTCGCGCCCCGGATATAGTCCAGCAAGCGTAAGTTCATTGATACGGTGAGCGGCGGCGGATTTGGGTGTGGGCTTCTGTTGCGCGAAGATAGGAAGGACCAAGAATGTCGAAAGAAAGACGGCCCGCCTCAGGAGGCGAGCCCTGCAAAGGCGATCCTGAGAGGCAACTCGTGGCGGCACAAAGCCACTCCTGCCAAGGCGATTGCGCGAGGCGGTGGGAGGTGGGGTGAAGCCGCCCCTACACGAGCAGGTACCGTCAGCGCTGGGCGAGGATGGCATCGAGGCGGGCCTCAAAATTATCTTCTCCTTCGCTCGAGAGTTCGGAGCGCTCCACAGGGAGGGCGGCTTCAATGGCTTCCACCCAGGCAAACAACCGTTGGATGTTTTCGCGGGTCTTCTGGTGATATTGCTTCAAGTTTTCGGAGGAGGCCATCCAGCTGCGGAAGGTTTTCTCGACCGGATGGTCTGAGGTGTCGAAGGGATTCTTCGCGGAGCCGGGAGCGAGCAGGCCGGCGTGGCCGGTGAAGAGATGCTCAAATCCGAGGTCGGCGACGAAGTGTCCGGTGGAAACGGCCACGTGATCGTCGTAGTCGGGGCCCTGGCAGACGAGTTCGAGAGGCTGGGGAGCCTGGGTCCACTTCAGCGAATCGACATTGAAGGTCCAGAGATCCCATTGCGCCTCGACGATGAAAGCCGTGTCGGTATCGATATGCTGGGCGGCGAGAGCGGCGACTTCGGCGGGACCGAAGGTGCCCTCTTTCAGGTCCCATTCGGCGACAGGAGTTTCAGTGGCATCGACGGCTTGGACAGTGAGCAGCTTGAACTTGCCTTCACCTTCGGTGAGAGGGGCGGTGGTGAGGAAGCGAGCAAACTCCGGGATCATGGTGGTTGGGGAGAAATCGCGCGTCCAGACGCGCAAGTAAGCACGGTTGGCCATAGGTCAGAGGAGAATTATACCGGGAGCGATGGCGAGAGGCGAATGGGGGGACGGGTGGCAAGCGCGGCGAAGCAAAGGTGAGGGTGCGGGAGGGCGAACGGGTTGCGGCCGGAAAAGACGCAAGTGCGACAGGGAAAGGAATTAGGGGAAACGATGAGTGCAAGTGCGAAGGGCAAAGGGTTTAGAGGCGGTTTGTTTTCATGGAGATGTGAAAGTGCGGATAGCAAAGGAGTTGCACAGGACATTGAGCGCAAGTGCAGAAGGGAAAGGGATTAGGAAGCGAGAAGAGGAGCCAGGAATAAGCAGATAAGAAAAGCCGGCGATGAGGCCGGCGGAAAAGCACATTAACCTGTAGTTAAGTTAACTTATAGAGAATCATTTGTCAAGCGAAGAATGAGGGACCCGCACCGGCGGAAGCCTCTGGCGCAGAGCGTAGCACTGAGAACGTATGGATCAGGACTGTTTGGAGCCGGGCTTGTCGAAGCCGATGGCGATCTGCGAGAGGCGCTCGCGGAGGGTCTCGCCGAACTGGGCGAAGACCTGGGAGGTTGCTTCGCGGAGGCGCTCTTCGGTGGTCGCAGCGATCTTAGCGATGACGTCGCGGGACTGATGATCGAGTGTTGCCACGGTGGCCACCATCCAGGTATTGGAGATATTTTCAAGGCGAGCGCGATACTGTTCGGCGTTTTCGTCGTTGAGCTTAGAGAAGAGGCTGCGCAATTCCGACATGTTGGCGTCATGCATCTTCTTCCAGGAATCCCAGAGAGAGGCAAAACCGGCCTGAACTTTTTCCTGGGCATCGACAACGCCGCGGACGACGGTTTCGTTCATAGCGGACTGGAAGCGGCGGAGAAACTCATCCTGCTGGGTGGTCAGCTTATGATCGAACTCGGCGCGGGTGGAGTCGAGGCGTTCGCGGGACTCTTCCATGCGGCGATTGGCGAGTTCACCGAAGCCTTCGAGTTCCTGGCGGGCATTGCGCTGAATCTCGTCGGTAAAAGCTGCGGAGGTGGTATCGGCGGCTTCTGCGAAGAGCATGCGGATGCGTTCAAAAGCGTCCTGGACAGCTTCTTCCATCTGCTGGCGGGTCTGCATGTTGAAGGCGCGGCTGGTATTGTTGAGCTCGTTGGCGAAGGTACCTGAGATTTCGCCGGCTTTTTCGCGGAGCTGCCTGGTGGTATCGTCGACGGTTTTCTCCGTAAGGCCCTGAAGCTGGGTCTGAATCTTTTTCTCGTACCACTCGGCGGTCTTGAACAACTCTTCGGCGGACTGGTGCTTCAGGTCGACAGCCTTGCCCTCGAGATCGTCGAGGTGGCGCGAGGTGATGGTCTGCGCAGATTCGTTGAGCAATTGCTCGACGCCGCCGAGGTTCTCGCGGAAGCGGCCGAGAGATTCAGCGAAGGCTTCATCGGCGGAATTGCGAATGCGATCCTGCTGCATGGTCATGGCCGCGTCAAGCAAGGAGCGGCCACCGGCGAGGCGGTGAATGGCTTCTTCGGTCTGGCGAACGTGGGGCTCGACCATGGATTGAATCTGCTGATCGAACTTTTCGAGAGCTTCACTGTTGGCGGCTTCGAAGCTGGACCGGATGCGCGCGTGAATTTCTTCAAAGAGAGTCTCGGAGCGGCGATGAAGCTCATTGCGATGCAAGGAGAGGACATCGTCGAGCTGCGATTGGAAATTGCCGACGGCCTGCTGGCGGGCGGTGTCGAAACGAACGGGAAACTGATCGATCTTCTCGAGGGTTTCAGCGGCGCGCGCATGTGTTTCTTCGAGCTTGCGGGACTGCACGTCGAAGGCGTCTTGAAGGGATTTCACGCGATAAGAGCCGTGGTCTTCGAGCTGCTTGTGAAGATCCTGCGTGATGGCTTTTAGATTTTCCGCGGCATTGGCCTGCGAATTGTCGAGTGCCGACTGAACATCGCTGCGCAAGCGGCTTTCCGCGGCCTCGATATCCTGTGTGAACTGGGCGCGCAGAGAGGTCTGGGCATCATTCTGGACGGCGGCGACACGCTGCTGGAGTTCGTTCACGACGGCTTCGAGCGCCTGTCGGTGGGTGTCGGAGGATTCGTCGCGTTTGCGGGCTTCCTCTTCAGTCTGGCGGAGAGCGGAGGCGAGCCGCTCGGAAACCTGCGTCTCGATGAGTTCGGCTTGCGTGCGGAGTTTGGCGGCCGCTTCATCAGCTTGAGCGCAGAGGGTCTGGAGAGTTTCCTGTGCACTGGCGAGCTGCTTTTCGTGTTGATCGCGCTGCGTGGCGCCTTCGCGGGCGAGTTGCGCGGTGAGTTGGTGCGTGAGCTGCTCAAGTTGAGGAGCGAGCCAGCGAGGGAGTTCGTTCTTGAGAGCTTCCGCGGCGGCGGCTTGAGCGGTGCGCGCGCGAGTTTGCGTCTCTTCCTGGATGGTGCCAACAGCTTGCGCGGTTTCGCGGGCGACTTCTTCGCGGAGGCCGACAAACTTCTGTTCCCACTGTTCGAAGGCGAGGCGGCGCTCGGCACCGACGGCTTGAACCGCCGCTTCGCGGGCAGCGGCGTTGATCTGCTGCTTGGCCTCGGCAAGAAGACGAGCGACCTGCCGAGCGAGCTGCATGGAAGCGTCGGTGGCGCTGGCCGGAGCAGGAAAAACGCGAATGTTATCCGGAGTGGCGACGCCGGGTTCGGCTTCCGCGATGGGAAGAGGCGCGCCGGAGGGAGGATTCGGCAGAACGGAACCTGTAGCTTCACCGGGCGCAAGCGCGTTGGGAAAGAAGGGGGCTTCATCCGGAAACACGAACCAGTCCTCGGGAGGAAAGCCGATGCCCCAGACGTTGCCGGGCAATTCGAGTTCAAGAGCAACCTGGAAAAGTTGGCGGACGGTGCGAGGCCGCTGGATCCAGGCGACCTTGCCGCGAACCCGGCGAGGGGCGTGGCCGGGATCGGAGTGGGGAACTTCGAGGTTCACCCACATGTTTTTGAGGACGTAGTGCTTGGACTGGTAGCGGCAGCCGTGGCAATTGATGATGAGAGTGGAAGTGCGTTCGGCGAAGGGGCGGCCGAGGGCGTCGACACCGGTAACGACGAGAGGAACAGCCTGGACGATGCGAGTGCTGCGGCGCTTGCGGAGCTCGGTGGTCGGGTTTACGGCGCTATCCGTGGACATTTCGGTGCTCTCGTCCGTCAATTCAGGGCGTTGGTCTTCATTCTGCATGGTCGCCTTACCGCGAAACGAAAGATTGCTGCGCCTCTACTTCTTTGAGGGCATGCCGTCTGGAGCGTGATGGCGATGAGACCCGGTGAGGAGCGACCAAAGTTCTTTGGCGACCCACACTGGCCCAACCAGCAAATAGACTGGTCCCTGAAAAAACGCAGGTTTGTTCCCTTCAATTCTGTGGCCCAGAAAGAGCAAGATCCAACCGCCAACGAAGCAGGCGGCGCCGGATTTCCAGTGGAGCAAAGCAGCCAGAATGAGACCCGCAAAAATCAGCGGAATGCCGACGGCGTGGAGAAGCTTGTTCCAGGCCGAAGTGTGTTCGTGGTCGTACTGGCTCATGTAGTGCGCTAAACCCGGCACAGCGCACCTCCTACCCCAGCCCTGCGTGGCTGGCGCCGAATGGTGGGGACAAGACCACCGTGGGAAGGCCAATGTACCGTGAATCGCAAAGCTTGCATAGAGGGTCAAAAATTCTGTACGTACTAGAGCAATCGATACGACGTACTAGAGAGATGGTTTGCCGTAGTTCTATGCCGATTTTCGCGGCGGAATGATGAAAGAAATCCGAGGAAGATGAAAGCGCGAAGATTCGGGCGTGTGGAAAACGGGCTAGAGATCGCGGCGGCCTTCCATCGCTTTGAGCATAGTGACTTCGTCGGCGTATTCGAGATCGGCGCCCACGGGAATGCCGACACCGATGCGAGTAACGCGGACACCGAGAGGCTTGAGGAGTTTGGAGAGGTAAACGGCGGTGGCTTCGCCTTCAGCGGTGGGATTGGTGGCGATGATGATCTCGTCGACGGAGCCGCCCTTGAGGCGCTCGATGAGGGACTTGATGTTGAGCTGCTCCGGGCCGCGTCCCTGGAGTGGGGAGAGGGAACCGCCAAGGACGTGGTACATGCCGTTGTAGGTGCGGGTCTTCTCGATGGCAAGGATATTGTGGGGCTCTTCGATGACGCAGATGGTGCGTTTGTTGCGGGTGGGGCCGGCGCAATAGAGGCAAGGGTCGGTATCGGTGATGTTGTGGCAGGTCGAGCAGGTGCGGATCTTCTCCTTGGCGTCGCGAATGGCGTCGGCGAGGCCGAGAGCGTCTTCGGGAGCGGCGCGGAGGATGTGGAAGGCGAGGCGCTGGGCGGTTTTCTGGCCGATGCCGGGGAGGTGCTTCAGTTCGTCGATCAAACGTTCAACAGGAGCGGCAAAATCAGGCATGTACTGTGTGTAGCATAAGGGCGAGTGCGGGCGCAAATTGTGAGGCAGGCCGGCTTGAGGAAGATCGAAAACAGAAAATGAGGCGAGACGAAGGCGGCAGCGTAGAAGCTTGCGCAGCAGGGAACTGGAGTGCTAGAAGAGGCCGGGGATTTTGAGGCCAGCGAGGCCGGGGAGGCCACTGGAGAGAGTCTTCATCTGGTTGGCGAGTTCGTCGTCGACGCGGCGGGAAGCTTCGTTGACGGCGGCGCGGACGAGGTCCTGCAACATTTCCTGGTCCTTACCGGCGAAAACTTCAGGTTCGATTTTCACGTCGAGGACCTGCTTCTGGCCATTCATTTTCACGGTGACCATGCCACCACCGGCGGAGGCTTCCACGGCAACGGAATTCACCTGTCGCTGCAAATCTTCCTGGACCTGGCGCAGGCGCGAGAGCATTTGTTGGAGGGCGCTGACTTCCATTTTCCAATGCCTCTCTTTCCGCTTAGTCCCCGCGCCGCCGAACTTCGGAGATTTTTCCGCCGAAACGCTGCAGCATGGACTTCACCATCGGGTCATTCTCGAACTGCGCACGCAATTCCTGCGTGCTGGCAGCGCGGGACGATGCATTCGCATCATTTACCGCACCTGAATCAAGCTTAGCACAGACACGTACGGCGCGCCCTAGTACCTTGTTCGAAGAAGCACGGATTTTCTCGAGCGCATCGCGGCCTTCGATCAAACCAGCGAAAGTGCTTTTCTCCGGCGGGAAATAAATGCGCAACTCAGCGCCATCGAGCTCCCAGCGCGAGGCATGCTCGAGGAGTTCACCGACAAATTTCTGGGAGGCCTGAATGGAGGATTTGATTTCCGCGACCTGTCCGGGCGAGATGCCAGCGGTTGAGATGACGGACGCAGTTTCCAGCCGGGGAGGGGCGGGCGCTTCGACTGATTGCAGCGCAGGAGCTACGGCGGCGCCGGAGTTCGAGGAAGCAAACGCAGGCACGGGAGCGGGAGAGCGGGCAGGCGGAACGTCCGGTGTGAAGGAAGAAGGAGTGGTGACGCGAGAAGACTCTGGCGGCGCGCTCCAAACCGGTGACGATGCGCCCGCCGCGCTGGCCGAAGCAGTGCGAGACGCGGAGGACGCGGGCTTCGGAGCAGAACCGCCGCCAGTTGGGCGACCGCTCGTGCCGTTGCCGAGATCGGCGAGAAGTTCTTCGAGTGGAGCGAGACGAGCGGCGTTGACCAGCCGGAGCAAACCCATTTCGAGGTGAACGCGCGGGTCCATTTTGCGGCGAACGTCGTCGTCGGTCTGAAGAAGGATCTGGAAGTAGCGCGTGAGATCTTCCTCGGTGAAAAGCGCGGAAGCTTTCGCGAGGCCGGGGCGCTGATCGGGGGTGGCGGCAATCAAATCGGAATCAGCACCGCAGACGCGCGCGATGAGCAAATTGCGGATGTGGCGAATGGCTTCAGAGCAGAAGTGCTGGAGGTTGCGGCCCTCGCGCTGGAAGCGGTGAACGAGGGCGAGGGCGCGCTCGGCGGACTGCACGTGGATAGCGTCAACCAGTTCCTGGAGGGCGTCTTCGGGGACGACACCGAGGAGTTCACGGACGGCGTTGTCTTCAATATTGTCGCCGCAGTAGGCGCGGGCCTGTTCGAGGAGGGAAAGGGAATCGCGCATGCTGCCTTCGGCCATGCGGGCGATGACGCTGAGGGCGCCATCGTCAATCGTGAGGTTTTCCTTTTCGGCGATGAATTTCAACCGGCCGGTAATCTCATTGAAGGTGAGGGCGCGGAAATGGAAGTGCTGCGAGCGGGAGCGGATGGTGTCTTCGAGATCTTCAGGCTGGGTGGTGGCCATGACGAAGATGACGCGATCGGGGGGCTCTTCGAGAGTTTTGAGAAGAGCGTTGGAGGCCTCGCCGGTAAGCATGTGGGCTTCGTCGAGGATGACGACTTTGTGGCGCGCGGCGGCCGGGGCGTAACGGACCATTTCGCGGAGTTCGCGGATCTGGTCGATGCCGCGATTGGAGGCCGCGTCGATTTCGATGACGTCGAGAGAAGTGCCGGAGGCGATTTCCTTGCAGGAGTCGCAAACGCCGCAGGGTTCGGGCGTGGGGCCGTGCACGCAGTTGAGGGCTTTGGCGAGGATGCGGGCGGCTGTGGTCTTGCCAACGCCGCGGGCGCCGGAAAAGATGTAGGCGTGAGCGACGCGATTATTCCTGATGGCGTTCTGCAGAGTTTCCGTGACGTGAGCTTGTCCGACGAGATCAGCAAAGGTTTGCGGGCGCCATTTGCGAGCGATGACTTGGTAGGTCATGTGTGTGTCTTGCATTTTCGGCGGGTGGTTGGAAAAAGTCAAAAGCAATGGTGAAGCGAAAGCGGATGGCCGACAGCGGGACGATCGACGGCGAAAAGCACGGCACGGGGTTCGCGCGAGATGATTGTACTTGTGGCGTCACTGGAAGAGAGGGAGGGTTTAAGACGAGGAACTTCGGAGTCTCCGCGGCACACTTGGCTTACCCGGTACCGTTGCTCCCTTCCGGGCCTGGCGGGGTTCGCGGGACCTCGTTGCACGGAGCCCGAAGTTCCACGCTCCAGCAGTCGCGAGGACTGCTGGAAAAAGTTTAGCACAGGGGCGGTGGGCGACCAATTCGAGTGGGCCGCACAACGGTCCGCCCTCGAATGCGGGACGCACGGGATTCGCTAGGAGACGAGAACGAGTGGACACCGGCCACAGACCATTGTGGGCTTGTTCAACT
>Ga0335082_10000113_pt1 | contig 82624 bp, 54 predicted proteins | sample Lox_Sample_41_FD_206718 | JGI IMG/M metagenome (GOLD analysis project Ga0335082, IMG submission 206718) | Soil microbial communities from Loxahatchee National Wildlife Refuge, Florida, United States - Lox_Sample_4.1 | ecosystem: Environmental > Terrestrial > Soil > Wetlands | place: USA... | reverse complement strand
GAATATCCGCGTGCCGTAGGAGCTCCTGCTGGACCTTCAGGTCTTCTCCGTTGGCCCGAAGAAGGGACGAGAAGGTATGGCGGAAGGTATGCCAGCCGATATCCCCGAGGGTGGCTTTCCGCGCAGCAGGCTTGATCCGCCGCTGCTGGACTCCCCAGGGCCGGTACGGCATGCGGCCGCCTTGGAAGGGGCTCGCAAAAACCCAATCCCCGGGTTGGGCAAATGGGGTTTGCATCTTCCATCTCCACGACATCTCGGCAAGCGTCGGATCCAACGGCAGGCCTGCCTGGGAATATCGTCATTAGCCGCCCGTCACGAGACTGGAAACTCGGGGGATCGCTCTTGAGCTGCTCAGTTGGCCCTCCTGAAAGTCTGTTCAAGTTCGCTGAGGGTCAGTCTCCAATTCTGGGATGCGAGATATCGAAGCGCAGCCATCGTCAGGACTGGCAACTCTGCGTTACGGTGACAAGGAGGATAGCGGCTCCCGGCTGCGACAACTCTCCATAACGGCGATTTTAGATAGGTAACGGAAAACGTTAGGGCCCTATCGGGACTGCCCCGAAAGAAGAAGTGTGGGGGTGCGCGGTCGTGTGGTCGGGGCAGTTTCGATAGGGTCGTTTGACCTGAGCCGCTGGCGTTTGCGGCGGACGCGGTGGGCTATGGGATTTCAATCCGTCCGTGCCGGCTGCAGGGCGTCTTTAAAGCGAGCAACCGAGACGAAGGGAGAGACGGCGTTGTTCTTGAACATCGCATTGGAGTCTTGACCCGTGACAGAAAGGGTGGTTTTTGGGGGGGCTCCGTCGGTGCGTGCGCAGACGAGGGCATGGCGTGCTGGAACACACCTACAACAGACGTTGATCGAAACAAGTTGCGCCATTGGTATCTCAGGAGGAGTCAAGACTGCACGTTTTGGAATCAGGCATGGTCAGGGCCGACTGGAAATAAAGCTGGCTATTGGTCAGCCGTTCAATAGTGAACATGGGACCGGCGCAAACCGGACAGCGCAGATGGGTTGTTGTGTCAGCCTCGCTTGGGCAGTGCGCGCTGAGCAGATTGCGGCAAAGTGACAGCATATCGCCACGTCTGCGATTAGCGAAAAGTCCGAAGTGGCGGATGCGGACTAACCCTTTCGGGAGAACGTGGATCAAGAATCGGCGCAGAAATTCATCTGCGGACACCGTCATGATCTTCTGCTTGCCACGGTGCGCATAGTCTTTCCAGCGAAACGAAACTCGGTCATTGTTGAAAGCAACGAGTCGATGGTTGGAGATGGCGACGCGATGGGTATAGCGCGCTAGATAGTGCAGAACATGCTCCGGCCCGCCAAAGGGCGGCTTGGCGTAGACGACCCACTTTTCACGGAAAAGCTGTCGCAGAAAACGGCGAAAACGACGAGGCTCTGCAAGACCCTGGAGTGAGCCGTGAAACTGGAGCTTGCGCTGCTGGAAGAGTTGTTCAAGTCCGCTTTTGAACTTGCCGCGGAAGACGCGGCTGAGTGCACCGACGGGAAGGAAGAAGCGGCGAGAAGAAGCTATCCATTTGCTGCCATCGGGAGCAAGGCCGCCAGCAGGAACGACGTAATGGATGTGGGGATGATGTTGAAGGTTCTGTCCCCAAGTATGGAGAACGCCCAGAAACCCTATCTCTGCTCCCAGATGCATTGGATCACGGGCAAGTTCGAGCAGCGTCGCTGCACTCGCTCGGAACAGCAGATCGTAAAGCAGTCGCTTGTTCTGCAGGGCTAGAGCGGAGAGTTCGTGCGGCAGCGTGAAGACGATGTGAAAGTACGAGACGGGCAACAGCTCCGCTCTGCGCTCGGCTAGCCACCGGGAGCGTGCGTTTCCCTGGCATCGGGGACAATGCCTGTTTCGGCATGAGTTGTACGAGATAGCCTGATGGCCGCAGCGCACACACTGATCACGATGACCGCCCAATGCCGCAGTTCGACATCGGACGATAGCATCGAGCACCTTGCGATGCTGCCATGCAAGATGTGATCCGTGATGCTCCCAGAATCTGTTTCCTGCTGCTCGGACGATATCGGCCACCTCAAGGGTGGGCCGAGTCATCGCTTGATCAGCCTCCTGGAACGCTTCACTTGGTCAGGACTGGATACCTGGATTGCTTCCAGCGGGCTGGGAACTGCTTGCAGATGGCGCCGCGACAAGTGTAGATAGACGGTCGTGTCGGCGAGCTTGGCATGACCCAGCAAAACCTGGATCGTGCGCAGATCGGCGCCGGCTTCGAGCATGTGGGTGGCGAAACTGTGCCTGAGCGTGTGAGGAGACACATGCTTGCTGACACCAGCATGTTTCGCCGCCTCCGCCACGGCCTTCCACACAATCTTTTCTGTAATGGGCACGTCGGCGCGCCAGTTGTTGACGGTGCCGGGGAACAGATATGTCTTCGGCTTCATCCAGCGCCAATACTCGCGGAGGGTCTCCAACAGCTTCGGGGTCAACAGAACGTCGCGATCACGGCCACCCTTGCCCTGACGAACATGAATGACCATGCGTTCGCTGTCGATATCGGAGACCTTGAGGTGGCACAGTTCAGCGCGTCGCAGGCCGGTAGCATACAGCATCATCAGCATGGTGCGGTGCATCAGGTTCTGCGCGGAAGCAATGAGCCGCGTCACTTCCTCTTGACTCAGTACTGTGGGCATTCGTCTCTGACGCTTCGGAAATGGAATGTGATCGGGGAGATACGGCCGCCTTAGTGTCTTGACGAGGAGAAAACGCAGAGCGGCAGTGCGACCTTCGATAGTGCCTGCCGAGAGCTTGCGGTCACGAAACAGATGAACTTGGTACTCGCGGATATGGTTTGGGCCGAGTCGGTCCGGCGAACGGTGGAAGTACCTCGCGAAATCCTCTATGGCGTGGACGTAAGCACGAACTGTGTTCTGAGCGTAGTTGCGACGCTGGAGCTCGTCCAGCATCAGCTTCCTGAGTCGGGTCACAGTAACCTCCTTGTGACCCAAAACCTTACACGGGCAACCATGCTGGCAACGACCACGCGGTAGCGTCCGCCGCGCTAGCGGCTTAGTTCAAACGGGCTTGTCGCCGGCAATCCCGAATTGTCGGCATCCGTACAATGCGAATCGCGGGATTGCGCATTTGAAAGTGGCACCCGACGCGTCAAGCCTTGCTGATTCCGCCAAAAGACATCATCACGACGTTTAATGGCGTGGAAATTGCTCACCGTGCACCGGATTTGAGATTCGATACCCGGTTGCGGACGCCACGTGACGGTCGAAACGAGCCACGCAAAACCGAAGTCCGTCTCTACAACGTTCTGCCCGGAGAAAAGCCCATGATTTACGAGATGGGAATCCCGGTCGTTGAGTTGACTGACGACAAGTGGCACATCAACGTGATGCAGAAGATGCCGGTCGGTCGTGACCGGGACAACGTCACCCCTTCGTACATCGGGGACGTCCGTGTCGCCATCTTCAACGAGTTTTACACCAAGCTGTCGCCACAGGATGCCAGCCTGCTGAGCATTCAGGCAGCGGCTTCGCACCCCAAGAGTAAGACCGATGCGGTAAAGGCGAACCTCGCCGCCCGTTTTGGTGAGAAGTACGCTCTCGAAGACCCCACTGACCCAGGGAGCAAGGAAGAGTTCGTATCACAAGGCGGCACGGTCATTCAGCGGAACGACCTATCGCCGGAGATGAAGAAGCGACTGCGGAAAATTAAGGACGAAAGAACCCCCGCAAGTCGTTTGTTAAACGGACTGGTGAGTTGACGCCTACCAACCTCAATATCGACCTGGACAAGGTCGTTGACCCCGAGGATTACGACGACGATACCCGGAGCTACGTTGCCATCGTGGAACGAGTGGCACCGAGGCTCATCAATCGGACGGTGAAGGTGAAGGTCATAAACGACGATGAGCAAAGTATTCGAGGGTGTTTCGAATACGAAACGGGCATCATGCACGTCAATCTCGCTTATCAGGACACCGGTAACCCGGCGACCAACTATGACCTGATGATTCACGAGTTGGCTCACAACACCTTGAACAGCAACGCCCACCTGAAGGACATCTTCTACCGCACAGTGCAGGAGATTGCCGGTAAGTTGACGGTGCTGGCACTCGAGGAGCCAGAACTATTTGAAGGCCAAACCGGGAACGGCGAAACGTATAGCTTTACCGTCGTCCAACCAATCTGGGACGCTGCGGATGATGTCCACGAGGTCGTCGCTGATGCCCATACGAAGGCGGGGTCGGGCGATTAAGACTAGTCAGCCTCGCAAGGGGCTGATCGCGCGCGGGCAAAGACTACGAGAGAAAACCATATGACCATGGAACAAGATATCGATGTCGGAAGACTGGAGGTGGCGCAACAGATGCCCAAGAAACCAGATTTCCTCGCCGTTGCGCTCGCCGCCCGTGACCGGGGGTTTACTTGGATTGTGCCGGTCGATGACAAAGCCCCACTCCGGCGCTCGTGGCTCAAGTACAACGTCACTAGGACTCTGACTGAGTTGAATGTGATGGCGGCGGAGTTTCCACATCGTGATGTCGGCATCGTTCTCAAGGGTCACGCCGGCACCATTTTCGTCTGGGACATTGACAAGGATGGAGTGACCAAGAGGATGGAGCAGGAGACGGGACAGAGACTTCCCCAGACGTACGTCGTCCAGAGCCGGCCCGAAACTGCACCTCACAAGCGGCATGTTTACTTCCGGCAGACGGAGTACTTCGCATCGATCTTCCAAAAACAAGTTTACGCAGGTGATTACGATTTGAAAGGTTTCGGCGGTGGCCAGGTCGTCGCTGAAGGATGCGTCCGTAAAGACACCGGCGAGGTCAGGGTTGGCAATAATCTGCCGGTCTGCGACATCCCTGACTGGTTGACCGATTGGCTCAAGAAGGACAGCAGTGTGTTAGTCGCACAAATAACTACAAAGAAACGGCATGACGCTAAGGCCCTCGCCAGGTTGCGGGCGGGCGACCTTGTCCCGACTGGGAAGCGGACGCTCTTCCTCACCAACCTTGCATCACGCCTGTTCGAGAACCGACTCGGGCGGAAGCTCATCCTTGAGGCAGTGACCGAGCAGTGCCGAGAGTTCTGTGAAGATGGCGTTGCATGGGCCGCAAGCTCAGCAGGCAGAAAGAAGCTCAGGAGCATCGCCAATGACGCAACATTCCGACACAAGCGTGTCAACCCTGTCTATCTGCGACCTCCCAAGGGCAACGGATTGAAGCTCACTGAGGAGGCTGATGCCAGACGGGTGCGGGAGACAGCGGGACGTGTCGCATACATTACCCGATTCCCAGATTCAATCCCCGCAGTTGAGGTCTACCGGCGCCTCGGACTGGACAAGGATTCACGTGCGGCCCAATGCCAGATCTCACGAGACCTGAAGTCGGCTGGATTCGCAGCCAGACGGGTCAACCGTCAATGGGTATGGGAGAGGGCGAAGCAACTCAGACCGGCTGGAAGCCAAACTGCCGATTCGACCGCCGGCACCGAGGTAACCGGCGTGGCGGCTGGAGATTAGCTGAGGCGAGCCGTGGAAACCTTGATAGAGGGGACATGTACTAATATTGATTACATAGCACAGCACACATATAACTGTCAGTGCGTAGTGAGTAGTTGGAGTGTATTATGTATACGACCGGCGTGTCGGTGATTATTTACAAAGTAACTCACCCTCCCATTAGCCTAGTTTACAATGTATATTGCTCGACATAACAGCGACATACTACACTTATTTCTTGACTACGACCCCATATTAGTATAAAGTTAGTGGATGGGCGGATTTTATCCGTCTCTATTCGTGGTTAGAAGTCCACGACTCGCTCCCCAGACGGAAATGGATTCCGCCTCTGGCAGACGGGAAATAAGAGCAGGCCTGCTGTAAATCCAAACTGTAGATATGCACTAAACCGGCGCACGCTCAGGAGAGAACTGTGAGCGATGGCACACGGTGTTTCAGCGCCCGTGGCGCTCAAGACTTCCACGGAGAAAATAGGAGGCGAAATATGCCTAACTGGTGCGATTGCAAGTTGACTATTACTGGACCGAATCGACAAGCGGTCCTCAACAAAATCAAGGGTGACGAGGTCTATGTGGTAGAGGACACCGACATCAACGGCAACCCGTACAGGGAAGAGCACGTCGTCCACTTCGACGTCGAAAAAATCATCCCAAGACCGAAGGAAGTAGCCGAAAGCGAAGGTTGGGCGGATTGGGGGTACGAGAACTGGGGATGCCGCAATGTTTACCCCGACAGACAACGCCATTCGGCCACGGGAGACGCTGATGTCATTTACTTTTACACCCCCTGGAATCCACCGCTGTATGCAATCCGTGCTCTCAGTGTCATGTTCCCGAATAACACGTTCCTGTTAGAAGACTGGGGGACCGACCTTCCGTACGGCACGACACTCTTCCGTGCGGGTAACTGATTAGACCGCTCGGCCATTCCGGGCGGCATCGCGCATAAAGTCATTGTCATGGACATGAATGAGGCAGAGCTGAATCCAGGTACGTGAACCGGGGCTCGAACCACAGGCCAAAAGCAGTATGCGGCAGTTGCCGCAAGTAAATCCACACAGGAGGTATATGCAATCATGCAATCCCCAAGACAGTACGGCAGAACCAATGTCGCTGCCGGAAAGAATCGAGCGAATCGGACGAGCGTTGACAGCAGACGAACTCGCTAGCATGTTGACCGTTTCAAGAATCACGATTTTCAAGCAGGCAAAGGCTGGCAGAATTCCGTCGTTCCGCATCGGCACTTGTGTACGGTTTGACCCGACGTCGGTCGCACAATGGCTGCGAGAGATGTGAAGTGAGCGGCGATTCTTCGCCGAGATCCGGCATGGCGCCAAACGCTGACGCCAGCTTTTTCAGAATAACGATCTTGGAGTGTTTGTAACGAATTAGAGGTGCCGGGCGGCGCTGAAAGGCAGGATAATCACTACGCGCAAGGCGGACTGCAGCTAAAACTGCAGGAAACTCTTAAAGACGCTGGCCCGTTGGGTCATGAGTACAACCATCAATAGAGGGTGAAAAACCATCAGAGGTGGTGGGATCTGTTCGGACCCTACTCCCGCGCGAGACCAACCCGAGCTTCAATCACAATGCCAAATTGCGTTTGACCAATCCATATATTATATAGTATCTTATTGGCGCTGGGAACGAGCGATCGACTCCCCGGTCTGGAGAGCTTTTTGCAGCCCAACAACCTCAAGGCCAAGTTGCGCCAAGGAAAGACCGCGATTGGTAGTTTCCTGTATATCCCATCCGCTAAACTCGCGGAGATCGTGGGGTTGTGCGGCTTTGACTTCATTGTCATCGACCAGGAACATGGCCCGATCGATATAGAGAGCGCGGAAGAGATGGTTCGCGCATGTGAGTTGGCCGGAACAACCCCCTTGGTGCGAGTCGGTGGGTTAGATTCTCACCCCATACTTCAAGCACTCGACATAGGTGGCATGGGTGTCCACATACCAAGTGTGAATACCGCAGACCAGGCTCGCGAGGCGGTGCGTCTATGTAAGTACGCGCCGCTAGGGCACCGCGGTTTGGCGGGAGTACGGGCGGCTGAATACGGCCTTCGTGGATCTCTTAGCGACTACTGCCGTCAGGCAAATAATGAGACCCTGGTAATCATTCATATTGAGGAGATGGAGGCTATTTCCAATCTTGACGACCTGCTCAGCGTCGAGGGCATCGATGTTTACTATTTGGGACCAACCGATCTCTCCAATAGCATTGGGCGGCCAGGAAGCAAAGATGCAGAGCTTTCGAAGATCGTGGACGATGCGATCCAAAGGATTGTTCAAGCGGGAAAAGTAGCCGGAATCATCACTAACGATGCCAAAGTGGCTCGGCGCTATTTAGGCATGGGCGTTCGTTACATGGCAACTCACGCTGTGGGGTTGATGGCAACCACATCGAGAGATTTCCTAACTCTGCTGAAGGACTGATCTCCCTTGGACAGAACGCCACTTATTCTCGTGACCGAACCCATCGCTGATGTTGGACTCCACTTGTTGGCGAATGCAGGTGAACTTCGTACTCCTTGGCTGGAAGGTCGCACATTTAATGACGACGATCTTAGGGAGGCCAGCGCTCTCATTGTGCGTCTCGTCCCGGTCACGGCATCCTTGATCGGTAAGGCTGTAAACCTCAAGGTCATTGGACGCCATGGAGCGGGGCTGGACACGGTTGATATTCAAGCCGCAACATCGCAGCATATTCCCGTTGTCTATACCCCTCTTGCCAATAAGAACGCTGTGGCAGAACACGCCATTCACCTCATCTTGAGCCTGGCCCGTCACACGGTTGCCGCTGATCGAGCGGTCAGAGAATCGCATTTCCATTTGCGAGACTCACTAATTGGGATTGAACTGCGGCACAAGACCTTGGGCGTCGTCGGCATCGGAGGCATCGGCTTGCGCGTAGCTGAGATCGCCCACAAGGGTTTCGAGATGAGTATCGTGGCGTACGATCCCTTGGCGGGGGCGCTTCCTGCTTCTCACCATTTTGTGAAACGGATGGACTCGCTGCAGGAGTTGCTGCAGCAAGCGGACGTGGTGACCTTACATTCTCCGCTTACCCCTCGAACCCGCCACATGATCAATTCCGAGTCCATCGGCTGGATGAAGAACTCTGCATTATTGATCAATACGTCCCGCGGTGCCGTGATTGATACCCATGTGCTGGCGGACGCGCTCAGGAGTGGCAAACTTGCTGGCGCCGCGCTCGATGTCTTCGAAAACGAGCCGCTCCCCGCTGATCATCCTCTTCAGTCCACCGCACAAGTGTTGTTTTCCCCTCATATCGCGGGATCGACGGGAGAAGCGCGTGAGGCGATGGCGGAACTGGTGGCACGCCAGGTGGTGCAAGTCCTAAAGGGTCAGCGTCCGAAATTCCTCGCTAATCCAGAAGTTCTTCGAGATTCGCCCTCGTTCGTAGAAGTCCCTTTTGAATCGCGCTGACGTAAAGCTTGGCCAGCTTTCGTGGAGAGTCTAAGACCTATGTATGAACTGAAGAACAAGATTGCCATCGTCACGGGAGGAGCACGCGGAATCGGGTTTGGCATCTGCGAGGCCCTGGGCGCCGCCGGTTGCGACTTGATGATTGCGGACATTGATGAAGAACGGGCTCAGGCGGCCGTCGCACAGCTGCGTCAGGCAGGTTACGGTTGTGAAGCTCAAAAGGTGGACGTGACCCGTGAAGATTCGGTCCACGCCATGGTCCAAAGCGCGCTGAAGAGACATGGCCGTGTGGACATACTCGTGAACAGTTCGGGCGTTGCCCCGAACGTTGTGTCCACCATCAAGCTTACGTCGGTCGAGTGGAACCGGGTATTAGGCGTAAATCTTTCCGGAGTTTTTCTTTGTTGTCGCGAAGCTGGGACGGTGATGGCGAAGCAAGGCGGAGGACGGATCATCAATATCGCGTCATTGAACTCTGTGAGCGCGGCCGCACTCACGGCCGCCTACAACGTCTCCAAGGCTGGCGTGGTCAGTTTGACTCAAACTCTGGCGGTGGAACTGGCACCGTTCGGGGTCAACGTCAACGCCATCAGTCCCGGTCCCATCGAGACCGAGTTTCATGGCGTGGTCATGCCTCAACGCGCTGCGACTCTGGGCATCTCCCGCGAGCAGATGGTCGAGAAGATTCGCGCTGCTATTCCTCTGGGACGATGGGGACGACCTGAGGATATTGGCAAGGCCGCACTTTTTCTTGCCTCCGCCCAGAGCGACTGGATCACCGGCCAGAATCTGATTGTGGCCGGCGGCCTGTTGGGCGTGGCGGCTTCTCCCCCGAAAGAAGTTGTCCTGGGCGATTCAGACTAGCCTACTCGTGCAGGTGAAGGACCGCTGGACGATGCGCCATCATCTCTCGTCCTTACCCATGGCCCTAAGGACAGCAGGCCACGTACCAGGCCATCCCTTCACCGCTGATCTTCCGAATTCAGCATTGAACTCCTCTATCAAACCCGATTCAGCAGAAACCAAAGCAGTGCTCAAGGGCTCTTGGTATGCGGCGCTGATTGCAATGGCCGCAGCCATGGGTGGACTGTTATTTGGCTATGACACTAGCGTCATCTCCGGCGCGATTCTATTTGTGCGGGAGCAGTTCAAGCTGAGTTCCGTGGAGACGGAATTGGCCGTAAGCATCGTACTTGCCGGTGCAGCCGTCGGGGCGGCGGTTTCCGGGTACCTCGGAGATCGGTTCGGCCGGAAACCGGTCCTTGTCGTGGACGCGGTCCTTTTCGCAGTGTTCGCAGTCGCCACAGGTGTGGCGCACAGCTTCGGAATATTCCTGGTTGCGCGGTTCATGATCGGGGTTGCGGTTGGCATCACGTCGATGATTACCCCGCTCTACATCGCGGAACTGGCACCGCCCAAGATCCGCGGCGCCTTGGTCACACTAAATCAGCTCGCCATCGTCATAGGAATCGTCGTTGCCTATGGCGTGGACTATTGGTTTGCGCCCTCAGGCAACTGGGGCGCTATGTTCATCAGTGCCGTCGCACCGGCGGTCATTCTATTACAGGCCCTGGTCTTTCTTCCGGAAAGTCCGCGCTGGTTGGCGGACAACGGGCGCGAGAATGAAGCGTGGCAAGTCCTCTCGCGGGTTGAGAGTGCACAAGATGCGCAGCGCCATCTTGCAGAGTTAAGGGATGTAGCGGCTGACAAAGTGAAGTTTTCGGACCTGTTCTCGATCCGATTCCGCAAGCCAATGATTGTGGGGGTGGGTCTGGCGATCTTTCAGCAGATCACGGGAGTGAACACGGTCATCTATTACACGCCAACGATCCTGCAGATGGCTGGTTTCGAAAGTGCCGCAACCGCAATCCTTGCGACCGCTCTGGTTGGAGCCGTGAATGTAGTGGCCACTGTCATTTCGTTGTTTCTTCTGGACCACCTGGGCCGGCGATTGCTGCTGCTGATCAGCATAACCGGCATGGGTTTGAGTCTCCTCCACCTCGGCTACGCGTTCGGTGCGAGCCAGATGTCGCGAACTGTGATCATGCTGGACGTGATCGCTTATCTGGCATCATTCGCGCTCGGGTTAGGGCCGGTCTTTTGGCTGCTGATCTCTGAAATCTATCCCACCACCGTGCGTGGCCGGGCCATGTCGGTCGCAAGCGTCACCATTTGGGTGGCTGACTGTTTCGTAACCATGACCTTCCTGAGCCTGGTGGAAACGCTGGGCCCTCGGGTCTTGTTCTGGCTGTACGCAGGGACTTGTGCTGCAGCCCTGGTCTTCTGCAGCAAGCTCGTCCCCGAAACCAAGGACCGGACGCTTGAGGAGATTGAAGCGTCCTGGTGACAGGCGCTATGTCAGTTGCCACCTGGGCAAATGTTCGCCGCGCACAATGCGAACCTTGCCCTGTTGTTCCAGTCGGTCGAGGTGCCCCTTGACTGGAAACGCAGTGAGAAACCAAGTTTCTCTGGGCCATTCTCCGACCGCTTCTGCCACGGTGTCCACAAGGTCCTTGAGAGCCCGTCCCGGCTTGTGGTTTGTCAGGCTGCGCAGGATGACACGATCGAGGAACTCCACCGTCCGGCGTGATTCCGCAATGAAGTCCCGGATTTCTTCTCCTCGCATGGTCGGCCAGTGGCCGGAGTATAGGACATCGATGTCTAGGTTTTCGAAGTGCTGCAGCGTAGAAAGGTATGCGTCAACAAAATAGTAGGTCACGGGTATCCCGAGCTCTCCGTTTGCATTCGGGCACCCTCGACCGTGGATGGCGTCGCTGACGAAAGCCGCCCGGTGCTTGGCGTCGTAAAGCGCGAGATGTCCGTGTGAGTGCCCAGGTACATGAAGCACCTCCATCTCCCATCCGTCGCTGATCCAAATGCTCTCGCCTCCGCGGAATACTGCGTCAACCCTCTGCGCTTTCCCGCAATCTGGCCACGGTTCGTCGCTTGCAAAACCCACGCCATGCTCCGCCTTGGCAAAATTGTAGCGCAGGCGAAAGAGCGCCTGTGGGTCTTCGACCATTTCCCGGTCTGCTTCCCCGCAAGTAAGTTGAGCTTGCGGCGCCAGACTCTTGATGGCGCTATTGCCACCCTGGTGATCCAGATCGGGATGAGTGGTAACAACCATGGAAAGTCTCGACGGATCGATCTTGAGCCGGTCCATGTAAGGAAAAATCGCCTTTTCCGGTGTCTCGGCGATGCCGGAATCGACCAGTACTGTCTTTTCTCCGACAAACAGGTATTGGAACAAATTGCGATCCCCGTACAGCGATTGAATGCGATACGCGTTCCTGTAAATCTCCATCCCGTTCTCCTGGCCCTGCACAGGCCGCCGCTGGCCCACATCTTTCAAGTCCGCAATCTTATCGGGGCAGCGAGTAATCCTAAATCGCTGTGCGGGCGAGTCTCACGTTACCTATATGATATAGTACCCGGCAGGTTGTTGGGAGACGAACTTTTGGAACAGCTTTACCACCGCCGGTTATTTGGGTTTTGTCCAGCGAGTTGCCTGGGGGCGGTGCCAAATCTGACCTTCCTAGGATCAGGGCAAGGGGCCGACAGGCTATGAAGATCGTCGGCATAGAAACTCTTGTTACGAATCACCCTCTGGTGCCGCACACCGGCCGTAATCGCTGGCTGTGGATCAAGATTTACACGGATGAGGGTCTGGTGGGCTTGGGAGAAACATTCCCGGACGGGTTTCCCGAAGCTGCATGTATTCACGGAACCTTGGCAAGAGTGCTGTTAGGAAGGAACCCCCTGGACATCGAAGCGCTCTGGTGGGACATGTTTACCACCTTCGAATACTACGGCTGGGCTGGGGCCGAGCTACGCGCCCTGAGCGCGGTCGATACGGCCCTGTGGGATATTGCCGGCAAGCACCTCAATCTGCCCTTGTACCAGCTTCTCGGAGGGAAAGTTCAAGATGTCTCGGTCTACAACACCTGCTACGATCGCGAGTTTCATGTGCAGACCCAGGCCGGTGACCTTGCTGAATTGCTTGTGAAACAGAACATCAGCATGATGAAAATCTGGCCGTTCGATCGTTTCGCTGCCGCGCGTCGGGGCCAATGGATTTCAGACGATGAGATTCGTTCTGGCCTGGACCCCATTCAACAAGTCCGGGAACGCGTCGGCGACAAGATTCAAATCGCCGTGGAGGGACATGGTTATTGGGGCCTGAGTTCCGCTGTGCGCATCGCTCGCGCCCTTGAGTCCTACAACATTGCCTGGCTGGAGGACATGCTCATGCAGACAAATTTGCAGGGATACCGTGAGCTCGCCCGTTCGACTTCCATCCCGCTTTGTTTGAGTGAAAGGTTCATGACACGCTGGCAGTACGCGCCCGTTTTGCGTGCTCGCTCAGCCAAGATCATCATGTTGGATATTGCTTGGACCGGCGGTATTTCCGAGGCCAGGAGAATATGTGCAATGGCCGAGAGCGAACATCTTCCCGTGACGTTTCACAACTGTGGAGGACCAGTGCTTTGCAGCGCCACCGCCCATTTAGCGACGGCGACACACAACTTGCTGAACGTTGAGACGGTGCGCCCGTATTTTGAAGATTTCCGTTTGTGCGCGCAAGGGTACCCCCTGATTCAAGATGGTTATTTGCGGTTGTCGGACGCCCCGGGTCTTGGAGTAGTGTTAAATCCTCGCCTGGCTGAGTCTTGGGAGTTAATCATTCAACAAAGTGGCTTGATCCCGCCTATACACGGAACTCAAGGCTGAGGAGAGCGTAATGAAGGCGATTGTCTATCACGGCAGGAAGGACGTGCGCTATCAGAATGTCGCAGAGCCACCCCAGATCGGCCCCCACGAGGTCCGTCTCAAAGTAAAGTACGCAGGGCTTTGCCACACCGATTTCAACGAATACCTCCATGGCCCCCTGTTCATAGCGCAGACACCCCACCCCCGCACTGGACGATCGATTCCAATTGTGATCGGCCACGAGTTCTCCGGCGAAGTTTTGGAGATCGGCAAACAAGTGGATCAAATCCGAGTGGGCGACCAGGTGGCAGTGAATGCGGTCGATTCCTGCGGTCATTGCACTTTCTGCCGGCGAGGGACTCCTTCTCTCTGTACTTCGGTGGCCTACATCGGCTTCGCGCGGGATGGAGGCTTCGCCGAGTACGCGGTTGTTCCCGCACGCTGCTGCTTTCGGTTGAAACCAGAAATGTCCTGTCAGGCTGGAGCATTGGTCGAACCCCTTGCGGTGGCTTTGCACGCTGTAAGACAAGCCAGAGTGCCTATCGGGAGCAGGGCGGCAGTCGTAGGTGGTGGTGCCATTGGACTGTGTACGTTGCAGGCATTACGAGCGACCGGCATGCTCGATGTCTTGGTCATTGACAAAGCCAAGGCCAAGGAGCCGTTTGCCAGGCAAATGGGAGCCAGCGCATTTCTCGATCCTGCCGACCCAGATTTGGTACGAACTGTTCGAGAGTTGACGGACGGGATCGGAGTGGACGTGGCTTTTGAGTGCGTCGGTTCCCCCGTCGCTTTGCGTACAGCCGTGGAAGTGACCGGCGGCGGCGGCACGATTTGTGTGGCGGGCATTTTTCCTGCTCCCTTTGAGTTCGATCTAAATACCTTGCTGATGCAGGAGAAGAGCATCGTCACGTCACTCGGCTATAGCGACGAGTTCCCTATGGTAATTGCCATGTTGGCAGATGGACGGCTTGCCGCGGAACCTCTCATCACCCGCACTGTCTCGCTTGCTGAAGGCGTGGAAATTGGACTTAACAAGTACGAGGACATCAGCGTCACTAACATTCGGACGCTCATTAGGATCGAATCGTGATTCCGACGGCCTTCAGGCTGAGAGAAAATGCGACTTCATGACCACAGCTACTCCGATTTGATACCGTAATTCCGGTTCAAGGAGCACCAGTCGCCTTTTGGAGGCAAGATGAGAACGGTACTGGGGCTAATTCTTGCCCTCTCGGTGTCCTCGTCGGGACAGACCTGGTCAGCACGACCGGCTTCTGACCCCATCAAGGTTGATGCTTTCGTGGCGGGCTCCTGGAATGGAGTTACATTTGTGGTGGATGACACCACCGGATTCCAGGTCCGTGTGGGTACGCGCGCCGAGGGCGCAGATCTCCTGGACGGCGATCATGTTGGTGGATTTCTTACCGGCATTGAGGATCTCCTCAACGGAAAGCCTCCACAGGAAGGGAGACGGAGAGCGCACCCACCCTCGCCCGCGCAAAACCTTCCGGTCTTTTACGAAGCAGTCACAGAAGTTGGCCCGCACGCGCCTGACGGTTCTTATGCCCGTCTGATGTGGAACCCGTTGTATCCCTATGACACCGGCTCGCGCATGCGTCTGGAATGGTCACGTCTGGACTCGAGCACAGTCCTGGGAAGAATTACTTACGAGGCGCCGTTCGGCTCCTTGAACTTCATGAGCGGAGACCGCACGGCGGACATCTTGCTCGAGGCCGACAGTCCGCTAGGATTTAAGGCGAAGTATCGGATCGACAACCAGAGCGCAATGGGAACTTCATCGTATCGGCCGATAGACTGGGAAATCGAGTGGAACCAGTGGAGGTTCAATTTTTCAAGCAGTGATCCGAAGCTGTCACACGAACAGGATCCAGGATTTCGCTCTGGCTTCTGGAATCCCGCCACAGATGATTCCCGATGGAACACCGTCAGGTGGGGCGCCTACTGGCAGGAAGGCCCATCATTCATTAAGGACCGGGGTTACGGATGGTATCGGGCAAATATGGTCATACCTCGCAGGCTGAAGGGCCAAACGTTACGAGTGGACCTCGGCAAGATCAGCCAAAATGACTGGACCTATCTAAACGGCGAACTACTTGGAGAAACAACCGGAGCCGCGACCCGCCGCGAATACCTGATCGCACCTGGAACACGTGCCTACGAAAAGATCGATTGGGGGGCAAAGAATACCATCGCGGTTCAGGTGCAATCGGATGCTGATCTTGGAGGAATGAGCGCCGGCCCCTACATCAAGGCAGTCCGCCTCTTGCCGCCACCGCGCCCCCGGATGCAGGCTCTGGCATCGAGTCAAAAGAACATCAACTTTGTTCTAGTGACAGGCAAGCGCCCAGATGCTGCTGGCGCTTTCCGCGCTCTCGACGATCTGCGAAAACAACTGCAAGAAGAGCAACACCTGGAGGAGTCCGATGGAGATGTGTGTGCCGGCCTCCTTTTCCGGAACCTGCACATGGAGACTTTCAAGCGACCTCGCGACAATCAGCTCTATTTCGTTATTAAGGTGGGGTCGGAGCCAGACTCCTCGCTACAGCGTGCCGCTCGAGACCTTCTCGCCGGTTCAGATCCGGGCCGGGCAATCGAAACCCGACGCATTGCGTATGAAGCTCGACGGGTTAGAACCGACGGCGCCCTCGAGGGAGCAGCAGAAATGATAACCAACACTGTCCATTGGAATGTCCTTTACGCACCTGAACAGAAGCGAAGTATCGTCGTTGACTCTAGGCGTTGGTTTTTGCCCGAAAGTTGGACGCTTTTCGGGAATAGCGCCCTCTTAAGCGCCTGGGCTGCTGCTCTTGAAAGCAAACAACTGGCAGAGGACACCTTCATGGGGACGATGGCAGAACAATTGCCCGATGGACGGGTCATGAACGCCGCAGGGGCAATGGTTACAACACCTGATCGCTCCCAGGATATGTATGCGGCCTACGCTGCCTGGAAGATTTACCTGAAGTGGGGAGATAAACAGTTTCTACGTGAAGCTTATCCTAAGATCAGGGCCTGGCACGAATGGTGGTTCGAAGATCGTGGCGACGGTCAACCATGGAGAGACGGCAATCGCGATGGTCTTTTGGAACTAGGGAACAACTTATCGCCCTTCGATGCCCCTCAAGCCGCTCTCGACAGCGAAAACTACGGATTGCATCATCAAGGCGCCATGTGGGAAGCGTTTGATGACAGCCCCATGTGGGGATGGTACGAGAAAGGGCTTTCCGTTCATCCACCGAGGTATAGGGGCGAAGAGAATGTGCGGTACAACTTCCGTACGGGGACTTTGAACCTGAACACTGCACCCACAAATGCGCTGTGGGCCCTTAGTTCCGACATGCTCGTCCGCATCGCGCACGAACTGGGCTACGAGCAGGATGAGCGGCACTTTCGCCTGGAGTACGAGGCAATCAAGAAACGGATCAATCAGACTTTGTGGGACGAAAAGACAGGGATGTATCTGAACCGCTTCTGGCCGGAAGCGGGCGGGCTTTTCTCGTATCGCAAGTCCCCGGCACTATTGTGGATGATGGTGGCTGGGATACCGAGCGAAGCACAAGCCCGGCGCCTGGTTTACGAGCATCTACTCAATCCCGAAGAATTCTGGGGAGAGTTCGTTCTCCCCAGCGCCTCCCGCGATGATCCCGCATTTCCCGAGCAGTATTATTGGCGAGGTACGATCTGGCCGCCCATCAATTACTTTGTGTACGAGGGACTAAAACGGTATGGCTACGATGATGTTGCCGCGGAACTAGCCAACCGGACTTACCATCTGGTTAAGACAAACTGGGACGCGACCGGCGCCCTCTGGGAGAACTACAACTCGATCACGGGACAAGGTAATGCTCACGGAGCAGGAGGATCTACCAGGCACTACGCATGGAGCGCAGCCCTTCCCTTGATTGCGATTATGGAATGCATCGATCAGGAGGCCTGGCAGGAGGGTCTAAGATTCGGGTCCATCGGACTGGACCAGGAGAGCCGTATTCAGAACCTCACCATTCAAGGTCATCAGTACAGCGTATCGGTGGGCCCTGATCTCACCCAATTACGGCGCGATACAGTCAAGGTTTTTTCCATCGACGCGGCGGCGGTGATACGAGAGTTCGATTGGAACCCCGACCATGCTACATTCAAAATAAAATTGAATGAATCGGATGGAGGCGCGCTTATTACAATGGATGGATTGAACACGCGCGAGCAAAGCCAAGCTGACATCGTCCTGGACGGAAATCGCAAACTCATCAGCCAGATTCGAGCTTCCGAGCTGGCCTTCAGCGTTCCAGGTGGTGAACACTCGGTTGAGATAACGATCACTAAATAGACTCGCAACCAGTGAGCGGTGGTCCGATCCAGGGAGTTGTTTCAAACCGGGCCGCTCCCTTAGTCGTCCACATCACCGGGTTGCTGAGAACCCTTCGACGCCCCCAGACTCTCCCGCCGCAGTCGTCGCAATTCGCGGACTACTTGACGGTCTCTCGCCTGGATGGCGGCTTTCGAATCGCGCTGCTTCCAATCGTAGAAGCCTCGACCGCTCTTTGCGCCCAACCGTCCTTCGTCCACCATCTGTTTCAGCAATGCTCCGGGCCCATCATTGGACGCCAAGTCGGCCAGCAGATATCCGTGGATCGCGTTAATCAAGTCCAGGCCCGCCAGATCCATGTGCTCCAGAGGACCCAGTACGGCTTGTCGCAGGCCAAAGGTTAACTTCGCCACCGTATCCACGTCTTCCGCCGAGGCAATCCCGCGTTCCACAATATAAATAGCTTCCCGCCATAGCGCATGTAACATACGGTTGCCAATGAACCCTGGTACATCGATGTTGACGCGGACGGGACGCTTACCCAGGCTGCGACAGAACCGCATAGCCAACTCGATAGCTTCTTTGCTGCTTTCGGTTCCTGCGGTTACTTCAACCAACGGCATTAGGTGGGGAGGGCTCCAGAAGTGTGTGCCAACCAACTGACGGCCATAACCGGATCGGATCCCCATCTCGGAGATACTAAGGCCTGAGGTACAACTGCAAACGGTCGCACCCCGAGAAGCTGCGCTCGATAGAAGTTGCAGCAGAACGACCTTCTCGTCCAGATCTTCCCGGATACATTCAAGAACTAAGTCCGCGTTTTGGTCCAGGGGTGCAAGATCAGGTACCCATTCCAGTTCTCCGTAGTTTGCCTTAGGTTCAGGGAGTTGAGCGGTCAGCCAGGCGTCCATCTCTAAAATGTCTTGCCGTGCCCGCTCCAGTTTCGAACGGTCGTTGTCGTAAAACAGGACTCGATATCCTGACCGCCAGCAAGCCAGGCCCAGTGACAGTCCGATCTGCCCGATTCCGCAAACGCCGACCGTGCGAGGTAAGAGAATGCTCTCCACGGTACGCTAAGCTCCCGCGGTCTTGATGGGATAGGGCCAGGTCCCCTGAGAGAATAGGCCTCCATCCACGTAGAGAGTTTGCCCGGTAATGAACTCGGCGTCGTCGGAAGTGAGGAATACTACCGCTCGAGCCACATCGGGCGGACGTCCAACGCGACGCATAGGGGTCAGAGGCGACCAGGTGCCCGCATAGTCCGGCGCCTCCGCTTCGGTCCTTTCGATCTCGATCGCACCGGGAGCCACGCAGTTCACTGTAATACCATAAGGACCTAGTTCAACGGCCGCAACCCGGGTAAACATCTCGATACCGCCCTTGCTGCTGGTGTAATCGGCCAGGTTTGGAAATGGCACTTTGTTGCAACCGGAGCCGATGTTGATGATTCTTCCGTAACCCGCTTTCAGCATATGCCGCGCCGCTCGCTGAGTGCATAAGAAAGTGCCTTTGAGGTTGGTTCGCAGAGTTCCGTCCCACTCCTGTTCCGTCAAATCCAGGAGCGGCTTCCAGGTCTGTATGCCGGCATTGTTAACCAGGACCTCCGGCGGGCCCAGCTCCTCGAGGACGAGATCGAACATGTGCTCGACCTCAGCTCTAAGGCCAACATCTGCCCTTACGACCAGGGCTTCTGTCCTGGTCGCGCGAATTAATTCAGCCGTTTCTTCCGCGCCTTTTTGGTCCCTGTGGTAATTGACGGCCACGGCGAATCCTGCGTTCGCAAGTTGAAGAGCGATCCCGCGGCCGATTCCCTTGCTGGCGCCGGTGACCACAGCTATTCTTCGATGGCTGAACTCCGGCGTCGGAGACTTCGTATTCTGCATATAAGAGCTGGCTATCCTCTCCTGACACCTATTGCGTCCCGGCGTGGCCACACGTCCGCGGAAACCAAAATCAGCGATGGATCATATACGATATCATATACGATAGTAATTTGGGTCGCGCTTCGAAGACCCGCCTCGCAGGTTATGACTCACTTGATTCGACCGGCCGCGAAGGCGTGGACCTGTGGAGAGTCGCCGAAACGACCTGGAGGGAGACTCGCCGTACCAGTTGGACTGAATTTAACCCGAACTGGCCTGGCTGCTTGCTTGTGACATCATTAACTGCAGTGATCGCGTGTGCACATCTACCAGGACACGCTGTGCGCGTTCCACATCGGCGCTCAAAAGCGCATCCAGGATCTCCTGGTGTACCCGGGGAACGTAAGACAAGTTATCGAGATGAGCGTAGTAACCTCTGGTCGCCAGAAACCCGAAATACGGCATCAGAAGCTGGTTCAGCATTTTGACCAGAAACGGATTACCGGATAAATTCCATATAGTCTGGTGGAACTTCTTATCTGCGGCAAACATGTTGACGAAATCCTTGGACTTGGCGGTCTGACGCATTTTCTGGACCATGGCTTGTAGATCCTTCTTGCCATTAGCGTCCATTCGAGTCGCCGCAAGAGCGACCGCCAGCCCTTCGAGGCTTTTTCGGACCTCAAAGATATGGCGCACGTCGTCCTGGGACAGGTCCAGCACTCGAGCGCTTTTGTTGGCCTCTGGCACGATAAGACCAACGGCCTCGAGCCGTTTGAGCGCCTCCCGAATCGGAATGTGACTTACTTTGAACTGGCGAGCGAGTTCATCGGTATTGATACGATCGCCTAAACCAATGCGCCCACTCATGATTGCATCTTCAATCTGCCGGGCGATGCGGTCGGAAAGGGGAAGGGGTTCGATCTGCGAAAAGCTCTTTTTCATAGCAATCAAACAGCAACCTATATTATATCAGCAAGGCTTTGGGAGCTGCGTGTCCCCTTCGAGACGGTAGTGTCCTGAACTTGCATTAGGACACTACCTTCGAGACCGCTATCGGAGGTAATCCACCGCCCACGCGATAAAATCTCTCGATTCTTTTCTTGACAAGCTTCAGGTAGCCTATATCATATAGGCATGAATTTGTCTTTGGTCAGCCGTTTCATACTCTTCCTGGCGCTTTCTTTCCTCCCTTGTCAATCGACCGGCCAAACCACCCTGGACCACTGGCGGCATAGCGCAGTGAGCTTCGAACCGCCCCATTGGCGTGCCGCCAAAGGGAACCTGGACTGGTGGACAATCGAGGGTAAAAAGCTTTCCATTGCCCTCCCCAGCAACACCCCAGCGTGGTTGCTTTCGGGAACTCGCACTTCTGGTAGCTGGGCCATCGAGGCCACGTTCGAGCCTCCGTTTGTGTACCGCGATGAAGGTTTGCTGTTGAACACTGCTCCCGACTTGAGTCGGGGCTTGTTAGTTTCGATCGGCCCCTTCGCAAAACTCACACTTCTTCGTATTAGGAATGGTGAAGTTGACTCGGTGGCGATGGAGTTTCCGTTAGCGCCGGCGCTCGGTTCGAGAGTGCTTCGTGTGACGCGGGTAGGCGCGAGTTATGATTTCTGGGTTGACGGCATCTTCGTCGGTAACATCGCGAACCCTTTGCAAGAGAGAGTTACGCCGCCCCGTTGGACTGACGAAACCGAACCTGAAGCCGGAGAATATGGTTTCCTCTTCCAACGGCCGCGAGCCAGGGTCGTGCGCGACCTGTCCGTCCTACCTCTGAGTCTGGAACAAAAGTATGTTCACAATCCCGTACTCAGACCGCTCAACGATGTTGCATGGGAAGAAAATGGGATCTTCACCGGGAGCGTCCTCAAAGACGGAGAACTTTACTACCTCTACTATTCAGGTACCCATCCCGCACCGCCTGCAAAAGATCAGCCGCCAGAAGGAATCACGCGCGCCGGGGTCGCAACCAGTAAGGACTTGCGCACCTGGGACCGCGGCCCCAACAACCCGATTCTCCAGGAAGGGGCGCCGGGCAGCTGGGACCGGGCTCTGCAAGTGGGATGCGTCGTGCGCGCCCCTGATAAACGGTACGCCCTGCTCTATGACGGCTTCAACGGGAAGAGATGGGGAGGGGTTGGAGTCGCCTATGCCAAGTCGCCACTGGGTCCGTTCGAGAAATATTCCGGAAACCCCGTGCTGACGAATGGCAAGGCTGGCGATTTCGATGGCGAGCACGTTCACCTTCATACTTGTCTCCAGTTGGATGACGGACGTTATGCTTTGCTCTACACCGGCTTTGGAATGGCCCAGGAACCCAGCAAGCAACGCGCGGGAGACCAGGGTGGACTGGCTTTCAGTAACGACTTGGTTCACTGGACAAAATTCGAAGGAAACCCGGTCCTGGCGTTTGCTCCGGTCGGGACCTTCTACGACGAGCACCTGCGTCCCAAGGGAATCCTGAAGCGGGGAGAATGGTATTACTTGTTCTTTGAAGGCGCACACTATGACAAGCTGTGGTTTGACCCAGCGGGCGACGCGAGATCAAAGCACTTGAAACAATGGGAAAAGTTCCCCCATCCGCTACCATCGTTGGGAACCGGCCAGGACTATGACAGTATCGTCACGGAATGGCCCGTGCCGACGATTTCTCCCAGCGGAGACATCGTTCTCTTTTACATGTGTCTCCCCCTCGGCGGATACTCGCTGATGCCAAAGGACCCAAACAAGCTTTCTATTTGTATGACTAAGCTTCCGAATATGACGCTCGACCATTGGGATAACTACGCCACACCCCTGACCAGCCTTCGCAAGGCGCATTAAACGTTAGTAGAGGTTAAATATGTCTCGGAAGTGGCAAGCGATCTACGTGGCAAACATCTAATCGACAACTCTGGCAGCCTTCCGACGGCGGTCGGTCGACGCCTTCGTCCCGTGCAAGATTATCTGCGGCGTAGCGATGCTCACAACAGAAGGGTCGTCCCGCAGCTTGATATAAAAAGAACTTGTTTTCGGTCGCGGGACGCTGACAGTAGAATTGGCGAACCCTAGCGGGACCGAAACGCTGTCCGTGAAATCCGCGTCCGAGGCAATGGAATCGATCATGAAGAGATTCGATCCGCTCAATGTACACTGGCTGGACAAGGGTTCAGGACAGCGAACCTCAGTGATAGACGGAATGCGCACCAGAGTCCCAAGTCGCTGCCAGTCCCCCTTCCTGTCACCTTGCACCGGCCGAAACCGGAGTGGGCCGAAGGCCGAACGTCCGAAGCTACGTGGATCCAGCTCTGCCAGCACGTTTTGAGAATCTTCCAGGATCAGAGTTCCCTCATCCAGGCTCAATAAGGTATTGAAGGATCCGTCTTCTGTCTCAACTTCAATCTGTTCGTTGCGCGCGAATGCAACCGGTATTTCCGCCTTCAGGAAAAACGAGAGTTTTCCATCCTGCGGGACCACGTCTTCGTTTCCCAGATGAATGGTGCCATCGCTCGGTCCGGGTTCGATGCTCTTGCTGACCAGAGTGACCTTGGGACGGGGAGGCGCGATTATCGTTCGCAAATCTAATGAGCGGCCATCCTTGAGAGCGACGCGGACGACCACTATGTCACCGGCCTGTAGTGCTATCGATTCGGCCTCCCGCACCGAGACTCGTAACTCGTCTCGATCGAGAGCTCGGGTCAGATTCCCGGGAAAGAAATGGACCCCATTTGCATCGAGCGCGACTACCTCGTCCAGGCGTGTCCCCTTCAATATGCCCTCGCGATCACCCGCGTTGAGTGCAAACTCATCGAGGCGTCCCGCCTCCGAATATGCCTGCAGCTGAATGGCATCGGGCTCAGTCAATCCGTATTGTCTAACGAGTATGGTGACTGGCCCCGGACTGTCTTCCTTGAGGGGGACTTGCACCTCCAGCTCCCCCAGTTTGAGCTGTTTCCAATGCGCGACGACCTCCTTGCCATAGCGGTCTCTCACCGTAACTTGTTCCACGCAACTGGTATCGTCAGATTGCAGATGAAGCGCATCGTCACGACCCACAATGAGAGCGGTCCGATCAGCCGGCGGGATGGTCCATTTGGTCGCACGAGCATTCCGCAAATGAAAACTCGGTCCTTCCAAAGTCTGGAATCCCCAGGAGCCATGAAGCGTTCCCCCCACATCCCAGTTCAACCCGCCGGCCTGAAGCTTTTGGGTGTCGATGACAAAACCCCCTCGGGCCGGGTCGGGTGTTGCCGGCAGGTCAATGGTGGGGCCGGAATTGCGCGGTACGCGCAGCATCATCTCGTGCACGATGTTCGTCGAAAAAAACAGCGGAGATCCTTCGACCGGAAGCACCAGTGAAGGCCTCTGCAGGCAGAACACTTCCGATGAGTTTACTGGACGAAGCACGGGAACCTGCGCCGCCTCAACTGGTGGAAGACTAAAGACGAGCACCGACATCGGCTTGTTAAAAGATGGAGGGTTGTTGAGTTTGAGGTTCAACTCACTTTGCTTCGGGAGCGCGAGAGCGGGTATGTACTGGTATCGTGCCGAACGGAATCCTTCGAGCAAGCGGGCGAGATCGACGACTGCCCCGACGTACGGACTGTAGGCGCCACCTCCCGCCGCCTTGGACGTGCTCAGCTGTCCAATCATGTCTGAGCTCGCGCCGGAGGTGATGGCGGCCACCATGGATCGGGTTTGCCCGTCCTCCATCACAAGTTGATCGGCGTTTTGCGTCAGGCACGATGCCTGTTCTTCCAAAGGTTTGTCAAAGCACTGCTGATCGATTTTGATGCCCAAGCTTCGCGCCAGAAGAACTGATCTGTCATGAAGGGCCGTGGGACCATTGCCATTAGTGTCTCGGACCGCGTTAAGATATGCGTCCAGCCGCAAACGACTAAGACTCGCCCGGTTCAGGTCCTGCGACGCCCTGACGAAAGCTCCAGGCTTTCCTCGGACCGTGGACCGCAGAGTATTGAAATCGCCGCCCGTCTCTGGAGCTAGAAAGAGAACAGCTTGCTGAGCGCCGGACGGGACCGTGAGAACGATGCCTTCCTCGCTTACTCGCCTGCTCCAGGTCTCTGCCTTGGTGAACCAGTTAGCGGGCGGGGGATTGGTGGCGCCGCGGAGAAACGCGGCGATCAGCAGATAGTGGACGGATTGCTCGGCGGGCAGTTTGGGATGAATCCAGATGCGGTCCCCAGGCTGCAAGGTAGGGACCTGCGAAATGGGCAAACTCCTGCCGGCCCGTGTAATCCTCACCTCGACCTGTGGACCCGGCAAGTCGAAGGCAGCGGTGCCGACAGGTCCGATACCGCGGGCGACACCAGTCATCAGCAACAGTACCAAAGCCAAATGCCAAGGGTAACATCGAAACTTCATGTCGTTACGGTCTTCAGGTGGTTTCTGGGTCTGTTTCTCCTCGCCCGGCTCTTACCTTCGCGCCTCGGTATGCGAATCATTGCTGAGTGACCGTGATTTCGACCGAGTGTTCTCCCGGCGGAAGGTTGAGTGCCAAGCCAGCGCTAGAACGACTTCCCGCGGATAACGGTTGGTTGTCTATCCGAATCACGGGCATTACGCCCTTCGCAAACGACGGTCCACCCAGGATGCATTGAAAGTCAGATAGAGAGTCTTGGCTCTTGTATTGGAATGTGACTTTGTCGGGTCTCAATAAGAAACGGTTCACGTGGATTGCGACTGGAGCATAAAAGATTCGCTGACCCTGGCGGAACAGCTCAGTCAGGTTTGGTCCGACCGTAACCCCGTACTCCACGCCACCAATTTGCAGATGCGAAACGCGGCTTTCCTGAGTTACCCCTAAAGAGCCAAACCGCAAACCTTCCCGCCAGGTATCCGTATCGATGGCGTCCATGATGGCGAGAAGCGGCAACGCGGCACTCCAGGAGTAGTGCTTGGTGGATCCCCCAGCACCGTGTGAGTTACCCTCCCCGGTGATGGAGTTGTAATTCTCCCAGAGGGCGCCGGTCGCGTCCCAGTTCCTCTTGACCAGACGAAACGTCTTGTCAGCCAGTTTGGCGGCAATATCATCATAGCCATACCGAGTCAGGCCTTCATAAGTAAAGTAGTTCATGGGCGGCCAAATCGTACCCCGCCAGTAGTACTGCTCGGGGTAAGCGGGGTCGTCACGAGAGATGGTAGGCAAAACATTCTCACCCCAGAACTCTTTGGGATTGAGCAGGTGCTCGTAAACCAGGCGATGCGCCTGCTCGGGCGAAGGAATTCCAGCCGCCATCATGTAAAACATTACCGGAGACTTGCGATAGGAGAATTCGCCGCCTTGCTCGGCCCAGACCCGGTTCAAATACATTCCCGTCTTTTCGTCCCATAATACTTCGTTAATTCGCTTCTTGATCTGATCATATTGCTGTTTGAAGTGGGCTTCGTCCCGGGCGTTGCCGAGTTCGTGCGCGATGCGCATCATCATGTCCGCGCTCAGGGCGAAAAGCGCGTTGGTCAAAGTGATGTCGGCGTTCAAGGTGGCGGTGCGGAAGACATACTTGACCTTCGGATCTCCACGATAGGGTTCGGGATGGACCGAGAGCCCATTTACGTAGTATCCCCACATGGGACTGTCGTCATAGCCGGATTCCCACATAGCACCCTGGTGATGTATCCCATATTCTTCGCTCTCAGGCGGGCTCTGCGGCGTGTCAAAGGGAGACATGTTACTTCCCAGCTCCAACAAGCCGTCCTTGTTCCCGTCCCGCCAGGGCTGGCCGTCGCCCCGATCTGCAAACCACCACTCGTGCCAACCCTTAATCAGCGGGTACATTTCCGTCAGAAACTTCTTGTCGCCCCATTTTTGGTAGATCTTCCAGGCTACGTAGGCCGCATACATGTCCTCGGATCGGTCAGGGGTTGAGATCACTTTCCCTGCACCATTCATGACCATCCCGTTGGGTAGGCGTTCGATCAGGATTCCCTTAAGAGTGTCTTCCGCGAGCGTCTTGTCTTCCAACGCCGCGGCCCACGCAGTGAGGACCGCGCTGTTCCCAAATAGACTCCAGCTGTCGGGAAGAAACCACCGCCGCGAGTCCACCACGAAACTGCGCTTTTGTTCCCGTCCGTAAATCGTGGCCCAATGGAGGGTATTGGTGATCATCTCGGCTGCTTCGGCTATGCCGCCATCGGTTCTAACCCTTTGCGCCTCGTACTGGGTACGCGCCGTCTCGAGAATGGTGTTGAGATCAGGTCGATTTAACAAGGACCGGCACTGACCTGAAAGGTTCTCCGGACTCTCAATCCCCACCTTCCCACAAAAGAACAGCTCGTTGTCGCGGGGGGCCTTCATGTTTTCGGTGTGTAGGCCGTAGTACAGCAGACCGGCAGCTTGATCGCCCGTGGTCGGACCGAGCTCCCAGTTCTTCTGCATCTGCTCTTCTAGCTCAACGACAGTCTTGAATCCCGTCGATTGGTCCGCGCTACGGTTGGAAAGCAATACGAAGTTCACCGACTTCGGGTTGGCGGCCAGTGCTTCAATGCGAGGACGCGGAGGTGGAGTCACGCGCACTGCCTCGTATTTCGGAGTGCGCCCATACGGACCGCTGCTGATTCCACCCAGAGTTGAGCCGGAGAAAACCTGGACGGCAATAACGTTAGGAGCATTCCAACGGATCTTTTCGTAGGCACTAGACCCGGGAGCGATCGTGTAGATTCTGTCCTGACCGGCAGTTTCCGTCTTGCCGACCAGTTCACCGTTCAAATAGGTCCAGTCCTTCTCCTGGACTTTCCCCAGGTTGAGCCGAAGTGTCTTCGCCTTCATATCGGAAGGAATCGTGACCTGGATTCGATACCAACCGTATCCTTTCTTATCGACAAAAGGGTCCTCCTGCCAGTAGCTCCCCCAGCGTACAACCTTCCATTTGCTGTCATCGAAGTCGCCCTTCCAGAAACCCGCTTTGTAGCCGGGCTCGACATCAGGCTTGGTCTCGATCTGGTCCGAGGAAAAGTTGAACCTCCACTGATTCCATTCCACCTCGGACGACACCGGCGTGTATCCGGCCTGACCCGAAACAACTCCGTCAAGGGCCCTGTACTGAGCCTGAAACCCAATTGGGCTGTAAGCCTCCAGGACTATGTCTGAGCTTCGAGTCTCGCTCATGTAATTTACCGGAGCGACGTAGGTCAGCTTTCCAAGCAAGGTGGCCTTGTCCACGCGCGACCATTCGAGACGCATGCGTGAGCCAGTGTCATAGGGAAAGAGAGAATTCCAGGTCAGATCGGCATACGATCCATCCGGCGCGTGAGGCCCGAGTTTTGTGACCCCTTCGTAGAAATGCGGTAAGGTATGGCTAGGATGACTGGCTCTCTTCTTTTTCGCGGAGTCATCAAACAGGTCCTCAAGACCGGTGAAAAATGGATTGGCATGGTCTCCGTCCAGGAAATCTGCACCTTCTGTCCTCGTCCCGACGCGTACCTGAAATCCGGCTGCATCATCAACGATGAATAAGACTCCGTTCCATGACCCGGCCACATAGGCGTCGGCCTTGATATCCAGGGCCGCACTCTTTTCCTGACCAGCTACGATGACACCAATGCCGTTTACCAGAAACAATGCCTCCAAGAGCATGGTGCTGATCCGCAAAATGAGCCTCTTCATCCCTATCCCCCTTAGCGTAGCGGACGAACTCTCCAACCCGAAGCCACCACTTCCTCATCTTGCATCCCAGGATTGCAAAATGTTCTCGGGAAGCTTTGCCTAGATCATCAACCTCATTTGAATCATGGAACCGCACATGCACAGGAAAATTCGACCCCTCTATGAGCGCAGCGGGCCATTCGGTAACAGCGCGTCAATGCGCCCGACGTTCCCCCTTGGGGGATAATCGGATTGAAGGGAAGTTTTGCCACTGATCAGATCCGAAGACTGGCCTGCGGCAGAAATTCCAGATGCACAAAATAGAATCAGCAATGCGCGGCCGCAGCCTGATGGTATCGTCGCGACATGCCTTCTCCGGGAACTGTAGTAAGTCAAATCCACATCAAAAAATCAGGGCTTTCCCCACCTCTCCAGAAGCTGCGAAGGGATTTCGGCGCCGCAAACCGCAAAGGGTTCGCCTGACTCCAGGCAACCGTAGAACACATACAGCTTGCCGTGTGCCACCAAAGCAGCGGGTTGGATCTGGGCCACATCTCCGGAGCGCCCGACCGTAGTTGTAGAAATAAGCGGGTTGTATGGATAACGTTCCCAGTTAATAAGGTCTCGCGAGCGTGCTAAGCCGACCTGGTCGGGCCACTCCGGCCATCCGCCCTGGCTGAAGTGCGCTCCCTCATAAAACATGTAGTACCAATTTTTGAGTTTTACAAATGTTTTGGGTCGTGCATGCTCGTCATCCCAGCTGCCCCGTTCCCCCGGCACAAACACCGGGTTGCCAGCGTATTTCGTCCAATGGACCATGTCCTTGCTGGTAGCCAGCCCCCCTCGGTCTCCCGGTTTGCCTTTTGCGATGTTTTTGTTGTAACCGGTGTAGAGGATCGCGTAAGTCCCATCCGCGAGTTGCTGGGCACCGTTGAGGTGGATCGTTGTGCCATCAAAATCCGTTGGTCGTCCCAGAGTTAGCACCGGACCCGGTTGGACCTTGTGAAACGGCCCGAGCGGCGAAGAAGCCTCGGCGAGCCAGACGCCGAGCCACTGACCCTTGCCGTTCCAGCCCAGGACGTTGAATGTCAATCCGATCTGGCCGTCGGGCATGCGGACTACGCCTCCGCCGCCTTGCATAGTGGCAAAGACATAAGAAGGTGGGAGGTCGAAAAACTTCATGATGCCGCCTTCCAATGGCGGCCCGAGTACTGGATTCTTTTCGTATTTCTTCCAGGTCTGCAGGTCGGAGCTGGTGGCGATTCCGACGCGATGGAGAGGTTCTTCCTGAATACCGTTGGGTGGGCGATCGTAATCCGCGGAATAGTACAAATAGTAAGTTCCCTTGTATTGGAAAGCCGCGCTGGCAAAGGCTTCGGCACTCTGGTCCCAGGAGCCTTTGGGGCCGACTTCTACGATGGGGTTGGTCGATAAAAATTTTGCCCGTGGAATGGAGAACCCGCGCTCATTAGAAATGATATGCGTGCCCTCGGTGTCGAAGGCGAACCCCCAGTGACCACCGTCAGGCTCCTGAGGTTGTGGCTTGGCGGTGCGTTCCCCGCCCGGGTTAGTGATTGTACTCAGCACCCGCTCCCCTACGTCGAAACGGTAGGTAGTACCTTTCTTTACGATACGGACAGAATTCGGTGCAGATGCGCGGTCACCTAGAGGCCAACTGGTGACGAGCTTCCGGTCCGGACCAGCAAATCGGTACAAACTGGTAGTAGCGTCGATTACCAGCAAGTATCCATAGCTCAAGTCGGCATTGGCGGAAAATACGAGCCCTTCACCCTTCGCCAGCGAAGGACCTACAGTCGCCTCGATGACAAAATCTCCTTCGATCGGAGATTTGGAGAGGATCCAGTGCGGTTCGGGACGCGCGACGTTGCATTCCAAGCGGTCGGGTAGAATCTTCCAGTCGGCTGGCTCCCCTCGAGCCACAGTCCACGAAGGCCCACCGTCATTGGCCTTGGCTGCATGTGGAGCGGATATCGCCAAATTCGGAAACGCCAAACCCACGAGAACCATGGTGGCGACCGCCAGGGATGCCCATGCCGGCACGACTGATCTAACTCGATTCTGCAGTAAGGTTGGCATATACGGTCTCCTTGATTCGGCCTGCTGGGATGTCAGCAGCGGTATCGCTCTCTCATGGGTTCTCAGATAGCCAAAATATAGGGACGGTGCCATGGGGCATGTCGCTTTCAGGGTTTTTCCCATCCATCGACAACTTCCTGAGGAATTTTGGCTCCACAAATGCCAAAGGGATGCGATGCTTCCAGGCACCCATAGAAGACGTACAAGTTGTCATCGGACACTAAGGCGGCGGGCTGAATATTGGCGTAGTTGCCAAAATGCGAAGCCGTGGTGGCCGGAATGATAGGATTATATTGATAGCGCTCCCAGTGAATTAGATCTCTCGACCGTGCCATTCCCACTTGGTCGGGCCAGCGGTCCCGATTGTCGTAGTGCGCTCCTTCATAGAACATGTAGTACCAATCCTTCAGTCGTACTACTGTCTTGGGACGAACATGCAAGTCGTCCCAAGCTCCCAGTTGTTCATTGGGTGCAAACACAGGATTTCCTGGATACTTTGTCCAATGAACCATGTCCTTGCTGGTGGCAAGCCCGCCGCGGTCACCGGGTTTTCCGCCGGTCATGCCAGAATTGAATGCGGTATAGAGCATGGCATAGGTGCCATCGGGCTTTTGTATGACCCCGTGCAAGTGGATATGTTCCCCATCAAAAGCCTCCGGGGAGCCGATGGTCAGAATGGGATCGCGACCAACCTTGTGAAAAGGGCCCCACGGCGAAGCCGCTTCCGTCAACCACACTCCTTGCCATTGGAGATTAGAGAGAATATTGATCGTCAAAGCATAGTGGCCGTTGGGCAGGCGCACCGCACCACCTCCACCTTGCAGGGTTGCAGAGGCAGATGGGGGCAGATCGAAAAACTTCATGAGATCACCCTCGAGCGGAGGCCCCAGCACCGGATTCTTCTCGTACTTGGTCCAGTCATGAAGGTTTGAGCTAGTCGCGATGCCGATGCGGTGCAGGGTTTCGGTGTAGACGCCCGGAGGATAGGGCTGATAGTCGGCGGCGTAATACAGATAGATCTTGTCCCCTTCCTTCATCGCCGCCGCAGGGAAGGTATCGAGTTGGTCCCAAGCGCCCTTAGGCCCCTGGGCTACGATCGGATTGTTGGGAAACAACTCGGCGGCTGGGAGTTGCTGTGCTTGCATGCCCGAAACTTGGTGTTTGGTGTGCGCTTGGAACGCAAACCCCCAATATCCTCCGTCAGGCTCGTTCGGCGGTTTACTGGTGTCGTCCCAACCAGGGCTGGTGAGGGTGTTCAGTACCCGGCCTTCCATCGTGATGCTGTAGGTAGCACCCTTCTTGAGGATGCGGATCTTGTGGATGCCGCTGCGAGTCCCGTAGCCGAGCGGCCAGGTCGCCACCAGTTTGAGTTCCGATCCGGAGAACTTGTAGAGGTGGGTGCTCACACCCGGAGTGAAGAGATAGCCGGAGCTTAGATCAGGCGTGGAGGAAAAGAAGATCCCTTCTCCCTTTTCAAAAGCGGGACCGATACTGGCCTCGATGACGTAGTCTCCGTTGACGGGCGAACTTGAGATCACCCAATGAGGTCCGGGATTCGTCACGTCACATTCCAGATGGCCAGGTTCAATCTTCCAGGCAGCAGCGTCGCCGCGGGCCACTTTCCACGAGATGGGCGTCTCGGGAGGTTTTGGGGGAGGGCTGGCGGCGAACCCGAGAGGACATGCTAGCCACGCTGCTGCACAGACAACCAGGCAAACTAACGGGGGACATGGCAATGCAAAGAAATTGGGGGGGGGCTTAAGATTTCTTCTTGAAACCCATTCTGCGTCCTGAGTTAACACCTCTCCTCCCGCGGGGCCTGGTTGGCCATCCGGATGTGATCTGGGAAGTAAAAGGGTAGCACCCGGAGAGCGCTACCCTTTACCTTCAACGCTAAAACTCGTACTTGAGTCCGAGTTCAATATTTCTCGCAGGTCGTGATCCGAATTCGAAAAAGCCAGGATTTCGAGCCTGGAATGTGCCGAAGCCGGGGAAGAAACTCACATGGCCTGGTGTCTCAAATTGTCCGTGATTCCAGGCGTTGTATAACTCGGCACGAAACTGAAGTCTATGAGTTTCCGTAATCCGAAAATTCTTCAAAATAGAGAAATCCCAGTCGTTTATTCCGGCTCCTCGGAAAGCCGTGTATGGAATTTCATCCCCGGGTCCGGTCGTAAACAGGTTCGGATCAAAGAAGAAGCCGGTCTTCCGGAAGTCTAGGCGCTTCAACTTTTTGCCCTGGCCGTACTTGTAGTTGATTGAGCCGAATGAACTCAGGTCCAATGCGGAACCAGATTGGAAGGCAGCGACAAAACTCACTTGCCAACCACCCACAACCTGGTCCAAACCCCGAGAGGCAGAACCCAGCAATTGCTTCCCCCGGCCGAATGGCAGCTCGTAGATACCGCTGTTGACGAAGCGATGGGTCACATCCAACACCGAGAGATGCTTCAGCGGACTCAGAGGGTTAAATATGCCGCCCGCCGAACCCAGAAAGATGTCGTTCCCCTCCGAATCTCCGCCAGTGGCAATCCCCCGTGACCACGTCCAGGAGCTCAGGAACGATAACCCATGCGAGAATCGCTTCTCCACCTTGACGTACCCCCCGTTGTAGCTGCTTACCCCAGTGGTATACATCAGGGCACCACCAGCAAAATTGGGGAACTGTCGGATGGGGTTGCCTGTCACGGGGTCGTTGGTGCAAGGATCTGTCGTGCAATCGTTGAACGACAAGAAATTGGTCAAGTGCCTGCCGAAACTGCCCAAATAGCCGATCTCTGCGCTTAGCGTGGGAGTAAACGCATGCTGGAGTGCCGCGGAGGCGTTGTTTATGCTCGGCTGGACATTATGAATATCAAAGTAGAAACCGGGTCCTATGCTGCCCGGGACGGTCTGGCCGAGAGGCGGAATGGGCGGGTAGATGCTGTTCAATGGGTGTGACGACGCACTCAAAGAACTTAAGGGATTCGAGTCGTCATTGACTGCCGAACTGATCAGGTAGCCGCTTCCGAAGGGTGGGTTGGTTGCACCCGGAAAATTGTTTTGTCCCCAGTTGCTGAAAAAGACTCCGTAACCGGCCCTGAACACAGTGTTGTCCCCAATTTCGTAAGCCACACTAATCCGCGGTCCAAAGTTGTTTAGATCCTTAGCAATGCCGCCTGGAGGTACGGTTTCCTTTCCAGGAAACGGGTTGACTATCGGGTCGAAAGTCCCGCCAAACTTTCCATCGTTGGCTAGACAGCCAAGCGGACATCGCGAGTCGGTAATGACCCAGGACTGCTTCCCGTGGGTCTCGGAAATGGGACCCTGATAGTCCCAACGCAGACCTAGCATCACGGTGAGTTTTGGTGTCACTCGCCACGTGTCCTGAGCGAACCAACTCGCCTCCGTGTCTCGGTAGCTGAAACTGTTCAGTCCCGTACCATAGTCGACACCTGTGAGTTGTCCCAACAGGAAGTCTGCAAGCCCAGATCCGGTTCCCTGCACGGGAATGAAATTACCGGGAGTATTGGGATCGGGCTGGAGCTGCGTGGTGAACATTCCGACGTTCCGCAGACTTCCTCCGTTCGCTGGTTGAAGGCCGATCGTATCCCAGCGCCGACGACGGATGTCTGTGCCGAACTTAAAGGTATGACCCCCTCTCACCCAGGCGATATTGTCGACAAACTGGTATGCCTGTTGGACCTCGCCGCCGCCGCCGGCAGAAAATCCATTCATCTGATTGAAACTCGGCGTCCCAGTGGTGCTCTGAAAGAAAATGGTGGGGATGAAGTTAAAGGGTACCGGATTGGTAATTCCCGCCGCCTTCTGCAAATCCTGACTGGCCGCGATCGGGGGGAAGTTGACACTCCGTTGTCTCACATATCCAGCTCGAAACTCGTTCACAAGAGTCGTAGCAAAAGTGTGGGTCCAGCTTTGTCCAATAATCTGGTTTCTTCCGTCGCTTGTACTCTCAGACGCTGTCGTGATGTTTCCGGAGAAAGTACGGGGGTCGGTAAAACTATAACGGGTTGAAAGCGAATCACCCCGAGCAAAGTGATGATCCACTTTGGCCGACATTTGGTCCACCGTGAATTGATGTGGAACCCCCAAAAGAACGTTGTTTCCGGCTCCAGGTGCAATGCTCGATGGCGTGGGAGCTCCGTAAAGAGCGTAAAGATTCTTCGCGATGGGGTCGATTCGCCCGGCTGGAATGATGTTTCCAGGGAACTGGGTTCTAAGCCCCGTTACCGGGTCGGTGGTCGTGGGATCGTAAATCGGGATGACATTCCCTTGTGCGTCTCGGAAATCGGAGAAGTCGCCGTTGAGCAAGGCGGGGGTCGGAAACAGTCCTCCTTGGGTGCCGGACGAGGGGTTCCTTGTTCCTTCGTAGTTCACGAAGAAAAAGGTGTGATTCTTGATGATGGGGCCACCGACCGCTGCACCAAATTGGTTATAGTGGAGAGGCTGTTTCTTCACGTCGAAATAATCCTTCGCATTGAGAAAATCATTTCGAAGGAACTCATAGGCCGATCCGTGGAGTCTGTTGGTGCCTGATCGAAACTCCACGATGACCTGCCCGTCTCCCTGGCCGTACTCAGCTGTGTAGTTATCGGCGAGGACCTTAAATTCCTCCACCGCGTCGACTGACGGCTTTTCCATGGGCAGGCCCACTCTCCGGTTGTTAGTGTTGATTCCCCCCATCGTAAAGCTGGTCGACTCACCCCTGCCGCCCGCTATGGTCGGGACGCTCGAACCCAAATAGCTATCAGTTAAATACTGGATGCTGCTCGTCTGTCGTTGTACGACACCCGGTCCCAGTGTGGCTAGTCGGAGGAGGTCGCGTCCGGGGAGCGGCAATTCTCGAGCAAGTCTTCCTTCCACAGCGTTTGAAACCTCGGACGAATTCGTCTGCAGCAAAGGCGCTACGCCTGTAACCTCTACCTTTTCGGTTTGGGCCCCGACTTGGAGGCTCATGTCAACTCGAATATTCGAGCCAGCTGTCACCCTAATGTTCGATGAGCTACTGGTTCTGAACCCATCCTTAGATATCGTGACCGTGTATGTCCCGATGGGAAGCAACGAGACGGCGTATTCGCCGTCGTTCGAGGTCACAGCACTCGAAGTCGTGCCTTTGGCCTGGTTGGTTACCGTCACCATCGCACCTGAAACGACGGCCTTGGAAGGATCCGTAACTTGCCCCGTAACCGTACCCGTAATGTCTTGGCCCTGGGCGCATTGGGTGCCCAACACGGACACCGCCACCAAACAAACGCAAGCAATCCCGATCCATTTTCCTAGCGGGCCACTCTCTTTGCGACTCTGTGCTCTTGCCATGACATTCCCCCTCGGGCTCCAAACTCGAATCCAAATCTCTCCGTCGAGCCGGGCCGTTTAAAATGCCTTCCACCGAGGCCGCATGTGAACTACTGCCTCAACGCGATTCTTGAAAAAATGAGCAGTTCATTTCTCCAAAAACCGCGCCATCCTATATGATATATTCTATAACTGTCAAGAATTAATTCAGGGAGCTCTGCGTTGTATTTTCTGCCTGTACCTTGCTTTCCTGATGGCGATGGGCCGAAGCGATCAGGCTTCGATTCCCTCCTGACTATCCGACATTTGTAGATACACAGAAACCATATTTTTTAGGATGGGACAATGAAATTGCGTAGTCAGGCGTGGTTCGGAAGGCAGGATAAGAACGGGTTTATGTACCGGACGTGGATGAAGAGTCAGGGCTGGTCTCACGATCTGTTCAATGGCCGGCCGGTAATCGGCATTTGCAACACGTGGTCGGAGCTGACACCTTGCAACGGCCACTTCCGCGAGCTGGCTGAGTGCGTGAAAAGAGGTGTGTGGGAGGCTGGGGGCTTCCCACTAGAGTTTCCTGTGATGTCCCTGGGCGAGAGTCTGCTACGTCCCACTGCCATGCTCTTCCGCAATCTGGTAAGCATGGACGTGGAAGAGTCAATCCGTGGCAACCCGATTGACGGGGTTGTCCTGCTCATGGGTTGCGACAAGACTACCCCGTCCCTGCTAATGGGAGCAGCTTCCTGTGGCCTTCCCACCATCGGCTTGTCCGGCGGCCCCATGCTCTCCGGCAAGTTCCACGGTCGCGATCTTGGGTCCGGGACTGGCATCTGGCAAATGTCGGAGCAGGTCCGCTCGGGCAAGATGCGCCCCGAGGAATTCTTCGAAGCAGAAAGCTGCATGTCTCGATCGAAGGGCCATTGCATGACGATGGGAACGGCTTCAACCATGGCCAGCATGGTGGAAGCATTGGGGATGAGCTTGCCCGGCAATGCAGCCATTCCAGCGGTCGATGCCCGCCGCAATACGTTGGCGCAGATGACGGGCCGTCGCATCGTTGAAATGGTGCGTGAAGATCTTTCCGTCTCGCAGATTCTGACAAAGGCGGCGTTTGAGAACGCGATTCGGGCGAACGCAGCCATCGGTGGATCTACTAATGCCGTAATCCATTTGATCGCCATCGCGGGAAGAGTCGGCATCCCTCTTTGCCTGGACGATTTCGACCGCCTCGGATCGGCTCTGCCCTGCCTCGTGAATATTCAGCCTTCCGGAAAATATCTCATGGAAGACTTCTACTACGCGGGTGGGATGCCCGTCGTCCTTCGCGAGTTGGGTGCCAACGGCGCCCTTGATCGGGATGCATTGACCGTCAATGGCCAGTCGATCTGGAAGAATGTCACTGAGGCTACCTGTTGGAATCGCGAGGTGATTCACACCTTTGCGGACCCATTCAAACAACAAGCTGGGATCACGGTCCTGCGGGGCAATCTGGCGCCGGATGGCGCTGTGATCAAGCTATCCGCGGCCAGCCCACACTTGTTACAGCATCGCGGACGTGCTGTGGTTTTCGAAAATATTGAGGATTTCCACGTGCGTATCGATGACGAGGAGTTGGACATTGACGAAAGTTGTGTCATGGTTCTCAAGAATTGTGGACCTCGAGGCTACCCCGGGATGGCCGAAGTCGGTAACATGCCCCTGCCGCCAAAACTCTTGCGCCAAGGTGTGACCGACATGATTCGTATTTCCGATGCGCGCATGAGTGGCACGGCCTATGGCACCGTGGTGCTCCACGCCTCACCTGAAGCCGCCGCTGGCGGTCCTCTCGCGCTGATACGCTCGGGCGATTTCGTCACGCTCGATGTGGCCAAGCGCCTCGTGAGTCTGGATGTGGATGAAAGCACACTCACAACGCGGCGCTCGCAGTGGACTCCCCCGCCATTGCCAGAGCGTGGCTGGCTACGGCTCTATCTGGAGCGGGTGTTGCAGGCAGACAAGGGCGCTGACCTCGATTTTCTGGTGGGGCAAAGCGGCGCACCAGTCGCTCGAGACTCGCATTGAGGCCGGCGCGGGTGCTCTCGGCTAGTCCATCGCCGGATTGAAGACTACTTTGACCGCGGACCCATCCTGGGCTATGCGAAATGCCTCTTCGAATCTGCTCAGTGGGAATTCGTGTGAAATCAGCTCCTCGGTCTTCACCTTTCGGTCGCGGAGAAGGTGAATTGCAGTTCGCCACGAGTTCCAGACGTAACCATAAGAGCCCACCACGCGAAGCTCTTTCAGAGTGATCTGGCTGAAGAGAGTTTGCATTGGACCAGAGAGAATGCCCAACGCTGCAAGCGTCCCTTCTTTCTTAACTGCATCCAGACACAGCGCGATTGACGCGGCCACGCCTGCACACTCGTACACCAGGTCGGCTCCCTCACCATCCGTGTATTCGCTGACGGCCTTGAGTAATTCTTCCCGTGACGCATTAACAACGCGATCCGCACCCAACCTCTTCGCACAGGTTAGCCTCCGTTCATCCTTGTCGATACCGGCGACGATCACCCTGGCCCCTGCGAGTTTTGCCAGTTGCATGGTGAGAAGGCCGACACAGCCTGGACCCGAAACCAGTACAACGTCGCTGGGCCTAACCGTGGTTTGCTCGATCGCAGCGCGTACCGCCACCGCGAGCGGTTCGCCCAAGGCCGCTTGTCGAAATGTGACTTCATCGGGAAGCAGGTGGCATCGCTCTGCGGCAATGCAAAAGTATTCCGCGAAAGCACCGTCAATCATATAGCCGGCCGAGATCCGGGCAGAGCACATGAATGGGTTGCCGGCCCGGCAGTGGTAACAGGTCCCGCAGGTTCTCGCCGGATTCGAGCCGAGCACACGATCGCCCGGCTTGAAAGTCCTCACTTGTGATCCAACCTCCACGATCGTTCCGCAGAACTCGTGTCCGATTACAACGGGGACCCTGCAGGGCCACGATCCTTTAATAATGTGCAGGTCGGTACCGCAAATTCCGGCAGTCCCAATTTTCAACTTGATCTCATCAGGGGCGGGAGAGGGCTCGGGCCAATCCTTCAGCTCGACATTTCCCTCCCCTCCTCTGGTTTTGACCACGGCCTTCATGACTTTGCCCCCTTCGTCACAAGTTAGGGTTGGACCACATTACGTGGATACCGCGATCCGGCAGGCCGTCAAGATATCGTTCTCAGAGACCATCGCTGCCTTTTGCAGGGCGGCCGCCACCGGCATAGGCACGTCCTTGCCACACACACGCTGAATCGGTGCATCCAAGTCAAAGAAACATTCCTCAATGACCACAGCCATGATCTCCGCAGCATACCCACCCGTGCGCCAGCCGTCGCTGACAACCACCAGCCGGTTCGTTTTTTTAACCGAATTCACGATTGTCGCTTTGTCGAGGGGCTTGATCGTACGCGGATCAATGACTTCAACATCGATGCCTTCGCCCGCAAGTTTTTCCGCAGCCGCGAGTGACAGTGGCACGGTCCGGCCCGTGGCCGCTATTGTAAGATCCTTGCCAGAGCGCTTAACATCTGCTGATCCAATAGGTATGGAAAAATCATCTTCTGGCACTGGACCAGTTTGACCGTACAAGAGCCGGTGTTCCAGGAAAATCACCGGGTTAGGGTCTTGGATTGCACTCTTCAGCAAGCCCTTTGCATCGGCCGGCGTGGAAGGCATCACTACTTTGAGTCCGGGGACATGGACGAACCAGGCATCGAGCGATTGAGAGTGTTGGGCGCCAAGCCCCACCCCTCCGCACACGGGTGCCCGAATTACTAGTGGAACAGAAACAGATCCGCCAGTCATGTAGCGGAGTTTCGCGGCATGATTTACCACTTGGTCCATGGCTAATGTAATAAAGTCCAGAAATTGAAACTCAATCACCGGACGAGCACCTACCAACGCAGAACCCACGCCCGCGCCCGCGATCGCAGCTTCTGAGATGGGAGAGTCGATGACCCGATTCGCTCCAAATTCTTCCAACAGCCCCTTTGTTACCTTGAACAGGCCTCCCATCCGGCCGATGTCTTCCCCCATTACGAATACGCACGAATCGCGACGCATTTCTTCTTGAAGGGCCTGGTTAAGAGCCTCGGCGAAGGACATTTGGATCATGCCGCCCCTCGCACTTCAACATCCTCGAAGGCCGTTTCTGGGTCTGGCGGCGGGCTGGCCTTTGCAAAGTCCACTGCCTTGACCAATTCGGCAGAGACTTCGGCGTGGATTTGTTCGATCATCTTTTCTGTTGCAATCTTGCGTTTGATCAATAGGGCACGATAGCGCTCAATTGGGTCTTTGCTTTTCCAGTCCTCGATTTCAGTTTGAGGTCTTAGTTCTCCGCGCGTAAAGAGCGAGTGCGGCTCCCAGCGGTAGCTCAAGCATTCCACTATCGCTGGCCCCCTGCCATCGCGGGCGCATGCCGCCAATTCGTTTACTACCTTGAAGACGGCCTCGACATCGTTGCCATCGACTCTCTTTCCAGGTATCCCGTACGCAGCAGCACGTTGCGAAACGTCCCCTCCCGCGGTGGTCTCGGCGAAAGGAGCGCTGAGGGCCCACAAGTTATTCTCACAAATAAAGACTACTGGCAGGCGCAACACTGCCGCCAGATTGATCGACTCGTGAAAGCATCCCTGGTTGCTTGCTCCATCCCCGAAAAAGCAGAACACCACGGCGTTGATTCCGCGCATCCGCATCCCCAGCGCCGCGCCCACGGCGACTGGGATTCCTCCTCCCACGATTCCATCCGCGCCCAGCACGCCATGTGAGATGTCAGCGATATGCATGCTTCCACCTTTTCCGCGGCAATATCCATCCGCGCGGCCGAGGATTTCGGCGAGCATCCGACCGGCATCGAGCTTGCGGGCAATACAGTGTCCATGGCCCCGGTGGGTGCTGGTCAAAAGATCGTGCTGTTCCATGGCGGCACAACTCCCTACCGCGATCGCCTCCATGCCCACGTAGAGGTGCGCGGTTCCCGGGATTAACCCGGACTTGTTGAGCTCATCTACCTTTTGTTCGAACTGGCGGATACAGCACATGCATCGGTACCACTGCAGAGAAACTTCATGGGTGAGCTGTGGCAAAATAATTTCCGCCCTGTTCCGACCCAATCGACGACTCCTGTCGTCAAACAATCGAGGTCGAGTTGTGATCGACAGATAATATATAATATAGGACAATCAGTCGGTTACAAAGTAAATCCTTCAGGTTGACGATGGCGCTTTGTAAGCCACGCGCAGCGATTCCGGAGAGGATATGTGCCAATTGCGAACTCACTCTGACGAAGTCCGACCTGCGGGTCAGTGGATCCTCTGCACCCTAAGTCTGCTTGCTCTCTTGGCTGTGTCACCCTCATTCGGGCAGGCACCACAGACCATCGTCGCCCTTCCGAGAGGCAAGAGCCGGATCAGAGTTGACGCTCTTGAAGCTGGATCATGGAACGGAATTGCGATGGTCGTAGATGACCAAACCGCGTTCCAGGTCAGAGTAGGTGCCGAGGCAGAGTTCGGCGACTACCTTGATGGCGACAACGGCCCGGATTTTCTCAAGGAAAGTTTCAATAGTTCAGTTGCAGGAAAACGGCCAGGGCAATGGGCCCCGCATCTTCGTACGGCTTCACTCTACAACTCGATCAAGGAAGTTGGGCCACATTCTCCTGATGGCTCCTACAGCCGCGTGGCTTGGAACCCTCTTCATCCCTACGAAACTGGATCGCGTGTCGTACTGGAATGGGCCCGGTTAGATGAACACTCAGTTTTAGCCAAAGTTTCCTACACGGCGCCTTTCGGACAGATCGACTACAACACTGGCGGCCGCGTCGCCGACATCGTGCTGGAAGCCTACTCACCCTGGGACGCGGCTCGAGGCATGGTGGGCGCCGACTATGCGGTGAAGCCGGATGGCATCATTGCGACTTCACAGTATCGCCCTGTCGTCGGGGAACACGAATGGAACCGCTGGCAATTCAGTCTGTCCAGCAAAGATCCCCAACTCAAACCCGAGAGTGAGCCAGGCCGCGCACAAGGTTTCTTTCGGCCCGAATTGGACGACTCACACTGGAAAGAAGTCCGCTGGGGCACCTACTGGCAGGAGGAGCCTCGAACGAAGGATTCCGGCTACGGATGGTATCGCCAGCGCATCGTTATCCCCTGGGCATGGAAGGGCCAAGCCCTCAGGTTCGACTTGGGCAAGGTGACAGAGAACGATTGGACTTTCTTGAACGGGGCTTTGATTGGAAGCGTATCGGGTAAAGATGCCAACCGTTCATACGAGGTAAAGCCCGCGGACCCAGCCTATTCTCAAATCCGATGGGGCACGGAAAATGTGCTGGCGGTTCAAGTCCAATCCAGCGGACCCCTGGGCGGAATCAGCAGCGGAGACGTGGTTCCCTGGGGCCGTTCTGCCCCTCCGCCGCGGCCTCGTATCCTGGCAGTCGCAGGTGACACGATAAAAGTAGGCATGGCAGTCGCCGTAAGTAGAGGTCCTACATCCACGGGAAGTTTCGATAAGCTCTACGACCTCCAAAAACAAATGCAGTTGGAAGGCAAGCTGACCACCCAGGGTGGACCGCGATATGCTGCTTTGCATTTTGCTGATCTTCACGAAGAGAGTAAGAAGCGAGCAGCCGACAACGTCCTATTTTTTGTAATGACCGTAGGACCCGCTGATTCTGACCTGCCCGCCTTGGCGAAACAGACGCTCTCCACGATCAATCCCGAAAATGTCCTGGCTTCGCGGCGAGCGGCTTACGAAAACTCGCGCGTCCACTCCGAGGGAGAGTTTGCCGGCGCAGCGGAGATGACCGCCAATACCATGCATTGGTCGGTGCTGTATGGCCCAGAGCAAAAAAGCGCTTTCGTAGTGGACTCGCGCCGCTGGTGTGTTCCGAACCAATGGTTCCTGGCAGGCAACAGTGCCGTGATGTCGGCCTGGGGAGCAGCAATCGAGAGCAAGGAGCTGGCGCAGAATACATTGATCGGAATCCTGCGGGAGGCGCTGCCGAACGGCATGGTGCCTAACATGGCGGGAAACTGGTTTTCCACGCCCAATCGCTCCCAGGACATGTACGCCGCCTATTCAGCCTGGAAGATTTACACCAAGTACCGCGATCGGGAATTCTTGCAAGCCGTGTACCCTCAGATCAAGGCATGGCACGAGTGGTGGTTCAATGACCGGGGCGACGGGCAGCCGAGGCGCGACGGAAACCGTGACGGTCTTCTCGAAATCGGAAGTGATGCCGTCACTCCAGGCACACCGGAAGATCCACCGGATAGCGAGGCCTACGGAAACCTGGCCCAGACTGCCTCCTGGGAATCGTTCGATGACTCGCCCATGTACAACAACTACGAACGCGGCCCGGCTGCCCACCCTAGCCGGTATGTCCGAGAACCGGGTGTGAGATTTGTCTATCAAACCGGGACACTGAATCTGGACCTCGTGCACGTGAACGCGTTCTGGGCCCTAAGCGCAGAATGTCTGGCCAAAATTGCTGACGAACTCGGATACAGCGGCGACGCCAAACAATTTCGCCTCGAATACGCGCATATCAAAGACCTGATGAACCGGAAACTTTGGGATGAGAAAACCGGCCTCTATCTGAATCGGTTGTGGGAGAGCGATGGGGGAACGTTTTCCTATCGCAAGAGTTCCGCGGTCTTTTGGGTCCTTGCCGCGGGCATTCCAGACAAGACACAGGCAGAACGCATGGTCAAGGAGCATCTCTTGAATCCCCACGAATTCTGGGGAGAGTTCGTCCTGCCTTCCATTTCTCGCGACGATCCTGCGTTTGTCGAGCAGTATTACTGGCGCGGAACGATCTGGGCCCCCATGAACTATTTTGTATACGAGGGATTGAAACGATATGGATATGACGAAGTTGCCGATGAATTGGTAAAGAAAACTTATTCAATGGTAAAGAAAAACTGGGATGAAACCGGTGGCGTGTATGAAAACTACAATTCCATCAATGGGAAAGGCGATCCCGGCGGGGCCCAGACCACCATCCACTATTCGTGGAGCGCAACGTTGCCGCTCCTTGCTGTCATGGAGTTGATCGACTATGAGGCTTGGGGCGGCTTGCGTTTTGGCGCTCTGGGCCTGACCCAGGACGCCAAGGTAGAAAATGTAGAAATTTCAAACCATCACTACACGGTTGAGGCCGGAAGCAAAACTCGCCTGTGGCGGGACGGGCGCTCCTTGTTTGAAGCCAGCGGTCCCGCGATTGTTCGGAACTTTGAGTGGTCGCACCAGAGAATCGGTTTCGGAGTGAAAACTCCGGCTACCTCCAAACCTATTTCAGTCCGGCTTGAAAGTCTTGATGGCATATCCACAGCTCGATTGCGGGTTGATGGTGGACGGCCGACAAGTGTCGCCGCTGGGCACGGTCAAACGACTTTCAACGTTCCCTCGGGCGAGCATTCGATTGAGCTTTGGCTCGAGTCTGGGGCGAGACAGAAAGCATCTGGGAGTACAGTTCTCAGCCCCTCCCGCTGATACCCGACGATATGCTCGAGACAAGCATCGCAAGTTTCTTGACACGCGCAGTTTCCTATACTATATAGGTGTTGTCCCAATCGTGACTTAAACTCCAACCCCGGGGAAGTCGGCAACCATGCGCACGCGCTACCTGGTCGTTCTCGCCCTGGCGTTCCTTGCTGGTTCTGCCTTCTCTGTCGACCAGGGCGGCTTCATCCCGATATTTGACGGCCGTACGTTGAACGGTTGGTCGTCTTCCGACATGAGGTTCTGGTCGGTGGAAGAGGACGCCATCACGGGCCGCTCCAGTAAAGAACACGCAGCCACCGACACTCATTTTTTGCTTTGGCAGGGCGGCCAGTTGCAGGATTTCGAGCTGCGACTCAAGTTTCGTATTGTCGGACCGCTCGAGGCCAATTCAGGCATACAGTTCCGCAGCATCTTCAATCCTGAGGCAACGCGCGCCCAGGGATATCAGGCTGACATCGGCCGAGACTCTGTATATCTGGGAAATCTGGTGGATGAAGGATTGCCGCGCGGCAGCCTTGCCAACCGCGGCACAAAGACGACCATCGACGAACATGGCGTCCGGACGAGCAGCCAGATCGACGATCCCGCCGCCCTGTTCAGACGGTTCATCCCGGAAGGCTGGAACGATTGTCGCCTCATCGCCAGGGGCAATCACCTGAAGTACATCATCAATGGACATCTTATGTCCGAAGTGATCGACCGAGACACAGCCCATGCTCACGAATTCGGTACGTTGGGGCTGCAGTTGCACGCTGTCGGATTGAATGCGCCAAACATCCAAGTGCAATTCAAAGACATTCTGCTAAAGAAGTATTCATCGGGCGCGGGATCTGCTGCGGGCCTCGTACCCGAAGAAGACGAAGAGATCAGGCATGGAGTCGCGCGACCCGAATTTCTCGTGATACCGGCTGCGAAAACTTCCGAACTCACTCCTGCCAATGGATACCCGAGAAAGGAGGTTTTCCGACAATGGCATCGCTCTCACGGGGATGCTACGAACAGCAGCTTTTCCCTGCTCGACCAAATCAATCGGAAAAGCGTAAAACAGCTCCATCTGGCCTGGATATACCACTCCGAAGACGGAAAGGGAAACATCGAATGTAACCCTATCATCGTCGATGGAGTGATTTACGCGCCTACGCCTGGCGGCCATATCGTGGCGCTGAATGCGGGGACCGGCAAGGAAATCTGGCGCTTCCAGACCGGCGGTGCTTCTCCAGCGCTTCGGGGGTTGGTCTACTGGAAGGGGGACCGTCAACAGCGGAGTCGTATCCTTTTCAACTCTGGCGGGTATCTGTTCGCTCTCGATCCCAAGAGTGGCCAACCCATTGCCGAGTTCGGCAGCGCAGGAAAAGTGAACACTGGCCGGGTTTCAGTCGCAGGCGCCATCTATGAGAATGTCTTCGTAGTCCCCGGGGCCGACAAGGATGTGTTTGGGTACGATCTGTTCAGCGGGAAGCACCTTTGGACGTTTCACACCGTTCCTCTCCCCGGGGAATACGGCTACGAGACCTGGAGCAAGACTGAAAGCGGTGCCGCCTGCTGGGGTGGCATGGCTATGGACGAACAGCGCGGCATCGCCTATGTCGCGACTTCCTCGCCTCATCCGGACTTCGCTGGCCCTGGTCATCTTGGCCGCAACCTCTTCGCGAATTCGATCATCGCCCTTGACGCCATGACCGGGAAACGGATCTGGCACTTCCAGGAGATACGGCATGATATCTGGGACCTGGACATCCCGGCCCCTCCTAACCTCGTAACCATCACCCGCGACGGAAGGAAAATTGACGCGGTGGCGCAACTTACGAAGCTGGGAAATACGCTCCTGCTAGATCGTCTGACCGGTAAGCCCGTCTTTCCTTTCCGGCTGCGCCGCGCACCCGAATCCAAATTGCCCGGAGAGCAGACATGGCCCTATCAACCCGATCTGGAGCTGCCTGAACCGCTTTCTCCGCAAGAGTTCACACTCGACGACGTCACCGACCGGTCTCCCGAAGCGCGCAGTTTTGTTATGCAGCGGGTCGGCGCCGCAAACCTGGGATGGTTTGCGCCTCCGGAAGAAGGCAAACCGACGCCGCTGTATGGGCTGCACGGCGGCGCGGAATGGACCGGCGGCTCATTCGATCCTACCACCGGATTCCTTTACGTCAACGTCAACAAGCAGCCGTGGATGATTACCATGTACCGCGACGATGAAGGGTCGCGGAACCCGAATCAGCCAGCAACGGCTGGTGAAAACATCTATCGTCAATCATGTGCCGCCTGCCACGGACATCGTGGAGAGGGAGGCGGCATCGCGCCACCTCTACTGGGCCTGCGGCGCCGCTTGACCGAGCATGATGTGCTGCAAACCATCCAGAATGGGCGAGGCATCATGCCTCGGGTTGCGACCTTAACAGAGCCCCAAAAAAAGGACCTGCTCGATTTTCTGTTCCACCGTGATCGGCCGGCAGAATCCGAGCCCCAGGCGAGCTTCAGCGGGCACCTCATCCGACTCCTGGATCACCAAGGATATCCAGCCTGCAAACCGCCCTGGGGCACTCTGGTCTGCCTGAACTTGAACACTGGAAAGATAGTGTGGAAAGCGGTGCTGGGTGAATACGAAGAGCTCACCGCCCAGGGCATACCGAAGACGGGTACTCCGAATCTGGGGGGCACCCTGGTCACGGCCGGCGGGCTAGTCTTCTGCGCCGGCACCCGGGACAACAAGATTCGCGCTTTCGACAAGGATTCTGGTCAGGAGTTGTGGTCTCATGACCTACCTTGGGGAGGATACGCTCCTCCTTCCACCTATGAAGTTGGTGGCACCCAATTCATCGTAATTGCAGCGACCGGCGGAGGCTTTCCGGGCCGCGGAGTGCCTGCGGGCCCGAAGGAAACAGGAGACGCATACGTCGCTTTTGCCATCCCAAAAAACAAAACGATTTTGCCGAAGCACACAGCGGATTCACGATCGCTGGACGTATCCGAAGTTTTGTCTCGCCAATAGAGCTGCCGCGGGACACAATCTGGCCAACTCAGGAGACTCTCATTACCATCTCACGACGCTCGTTCCTTACGCACTCGACGGCCTTGCTGGGCACGTCTCTGCTGCCATCCGTGTACTTGCAAGGACAACAAACCCGTGCCCTAAGCAGCCCGGCCCCGAAACCTGCGGGACATCCCTTGGAAATTCCTGTGATGGTCTCGCAGGACTTCAACCGGAAGCTTGAACCGGCATATCTGTGCAACGGGTTGATCGGAATTCGCCCTAAGGCCAATCCGCTCGCACAAGCCAATACGGAGGTGAGTGGATTTGTATCGTCAACTTATGGTCCCTATCTGGTCGAGGGCCAATGCCCCGCGCCTTATCCTCTGGGAACCGATATCAGCGTTGACAGCACAAGTTTGCTGCAACATCCGGAGCGCGTCACCGTCAAACGGCAAACCCTCGATATGAAGGCCGGAGAGCTGCTCACCGAGATGACCTTCACTCCCTCTGGCGATCGCAGGATCGAGTTGAGCGTGCTGCAGTTCGTCTCTCGTTCCGTGCCCTCTCTTCTTTGTCAGGAAATCAGCATCACGCCTTCCACCGATATGCAGCTCCAGGTAACCGCCCGAATCGATCTGGAGAAAGTTCCCGGCCGCGTGTACTTCAGCCACGCCGCTGCCCGTAGCGACGTAGACCTGACAATCGGGTTCTACAGCCCCGAGGACTACAGCAAGCTGGGCGTGACGGTAGCGGTACCCAATCCCGGGCAGTTCAAGAGAATGGGAGAGCAGGAAGTCACGGAGCAATTCGTGGCCAGAAATTTTGTATTGCAGGCCAGGAGCGGAGGGACCTACCGCTTTCGGAGTATTGCGGCGATGGTTTCCCAGTTCTACCACCCAGCTCCGGAGTTGCAGGCTTATCGCATGGCCAAGTGGGGCGAGACGTCGGGCTTCGAGACCTTGCGGCAAGAGAATCGCGAGAAATGGCAAGACCTCTGGAAGTCGAGGGTCAAGATCTACGGGGACGCGGACGCGCAGCGTGTCCTCGATGCATCCTTCTTCTACCTCTTTTCCAGCGTGCACGCTTCCAACAAGAACGGCATGAGCCCCTTCGGGCTTTCCCACTTTCTCGACTACGGTGGGCACAGCTTCTGGGACACCGAAACCAACTCGTTTCTGCCCATCCTCCTGGCCTCACCCGACATTGCGAAGTCGCTGATGGAGTTTCGCGTCCGCGGCCTGGAGAGCGCGCGTAAACTCACCGATCTGTATGGCTACCAGGGCGCCCACTTCCCCTGGGAAGCGAGCCCGATTGACGGTTCGGAAACCACCCCCACCTGGGCCGCCACCGGCTGGGAGGAACAACACATAACGCCCGATGTGGCCATCGCTTTCTGGGAGTACCAACTGGCAACCGGGGATCCCGAATTCCTCAAAGAGGCGACATGGCCCATGCTCAAGGCGATCGCGGAGTGGATCGCAAGCCGCGGAGTCCACACGAAAAGGGGATTTGAGATCCACCACATCATGGGAGCGGACGAAGGCACCGGAAAATCCAACAACAACAGCTACGTCAACATCGCCTGCCGTATGGCCCTCATCGCAGCCATCAAGTGTGCCGCCAAAGTCGGAGTGACGCCGCCGGCGGCCTGGGCAAGGATCGCGGACACGTTAGTGATTCCGATCGACGAGAAAAAGAAGATTATTCTGCCTTACGACAACTCCACCGAGGGCCCGACCTATCCTCAGGTCAACTTGGATTTTCTTACCGTCCACGAAATGCCGGTGAGTGTGGAACTGCTGCGGAACACCTACGAGTATGAAAAGAAGTCTCGGGGCACGAGAAAACTGTTCGGAAGCCTTCCGGTGGGTATCGGCTTCGCCACCGCCGCAGTGGCGGCAAGTGCAGCCAGGTTTGGTGACAAGGCAAAAGCCGCGGAACTGTTCCGGTCGGCCTGGGAAGGCATCTGGATCGAGCCCTTCGGGCTAAGCCGGGAAGTTCCCTGGCAGGACTATGGCTGCTTCTTAACGAACTATGGCGGGTTCCTGCAAACCGCTATGCTGGGCTTCACCGGCTTGCGAATCAATGAAAGTGATTGGAGGAAGCATCCCGCTTCCCTGCCCCAGGGTTGGACCAGGATCGAGATTGATCGAGTCTGGGTAAAGGGTGCGCCTAAGCGACTCATCGCGGAAGATGGCCGGCTTGCGGAACTCTATGACAAATAGACGCAGCTACGCTTCTGCCCAGCTGTCACCCAATGCGCGGTCTGCGATCACTTCCACATAGCCTCGCCCCGGCTCGTCCCCGCCGGGTAATCCCGCGCTGCTGTGTCCCCCACCCGGAGCTTGACCGGGCGGGGAGCGCGCAATTCAAACGACACACGCTGGTCCTTGAAAGTTACGCGCCGAATTTCCACAGGGACGTCGGTCCCGAACAGAAAGCGGCCATCTCGCCGCACCTCTAGATGCTTGGACGAGATGGAAACGTCGTAATTCGAGCCGGCCACATAATAGCGTTCGATGCCGGCCTCATCCACCGGATCCATGTTTCCAAAACGCAGGCCGTGCCAGGGATTGATGTCGATCAACTCTTCGACCGCGACCAGCACCATCATCGCGCCCCAGGTATAGTGCGGATCGCTCGAGCCCTCTCCGGTTGTGGCCAGGAAGTTCTCATAGCACTCAGCCCTCTCGCGCCACGGACGCAAAAACATCTTGGCGCTGGATTCGGCCAGCAGACGCGCTTCTTGGTCCCATTCGTATATCTTTAGGCCCTGGTACACCAGCCAGTTGATGGGCGCCCAGACCTTGCCACGCCAATAGTGTTGCTGCGGAAACAATGGATCATCACGGCTGATGGTTGGCATAATCCATTCGCCCGCGAACTTGGCGGGATCGTGGAAGATCTTTCGCAAGGACTCAACCCGATCGTCAGGCGTCACCAGGCCCAGCAAGGAAAGAAAAATGTCCGGGGCCATCTGCGGCATGAACCAATTGCCCTCTTTGGCTTCCCATCGCCGGTTGGCATAAGTATTCCGCGAAGGGTCCCACAACAGGCGGTTGATGCGCTCGGTCATCATGGCATGCTCGCGCTTCAGTTCCGCCGCCTCTTGTGTGCGTCCCAGTTCCCCAGCCATCCACGACAGTACCGACGCGTCCATCGTGTACATGCAGTTGCGCTCGACGGTATCCAGCTCAATGGTGTTCGTCTTTTCGTTGTATGGGGCAACATGCCACCATTGCGGGCTATCGTCGTGGGATTCGAAATATGAGGTCTGCTGACGATGTTCATACGGAATCTCGTCCCCGTAGTTTGATCCGAGTTCCAACAGGCCATTCTTGTTTCCATCCCTCCACGGCTGGCCGTCGCCCCGGTCCGAGAACCACCAGCGATGATTCTTGAGCAGTCTGGGATAGATCTCCGCAAGAAATTCGCGATTCGGCCTGCGCAGATAAATCTTGGCCGTGGCTAGCGCACCCACCGGATATTGGGTGTGGCCCCAAGCGACGGGAAAGATCCAGTTATTAGGGCGTGATACCCACTGTCCATACTGCGCAAACATCCCCTGGTCGTTCTGCCAGGATGTGATGTCACGCACCAGGGCGTAGGCTTTACGCTCGTCCTCCTGACATACCAGCAGAGCGCTGAAGAAGCTGTCCCAAAGAAAATCAGGCGCCGAATTGTTTTCCTTCGCCCAGGCTCGGCTCACGGTGATGTAAGAACGCTCGCGCTGCGGAGTGTAAACCTCGCTCCATTGCAATTGATCGTTGATTGCAGCCGGGACTTCCGCGAGCCAGCCAGTGCCGCGCGGCCGTTGCTGCAGGTAGCGTTCTCGATTGCCCTCGAGCAAGCGGTCAATCTTGCCTGGCTCAAGCCATTGTCTCGTCGCTTTTTCGAGAGCCTCGTAGGTTTGCCCCTGCCGTCCGCACAAATACAAAGTTTTAACATCTCGGAGAATGCCGTTGTAGGAACCCGTGCCGATGCCGGTGCTCTCTTCCACGGGTGCGCTCAGGGCAAGTACCCAACGCATGCCATCGCGCGTGCCCGGCATCCAGGAGCGGCCTCTCACAAATGTGCGATTCGGCGACTGCGAGTACATCACCGCTAACGCTGGCGGATTGCTGTCCCATGGAACGTAGCCCTGCAACAGAACATCTGCGGGAGCCGATTGAGTGATGCGGCACACTACTTCCGCCTTGTCGGTCCGCGCCCACTCGTAGGTAACTTCCGGACCACCATCTGGCATCTGCCAGACCAGCCGGGCATAGGAGTCGTCGGGAGCGCGAGGGCCGACAAAACGCCACCATGCTGGCCACTTTTCAAACCACTTGGGAAATCGTTCGGCGGCGAACGCGGCGCGATTGCCGGTCTGGTGTCCGGCCATCCAGAACGCAGGAACACTTAGAAAGCGAAATGCGAAGATGTCAGCATGGTCCGCGATGAATACTTGCCCGGCCCAGGCATCCGGCGACAAAGGACCTGCCAGCCAATGTTGAGTTTCGCGCAAACGTGACCACATCTTCAGGGGATCTTCACCGGTCATGGTGGCGAAGCCCAGCAGCTTGTAGATCTCCGCGGCGCTCGCCGGCGTAGCCGCTTTCGCCCCCTCTGCGGCCACGCGCTCAATTGCGCTCACGACTGGCTCAGATCCCCCGACAGCCAGCGCTGCAGCGCCAGCAAGCGTACCCTTGAACAAATCGCGTCTGTTCACAGGTTTCCCTTCAACATGTTGATTGTCTTCCCGCCTTCCGAATGCCAGTCTGTTAGCTGATCAATGGCGATCGTACGCAGCCCGATGTGCCGTCCGCCCGTGTAATAAACGTAGCCCACGCCGTCCTTGACGAACATGCGCGGCCAGCCGACCCACGACGTGTCGAACTGTTCCTTGCTTACGCCGCTCCCCGGAAGCGCCGGATTGCGCGGATAGTAGTCCCAATTGATCAGGTCCTTCGAACGCGCCAGACCAACCGTGTCCCACCAACCCGCAACCTTGGTGCCATCGCCGACAAGCGTAGGCGGGTCCCACTGGTTCGCGCCTTCGTACCAGAGATACCAGGTGTCGCCGATTTTGTTCAGGCCCCGGGGACGGATGTGAACCGCGTCCCAGTTGTCCATCGTCTCTGGACCAAAGACTGGGTTGTGATCGTGGGGCTCCCAATGAACAAGGTCATCGCTGTACAAGATGTAGCCGCGATCTCCTGCTGGTCCCCGGGTTGGTTTTTCGGTGAAGCCGGAGAAGAACATCAGGTAGCGGCGGCCCGGTTCGTCGGTGCGGACCAAGTCGAATTCGTGCGCGTGCGAAACGAATTTGTAAACCGGATTGGCATCGAACTTCTTGAACGGCCCCAGCGGATTGTCGGCAAACGCCACCCCGAACCCACCCCACGCGGGAAAATTCTGCGCTGCCCACATCACGGCGATTCGACCCTCGGGCGTGACCACCGCGCCGGAGCAATAGATGCCAGTAGGCTCCCAGGAACCTTTCGCTCCGATTTTTACGATTGGCTCCGGCTCGACCACCCATTCGCGAAGGTTGCGACTGTGAGCTACACCGATTTCGCGCGCGCCACCGCCTTCTTGGCAGCCAAAGCGAGACCCGCTGAAATACTGGTAGAAGGTGCCCTGGTGTTCGATGATGCCACCCACCAGTACGTGCGCCTCTTTAAAGGTCCCATCGGGTCCGGCTGTGATCACAGGCTTGCCCACGGTTGCGAGCCAGGGGAGAAGCGTCACATTGCAAGACGTTATGCGACCCCCCTGCGCCTCGACACCCACATAGCCGCGCGCCGGTTCACAGTGGCGCGTGGGATGATCGCTCTCCCAGACTCCAAGGGGTTCCCGGATCCAACCGCTCACACCGTTTACCCAGTAACGGAAAAAGTTTCCTTTCTTAAGCAACCGCACTTGCCAGGGAGGGCCGCCATTGCCGTGATATCCTTTTAGTATCAGTGGTGAACCCTTTTCGCGGCGGGCGAGCGTAAACGTGCCCTCGGAGATTTCGAGCGCCGCGTCGATCTGCCAGTCCTCACGGCCGGAAAAGCTCACAACGGCGCGCGGTCCCGTGATCTCGGCGGTCAGTTCATAGTTGCCATCGATCAATCGGCGCAAAGTCTTCTCCCCCCCGGCCACACTTTGGGAAGCGCTCAGCACAGGCTCGGTTTCGCTGAGTGCCAACACTGCCGCACTTGCAAGTGCGCGCTTGCACCAATCGCGCCGGTTCATATGCCTCCCTTTCTAACCACCAGACACACTGGCTTAAATCTCCCTGACTCCTTGTGGCCCTATCGCACGCCCAGCAGGATGTCCACCGTAAGTTGATCAAGGCGCTCGTAGGGCAAACGTTTCTTGACGATTGCGTTCTTGTTGAATTGGTAATTGAGAAGAGCAGCGCACCCGTCTTTGCCAAAATGACCGACCCGGGGAGCTCTATTGGCGTCGGAATTTATCTCCTTGAGAATGGCTTGTATTTCTTCGTCGCGGTTCCACTGCCTCGCTTTGTTCTTGAGGATCAAGTAAGTCCGCATGCAACCGCGCGCGAAATCTTTCACGCCCTCGTGGTCTTCGGTTCGGTACGCATGCGCATCGAAATGCCGCGGACCCTGGTAACCCACATCTTCAAGGAATTTCACCAGCCAGAAGGCGTTCTTGAGATTACTAGATCCGAAGCGCAAATCCTGGTCATAGCGGCCGGGCATTTGGTCGTTCAGGTCAATATGGAAGAGCTTCCCCGCCTCCCAGGCTTGTGCGACCCCGTGCATGAAATTCAGGCCCGCCATTTGTTCGTGCGCCACTTCAGGGTTTACGCCAACCATCTCAGGGTGATCTAGGGTCGGGATGAAGCCAAGATAGTGGCCGGTGGTCGCCATATAGATGTCGCCTCGCGGCTCGTTCGGCTTGGCCTCCAGCGCGAGCCGGAACCCATAACCTCGGTCAATGGAGTACTCACACAGATAATTGACCGCCTCACGCAGACGCTTCATGGCCTCGTCAGCTCGGCGGCAACCGTCAGTCTCCACGCCCTCACGCCCTCCCCACAAGACGAATATCTGCGCCCCGAGTTCGGCGCCCAGGTCCATCGCCCGCAGGGTCTTCTGGACGGCAAAAGCGCGCACCTCCGGGTCGTTGGATGTGAACGCCCCATCGCGGAAAATCGGATGAAAGAATAGATTCACGGTAGCCATGGGAACGGCGAGCTGATGTTTATCGCAGGCTCTCTTGAATTCACGAACAATGCGGTCGCGCTCCGCAGGCGAGGCATCAATTGGAACCAGGTCATTATCGTGGAGATTCACTCCGCTGGCCCCTACATCGGCGAGCAGCGCCACAAGTTCGACTGGCTGGACAGCCGGGCGTACGGCGTCGCCAAAAGGGTCGCGTCCCTGATTGCCCACGGTCCAAAGCCCGAAGGAAAACTTGTGTTCGGGCCGTGGTTGGTATTCGCTGTTCTCCATGGAGTGTTCCTCAACTTCGAGAATCGACTGCCTGCTACGAATTGAAGCTTGCTCGGGCCCGCCGTCCCAGCACGTCCAGGCCGACGGCAGTGACCAGTACTCCGCCTTTGACGATGTCCTGTATGAAGTCTGGTACGTTCTTCAGCGACATCCCGTTATCCAGGGTGCTCATGAACAGCGCGCCCAGACACGCACCGAAGACGGTGCCGCGACCACCCATCAAACTGGCGCCTCCTATTACGCAGGCTGCGATTGCGTCGAGCTCCAGTAGCGTGCCGGCATCGGGTCCGGCGCTGCCCACACGGGCCGTATAGACAATCCCCGCTACCCCGGACAATGCCCCCAGGATGCTGAAGGCAGCCAACACGTGGCTGCCCAGATTGATACCCGAAAGCCGTGCCGCCTCCGAATTTCCGCCGATCGCGTAAAGATAACGACCGAAGGTGGTGTTCTGCATGAGGAAGGCGCAGGCCAAGGCAATGCCTAGTAGAATCACCGCGGGAATCGGCACACCAGCATATCGGCCCAGCACGAGCACAGACATGACAACCAACAATGCAGGCCCGAGGATTCTCACCCCCAGGGCGCCCGTGCCCCACGCAGCGAGTCTGCTGCGACCCCGCGCTCGGTTAGTCCGAACCACTCGCCATGCCACTATGGCCACCAACACGGCCGCGAGCGCGATGCCACCGGAAGTGCTCAGGTAAGACTGGCCGATGCTCTTGAAGGCGTGGATTTCGATGGGATACGTATTTCCACTGCTGATGCCCTTAGTGGCGCCGCGCCACGCTAATAGCCCTCCCAGAGTCACGATGAACGAAGGGACTTGCCCATATGCGATCAGTGCTCCCTGCAGAGCGCCGATTAGAAGTCCAGTAACGATTCCCGCCAGTAGAGACGGCACCAGTCCCCAGTGCAGGGAGCTTTGCACCCACACGGCGACCATGCCTGAGATTCCGACCAGTGAGCCTACTGAGAGATCGATTTCCCCTGTGACGATGACCATCACCATGCCCACCGCAAGCACTCCGGTCACTGCGGTCTGTCGAATCAGATTTGAAAGGTTACGCGGCTCGATAAATACACCATTGGTGACCACTGAGAAAACGCCCCACACCAAAATCAGCGCAAATACCATGCCGTAGGTCCGGAGGAGATGTACAGGAAAACGACTGCTCCCAGCTATGCTTCGGAGATCTTCGCGAGCAATCGTTTCAGCCACGAGTCAGTCCACCATCCTGGGTATCGCTGATGTTGCTTCCACGGTGTGGCCGGTAGCACACGCCATCAGAGCTTCGGGCGTAGCGTTCTCCCGAGTGAACTCACCGGTAACTTTTCCCTTGTGCAGAACAATAACGCGGTCTGAAAGGCCAAGCACTTCAGGCAATTCAGACGAAATTATCACCAATGCGAGGCCGGATTGCGCCAGCCTATCGATCTCAGAGTAGATTTCCTGTTTCGCACCGACGTCGATGCCTCGCGTAGGCTCGTCCAGAAAAAGAATTCGCGGCTCGGTCAGCAAGCACTTGGCAAGTACTACCTTCTGCTGGTTGCCGCCGGAAAGCGCTCCCACCGCCGTGGACAACGAGTTCGCCTTGATGCGCAGGCTTTCAAAGAGGGGAGTGCTCACGGCGAATTCACGAGCCTCGTCGGTGATGAAACCGCCGGAAATGCGTCGCAGGGCCGACATCGTCATGTTGCGCAGAACTGTCTGTTCAAAAAAAAGGCCATAGCGCTTGCGATCTTCGGTTACGAGGGCGATTCCATTCGCGATTGCATCCGCCGGCCTCCTGATCTGTACCACTTTTCCCGAAACCACGATCTGTCCGGTGACTCGTCCGGGGTGCGCTCCGAACACCGACATTAACAATTCTGTGCGGCCTGAACCCATCAGGCCCGCAATGCCAAGAACTTCACCGCGCCGCACCTGGAAACTTACATCTTGCACTACCAGCTTGCCGCTCATCTCAGCGTCCTGCGCCGTGACGTGGCGCACCTCGAGCACTACTCCACCTCCCGCCCGCCTGGCAGCAGGAAAGAGCTGATTTACCTCCCGGCCCACCATCATGGCAATAACGCGCTTCGCTTCAACCTCGCTAGTAGCTTTTGTGCCTACCGACCGTCCATCGCGTAACACGGTGATGCGGTCGCTTGTCCGGAAAACCTCTTGCAAGCGATGTGAGATGTAAATCACGCCAACACCATGCCCGCGTAACCTGTCCAATACCGAGAACAAGTTCTCTGCCTCGGCGTCGGTCAGCGCCGCGGTGGGTTCGTCAAGTACGAGAATGCGTGCGGTACACGAAAGAGCTTTGGCAATTTCTACCAATTGTTGTTGCCCCACGCCAAGCCGCGCGACGGGGATTTTCGTGTCTATTTCTATCTGAAGCTCTTCCAACAACGCTCTTGCTTGCGCGTACAGCGCGTCCCACCGCACAATTCCCAGGCGTTGCGGCTCGCGTCCCAGGAAGAGGTTCTCGGCGACCGTCATTTCAGGAACAAGAGAAAGCTCCTGGAAAACAACCGATATCCCAGCGCGCTCGGAGTCGTGTACGTTTCGAAAACGCTGCACCGCGTCATCGATGCGGACTTCGCCGTCATAATGGGGATAGGGATAAACGCCGCCCAGGATCCTGATGAGGGTAGATTTGCCGGCGCCGTTTTCACCAATCAGGGCATGAATCTCGCCCGGGTAGAGGTCAAAGGTCACGCCCTGGAGAGCGCGCACACCGGGGAAACTCTTACCGATGTTGCACATTTCCAATAGCGGACGAGCGGCGGTGGGCTCGGCTGGCATGGAGCACGACAAACTATTTACCCTCGATTTTGGGCCACTCATTTCGCGGAACGTTCTTGTACACGTCCGCCAAACGAACAAAGCCGTCGCGTGCGACTACTTGAGCAATGTTGCTTTTATCTACGATCATGGCCTCCAGCAACAGGGAGGGTACGTCCTTGGATCCGTTATTCACTTTGGCGTTCGCTTCCACCGGCTCGTGTTTTGCGAGTGCCACCGCGATCTCCGCCCCGCGCGTCGCCATAGGAACGATGGGCTTGTAAACCGTCATGGACTGGGTGCCGTCCACGATCCTTTGACAGGCAGCCAACTCTGCGTCCTGGCCCGAAACCAAAACCTTTCCTGCCAATTTCTGTTCCTGCAGCGCCTGAATCACCCCTCCCGCCGTGCTGTCATTTGAAGCTACGACTGCGACAATATTGTTTCGCGCTTGCGTTAAGGCATTTTCTGTGTGTCGAAGCGCCTCGCTCGGCAGCCAATCCTTGGCCCACTGGTCGGCGACAATCTTGATGTCACCCCGGTCCACCGCCGACTTAAGTGCTCCCATCTGGCCCTGGCGGAGCTGGCGGGCATTGTCGTCGGTGGGCGATCCCCCAATCAGCACATAGTTTCCCTTCGGTGCACGTTCCACCAAGTACCTCGCTTGTTGCTCGCCCACTTTTACGTTGTCGAAGGAAATATAGAAGTCAACATCGCCGTTACGAATAATGCGATCGTAGGCAAGTACCGGGATATTCTGCCGCTTGGCGTTATCCACGATCGCAGAGGCGATCTGACCGTTGTGGGGAATAACGACCAGCACATCGACTCCCTCGGTCAGAAGGTTTTCAGCCTGGCGAATCTGGAGAGCGTCATTTCCATCCGCAGACTGCACCAGTACTTCAGCTCCGAGCTCCAGAGCACGCCGAGTGAAAATATCGCGATCTCGAAGCCAGCGCTCGAATTGCAGCGAATCCATGGAAAGGCCGATGCGGATCCTTCGCGGCCCGTCCGGTCTTTTCCCTTCGCATCCCGCTACCAGAGTCAGAAAGCTGAGGACAAGGACCAGGCCTAGGATGGGTCGGCTTCCGCCAAGAACCGCCGGCCAAGCTGCTCTTCTGGACTTATTTTCACTTGAAGTCATATTGGACTCCCGTGCCGGGGTGGTCTAAAGTTCATTTCATGAGAACAGCCCGGACCGGGCTTCCCTCGGCTCCCACTATGTTCAACGGTAGAGCAATTAGTTGATAGTCCCCTGGGTCAACCGCGGCAAGATTGATTCCCTCCAGGATCACGACCCCAGAACCCAGAAGAATGTGATGGACTGCCCGGTCCGGCGAGTTGAAACGATCGACTGAAAAGTAATCGATTCCGACCAGACGAACTCCATCCTGGACCAGTAAGTGAGCAAGGCTCTCTGACATGGCCACGAACCGAGGATCGAATTTTGATTGGGACAACAACTGACTATTGAAGGTCTTGAATAGGATTCGCTCTGAGCGACGCCCTCCCGCCATGACTTGAGCTGGAATCTCGGACCCGGCGCCGCCGAGGAATTCGATTACGCGACAAGGACCCACCATAGTCGCCAGTGGCAGATTGTCTAACGTGATGCCATCGACGATGAAATGAGCAGGCGCGTCGATGTGAGTCCCTAGGTGGATGTCCATGCCGATCGTATGGGATGTGCAATAGTCGCCCCGCGACAGACTCCGAGTCGCGGTTAGAGTAAGAGGACTCTTACCCGGCCAGCATGGCGACGCAGCGTGCAATGGCAGTGAGATATCGTAAATGTTCATCGGACTGGTAATCGCTCTGGCCGTTGCAGGTGTTACTTTGCGAAGGGGTCGCCGTCGGCACCACTCCTTACTCGCCTGACCATTTCGGATTACGAAAATCGGAGTACGGAAGCGCTCAGATCCCCAGCCGTCCCCTCAGGTCGTTGTCGGGGAAAGATCATATATGATATAGACTATAGCTTGCAACTCGAAATGAATTTTTACAAGACTCTCTCCCCGCATAGAAAGGTAGAACATGAGTTTACCGTGGCGAACGCCGCTTCGTGCCCTCTCCGTCTGTACAGTTCTGATCGCGCCCTGGATTGGTGCATGGGCACAGGAACCGGGTCGGCATGAGCTCCGGCTGCAAGACCTTCAAGGAGCGGAGCCGAACGCGCAAGACATTTCAAAGCAGGCCATCTCCGGCGACTGGATCGCTGAAGCCGACATTATTTCCGCTGGCACACCCGCGCGTGCAGTTGTCATGTTTGCCATCCGGCACGATGCTCAAAGTTTTCTCGCATTCGACCTTGGCACTGATCACACCGAACTCATCCGTCATAACTCGGCGAGTCCGACCCGCCTGGCAGCCTATCCTGGGGCCGGGCCCCTGCCGTGGAAGATCAAAGTGCGCAGGCGCGGTGCCTACTACTTTCTCGAAGTCAATGGAACCTATCTAGGATTCACTTTTCATCCCTCCGGTGATCTGGATGGCAGTTCGGTACTGCCTGCCGTTGTCGAACCTGAATCCACGCGTCTGGGCGTCCAGTTCCCTTCTCCCGGCGGGCATGAACTTCGCAGGTTTCATGCTCGTCGGATCTCTTTCGGGGAGCGGATGAACGCTCCGGTCATCACGCCCGGGCCAGCAGGATCATGGAATCAGGCCGAGGTGTTTCCGGGCGCCGTTGTCGAATACAACAAAACTTATTATCTCTATTTGAACGGCACGGATTGGACCAGTACGTCGCTTGAGGGCGGAGGTCACACGCGCGTGGGGCTGGCATCGAGCGAGGATCTAATTCACTGGAAAGTTGATCCTCGCGGAGTGGTGTTTGGCCTCGGCGCAACGGACGCCTGGGACTCAACTCTGGTGATGGTGAACGGCGCAACTCGTACCCCCGAAGGAAAGTTCGCCATCACCTACATGGGGTTTAACGGCAAGAAGTGGTCGGGTATTGGGCTGGCAACGGCCGACAATCCCACCGGCCCCTTTACCCGGTACGCTGGAAATCCGGTGCTGCCCGTGGTCCCCAACTCGTGGGAAATAGGAATACACGAGCACGCGCTCTATCGGGATAAAGACAGATACATTCTCTTTTACACTGGCTTCGACGGTAAAAACGGAGATCGTGGAGGTCTCGCCTATAGCCAGGATCTTATCCACTGGAGCAAGGACCCTTCCAATCCTGTCTTCCTACCCGAAGGGCCCAATCGCTGGAGTTCACTCCACCTTCGTCCCCGAACCCTATTTCACCACGGGCAATATTTTTATCTCTTCCACGAAGGGGCTGGCATGAGACCCAAATTTTCCAAAGGTGAAGGCGGGGTTGAAGTGAGTGACAAACTGGTGTTTGACTCCGTGGGCCTGGCGCGCTCAAAGGATCTTCATCATTGGGAGTCTTTCCCTTGGAACCCCGCGATCGCACAGACTGGGGATACGGGCTTCGATGCTCTGTGGACTGGCTGGCCGCATGCGGTCCTTCGACCTGAAGGTGTCTTCGTTTTCTATGCTGCCTCTGACGCCTGGGGTTTTGCAAAGAAACAAGGGCGAGTCTCCACTGGACTGATGCGCTTTAGTTATCAGGAACTGGAGAACTGGGGTCAATCTATTCATTCGAGTGGCAACCATTAGCATCAGCTCCCACTCCTTCCTACCCAGACTGAAGACCGGATCGAATCTCAGCTCATAAGACGTCGCTCGCTGGCATCCGCTCCTGCAATGGGCACAGCAGTGGAGGTGACCCATGGTGGGGGGGGTACCATTTGTGTCGTAGGTATTTTCCGGGTCCCTTTCGACTTCGATTTGAATCCCTTGCCAGTGCAAGAGAAGACGATCGTTCCCCTCTCTGGGCTACATGTGCAAGCATTAGTGGTTTCGTTCTTTTTTCTTCTTGACATTTTCCTATATCATATATTAGACAAGACCCTTGGGTGCCAAAACTGGCAGCATTTCCCATCCCACTAGTGGAATTCGTGCCCGCGCTTCAAGGAGAGGGCCAGCCAGACGTCCCTCGCGGACCAGGTTTTGGCTCTGGGATCGCTTCACCTATTGCCTTTCTCGCAAGCGTGATTATTGAGGGGCAGGTCACAAACAGAACTATTCTGGGAAGGGTCGTAGACTCCACGGGAGAGGTTCTAAACGACTGAGACCTGGCGCTTTTTGGGGATACAAAACTGAGCGAGAGGGCCGACGCGCAATTCTGGGTCGAAAGTTTCAGTGCGTGTAATCATGCGCAGTTTTGCGGTTCCGATCTACGACATCAATTTCCACGGATTCGGTAGTTTCGTGGCCACTCCTCGAGAAGAGCCTGGCATCAGAGATGCGCGCCAAGTTCAGTTTGGTACGAGGATTCTCTTAAACCGCAGCTGTTGGCCGAGAAATAAAGAACAATCTGAGGACCGCCCCGAAAGTTTCCAATATGCTTAAGGTCCGATCGCTGACGGTAGCAATATTCGCTATGTGTGAGTATGCCGCAATGGCTTCCGCCGCGTTCGCGGCCCAACCGGAGGCTATCCTCGCCCCACGTTTGAATGTAGCCGCACCCGCGGCTGGTGCGCGGTTCATGGAGAACCGAATGTGGTCTTCCCCAACCGGCCGCGAGCAGGATGCTCGGGTAATCGAGTCCCTCTGGATCCGTTTCCGTCAGAAGTGTCTCATCGATCTCGTGCGACTACCCTATTTGTACCAGCCGAATGAGTGGACGCGCGTATTTGATCCTCAACTGTTTCTGGATAATTACCCGGTCGACTACAAGATCCAATTTTCCCCGGACGAAGGCCGAACCCTGGTAACTCTGGTCGATGTCAAGAACCAACCAAGGCCCTATCCTCTCTCTACTCATTGGACTGAACACCTTGTTGGCGCAGTACGCACAAACAATCTGCGAGTACTCATCAGTCGAACCTCAAAGGGCCACTTTCCGCATATGCCCAGCCTTGCCCGCCCGCCCGAAGTATGGGGGACCTTCTTGCAAGACGATGCTGAACCGCCGGTTTCGGCAAGTTCCTATGATGACGATAATGGTCCTATTCTGCAAGAAGACGTTAACAGCCCTAGGGCAAACAGCAAGATCCATCCCGCGGTCACCGATAACCTCACCTCTCCCCCCCATCAACCTGCCTCCCTAACCATGGCAGAAACGCCTGATGAGGTCACCTTTGAGTCTCCATACCTGAAGTTGGGCTTTTCGAAGAAATCGCCTCGATTAAGATATCTATCTTGGGACGGTGTTGGTGAAGGCAAACTTACGCAAAATTTCCTCCGCCAAGACAAACCCTCTGAACCCATCCTTGAGACATTCACGGGATCATTCCAACCGAACGCTAGCAATATTCGATGGGGTCAGACGTTTATCAAGTATCAAAACGTCCGTATGGGGGACGACCTGGCATATGACCTGACCTTCATAGTGAGACCAAAGTCTTTCTCGCTGCAGGTTGTTCGCCACTCCGCCCGGACGATACATGCATTCGAGAGCGCTCCATTTCAATTGTGGTTCGACCCTAAGAACGTTCCGATTCATGTTCTCGGCCTCGCCCTCAAACAGGGGCCCGTAGGCCAATGCTCGTTGCCTTCCATCATCCATGCTGTCGACCAGGGGTCACTCCGCGTAACCGCGGACGCCGGAATGCCGGCCGCCAGGCTTCAAGTGAAGGGACGAGGTGAAGAGGTCGCAGTGACTGTTGCCTTTCTCGGACCTGCGACAGCAACCTCGATTGGAGATTTTCTGATCGCAGCGGGAAAGCAGCAGTGGGGAGCTACTTTTGACGTCGTGACCGTTAGCCCATTTGCTGAAAGGCTCAGCGGAAAGCGCACTATCCAGGTGTTGCGCAAAGGCTGGCTCAACGCCCTTGCCTTCCGGCCGGAACTCGGAGGCTTCGGCTTGAATTCGATGAGGGATGTAAACCGCTTGGGTCTTTATATGTATGCGGACAACGCGCTCTTTACACCAGAGCTCGCGCCCGGCCTCAGTGCCCTTGACCTTGTGCGGCAGTCCTTGGAGACCTTCATGGCAGGTCTTCCCACATATGACGGCGACGGGAACATCCGGGAGTATTTCTTCGCCGACGCCATCCCTTCCTTGTTGATCTCAACCTGGGACTACGTCGTCGGCAAACAGGACTTCGCTTGGTTGAAGCTGAATTGGCACGGGATCCGCCTGTGGGGTCAACAGCTTGAGTCCATGGATCGGGACGGATCGGGCCTGATTGCTTCACTGCGTCCCGGCATCAGTGGGGTTTGGAGTGGCCCTGCGCTCTGGCTGGATGCCATCAATTTCGGACATCAGGATGCGTATAGCAATGCTCTCGCCTACCGAGCTTTCAAGGACCTGAGCGAACTGGCTGAGAAAATTGGAGAACGGGAAGACGCAAATCGCTTCGCCTTGCGCGCTCAACAGATCCGTAATGTCTACCGCTCAACCTTCTGGAATCCCCAAACCGGCCTCATCTCAGGTTGGCGAAGTGCAGATGGTCAGCTACATGATTATCAGTTTGTCTTCATCAATGGCATCGCTGTGGTGTACAAGTTGTTGGATCGCCGGGATGGAGCCTCGGTCATAGACCGCATACATCAGCGGTTTGAGGAACTGCACTATCGACGCTACGATCTCGGCTTGCCCGTGAATCTTCTTCCGATTGCGAGAGGGGATTACGCACCGAATTCGCGCGGTTCGCCACTCAAAGAAGACGGCAGCGATAGCTACCAAAACTATTTCAATGGTGGTGCAACCGCCTTCTTCGCATACTGGTACATCCAGGCCCTATATGACGTGGATGAGCGCGCCGAAGCGGATGGGATCCTCTTCTCCCTGCTGCAATCACTCAGCGAAGGACGAGGCGGTCTGGAGCAGGGAATCACGGGTACAGGCGCGGGTGGTGAATGGCGTGATTGGAGCGGAGTGCCGACGGGCATGGAGGGATATATGGCCGACTCCTACCACTTCCTCCTCGCCGTGATCACCGGCTATTTGCAGGTCGAGGTCACTCCCGACTACCTGCTGCTGAGGCCCCATTCTCCATTAAACAAGGGCGGGGAAACGCGCCGAGTTCCACTAAGCGACATCCAAGGGTTTCTGCAATGATCATGTGGGAGAAAATTACCCTGCAGGCTTCTGTACGAGGTCTAGCACTGCTCATGGGGACCGCGCTTCCAGTCATGTCTAGCGCTCCGGCGGTACCTAAAATAGATTTGGATGTTGTTGGTGGAAGTTTTTCCAGTTGCGTGTCGGTTGATGTTGGAGGCGCCGACCTAAATCCGATTGGGGCCATCTTCGTCAACGTCACACTAACTGCGAGCCCGCATATTGGGTTCCGCATCTCCGTGACCGCTCACAGTGGAAACTTGCCTGTTGAACTTGTGGCATCTGATCTAGCCGGTCGGTTGGTCGAGGGTGGAAGGGTCACATTCAATCCGGCTGCTCTTACTTTACTTGAGACTGGTCGTGCCGCGACCGAGGTTCAAATTGACCTGAAACATCAGGAGAATTTTCAGGATGCAGGACCATGGGGCGCGGAGGTGCTACTCAGGGCCAGAGTGATCGGGGCCGAGGCGGAGGTTGGGCGGCCCATTGTCGTCCGTCTTCCACATGGCTTGGCACCTGATCTCCTTTATATGACGGGCCCGGCATATTGGATCGCGGATAAGAGCTGGCGTACCGTTTCCGAAATCTCCTTGCATTCGAAACGCGACTACTACCTCCAGGTTTTCCTGCCTAACATATCAGGGAGCGACGTGACCCTCTCAGTCGAAGGTCCACAAGGCTACCTTTTCGACGGACAAAATGTTGAGCTGTCTGTGGGAGGAAGGCCACTCTCAGCAGGAATCTCTTGCTCTCGCTCCTGCACAGTCAAACTCGGAATAATCGATAGCCAAGATGTTTATTTAGTCCTTCCGCTCGTACCGTCGCCGGGCTCAAATGGACCTGTTGTCGATGCTGATATAGCAAGATGCTGGGTCCGTCTCGATAAAGAGAATGATGGGGTGATCGATTGGGTTGGAGGTCCCTTCCCTTGAGCCCCCGAGCTGGTTTGGACAAGAGCAGTGGCTAAGAAAGCAGTTTGCTAGTTCATAGCACAGCTCTCGAGCACCATCCACACCCCAATGAATGGCTGGGTCGTGTCATGCCATGAGGAACTGCCGTAATTTTCTCTTATAGCTCATCGTGGTTAGAGATTGATATTTCGACTCGAAAGCAGGAGATGCTCGGGGGAACAGGTTGCGCAAGCTATCCAGAAGGAACTTCGTTAAACTGGCAGGCGCCGGCGCTGTTGCTGGGGCGATGGGGAGGCGGGGGAGTGCCGGGAACACCCTCGTTGAGCCGCCGTGTGCCATTCTGACTCGGAACGTTCATTCAATGGCAGCCCGCGACCAGGTGCCGCCAATCCCCAGGATTGTGTGTTCTCATTTTGACGATCATTTCAAGCCTACCTGCCTGAGCAACGGGTTGATAGGGATTCGGCCTGGGGCAAATCCTTTGGCACAGGCCCAGACTCTGGTGAGCGGGTTCGTGCGCAACCATCCCACCATGCTAATAGAGAGCCTGTCCCCTGCTCCGTACCCACTGGGAGTCGACATCAAGGTGAACGGCCGCAGCTTGTTGGCGGGCCAGGGGTCGCTCCACACTAAGGGCCAAACACTCGATATGTCCACGGGCGAACTTTCGACGGATATGGTGTTTTCGTCGGAAGGCAGGTGCAGTCTGGAACTGAAGGTCCTGCAATTTGTCTCGCGATCACTACCCGCCCTCCTCTGCCAAGAGGTCCGCCTCACTCCGTCAGCGGAAGCCACGATCGAGATTCTTACAAGCATCAACCACGCTGGTATTGCTGGCTCCGTGTACTTCGACCGTGCACCCTTTCCGCGACCGGATACTGACCTCCGGGTTATGGGATTCCGGAACGACCGCAATAAACTAGGGATTGCCACGACTGTTCTACCGAACGGCTTGCCCGCGAAAGCTGACGGTGCTTATAGCGTACATACGAATGGTGGACGCACATTCACGTTTCGCACCATCGCCAGTATGGTTTCGGAAGTCTACGATCCGGAACCCGAGATCCAGGCGATCCGCGTAGTGGAGTGGGGAAGAATGTTGGGCTTCGACCGACTCCAAGAACAAAACCGGAAGGAGTGGTCAGAGCTTTGGATGTCGCGGGTCAAGATTCATGGCGACACGGAAGACCAAAAAGCGCTGGACGCCGCGTTCTTCTACCTTCATTCCAGCCTTCATCCTTCTTGTCGGACCGGTATGCCACCCTATGGCCTGACCCAATTCGAAGCCTTGGAAGGCCACGTATTCTGGGACATGGACAGTTGGTGTTTGCCGCCTGCGCTCTTGGCCTCTCCGGCTTCTGTCCGAGCAATGCTGGACTACCGGTTGCGGGGGCTGGACGCTGCCCGCCAGCGGGCGGGATTGTTTGGCTACCGAGGTGCCCAATTCCCCTGGGAAGCAGGAATCCACGGTTATGAAGAATGCCCACCTTGGGTGGCCACGGGTTGGGCAGAGCAACACATCGTGCCGGATGTGGCGCTGGGTTTCTGGGAATACCAGCAGGCGACCGATGATCGGGAATTCCTTCATCGTGGGACCTGGCCAGTCCTGAAATCGGTTGCAGACTGGATCGAGAGTCGCGGCCAGTTTACGGGTCGGGGATTCGAGATCCAGAACGTGATGGGTGTGGACGAATCCCGGCCCAGTACCGACAACAATTCTTACATGAACCTGGCATGTCAGATGACGATGCGGGCCGCCGTCGAGTGCTCCCGCAAAATAGGTGTGGCGCCCTCGGCGAATTGGGAACGCATCGCACAGTCTCTAGTTGTGCCTCTCGATAAAGAGGGGCATGTGGTGCTGCCTTACGACAATGCCAAACCGGGCCCAACCTACTCCGTCGGTATGTTGCAATTTATTTTTCTCCATAAGGTACCTGTAAGTCCGGATCTCTTCAAGAATACCTACGAGTTTGAAGAAGAGCTGCGCCTCAAGATGCCGAGTGGCGCGAGCAATCCTTGTTCGTCTAAAGCACCTGGATTCACCTGCCCGCCTTTCGCCGCTTGTGCCGCTTACTTTGGTAATCGGCAGAAGGCTGCAGAATTGTTCAAGAATGCCTGGAAACCCTATTGGGTGGAACCTTACGGACTTGCCAGGGAATATCAATTCTTTCCGGACGGGAACTACGTCACTGGTTGTGGTTCTCTGCTGTTCGCGGCGATGTTTGGTTTTACTGGCCTACGAATCTCGGATGGAGATTGGCAGCGATACCCGGCGTCACTCCCCGAGGGGTGGACTAAAGTTGAAATCGACAGGGTGTGGGTGAAAGGCAAGGCCAACAGGCTTGCCGCGGAACACGGAAAATCCGCGGTTCTTGAAGGCTAGAACACGCCGCCACCGTGGAGCAAGGAGCATCGAGAGTAAGGGCGTTAACGTGTGGTTTCATCTGGAATTCCATTCTTCTCAACATCGACGAGTCGTGGGCTATTCTGCACGCTGAGAAAGCATCGTCTCCTAATACGTGAGAATCACGGTTTGAGGAAAGCTCTCCGGTAGAAAGGAAATGCCCTAGTTGGCAAATATCCCCTCGGAGCATACTGCCGATTCATTGTTAATCATGGACGCGGACTGGCTCATCGCTGGAACAAATTCCGAACGGCCGCGTTGAATTTGTTTTCGACCCGAATGAACGTACTAAGTATTGACTACCGGGAGACAAAGATGCGGAAGCTGACACGACGACATTTTCTATGCAACTCATCTGCGGCTGCGGGAATAGCGAAGCTTAGCCACGCGGTGGATTTATGGGCATCTACTTCGTGGACTGGTTTGGAATCCTTTGAGGCAGGCACGGGAACTACGTTTTTTGTGGCGACGAACGGAAATGATGCTTGGATGGGGAAGCTTGCGGAGCCCAACGCAGTGAAGACAGATGGGCCTTTTGCCACGCTGGAGCGCGCTAGGTATGCGGTTCGCGAGTTAAAGGGCAAGCAGGGTCCCAGCGGGCCCATCAGGGTGATGGTGCGAGGCGGGAAGTATTTTCTGGACAGAACGCTGACGTTTGGGCTAGAAGACAGCGGCTCGCGAGAGTTTCCGATCACCTACAAGGCGTATGGTGAGGAAAAGCCGATTCTGAGTGGAGGGAAGAGGATTACGAATTGGAAGCCTTACCGTGGAGCGATTTTTCAGGCCGAGCTTGCCGGTACCAAGGGGGGCGAATGGAAGTTCCGGCAGTTGTTCCTGAATGGAAAGAGGCAGATTCGAGCGCGCTATCCCAAATTTGACCCCAACAATCCGCTGTATGGGGGCTGGTTATTCATCGAGGGGCCAGCCGAGGAGCGAAGCCAGAATTCTTTTGTCTACAGGCCTGGTACGTTCCAGCGCCGCTGGGCTAAACCGACAGAGGCTGAAGTGGTCATCTTCCCAGGCGCGGGTTGGAACGACACCACCGCTTCCATCAAGACGATGGACGACAGCAGACGCATTATCACACTGGCACGAGACATCCGAAATCAAGACAGGCCACCATGGTTTTCTCCATTCCCCTTATTGCCCGGTGGCCGGTTTCGGGTGGAGAACCTTTTGGAGGAGCTAGATCAGCCGGGGGAATGGTGTTTGGACTCGGAGGACGGAATCGTCTATTTCTGGCCTCCCAGCGGGTCTATCAAATCTGCCGACGAAATCGTGGTGCCAGCGTTGGACACTCTAATGGATATTCGTGGGGCCTCATGGCTGGTGATCTCCGGATTTACCTTCACGGAGACAGGCGACGGCGAGGATATGCATCGGGATGGATTGGATGGATATGGGGCCCAGTTCCTGACCGTGGGGTACAAGTACTGCGGTGAAGCTCTCCACCTAAGGGACGCTCAGCACTGCGTGATTGAAAAGAACCACTTCTACGCCGTGGGTGGAAACGCGATATATCTGGAACGGTATAACACGCGCAATGTTATTCGGCAGAATGAGATCAGCCATGCGGGAGCTAACGGGGTCTGTCTGTTAGGAAACTATGTCCCTGTGAATGCCGCGTCCGCGTCCTCGGTAAACGGGAAGCAGCGGCTTCCCATATTCAACGAAGTGGTGGATAACTACATTCACCACTCGGGGGTTTTGAATAAGTACGTGGCGGGAGTCTTCCTCGGGGTAAGCGACGGCAACCTCATTGCTCACAACCGGATTGAGTACCTGCCCCATCATGCGATCAATCTGGGGCTAAACGGTTTTGGTCGAAACATTTTAGAGTACAACGAGATTCATCACGTGTGTCTGGAGCTGTGCGACACCGGGGCCATCAACTCCTGGATGGACAACGAAACGAGCGACATTAAGGTGGGACACGTCATCCGGTTCAACCTCATTGCGGATGTTCCGGGGTGCATGACCGATCAGGAAGGGCGCATCCTGACACCCGATGGGAACGCCCATGGCATCTACCTTGACAACAATAGTAGCAATAACTTCGTGTATGGGAACGTCATCGTACGTCCCTCGGCGACAGGAATCATCATACACGGGGGTGAGAACAACTTTATGGAGAACAATATCATCGTCGACGCGGGTACCACGGGCGCGGGCGGTGGTACCCGACAAATCGCATATTGGCCCGCATCCGCCCCTTCCTTTCTTACTGGCAACCGATTCTGCAGAAACATCGTGTACCACAGCAAATGGAACACTCCTCTCGTGCTGTTTGACTTTCAGCTTGACCCTCCGTGGATCGGCAAGGGAGACAACGCGACAGTTCTGCAAAACCAGATAGTTGGGCAATCATCGGGCAACGTGTTTTTCCGCACCGACGCTGGGGAGTACATCATCGGTCGTCTGGTGGTCGAGCCGAAGCCTGGAACTAGAGAACTTTCGTTAGCGGAATGGCGGAAACTGGGGTATGACAGTGATTCGCAGATAGCTGATCCACTATTTGTCGACCCCATGCACGACGACTATCGCCTAAAACCTGACTCTCCCGCTTTTCGGCTCGGGTTTATACGAATTGACATGGCAAAGATTGGCATGAGGCACCAACGTGCGCGAGATGCAATCCAGCAGAGACTCGAAGAGTGTTAATCAAAATGGTACAGCAGGCGCGCTCACTGGCAGAGTGATTCCCTCATCGCCGACAGATCTGGCATGCAGGGTTGCCTGAAGCCAAGCAACACCATAGTTTAAACTGACGGAACAAACGGGTCATGCTCATCTGACTGCGCCACTTCCGGGTGACCGACCACCCGGCGAAAAGCTGGGCCAGTCTAGCGCCATTTTCTAAAGAATGTATCATTCGGTCCGAAGGATCTCATGATGTTGCGTGCCAGCTCTTGCTATCTGCTCGTTGTGCTTAGCCTCCTCAACGCCTGCTGCATATACGCGCAGGCGGGAACTCCCTCTAGAAGGAGTGCTCAAGCAACAATGGATCGCGATCTGCTGGAGGTAACTGTCCCCCAACTGGAACAATTGTACCGTAGCCACAAATATACCGTTACGCAGGTAGTGCAGTGGTGCATGGCGCGCATTGAAAAGTACAACGGGATTTATCGCGCCCTACAGAATCTGGACGCGCCAGGTGCCCTCGCCACCGCCGCCCGCGAGGACGCGGATGCAAAAGCCGATGGCGCTAGTTTTGTGCGCGGCCCCCTGTGGGGCGTTCCGATTGTGATCAAGGCAAACACTAGCATCAAAGGGCTTATCACTACAGATGGATGGAAAGGCTACATCATCCCGGGCCATGAGCTGTTCGCACCAAAGGATGCAACGATTGTCGCAAAGCTGCGCGCGGCAGGAGCCGTCATCCTCGGGCAAACAAACATGCCGGATTTTGCTGCTAGTGACACCAATCGCAGCACTGCCTACGGGCGCACCGGAAACGCCTATGACGTGCGCTTCAGTCCCGGTGGTTCGTCTGGCGGCACGGTCACAGCCATCACCTCAAACTTTGCGTTGCTCGGCAATGGAACCGACACGGGTAACTCGATTCGGATGCCGGCGGCTACTAGCTCCGTTGTCGGTGTCTTCCCTACGCGCGGCCTGGTGAGTATTGCTGGCATAGCCCCGCTCGACTGGCTGCTCGACAACACTGGGCCAATCGCCCGCGACGTGACTGATGCTGCTATTGCGCTCGGCGTCATGGCCGGAGAAGATCCCTTGGATTCCCGCACGACCGGTTCGGCTGCAAAGGCCCAGCCTGGCCCCTATACGCAATACCTGAAGGCGGGCGCACTCAAAGGAAAGCGCTTCGGAGTCCCTGCTTTCATACTTGAGGGGGCGGGAATTCCGTTTCAGGGCATGCCCGCGTCCGAGTCCGTGAAAGAGGTCACAGAGGACACTGCTGCCGCTCGCTTGCCGCTACGGCTGGAGACGCGGGAAGCGTTTATGAAGGCGATTGAAGGGCTGCGCGCCGCTGGTGCAACCGTTATCTTCGACGATTCGATCCTCCCCGACAGCTTTGCGGTCACCGTAGCTCGCGTCGCGACCTCGCCTTACGTCCGTGAAGGAACAGAAAAGTTTTTGGCCGGCTATGGTCCGCCGCAATACCACTCGGCCGACGAGTACCAGAGGGCGGTTGGGTCTGCTTTACCAGCGACGATCATCGGAGGCAAGGATGAAGCCAGCCGAAAGGATAGGGAGCCATTGACCCAGGCGGTGTTCGAGACCGATCCGCTAGCCGAAGCCAACGTTCTTGCCCCTCGGCGAAGGGCACTCGACGCCTACAACGAGGTGCTGGATCGGCTTCACCTCGACGGGTTCGTCTACCCGGCGACACAGATGCCTCCACCCGATGAGACCATGCCGCAGGACGGGAGGATTAGTGAAGGTCCGCACAGCGACACTGGATGGGTGAACATGATCGGAGTTCCCGCCGTAGTCGTTCCAGGCGGATTTTATCCCGATGGTCTGCCGTTCGGCTTAGAGCTGTCAGCCCGGCTATGGAAAGACGGCGACTTACTCGGTTGGGCGTATGCATATGAGCAAGCCACCCAGCACCGTCGTCCACCTGTACTTGTGGAAAAGGGCCTGCTGCCCAATGCCAAATGACCTGCCCAATAGATTCTGTTTCCGCGACCCATCTTTTCAATTGTTACCAGTTGAGGGGCCCTTCGGAGTTCTCGCGGGTCAGCGGGTCGCCGTACCGCGTTCCGTTGCAGGCACGCGGCCTCACCGAGAACCACTGAATTGGGCGAGCGGAAGCGTCTCGGGCAATCTGAGTTCCCGAAGCAGCCAAACGAGGATCCCGCCGATGAAAACTGTGTCAATCGGATGTGATCGTGATCCTCCGTGTGACGCGATTGCCTGCCGCAACGCCCGTTCCAAGGTCGGCAGTCGAACGACGATATGACTAAGCGAAAATCTCGTTCACCTTATTCCGCACATGCTGGCTGCGCGACGGTTTCAAATATCTCATCGTCGATTCCATGTCTGAGTGACCAAGCCACTGCTGAACCGTACGGAGATCAACTCCTGCCCAAAGACACCACGTCGCGAACGTGGCACGGAACTTGTGAAGCCAGAAACTTTCTTTGCCGAGCTCCGCACGTTCTGCACACGTCTTCAGGCTGTCGAGGAAGTCGAGCTTCGGCTTGCAACCGGTAGTAGGGAATACCAGACTACATGTCTTGTCTGCCTTGGCTTTCCATGCCTTCAGGCTCTTCACTAGCTTCTCAGGAATCGGAATCTCACGCTCCTTGTACGCCTTCGGCGTCCAGCCACGGTCGGGCTTGTGGCTGACCCGAACTGTACTGGCCGTGAAGTTCACATCCGACCAGTAGGTATACATTACTTCCTGCTCCCTCATGCCGGTCATCAGGAAGAACTCGAACCAGAGTCGCTCTTCTGCATCACAGACCTTTAAAAGTTTGTCCACTTCCGTCTGCTCGTAAACCTCCGGCTCTTCTTCGGTGTAGCGCGGCCAATCGTTCTTCTTCACCAACCCACGAATGCCGTTTGCCTTCAGAAATGACATCACGTTTGCAAACTTGTTCCAGCAGCTACGCGGTGATTGAGCCTTGTCGTCACGCAGGAACGCGGAGAACTTGAGCAAGTCTTTTCGGTCGATGTCGTCGAGAAAGAGCTTGGGGCAGGATTCCGTAAAATAGTTCAGAGCCGTTTTATAGGCTGCCAGCGTCTTCGGCTTCTTCGTTAGGGTCGTCTCTTCGAGATATTCGGTGACCGCCGCTGCGAGCGATCTGTGCCCGTTTTGGCCGTTCTCAGGCACGACTGCGACGCCATTGTTGACTGCATTTAGCTCAGCTTCCTTCCTCAGTCGTCTAGCAGCGGCGTCCTGCGGGTCCTTGCCCACCGACAAGCGTACTCGCTTCCCGCCCCCTCTCCATTCGAGGTAATAAGCGCCCTCGGTGTGACGTTCCTCCTTGCCGCTCACGACCACTACGTCGGGCTTTACGCGTCCATTGGAAGACAGCAAGACGCGGCAATAGCGCCACCCATGCGGCGTTTGGACTCTTTTAGTGAGGTTGACTTCGCGGTTGGCCATTGGTGATCCCTCCTGATTCTGGTATCAGTGTAGGTATCGCCAGCTTGCAAGTGCTAGATAACAAAAGTAATGGCGGAGAGAGTGGGATTCGAACCCTCGTTACCCTTTCGAGTAAACACGCTTTCCAAGCGTGCGCCTTCAGCCACTCGGCCATCTCTCCCTGGGTGTTTTGATGCGGAGAAACTTGTTGCGCTTCGATTCTACCGCAACTGGGTGCAGACGCGAGGTCAGGAAGGCTTGGTGACGGGTTCGGTGGTCGCCGCGAGCAGATCGGGAGTGCTGCCATTTCCCGATGATGCAACGGGGGCGGCGGGCGTTTTAATGTTCGAATCCAGGACGCGATTGTGCAGGCAGAACAATGCCAACTCCAGGCGGTCGGCCACGCCCAGCTTGTCGTACACCTTGCGCAGGTAGTTCTTGACCACCTGTTCGGTGGTGCCCACGCGCAGCGCGATTTCCTTGTTCTTCATGCCCTGGGTTACACAGGAAACAATGAGCGATTCTTTCGGAGTCAACTGCACCTTGGGCCGGGGTGAGCTGGGACGTGAGCCCTGGGTGCGATAGGCTTCGAGCACCCACTGGGTGCCGCGGCTATCCAACCAGGGGTGGCCTTCCGAGACTCTGCGCAGGCACTCCACCAGAAGTTCGGGCTCGACCTCGCGGGAAACAATTCCGTGCACTCCACGGCGCAGCAACTCGAGGGTAAGTTCCTGATTAGGCTCCTGGGTAACGACCACCAGGCGGAGACCCGGGGTTTGCCGCATCAGGTCCGAAATGGCGTCCACGGGATTCTGCGCCAGGGCGGCTTCAAAGATCAGGATGTCGGCGGTAAACTTCTTCGCGGCGGAAAGGGTCTGGGAAATAGTCTCGGATTGTCCCACCACCCGGATGTCGTCTTCCAGAGCAAACACCTTGCGCAGTCCGGCCCGGAAGATGGCTTGCGTGTCAGCCACGATCACGCGAATGAACTGGCCGTCAACCTCCTGCGGCTGCTCAACGTTCATTTCCACACTGGCGGCGGTGCTGGCCATCGGTTTCCTTGGACTTCAGTTCCCTGACTTCAGCGGCGCTCAAAATGGTATTCGTCGATGACTACGCCAACGCCGCGGCGGCCATCCTCTTCAAAATTTCGCACCACGCGGCCGCGGCAGTCGAGCTGCACATCGGCATCCGCTCCCACCACATCGGCGGGCAGCGAAATGGTGAAGTCCACCATCGAACCCACCGGCATTTCCGAATCCACATGGAAGAGCACGCCGTTGGCGGAGATATTGTCGGTTTCGGCTGCCCTGGCGCCGGATTTCGATTTCACCGAAATCGGCAGCTTGATGGGAAAGCGCACCGCGCTTTGCATGTCCGGATAACGTGCGCGGACGGCTTTGGCGGCTGCGGGCTCGCGATTCACGGCTTCAGCGGCCGCCGAGTTTTGCTTACGAAGCTCCCCGCCTGCACCGGTATTCGCGTCTTCCGCAAATCGCCCATTGTTCGACATTACGTGAGGCAGATTACACCCCCGAACCAGCAGATAAAAGTTACGGAAGTCATGGAACTAGTAGGGGTAAAGCCTTGCGGATCATGGAATTAGGGTACTGCGGAAGGTCGTTGGCCCGCGTCAGCGCTCCGAGCTGAATTTGCAGCGTGTGACAAAGATCACTGATGCATATCGAGATTGACGTTATGGATTTACGAGGAAATAAAGGACGAGAGGATGACGGACTTCAGAGACCTAAAGGTCTGGGAGAAAGCTCACCACCTGACCTTGGATGTTCACAGGGCAACGGTTGGCTTTCCGCGGGAGGAGTTATACGCTCTGACCAGTCAGATGCGCCGTTGCAGCGCATCTGTCGCTGCTAATCTTGCTGAAGGCCGTGGCAAGCGTGGCAACAACGAATTTCAGCGCTACTTGCAGATCGCCTCCAGTTCCGCTACTGAACTGGCCTATCACCTGTTGTTGTTCGCGAGACCTGAAGTTTCTGAGTTCTGCCGAGTACGACATGTTGGCTGAAGAATTGGGAGAACTAAGAAGAATGCTGACATCATTGATTCTGAAAAGATTCGGACCAGCGGGCGGGGTAAGGCAGCACAATTAGCAATCAGCACTTAGCACTTGCAAAGCCAGATGGCATAGATCGGGTGGTTTCCGAAGAATTGGGCTAAATGCTAATCGCCAATTGCTGCCTCTAAAACTTCGTCACTTCCGTGAAATTGAAGTCCCGGACTTTCATGGGCGGCGCCACCATGTCGAAGGACTCTTCGCCGCTGGCGCGCACCGGGGTTCCCAGGGCCTCGACACTTGAAAGCATATGAATCAGGCTCTCATTGAAGCGGAAATTCAGAATTCCGTGTCGCACCTTGCCGTCTTCCACGTAGAACGTGCCGTCCCGGGTCATGCCGGTGAGAATTTTTTCGTAGGGATCGACTTCGCGGATGTACCAGAGTCGCGTAACCAAAACGCCGCGCTCCGTGGACGCAATCATTTGATCGGTTGTCTTGGGGTCCGGGGGCGCGCCGAAAACAATGTTCATGGGAGCTTCTCCCGTTTCGTTGGGAAGCGAGAAGCCGTGTCCGGTGGGCGCCACAGGACCAACCATGTCTTTGTATTCTGACTGGGCCATTTTTTTCGCGGTGGCGCGCGCGTACACCAGGCGTCTGACCGCGCCATTCTCTACCAGATGCACGCGCTGCCGGGGAATGCCTTCGCCATCAAAAGGCGTGCCGGACTGCAGAGGATCGGCCACGTCGTCCCAGATATTGATATTGGAACCAAAGATCTGCGTACCAACGCGATTGTTTAGAAAAGACCGCTGATCGAGGATCGACAGGCCGCCAAAGTCGAAGAACATGAAGCCGACGAGCTCGAGCACCGCCGCCGGTTCCAGGATGACCGTGTACTTGCCGGCGGGAATTTCACGTGGACGGGCAGACTCGAGCGCTTTGCGCGCGGAGATTTCCGCCAGACCGGTGGGATCCAGTTGCGTTACGTCAGGAGAGTTCGCCTTCTGCCATCCCGAAGAGTCGCCCGCCAGCATGGTGACAGAAATCTCGGAGGAGGTGTGCGCATGCCAGTCGCTCAACCCGCGCGAGTTAAAGATTCCTTCCACTCCTTCCGAACAGGAAAAGATGCCGGCGGTCGTCAGCTTATTGCGGGTCGCCACCTGCACGATTTTCTCGACTGCATCAGCGCGCAACCCCGGAGTGAGATCTGCAGTGTGGGCAAAATGCCGGCTGGGCCTGGCTTGTGCGGACGATTCGCCCGCGCCCGGCACAGGCAGCAGGTCCGGATCAGGATGCTGAACCTTGGCCAGGCTCTCGGACGCCTGCACCACTCGTTTCAAACTCTCCTCGTCCAATTTACTGGTGGTGGCCCGGGCGGTGCGTCCCTCGAACGCCGTCCGCACGGAGACGGAGTAGCCTTCCTCCGCGACATTTTGATGGATGGTGTTGTTGGCGAAGCGGGTCAGGGCGGATTTGCCGCCATAGATCAGGGCTTCGACCTCATCGGCGGTCGAATGCTTCTTTAACTTTTCGAACATGTCCGCGGCTTGATCCTGGCTTAGCATTCCAGCAAAGACCCCGCCCTGTCTCTCCACAAAAACGGGAGAGGAGGAGGAGCACCCTTCGTTCACGTTCCCTTGTATGCGCTTCCTACTTTGACGCCGGCAAATCTTGCCGGGGCCGCCCCGTGCCCTGTGCCCATCACCTGTTGCGGCTGGCCCTTGCCGCAGTGTGGCGTGCCCCACAGCGTCCACTCATCGCGGGAGCAGATGGCATCCATCGAGTTCCAGAATTCTGTGGTGATGCCGGAGTACGACGGGTTCTTCAGCATGCGGGTGCGCTTGCCGTTTTTGATTTCCCATCCGGCTTCGCAGCCGAACTGGAAGTTGTAGCGTTTGTCATCAATCGACCAGGAGCGGTTAGTCTCCATATAAATGCCATGATCGGTGGAAGCGATGAGCTGCTCCCTGGTCAGTGGCTTATCGCCCGGGTGAATGCTGATGTTCGTCATCCGGATAATGGGCAGGCGGTTCCAGCCCTCGGCGCGCAACGTTCCGCCGGAACGGTTAGCACCGATGGTGTGCGCGGTTTCACGCGAACTCAGATATCCGGTGAACAGCCCGTTGCTAATAATGGGCGTGCATTGTGCGGGGACGCCTTCGTCGTCGAAGGCGAAAGTGCCCAGTCCGGGGCCGTGCTCCTGGCGCGCGTCGGCAACGATGTTCACCAGTTCGCTGCCGTAACGCAGGGTGCGCAGTTTGTCGAGTGTGAGAAACGATGTGCCGGCAAAATTCGCTTCCATGCCCAGCACCCGATCGAGTTCAATGGGATGCCCGACCGACTCGTGGATCTGCAGTCCCATCTGCGAACCATCGAGAATAATGTTAAACACGCCCTCGGGACACTGGTCGGCGGTCAGCAGCGCGACCGCCTCTTCGCCCACCCGGCGCGCGTTTTCCACCAGCTTCAGTTCTTCCACCAGTTCATAACCTTTGTTCTGCCACTGCCCGCCGTAGGAATTGGGATAGGAGCGCTTCTGGATTTCGTTTCCCGCAAAAGCGTGCGCCGCGTAACCGGTTCCGGTGGTGTATTTCGTCTGATGGATGTTGGCGCCTTCGGAGGAGAAAAACCTTTGCTCCTCACGCCGGAAATTCAGGTTGGTCTCCGCCAGTGTGACCCCGGGCACGGAGCGCAATTCGGAATCGATCTTCAGCAGCAGCTCGATGTTCTGCTCGACCGACGTGCTGAAGGGATCGATCTGGAAGGGCGAAGTCCACTCTGCCGTCACGGGCTTTTCAGGGGCCAACCGAATGTCATGCAGATTGACCCGCGAAGATGCTTTAGCGATTTCAACCGCGCGCGCGGCGGTTGCTTCAACTGCGGCACGGCCCAGATCGTCGGAGGCGGCAAATCCCCAGGCGCCGTCGGCAATGACCCGCACCCCGAACCCAAGGGACTCTGCCACCGAAGCGCTGCCCAGCTTGCCGTTTTTGGTGGAGAGCCCGCGGTGACGATCGTCGGCGACACGGACGTCGGCGTAGGACGCGCCGAGATGATTGGCGACGTCGAGGGCCCATTCAGCGACGATCTTCATGGGAAATTTAATTTATCACAGCGCCGCCGAGCAGGTTTGGTGCCGAGACCCTGGCGGACCCCAGCGGCTTTTTGGCGTCAGATGTCAGTTCCTGGATCTCAGTTCTCAGAACAAAAAAGGGGCAGCGAGCGCCGCCCCTCTGGGAACTGAAACCTGAGTACTGAAAACTACGTTCCCTCACTCCATCCCGCCAGATACTCTTCCTGCTCCGGCGTCAGCTTGTCGATCTTGATGCCGACTGACTCCAGCTTCAGCTTGGCGACGCGCTTGTCCAGGTCGTCGGGAACTTTGTAAACCCGCTTCTCCAGCGTTTTGTAGTTCCTGACCACGTAATCGACCGACAGCGCCTGGTCGGCAAAGCTCATGTCCATAACGGACGGGGGATGGCCTTCCGCGGCGGCCAGGTTGATGAGGCGGCCCTCGCCCAGCAGGTTGATCTTGCGTCCGTCGCGCAACGAGTACTCCTCCACGGAACTGCGAGTCGTGCGCTTGGAGGACGACATCTTTTCCAGGGCCACGATGTCAATCTCCACATTGAAGTGGCCGGAGTTGGAGATGATGGCGCCGTCTTTCATCACATCGAAGTGTTCTTTGGTCAGAACGCTCTTGTTGCCGGTGACGGTGCAGAATACATCGCCCAATTTGGCGGCTTCGTTCATGGACATTACGCGGAAGCCGTCCATGTGCGCTTCCAGTGCTTTCGTAGGGTCAACCTCGGTGACGATCACTTCGGCCCCAGCGCCGCGCGCGCGGCTGGCCAGCCCCCGTCCACACCAGCCGTAGCCGGCAACCACGAATTTTGATCCCGCCAAGAGGAAGTTGGTGGCGCGAATGATGCCATCGATGGTGGACTGGCCGGTACCGTAGCGATTGTCAAACAGGTGCTTGGTGTCGGCGTCATTGACCGCGATGATGGGAAACCGCAGCACGCCTTCTTTGGCCATGGCGCGCAGGCGAATCACGCCGGTGGTGGTTTCCTCGGTGCCCCCGATCACCGCTTCGAGCGCATCCTGGCGTTTGGTGTGTAGCAGGGTGACCAGATCGGCGCCGTCGTCCATGGTGATATGGGGCTTGTGGTCGATGGCGGCAAGAATGTGGCTGTAGTACGTGTCGTTATCCTCGCCCTTGATAGCGAAGACCGGAATATTGTGATCGCGGACCAGGCTGGCAGCAACGTCATCCTGCGTGGACAGAGGATTGGAGGCGCAGAGCACGACGTCGGCTCCTCCATCCTTAAGACAGATGGCCAGATTCGCGGTTTCGGCGGTGACGTGCAGGCAAGCCGACACGCGGATCCCGTTCAGCGGCTGGTTCTTGATGAATTCCTTGCGAATAATCTGCAGGACCCTCATGGACTGGTTCGCCCAGTCGATCCTCTTCTTGCCCAGATCGGCAAAATCCAGACTCTTCACATCACAACTCAGTTGCGTCGGTGTCGTCGACATACTTCTCCTGTGCGCTTGCGTTATTGAACCTGTTGCACCACCAAGGACACAAAATAACACGAGGGAGAGTCGCAGTTTTGAATTCCTTCGTGCCCTTCGTGGTCGCGGACTCTTACTTGCGGACCCCCTGCACAGCGGGCTCACGGAGACCGGCATCGCTGGCCAGTTTGACAGCCTTGTCCGTGGCTTCCCAGGTGAAGTCGGGATCACTCCGGCCAAAGTGTCCGTAAGCCGCAGTCTTACAGTAGATCGGGCGGCGCAGGTTCAACGAGTCAATAATACCCTTCGGGGTGAGGTGGAAATTGGCGCGCACCAGATCGGGGATCGTGTCGGGATCGACCTTGCGGGTTCCGAAGGTGTCCACCAGAATGCTGACCGGTTCGGCCACGCCGATGGCATAGGCAAGCTGGACCTCGCAGCGATCGGCCAGACCCGCAGCCACGATGTTCTTGGCGATGTGCCGCGCCATATAGGCGGCGGAACGATCGACCTTGGTCGGGTCCTTGCCGCTGAAGGCGCCGCCGCCGTGACGACCCATGCCGCCGTAAGTATCCACGATAATCTTGCGTCCGGTGAGACCGGTATCGCCCATGGGGCCGCCAATCACAAATCGTCCGGTGGGATTGATGTGGTACTTGGTGTCTTCGTCGAGCAACTGGGCGGGGATAGTGGCTTGTATGACGTGTTTCAGAACGTCGCTGCGCAGTTCCTCGTTGCCGACGGTTTCCGAGTGTTGCGTTGAAACCACGACCGCATCCACCCGGATCGGATTGTGGTTCTTGTCATACTCCACCGTCACCTGCGATTTTCCGTCGGGACGCAGGTAGGGAAGGCGGCCATGCTTGCGGACTTCAGAAAGCCGCTTGGTCAACTTATGGGCCAGCGAGATCGGGGTGGGCATCAGTTCCGGGGTTTCGTTGCAGGCATAGCCAAACATCATTCCCTGGTCGCCGGCGCCGCCGGTGTCCACGCCCATGGCGATGTCGCCGGATTGTTTGTTGATGCTGGAGATGACGGCGCAGGTATTCGAATCAAAGCCGTAGAGCGCGTTGTTGTATCCGATGGAGGAGATCGTGCCGCGCACCAGCGACTGGAAATCCACGTAAGCCTTGGTGGTGATTTCACCCGCGATGACGACCAGGCCGGTAGCAGTCAGAGCCTCGCAGGCCACCCGGCTGAACGGATCTTCGGCCAGACAAGCGTCGAGGATGGCGTCAGAAATCTGGTCAGCCATCTTATCGGGATGGCCTTCGGTTACGGACTCGGACGTAAAAAGATAGCGGTTACGGGATGACAAGCAGCCTCCTTCAAGCGATTTTGGCCGGCGATCTGGACTTTGTCCTGGCGGGGCGGGTCAGAACGCAACAGACTGTAAATGAGCACTTTGGGACTGACATAAACGTACCAAAGAAAGGGGCAGGACGCAATGATTTCGCGGTTGAGAGCGACTTAACCGCAGCCACTGGGGAACGCGGGCGGCTGGCTGGTCATAGCTGGAAGTTGAACGGTATTTGAGGTTCGGCACCGGCGCGAGCGGCACCCTGCCGTTGCCTTCGGCGGACTAGCGTCGCAGGCCGCTTGGGTCAAAGATGAGGGTCTTTACCTGGTTGTATTCACCTTGCGTCGCCAGCTTCTTGCCGTTGAAGGAGATATCGAGAGCGCCCACGTTGCCGGTCTTGATCACGATCTGGTTTCGGGCTGCGATGGACTGTTCCGCGGCAGCGGCGAGCGTGTTCTGAATGATCTGCTTTCCGTCGGCAGTGATCGCGACCCAACAGTCCTGCCGCGCTTTGATCAGCACGTGAAAGGACCCGGCATCGGTCGCCGACGGCGCCGCTGCTGTGGAAACTGCGCTTTCCCGGCTGCCTGGCTCAGGCTCAGGGGGAATCGATTGCGAGGTCGAGACGGTCGGTGTTGGCGCGACAGACTTGGGCGCGCTGCGGGGCGCGTCCTTTTGATCGCTCGAACTGGAGGCATCCGGCTTGTCAGAGCCAGGAATCACAACCCTGGGGCTGGCGGACTTGTCGCGTGAATAGAAGCCCCAAACCGCGAGTCCGGAGGCCA
>Ga0335082_10000112_pt1 | contig 82814 bp, 50 predicted proteins | sample Lox_Sample_41_FD_206718 | JGI IMG/M metagenome (GOLD analysis project Ga0335082, IMG submission 206718) | Soil microbial communities from Loxahatchee National Wildlife Refuge, Florida, United States - Lox_Sample_4.1 | ecosystem: Environmental > Terrestrial > Soil > Wetlands | place: USA... | reverse complement strand
TTGCCGATCTTGCTAGGCAACACTATTGATGTTAGTACTCGGTGCGAGAAATGCGGCATGGCCTTACTGGTAATCCGGGACGTTCCAATAGGCTGATAACAGTAGGTATCTAGTATTCCGCAGCCATCGTGAGTTGGGTGTAAACACCTTTCTGCATCGGACATCGTTCGTTGGCGGTCCGTGGTAGTGCTTAGGGTGCGTTACTGGCACTTGTGCCAGTTCTCGTTCTAGGCGTTCGTCTGCGATTTTCATGCACAGGGGATGTGTATGAAAATATGCACGAGCATTCATGCGACCGTTTGCTTCAGTTTGATTCTTGCCACCACCTTCATCGCTCTTATTCTCCCGACCCACGCTCAGTCCCAAAACACAGACGTGCAGCAGATGAAAGACAAGCTGGAGAAACTTGAGCAAGAGATCCAGGAACTCAAGGGACAACTCAGTAAGGCCCAAGAGACGCCTTCACCACCCGCCACGACGAAAACAACTGTCGTCGTGAGAGCAACGGAGGAAGCGCAAGAAACGCCAGCCGAAGCGAAGCCCGAAGAAAAAAAGAACACCATTGATCTCTACGGACACGTGATGCTGGATTCCGGCTACGAGTTCGGCCAAAGCAATCCAAATTGGTTCGACGTGATGCGACCCACGCAGCTCTCGTCGTTTAAGGACCAATATGCGCCAGACGGCAAGGTCTACTTCAGCGTGCGGCAGACGCGCTTCGGAGTTAAGACATTGACGCCGACAGGAATCGGTGACCTTAAAACAATCTTTGAATTTGAACTCTTTGGAACAGGCGTTGATGCGGGACAGACGACGTTCCGCTTGAGGCACGCATACGGGGAAGTGGGTCACTTCGGAGCAGGCCAGACCTGGAGTCCGTTCATGGACATCGATGTATTCCCCAACTCGGTCGAGTACTGGGGACCGAACGGAATGGTCTTCTTCCGAAATGTCCAGGCGCGCTGGGCTCCCATCCAAAACGACAAAATGCGTCTCATCTTCGCCGTGGAGCGCCCGGGCGCGAGCGCCGATGGTGGGATCTATGCCGATCGCGTCGAGCTACAGAATGTAAAACCGAAGTTCGACATGCCAGATTTTTCCTGGCAGGTTCGCTTGATGCGCGAGTGGGGGCACGTGCAGGTCGCGGGCATCTTTCGAAAAATTTCATGGGTGAATACCACGGCCAACCCCCAGTTTGATCTCGGCGGCGACGCCCTCGGTTGGGGAGTCAACGTAACTTCGAATATCAATGTCACCAAGAAAGATGTGGCGCGTCTGGCGGTCGTTTATGGTGCCGGCATTGAAAACTACATGAACGACGCCCCGATCGATGTTGGCGTGAAGAACAATCTTTCGAATCCGGTCAAGCCAATTGAAGGAGTCGCATTGCCGGTTTTGGGAGTCGTCTCGTTTCTCGACCATAACTGGAACAGCCACTTCAGCAGTTCGATCGGCTATTCCCTCGTAGACATTGCAAACTCGAATGCCGAGGCACCGAGCGACTATCACCAGGGGCACTATGCCCTGACGAATCTTCTATACCATCCTCTTCCGCCCGTGACGATCGGCGGAGAGTTCCAGTACGGCCGGCGAGTAAATTTCAGTGATGGGTTCAACGTGAACGATTATCGCGTGCAGTTCTCGTTCAAGTACGACTGGAAGAAAGCATTCGCATTCTGAGCATCTCTTTTCAGGTGCGAGCCGTTTTCATCACAGATGGGAGAAAAATATGAACCACATTCGTCAAATGCAAGTTGTGATGGCCACCCTTTTGGTACTGGCCTCGATCACGAATACCGCCATAGCTCAAAACAGAAGCCCAGTCGCGCCGACGGAGCAGGCGTACAACTCAATGCTGAAAGAGGCGTACGACAACTTCAAGAACGATACGAGTGGCAAGAACGCCGACTACATTCCTGCGCTGGCGCAAGTCGATTCGAAGTTGTATGGGATCGCGGCCGTCACTACGGATGGACGGGTTTACAAGATGGGAGATGTGGATCATGCATTTTCGATCCAGTCGATCTCTAAGGTGTTTACGCTGGCACTGGCGATGGAAGAACTAGGGGCTGAGGAGGTCTTCAAGAAAGTGGGCAGTGAGCCAACAGGCCGGGCGTTCAACTCAATACCGGCGGTTGTGGAAATGCCCACGCACGCCGGAAACCCTTATGTGAATGCCGGCGCGATCGCCACGGCTAGTCTGATTAGCGGCAGTGAGGATGAGAAGTGGAACAAGCTTTTGACTTTCTATGGCAAGGCCGCCGGACAGAAGTTATCCCTGCTTGAGGATGTGTACAAGTCGGAGGCCGCAACCAACACTGGCAACAAAGCGATTTCCATGATCCTTGCGAAATACGACCGAATCTATGCAGATCCCTTTGAATCGGTGGATGTCTATACAAAAGCCTGCTCGGTCGGTGTCACGGCATACCAACTCGCAGTGATGGGAGCGACGCTGGCTGACAACGGCAAGAATCCTCTGACAGGCGAACAAGTGATAAAGGGGGAAAACGTACCTCACATTCTGTCGGCAATGATGATGGCCGGGTTGTATGACGGCTCTGGCGGATGGGCCTGGCACGTAGGCATTCCCGCAAAAAGTGGCGTCGGCGGCGGAATTATCGCCGTGGTTCCTGGCAAAGGAGCGATTGCTGTTTTTGCGCCCCCACTGGATGAGGCGGGCAATTCGGTGAAGGCCCAGAAAACGATCGCCTATTTGGCAAACAAACTTGGTATCAACATCTTCTCGCCGGCATCTGTCGGTCTGCATTGATTTGCGCAGGAAGTTCTGGAGAACATCACAAGTGCGGATACTTCCTGCAGATAAATAGATGATGAGGCTCGAGCGCGCAGTGAAATCGATTGCGGTGCCTGTGAGGTCTGTCTCGAAGCAAATGTACGTGTTTGTCGCATTCTTGTGCTTACTTGGTCTCGCGGCCGCCCAGACTGACACAAATGCAGCGAACCAGTCGGGCGCTGTCGGACAAAATCCGTCTGACACAGTGAAGTTGATTGATCGACTTGTAGACCAAAACGCGCAACTCGAAAAACAAAACAAAGAACTGATCGATCAGATTCAGACTTTGCGTCAGGGATTAGCACAACAGGCGGCGCAGAGTCCTGAGGCTTCAAAGCCACAAAGTGCGGCGGCTGCGAAAGAAGCATCAACCGAGAACGTCTCTGGAGATGTGCAAGAAGGTAAGGTCGGTCCCAATGCCTCGCCCACGGAGGAACCCTATAAATGGGGAAAATACAATCCGAACCTGGGCTACAAGGTTGCGGACACGGAACACGGTGATCTCAGTGTCAGCATCTACACGTACGGGCGTTATCTGAATCAGCTAGGGTTGGATCCCAAATATGCAGATGCCTTCGGAAACACAAAGTCCATTCAGCAGCGTCAAGATTTTCAGCTCCAGAAAGTTCAGATCAAGTTTCTGGGATGGATGTTCGATCCGAAGTTCCGTTACTTTCTTTACGCTTGGACATCGAATCCATCGCAGGGTCTGCCTGCGCAGGTCGTGCTTGCAGGAAATCTGAACTATACGTTTGCTGATTGGTTCAGCGTCGGTGCCGGCATTCGATCTCTGCCTGGCACGCGAAGCGTCGAGGGTAACTTTCCCTTCTGGCTGTCGGTTGACAGCCGCCTCATGGCTGACGAATTCTTTCGGCCTTCTTACACGTCAGGCGTCTGGGCTTGGGGAAAACTAGCGAAGAATCTTGATTACATTGCGATGGTTGGAAACAACCTGAGTACGCTCGGGGTAAGCGCTGCTCAACTCGACAATGGGTTCAACACCATTTCGACCTCGCTGGTCTGGAAACCGACTACGGGAGAATTCGGGCCGGGCTTTGGCGACTTCGAGAATCATGAAACGCTCGCGACTCGGTTAGGAGCCCATTTTACGTACAGCCAAGAAAGCAAGCAGAGCCAGCCGAACAGCGAAGGCTTCGAGAATACGCAAATTCGCCTCGCCGACGGAACAGTCATCTTCACTCCTAACATTTTCGGCGATGGCGTAGTGGTCAATGACGTGACCGACAAAATGACATCGTTCGATGGCGGCCTGAAATACCGCGGATTGTCGCTGGATGGAGAGTATTACATGCGCTGGTTGAACAATTTCCGCGGCCCGGGGACCGCGGGATTACCTGGTCTGTTCGACAACGGCTTCCAAATGCAGATTTCGCAAATGCTGATCCCCAGGTTGCTGCAGCTTTATTCCGGCGGGTCCATGATTTTTGGCAAGTACGGACAGCCATGGGATTTTCGCTTCGGAGTAAACGTGCATCCATTCAAGAACCGCGTTGTTCGCTGGAACACAGAATTTATCTATCTGCACGAGTCCGCCGTCGGCTACACAGCGCTCCCGTACCCTCTGGGGGGCAACGGACCCGTATTTCATACGAACTGGGAGCTAGCTTTTTAACGGTCGGTCTCGTGTTCCCTTACGGTACTGAGGTCGCAAATGAAAACTTCACAGATTCTTCCGAAGGCAGCCCTGTTCGTAACATGGATCCACATTTCCCTCTTGATGTGCTCCATTCCTCTGGCCTGTCAGGAAAACTCCTCCGGCCAACCTGAACTAGATGATGTGCACTTTCACCTCACTAATTACATCCAGCAAGGCACCGACATTCACGATTTCCTCAAAATCATGGGCAGCAAAGTCGGACGCGTTGCGTTGTTTGGAATTCCTCTCCAGCAACAATGGTCCTATCGCTCCGATGCCGATCGCGCTCCAACGTACTACCTGAATACTGACGCGCCTTTGTACTATTACTCGTTTACCGACGCGTGGATCGCAATGAGTTACCGATCTCTTACGAAGGAGGAACAATCCCGATTCGATCCGATGATCACGGGCTTCAATCCTACCGACATGTACGCTGCCGATCACATCCGGCGGGTGTTGCAAACGTTTCCGGGTGTGTTCTCGGGAATCGGGGAGTTCACCATTCACAAGGAGTTCGTATCAGCCAAGATCGCCGGCGAAGTTGCGACATTGCAGGATCCCGCGCTGGACAGAATTCTGGATTTTGCCGGCGAAGTAGGCCTGGTTGCGCTGATCCACAATGACATGGACGTGCCCTTCGCAAAGGAAGGATCAGAACCTGCCTATCTAGATCAGATGAAAATTGTTCTGAAGCGGCACCCAAATACCACGATCATCTGGGCTCATACAGGACTGGGGCGGGTGGTCCGGCCGATCAAAAACCATGCCGCTAACATCGCAGCGATTCTGCAGGATCCCGCGTTCAGTCATGTCAACTTCGATATTTCCTGGGATGAGGTCGCGAAATATATCGTGTCGAGCCCGGAGGCGACCAGAATCACGGCCGATCTTATCAATCAATATCCCGACCGATTTCTGTTCGGAACCGACGAAGTCGCCCCCTCTAATCAGCAGGCCTATCTCAAGGTCTACTCTATGTACTCGCCTCTGTGGGCCCTCCTCGACAAACAAACCACCGCGAAAGTTCGTCGAGGGAACTACGAACGTATCTTCGACGCCGCACGGCGAAACGTTCGAGCATGGGAAGCGAAACATGTGAAATAGAAATGACACTCCTTGCGGCTGTTATCCGCCTGTATCGGTTAGGCGACTTAATTTGTGACGTGAAATCCTGATCCACACATTGGCGCAATCCTAGTACTACTGACAGTTCTCCCGCACGTCGCGGTATTCGACATTTGTCGGAGGCGGCCTGTGCTCCGCGGTTTCAGCGCGGGCTTCCATTGCCATCGTTAAGCAGCTCCCGGCATTTATCAACTTGGATCGACCGCGCCGTTTCGAATGAATTCCTGCCGTGAATCGCGAGAGGAGAAGGGCAATGAACAATCCTTTGCAAGTACTCGGTAATCCCAAAGACTCATGCGGCTCGTGCGCTACCAGTGCGTGCTCGACGTGCGGCCCAAGCACTCCGAAAGTCGAATCGCCAACCGTTGTTAGCCGACGTCAATTTGGTTATACGGCTCTGGCCGCGTCTGCAGCCGCAATCCTTGCTGGGTGCACAGACAAGCAGCCGGCAGAGGCTGCTGCGGCCGCTCCTACTCAGCCGGCACTTTCTCCGGAACTCAATGTGGTGCAGTCCTCCAAGGGACCCATCATGACGACCCTCGAGGAGTTCTACAAGATGGGGCCGGGCCCGTCGAGCTCTCACACCATGGGACCGATGCGCATAACGTACGACTTCTTTCAGCGCGTGTCCAAACTTCCAGACGATCAGCTCAAGCGAGCAACAGCTTTGAAAGTTCATCTGTATGGAAGCCTGAGTGCGACGGGTAAGGGGCATGGAACCGACCGGGCTTCACTCGCTGGTTTGCTGGGAAAAGCTCCGGCCACATGTCCGCCAGAGTTTCTGGATTCCCTTGCGAACAATCCTAACGAGATGCACAAGGTCACGCTCGGTCCCACCACGCTCAATCTCACACTGAACGACATCATCTTCGATGCCCCCAAAGGCGACTTCCATCACCCGAACACAATGACGGCAAAACTGCTCGCCGGGGATCAGACGCTCTATGAGTTGGAGTATTACTCGGTGGGTGGTGGATTCATCGAGTGGAAGGGATACAAGCCGCCCGACAAAGGGCAACCGAAGTATCCGTATGAACATGCGAAAGACCTCCAGAAGTACTTGATTGATGACAAAATTCCGCTTCCGCAATTGCTGCTAACGAACGAACTGGCAATCACCGGCAAGAGCGAAAAAGACGTCTGGGAATTTCTCGACCAGGTGTCTGAGGTCATGCTGCGTGGCGTCAATACCGGACTCACAGTCGACAGCATCCTTCCTGGTCCAATCAAGTTACACAGCAAAGCGGAAGCGATGCAACGCAACCTGAAGAACACTGCTAAGGGAGACGCCGGCAAAGCTGTCACACGGATCGCCTCCTATGGCTTCGCGATGGGCGAGGAGAATGCCCGCGGTCACATCATCGTGACCGCGCCTACCGCGGGATCGGCAGGGATCATTCCGGCTGTCGTGAAGTCTCTTAACGACCTCAAGACGCCTCAGCAGAAGATTCGCGATGGCTTCCTGGCTGCGGCGGCGATCGGGTACCTCTGCAAGCACAACGCGACGCTGTCGGGAGCGGAAGGCGGCTGTCAGGCTGAAGTCGGCGTTGGATCTTCCATGGGTGCAGCGATGATCGCTCAGACGTTTGGGGCTCCTCCGAAGGTAGTCTCGAATGCCGCCGAATCTGCGCTCGAACATCACCTTGGTATGACTTGCGATCCGGTTGCCGGTTACGTACAGGTCCCATGCATCGAGCGATGCGCGTACGGCGCGGTTAAGGCTTGGACAGCTTATTGCATCGCGAGCGAAGAAATTCCTGAGGAACGACGCGTCGACCTGGATACAACCATTTCCGCGATGGCGCTCACGGCTAAGGAAATGAATTCCAAGTACAAGGAAACGTCCGAGGGCGGTTTAGCCGTGTCGGTGGTGCTCTGTTAATTCACACGTCATGGCGACCGAAACGAAAACGCCGAACGTCGGAAAGGGCGCACCGACGCTTGTCCCTCGATCGGGAGATCGGCCTAAACCAAAAGTGGACGTCAAAGTCGCGGCGATTGCATGGTTGGTCGCCGCGATTTATTACTTCTTTCAATATGTGTTGCGTTCCGCTCCGTCGGTGATGCTGCCGCAAATGTCGAGCGCTTTCGGAGTGAGCGCGGTCGGCATGGCGGGGATCATCGGCCTGTTCTACTACGGCTACTCTCCCTTCAGCCTCGTCGCGGGTGCCGGAATGGACTGGCTGGGGCCACGCAAGGTTGTTCCGATTGGAGCGGCCATCGCCGGTATCGGAGCGTTGCTGTTCGCTACGGGCGATGGCACTGTTGGAAGCCTCGGTCGATTTCTTCAGGGAGTAGGAGGGGTTTTTGCGCCAGTCGGCGCAATCTACATTGCCTGCGAGTACTTCCCCCCTTCTAAAGCAGCGACGCTTGTCGGCGCGACGCAGATGTTTGGGATGGCAGGCGGTGCGGCGGGACAATTCATCGTCGGCCCATGGATTGCGAAAGGTCTTGCCTGGAATACATTCTGGACCGGACTCGGCGTTGTGGTTCTTGTGCTCGCAGCGCTGTTATTTGTTCTTTTGCCGAAGGCTAGCCCGGCTGAGAAACGCACGACCGAGTCGGGAATCGTACAGAGCTTTTATGTCGTTTTCAAGAATCCTCAGTCCATCTTATGCGGCCTGATCGCAGGTCTGCTGTTCATCCCCACAACAATCTTCGACATGATCTGGGGTGTTCGCTACCTGCAGGAGGCGCACGCATTCGATTACGCGTCAGCGGTGATCCGCACATCCATGGTTCCGCTGGGATGGATCATCGGATGTCCACTACTGGGCTTGGTGTCCGATCGCATTGGGCGTCGGAAGCCGGTCATCATTGCCGCTGCAGCAGTCTTGCTGGCGTGCCTGGCATGGATCCTGTTTGGACGCAGTGACGTATTTCCTCCGTATGTGCTGGGCCTAGTTGCGGGAATTGCATCCGGCGCGGCCATGTTGCCTTACACCGTTATTAAAGAAGCGAATCCTCCGCAGTTGGGAGGGATTGCAACGGGAGTCGTCAACTTTCTTAATTTCACCTTTAGTGCGCTGCTTGGGCCGGTCTTTGGATGGGTTCTGAGTCGCCTCTCAGGCGGTGCCGACGTGATGCAGCAGCAGCACTACCAGATAGCGTTTGCGCCTCTTCTCCTGGGTGTGGCGATTGCGATCACACTCACCTTCTTCTTACGTGAAACGGGCCGTGCAGCCCGTCCCAAGCTCTCAAACTGAAATAGGAGGCACGACAGTGATCAGCCTGGTACAGGAAAGGCAAACGGGAACCGGCAAATACGAGCAACTTCTTGAAAGGTGCAAGAGCCTGGAGCCAATTCCCACGGCAGTAGCGCACCCTTGTGATGAGACATCTCTTTCTGGAGCTGTTGAGGCAGCAAGCAAAGGTCTGATAGTCCCGATCCTGGTGGGGCCCCGCGAGAAAATCCAATCTGCAGCAAATTCCGCGGGAATTGACCTTTCCAAATGCGAGATCGTCGACGCACCACATAGTCACGCATCGGCTGCGAAAGCCGTTGCATTGCTTCGGGAAGCCAAGGCGGAGCTCCTGATGAAAGGGAGTCTGCACACAGACGAACTAATGGGCGCCGTGGTTTCTCGTGATGGAGGCCTGCGCACCGCTCGCCGCATCAGTCATGCCTTCGTCATGGATGTACCTACATATCACAAGGTGCTGATTGTGACTGACGGCGCAATCAACATTGCTCCGACATTGGAAGACAAAGTTGATATCTGCCAAAACGCGATTGATCTTGCCGTTGCTCTTGGCCGCGAATGGCCGAATGTCGCGATCCTTGCAGCTGTTGAAACTGTGACATCGAAGATGCCGGCAACGATCGACGCTGCTGCTCTCTGCAAAATGGCGGAGCGTGGCCAGATTAAAGGCGGCATTCTCGACGGCCCTCTGGCATTTGACAACGCAATCAGCAAGGAAGCCGCGAAGACAAAGGGCATCCAGTCTGATGTGGCCGGAGATCCCGATATCCTGCTGGCGCCCGACCTCGAAGCTGGAAACATTCTCGCCAAGCAACTGACCTTCCTCGCCAAGGCAGACAGTGCCGGAATTGTTCTGGGGGCACGTGTACCGATCATCCTGACTAGCCGCGCGGACAGCGTCCGTTCACGCATCGCAAGCTGTGCCGTTGCCATGATGGCAGCCCACGCGCGACGGAAGAAGGGATAGGTGCCGGCCATGAGTGAACATGCACTTGTAATCAACGCCGGATCTTCGAGCCTGAAATTCTGGGTTGTCAGTCGTCCGCCAGCGCAAAGATGGCAGACTGAGGCCAAAGGACAGATCGAGGGCATCGGGACTTCACCAACGCTATCGGCGAAGGATGGTAATGGTGTCGTTCTGGCCAAGACCTCCCTTGACGCAACCGTCAAGGATGGCCGTGCTGCAATCGATGCCCTAGCCTCCTGGCTTCGTTCCAAATTCGGCTCTGCTTACCTCTGCGGCGTGGGACATCGCGTTGTGCACGGTGGCGCTAAGTACGATCGACCTGTTCTTGTGACGCGGGATGTGCTGGTTGAACTCTACGATCTGATTCCTCTCGCACCCCTGCATCAACCCTACAATCTCGATGCTATCGAGAGAATCGCTGAGCGGATGCCCGATGTACCCCAGGTTGCGTGTTTCGACACCAGTTTTCATCGCTCTCACTCAGAGGTCACTAGACTGATTCCTTTCCCCAAGGATCTGCGTAAGGCCGGATTGCAGCGTTACGGTTTCCACGGCCTTTCTTATGAGTACATCGCTTCTGTGTTACCTGAGGTTGCTCCGGAAATTGCCAATGGTCGTGTGATCGTCGCACATCTCGGCAGCGGAGCCAGCATGTGCGCGCTCAAAGCTGGAGTGAGCGTGGACAGCACATTGGGATTCACCGCGCTCGACGGACTGTGCATGGGTACAAGACCCGGCGCACTGGACCCCGGCGTCGTCCTTTACCTTTTCCAAAATCTTGGCCTATCCGCGAAAGAGGTCGAGAACCTTCTCTACAAAAAGTCTGGACTCCTGGCCATCTCTGGCATCAGCAACGATATGAGGGAGTTACTCACCAGCGATCAGCCAGACGCGCGCCTCGCTCTCGACTACTTCGTGTACCGTGCGGCGAAAGAAATCGGATCTCTGGCCGCCGTGTTGGGAGGAGTGGACGGAATTGTCTTCACCGCAGGCATCGGAGAAAACTCTCCTGAGATCCGAAAACGTATTTGTGAGGCTTGTTCCTGGCTCGGCCTTGAATTGGATCTCGAGGCGAATACCGGGAAAGGGCCGCGCGTCTCTTCGTCACGCAGCAAGGTTTCTGTGTGGGTCATTCCTACGAACGAAGAGCTCATGATTGCACGCCATACGGGCGCGCTGCTTGGGCTTCTACAAACGGCGGCCTAACTTCATAGTGAGAGGACCATGGCGACATTATCCATCGATCAAATCAACGCAGGGAAGCCGACCAGCCCATGGGACGGATTCCAACCCGGGCTATGGCACACCGAGATTAACGTTCGAGACTTCATCCAGCAAAACTACAAACCCTACGAGGGAGACGACTCGTTTCTTGCTCCAGCCACGAGCCGCACGAAGGCGATCTGGAGTCGGCTGAATGAACTTTTTCTGGAAGAGCGGAAGAAAGGAGTGCTGGATGTCTCGCTGATCCCCAGTTCCATCACGGCGCACGGCCCCGGATACATCGATAAGGGCAACGAGATCATTGTTGGGCTGCAAACTGAAGCTCCGCTAAAGCGCGCGATCATGCCGAATGGCGGATTTCGCATGGTTGCAAATGCCCTGAAAACTTACGGCTATCAACTGGATCAGCACATTGTCGATGCGTTCACGAAATATCGAAAGACTCACAACGACGCCGTATTCGATGGCTACACTGCGGACATCAGGCGCTGTCGCAGCTCTCATATTCTTACAGGACTACCTGATTCGTACGGGCGCGGCAGGATTATCGGAGACTATCGCAGAGTCGCGCTGTACGGGGTTGCGCGCCTTATAGAGCGCAAGCAACAAGAAAAAGAGAGTCTTGATTCTCTGCAGTCAACGGATGAGATCATCCGTGATCGAGAAGAACTATCCGAACAGATTCGGGCGCTCAAAGAACTTCAGCAAATGGCGAAGAGCTACGGCTTTGACATTTCCGGGCCTGCCCGCAACGCGCGCGAGGCCGTGCAGTGGCTCTATCTCGGATATCTCGCAGCCGTAAAAGAACAAAACGGCGCAGCAATGTCTCTCGGACGCACCTCGACGTTCCTCGACATCTATTTCGAGCGCGATCTGGAACACGGTCTTCTGAACGAAGAGCAGGTTCAGGAAATCGTCGACGATTTCGTAATCAAACTTCGCATTGTCAGGTTCCTGCGAACCCCGGAGTACGACGATCTGTTTGCCGGGGATCCGACATGGGTCACGGAATCCATCGGAGGAATGGGAGATGATGGAAGATCTCTCGTAACCAAGACGAGCTTCCGTTTCCTTCAGACCCTCTATAACCTTGGCCCCGCTCCCGAACCAAATCTCACCATCTGGTATTCGCCGCGAATGCCCGAGGCCTTCCGCAATTTCGCATGTAAGGTAGCGATCGAGACCAGTTCCATCCAGTTCGAAAGCGACGAAATTATGCGCCGCGAGTGGGGAGACGATGGCGCCATCGCCTGCTGCGTTTCTCCCATGCTCGTCGGGAAACAGATGCAGTTTTTCGGCGCGCGAGCCAACCTGGCGAAGTGCCTGCTCTATGCCATCAATGGCGGCAGGGATGAAATCAGCGGCGAACAGGTGGGACCCGTCAGCGAACCGGTTCGTGGTGACTATCTGGATTTCGACGACGTCATCAATAAGTTCGAAAAGATGATGGACTGGCTGGCTGGAGTCTACGTGAATGCCATGAACGTCATCCACTACATGCACGACAAGTATGCGTACGAGCGCGTTGAGATGGCGCTGCACGACTACGCTCCGATCAGGACCATGGCATTCGGAATTGCAGGTATGTCCGTCGTAGCGGACAGCTTATCGGCAATGCGATACGCGAAGGTGAAAATCGTTCGCGACACTACTGGGCTAGTCACTGATTACGCGATAACGGGAGAGTATCCACAGTTTGGCAACAACGATAATCGCGTCGATCACCTTGCTTCGTGGCTGGTGACAACCTTCATGAGCAAGCTGAGAAAATATCCGACATACCGGCACGCGTTGCACACGCAGTCGGTACTGACCATCACCTCGAACGTGGTCTATGGTAAGAACACTGGAAATACTCCGGATGGACGCCGTCGCGGAGAGCCATTCGCTCCTGGCGCTAATCCGATGCATGGGCGCGATAAGCGCGGAATCCACGCTTCGGCGGCATCCGTCGCCAAGATCCCATATCGTGACGCGGCTGATGGTATCTCTCTCACTTCTACGCTGATTCCAGAAAGCCTGGGACGTGTCATGGCAGATCGCGTGGCCAATCTCACTGGAATGCTGGATGCTTTCTTTGGCATGACGGGATACCACATGAACGTCAATGTGCTCAATCGCGATACGTTGCTAGACGCCATGGACCATCCTGAGAAGTATCCGCAACTCACGATTCGCGTCTCGGGTTACGCCGTTAACTTCGTTCGCCTAACTCGTGAACAACAAATGGACGTCATCAATCGGACCTTCCATGGGAACTAAACAATGAGCGTTGCCCAACAAACGCAATATCCTCCGCTTGAGGCCAAGAGTCCATTCGAGCTTCGTGGTACCTGGGCTTCGAAGGTGTCTGACGAAGAAGTGCGGGCCGCACTCGCAAGCGGAGAAATGGGCTTTCTGCATTCGTTCACCACAGGGTCCGCTGTCGACGGCCCTGGGGTTCGCGTTGTGGCTTGGACAACAGGCTGTCAGTTTCGTTGTCTTTACTGTCACAATCCGGACACGTGGACTCTCAACAAGGGAATTCCCGTAACGATCGAAAGAGCAACCACAGAGTTGCGCAAGTATCGACATGGGCTGCGCACGATGTCGGGAGGTTTCACTCTGAGCGGCGGCGAACCGCTCATGCAAGATCGCTTTGCGGTCAAGTTGCTCGGGGGCGCACACGAGATGGGCATCCACACTGCCCTGGACACAAACGGGAGTTTGGGGCATCGCCTGTCAGATCACGAACTGAATTTCATTGATCTGGTCTTGCTCGATATCAAGTGCTGGGATCCAGACATACATCGTCGGCTTGTGGGAATGGAGTTGGAGCCGGTTCTCGAGTTTGCACGTCGTCTGGCGGCGTCCAAGCGCCCGATATGGCTACGCTACGTGCTTGTTCCCAGCTTGACGGACAATATCGATAACGTCGGTCAACTCGCGGAGTTTGCCGCAGGACTCGGCAACGTGAAGAGAGTTGACATCCTTCCATTTCATCAGATGGGAAGATTTAAGTGGAAGGAACTTCACTTGGATTACACCCTTGATGAGATTCGCCCGCCCTCAGCCGAACTCGTTCGTATTGTGTGCGACCAGTTCCGCACCCGCGGGCTCAACGCTTTTTGAGTAAGACACCTAATACCCGCGAACATATCTCTCGGCGATTCGTAGACATAGGCCAATCCGGCAGCATGAGGCTCAGACCGAAAGGAAAGTTCGTGTGGTGTCATTGGTGTAGAGAAGTGTCCAAAGTGGTTCCGGGACGGCAACTTCGATGTTTGCGTGATCAAGCCGAATGATATTGGCATCGAGTGCGTCATTTTGCTGTGGAACTTAATGCATGTGGCACCATCCCGATCCAGAAACGAATTCAATTTCCGGTTTCCTGCTCGGGAGGTGAGGGGAAGCTCGCCGTCGCTAATTGCTGTGCATGACAGCCTGTTCCACAGGCAGGCAACTCGCCACGGGTGCATAGAAATGCCTCGTCGCGTACCGAGTTATGTTTGTTTCAAGCTGTAAGGGCAATAACTCGCAAGGGACTTCCAGAACCGCCCACTATCTTTAGCGGCGCTGCGATAACGACTGCTCCAGTCGGCGAGATCTGATCCAGATTGCAAAGGCTGGCCAACCCAAACTTGCCGCTGCCATGCATGAGGTAGTGGTTCGGAAACGGCAGATCGAAAGTGAACGCTTGGCCGGCATCGGTCCCAACTGTTTCCACGCCGACTCCCAACACGTCCCTTTCCTGAGCCAGCAGCGCCGAGGCTTCCTTGGCTAATCCGGGTGTATGCGGACCATTGTCTTTCGCGTTGATGTAGTCCTTTGGATCTTTTCGCTTCGACCAGTCTGTGCGCAACAGGACCCATGCACCCGCCGGAATGCGGCCGTACTGCTTCTCCCATTGGGTGATGCGCTCTGGAGTTACCAGATAATTAGGATCCCGTGCCGACTCCGCGCTGATGTCGATCACACAAGCCGGACCGACAAATTTTCTCGGCGGAATGCGGTCTACAGAATTGTCAGGTAGGCCCTTTCCCGAGACCCAGTGGATCGGCGCATCGAAATGGGTACCAGTATGCTCACCGGTCTCGAATCCGTTCCAGTACCAAGCCGGACCACGCTCATCGTAGTGCGACAGTTCCCAGATCTTGAACGCGGGAGTGTTGGTGAATTGCGGCGGAAGAGGCAGCAGCGGCGTCTGTGGACTCAACGGCTGCGTAAGATCCACGACACGAAGCCGTCCACTCGCGAGTTCTTCGAGCAATTGATCCAGCACCTGAGACATTCGCCCTCCTTATTAAGGACCGATATGGCGGCTCCGGCTTTTACCTACCTCCAAGCCGAGCGCCGGATCACTGCTGTTTCAATGACTGAATGTGTCGCCGAAACTGAAAGCGATTCTCTACTAATGAGAGGTCAGTGACATAGCCGGCTGGGCCGGTTGCTTCGACTTTGGCAATGATGGTGTGCAGTTGAGTTCCACCCAGCGCGTTTTTCACAGCCGTCTTGAAATCTTCAATTGTCCGCACCGTACGCACCGCGGGAATTCCAGCGGCACGGGCAATTCCTTCCAAATCCGTGCCTGTGCTCGTCGCGGTCGGAAAACCGCCAACAGATAACAAGCTCTCATTGTCAAACACAACATGAACCAAGTTCTTTGGCTGGTAACGAGCCATCGTGCTGAGACTGCCAAGATTCATCAGGAGCGATCCGTCTCCGTCAAACACAACTATTTTTTGATCCGGCAGAGACAAGGCCAGGCCCAATCCAGTCGAAGATGCGAGTCCCATGGCGTGTTGCAGGTAGAAGAAATTCGGACGATGACCCAGCGAATGCAATTCAGCCGCGGTTGCCCCCATGATCGTAATGACCAGACACTTTTCCAGATCCTGATAAATCGCCCCCAGACAATCGAGACGTAGCATTAGTCCTCCCACATCAGGTCGCGTGTCAGCAGAAGGGCGACGGGTTGCAAGCTGCTTTCGGCAAGGGCCTGCGCCTGCCGGATGCGCTTTTCCACGCTTTCAATGTTGTCGAGAAAGGAATACGGAATGCTCATGGCGCGCAACAACGATTCGGTAACATTGCCTCCCTGCGTCTGCCAAGGATCACGCTCGCCGAAAGTGCCGCGATAGCTGATGATCATTAAGAGGGGAATCTTGTAAAGGTGCGCGAAAGAGACAATTCCATTGATCGACGCGAGAAAGCCGTGATTCTGCATGAGCATCGCCGATCTGACACCGGCGAAATGCGCGCCTGCAGAGATACCTACGCCTTCCTCTTCCTTTGCGAGGCGAACCAGAGTCATGTCGGGATCATCGTCCGCCATGCGAATCAGATGCACAAGCCACGTTTCGGGCAAGGCCGAAAGCAGTCGGATGTCACACTGCTTCAAAGCCTCGAAAATAACTTTGGAGCTGGTCAAAGATACTGGCATGTTGGTTTTATTTTGAAGAACAGCCCGACTATCGCACCGATGTCATTCGGCCTTTTACGCAGGAAACGAAAACAGCTATTCTAGCCCACGGCGGAAAGCGGCGCCTTCTTCGAGCCCTTGGGGACATGTTTTGCAGACTAAAGATATTCTCAATTCCGAAACGACGGCGTCGCTGGCAGCAAATTTTCCCATTTCAGCCGTTCGCGCTGCATTTCCCGCGCTGAATCGGCCGCCAGGATTCGTTTTTCTTGATAACGCTGCCGGTGCACAGGTCCCACAGATCGTTCTCGATGCGGTGAATCATCACTTGCTCGAGTGCAACGTGCAGCGCGGAGGACGTTACGCTCAAAGCCGCGAAGTAGACGCGACGATTGTGCGCGCGAGACAGAGCGTGGCCGATCTCGTGAATGCCCGCGATCCCAACGAGATTGCATTTGGCATGAACGCCACATCCTTTATTCGTCTGGTGAGCCTGGCCGTCGGGCAAACGCTCGGTGCTCGCAATGAAATTGTGGTCACGGACATGGACCACGCAGCAAACGTCGCCACCTGGTTGGCGTTAGAGCGCAACGGCGCGAAATTCCTGTGGTGGAAGATGCGGGACGATGGCCTGCTGCATGCCGAAGATCTTGCTCCGTTGCTCTCTTCGAGAACACGGCTCGTGGCCTGCACGCTTACTTCGAACGCCATCGGCTCAATTGTTGACATCGCAGCCGGGGCCAGAGTCGCACACGAGGTTGGAGCAGAAATTTTCATCGATGCCGTGCACTACGGACCTCATGGACTCATCGACGTGCAAGCATTCGATTGCGATTACCTGGTGTGCTCGGGTTACAAGATATTCGCTCCCCACATGGGCTTCCTCTGGGGGCGGTTGCAACTGCTGCAAAAACTCCCGACCTTTCGCGAAGATTTTATTCCTGACGAGCCGCCAGGAAAAATCGAAGCTGGCACATTTATCTACGAGAATGTGGCCGGCATGGACGCCGCTGTGCGCTATTTGGAAGAACTGGGGAATAGCCTCAGCGAAGGCGACAAGCGACATTCACGGCGAGCGGCCATACAGAAATCGCTGAGCGCAATCCAGGTCTACGAACAATCGCTCTCTCTTGAAATGCTGGATGTATTGAAGCGTTGCAGTGCTACCGTATATGGCATCACCGATCCAAATCGGATCGACAAGCGAGTGCCCACGCTTTGTTTCAACCTGCCGAATATTTCTCCCGCAAGAGTCACTGAAGAATTTGCCCGGAAGAGTATTGGCGTTCGTGACGGCCACATGTATGCGCCTCGTCTGATGAAACGACTGGGACTGACACCAGAGAGCGGCGCAGTACGCGCTTCGCTCGTGCACTACAATACGCGGGATGAAGTGCGCCAGTTCGGTGAGGTCTTAACCGAAATTACACGCTCATGCTGACCGACACTCAGATCCGGGAGATTCGCTCCCACTTCAAAATTTTCCAATCCAGGATTTACCTGAACACCTGCTCGCAGGGTGCGCTCTCGGATGCGGTCGAAGCCGGCTTCAATGACTACATCGCTAGCTGGCGTGAGCAAGGTTCGCCGTGGGAAACCTGGGTCGAGCGCTACGAGGCGGCCCGAGCGGCATTCGCCAAGTTCATTCATGCGAGCCCTGATGAGGTGGCCATCGTCACCAGTGTTTCGTCAGGCATCAACGGTATCGCCAGTGCCTTGGATTTTCGCGAGCGCCGCAAAGTTGTCATGGGCGAGTTCGAGTTTCCAACGATGGGCCAAGTGTGGCTCGGGCAACGCGTACGAGGCGCCGAAGTGCAATTCGCGAAGGCCGATGGCAATTCGATTCCGCCAGCCGCCTACGAAAAGCTCATTGATCGTGACACGCTCATTGTGCCCCTCACACACGTTTGCTTCAAGAATGGATTTCGCACCGAAATCAACACCATCAGGCAGATGGCACACAATGTCGGCGCTCTGGTAATGCTCGACGACTACCAGGACTGCGGCACGCGCCCGGTTAACGTCAAAGCGATGAACCTCGATTTTTATGTGACTGGAACTCTCAAGTACCTCCTTGGCCCCCCTGGACTCGCTTTTCTCTACGTCCGCAAAGAACTCATTCCGTCGTTGACGCCTACGGTGACGGGATGGTTCGGACAAGCGAATCCGTTCGCCTACAATCCGCAGCACTTTGAGCTGTCGCTGACAGCGCGAAGATTCGAATCAGGCTCTCCTTCCGTCCCGAACGTATACGGTGCGATGCCGGGCTTTCAGATGCTCCACGAGATCGGCATGGAGCTTGTGGCCAGTCACGTCAAATCACTTGCTCAAGCACTTCTAAATCGTGCTCGTGAACTTGGTATTCAAGCAAAAACCTCCGCCGGGAGCGCGGGTCCGCTCGTGGTGTTGCAGTGTCGCGATTCGGCCCTGATGCTGCAAGCGCTGGCCCAAAGCGGCATCGTTGCATCCAACCGTTTCGACGGCCTGCGGATATCGTTTCACGTCTACAACACGCTGGATGATGTGAACGCGGTCGTTGAAGTTCTCAAGAGAAACCTACATCTGCTAGCAGTTACCCCTTCCAGTGTTGCCGGCTATGACCGATAAACAACATTCCGGCGCAGTCGCCGCCCTCCCGATAGAAACGTTTTCGCCGGTTGATGTGGAGGGCTTGCATCGGCGACTCAGCCAGCGGCAACTCACGATGATGGCGATTGGTGGCGCCATCGGCGTCGGCTTATTTCTGGGGAGTGGTCTCACGATTCGATTGGCTGGTCCAGCGGTGATTCTTTCTTATCTTCTTGGGGCCGGAATCGCCTTGATCATGTCTTATGCCCTCGCGGAAATGGCAGTCGTGCATCCGGTCGCTGGGGCCTTTGGAGTGTACGCGGAGACCTATCTCACCCCTTGGGCGGGATTCTCCGTTCGCGCCACTTACGGAGCCGCGCAGATCATCGCCATCGGCGCAGAAGTCACGGCAGCGAGCATATACATTTCCTATTGGTTCCCGAACGTTCCGCGGTGGATCTCGGTGATGCTCGTTTCTATCGCGCTTGTGGCGCTGAATTCCATGAAGGTCAACCGTCTTGGCGAGTTTGAATACTGGTTTGCCATGATCAAAGTGGCGGCCATCGTGTCCTTCATCACCGTCGGACTCTTTCTGATTTTCGGCCGCGGATCGCACGGGTCCAGTGCCTGGGCCAATTTGACGCAACACGGAGGATTTCTTCCCGCGGGCTGGAAAGGAGTCTGGCTTTCGCTGACTATCACGATCACCAGCTATATGGGGGTGGAAGTCATCGCCGTGACCGCCGGAGAGGCCGAGCGTCCCGAAGTCAGCATACCGCGTGCCATGCGGAACATCGTCTGGCGGCTCATTCTTTTTTATGTGCTGGCGGTTGCGATTATGGTTGCCATGGTTCCGTGGGACCAGAGCACCAGTTCGTCGGGTCTTTCCGGCAGTCCTTTCGTCACCGCATTCTCCGCAGCCCATGTCCCATTCGCCGCTGCGATCATGAATTTCGTGGTGCTCACGGCAGCGCTTTCAAGCGTCAACACCAACCTGTATCTTTCGACCCGCATGTTGTACTCTCTGGGCCGCGAGAGCTACGGCCCTCACTGGATGGGCAAGGTGAGCGGGAATGGCGTGCCGCATCGTGCCCTGCTGGCTTCCACCGCGGGAATCGTCTCCGCCATTTTGCTGGCATTCTTCGCGCCGAAAGACGCTTTTCTTAAGCTCTATGGAACCGCAGTCGCCGGAATGTTCTTCGTGTGGCTGGTGATACTCAGCAGCCATCTCCGATTTCGCAAAGCGGTCTCTCCTGATCGGCTATTGAGTTTGCCAATGCGGTTGCGTGCGCATCCCATCTTTACCCTAGCCGGCATCGTGCTGCTGGTTGCAATTTCGATGACAACTTTCTTTGTGGACGGATTGCAATGGTCGGTCCCTGCTTTCGCTGTTTTTCTGGGACTCATCACTCTCGTCTATTTCCGCAGGCGGAAAATCAACGTCGCGGGCTAGTTTTTACCAACATCATGACGAGCCAAATCAATCCTTCGCAGGACGATCGTGAACGAGAGCAAGTATGCCGCGAGGCTTACTCGTCGCTTCGTGGTCAATTCAAAGGCGATCTGTTGCGCCCGAGCGATCCTGGCTACGAAGAGGCGCGAACGATTTGGAATGGCATAGTCGCCCAGCATCCGGGCCTGATCGCACGCTGCGGCGATGTAAGTGATGTCCAGAGTGCGATTCGAGTTGCCACCGAAACCGATATGCTCACGGCCGTTCGCTGCGGAGGGCACAGCCTCGCTGGTTTTAGCACGTGCGACGGTGGTTTAGTGATCGACTTGTCGAGAATGCGTGACGTAACTGTCGATCCGGATTCCCGCTACGCCCGCATTGCCGGAGGTTGCCTGTTAGGTTCGATCGATACTGCTACTCAGAAAGCAGGGCTGGTCTTTCCCTCGGGCGTGGTATCCCACACCGGTGCTTCTGGACTCATACTTGGCGGCGGTACGGGTTGGCTCACCCGCCGATTCGGCTTATCCTGCGACAATGTCGAAGCTTTTACTCTCATCACTGCTGATAGCTCCATCGTGCGTGCCGACTCAAAAGAAAATGCGGATCTGTTCTGGGCTCTACGGGGTGGCGGCGGGAACTTTGGAATCGTGACCGAATTCCAGCTGAAGCTTCATCCGCTGAAGGCAGTTGTGCTCGCGGAGGGACTGACTCCTGAGGCCGGCATCCGGTCCCTTCTCGAGTGTTGGCGGGACTTCATGCCCGACGCTTCGTTCGATCTGAAATGGAATCTCGACCTTCGCCTTGCCCCACATAAGCAGAAAGTCCCGGCGGAGCTTCGCGGAAAGGCAGTGGCCGGTAGTTCGTTGGTTTGGACTGGTGCTCCTGAAGAAGCACCGCGGCACTTTGCGCGCGCCTTTTCCCTGTGCGACCCGGATTCTGTGCGCAGCCAGACTGTATCTTTCCTGCATTTGCAAACGATGGCCGATTCCGACTTTCCGCATGGCCGGCGTTACTACACTAAGTCGGGCTATTTTCAATCCATCGATGATGGCGCGATCGACCGTTTTCTCGAGGCACTCACTACGATTCCGTCACCGGAAACGCAGATGGAACTGACTTACCTCGGCGGGGCGGCGGAGCAGGTTGCGGCCGGTGAAACCGCATTTGGCGACCGCAGTGCTCCGTTTATCACGAATCTGCTGGCGAATTGGCAGGATGCCACTGGGGATGCCTTGCACATTTCTTGGATTCGCTCGCTCTTCCAGAAGCTGCGGCCGACCATGACACCGGGCGTCTATGTAAATTTCATGAGTGGCGACGAGCAGGACCGCGTGCCAGAAGCTTACCGGCAACGGTGGGAGCGCATGGTCGCCGTCAAGACGGAATATGATCCCGGCAATTTCTTCCGTTTGAACCAGAATGTGCGACCGCACAGTAGACCGTGAAACGAAGTACTATAAGGCAAAACATCACCACCGAACGCGTGCGTGACAAGGCGAGGGCCTGCAACGCATGCGTTTCTCTATAACCTCGAAAATAGTGGGGAGCGTAGCCGTTGCCTCCGATCATTAACGTCCAAAATATCTCGAAAGCGTTTGGAGCGAAGCCACTTTTCAAGGATGTGTCTTTTACAGTTTCGGAGGCTGACCGAATTGGGCTGATCGGCCCTAACGGCTCCGGAAAATCCACACTACTGCGAATTCTGGCTGGAAAGGAACAGCCAGACAGCGGCAACGTGGCAGTACGAAAGCGCCTCCAACTCAGCTACGTCGAACAGGCTTCGAGGTTTGCTGCTGGAGCAAGCATCCGGATTATCGTCGAGAAAGCGATCGAACAGTCGCCAACGCCCGACGCCGAAAGCGGCACCCACTTCGCAGAGACGTTGGGCCGAGCGGGTTTTAAGGACCTTGAATCGGAGGCGGCCACATTATCAGGAGGCTGGCAAAAGCGACTGGCAATCGTCGAGGCGCTGGTTCAGACGCCCGATGTTTTATTGCTCGATGAGCCTACGAATCACCTTGACCTCGCGGGAATCGAATGGCTCGAAGATCTGCTGCGCCAGGCGCCGTTCGCGTGCGTGATCGTAAGCCACGACCGGTACTTTCTCGAAAATGTTGCCACCGAGATGGCAGAGCTTAGCCGGGTGTACCCCGAAGGTTTGCTGCGCGTTCACGGAAGCTACGGCGACTTTTTGCAGGAAAAAGAAGAATTCCTTCACGCTCAATCCAAGCGTCAAGAGGCTTTGGAAAACCTTGTTCACTCTGAAATTGAGTGGCTTCGGCGTGGAGCAAAAGCCCGCACACGAAAATCGAAGGCCCGCATTGACAAAGCTGGCGAACTGATGAGCGAGCTTGCCGATTTGAATTCCAGAACCCGCGACGCGAGCGCGCAAATTGATTTCTCAGCAACGGATCGAAAGACCAAGCGGTTGATCGAGCTGCAGGATGTCACCTGCGAAATTGCGAATCGCACATTGTTCGAACGGCTAACCTTCATCGTCTCCGCCGGCATGCGGGTCGGCGTGGTAGGACCCAATGGCAGTGGCAAGACCACCCTATTGCGCATGCTGCTGGGTGAAGTGGCTCCCAACGGCGGCGAAATTCGACGCGCCGACTGGTTGCGCACCATATATTTCGACCAGAATCGCCAACTTGACCTGACCCTGACCCTGCGCCGCGCCCTTGCTCCCGAAGGAGACTCCGTCCTATATCAGGATCGCCTCGTTCACGTCGCATCCTGGGCGGCCAAATTCCTGTTCAATGCCGAACAACTGGACCAACCTGTCGAGCGGCTTTCCGGAGGCGAACGTGCCCGTGTTTTGATTGCTCAGCTCATGCTGCAACCGGCCGACATTCTTCTGCTGGATGAACCCACCAACGACCTCGACATACCCACGCTCGAAATCCTCGAACAGAGTCTGCTCGAATTCCGTGGTTCTCTTGTCTTGGTCACACATGATCGCTACCTCTTGGATCGAGTGTCTACGGTCGTCCTTGGCCTGGATGGTCAAGGCGGTGCGGAAAGCTTTGCGGACTACGGTCAATGGGAAATTTGGCAAACCGAACGCGAGCACATCCGGAACGAGACCCTGAAATCACTGCCATCCATCCCCGGTTCCTTTGCTCCACCAGTACAAACGCAAACGAAGCTTTCTTACCTCGAAGCACGCGAATATGCCGGCATTGAGCAGCGCATTACAGACGCCGAGCAGAGACTACAAAGCAAACGTGTCGCACTCGAAGACCCCGCAATTGCTAGCGACGGACCCAAGCTCGTTGCCGCTCAGGCTGAAATGGAGGCGGCACAAAACGATCTCGATACCCTCTATACACGCTGGGCGGAGCTGCAGGAGAAAGTTGAGAGTTTGTCGCATCGATGACCGAGATGAAATCGCATTGAAAGCGGCCTCGATCGCATTAAAGAGGTAGGACAGCCGACTAACTTTGATCTACCGCGGTTTCGAACTCTGTTGCCAGCCGGAGGTATCGCATGAATCTACCCGACGCGCCGATCGCACACGAAGGCTTTCTCGCTACCCACTTTTTCACCGTGAGAGACCAGGAAAAATCGAAGGACTTCTATGTCCGCATTCTTGGTGGGAAACTAATCAAGGCTGCAAATCCTTGCTACGTCAAGCTGGCAAATAGCTGGATCATCCTTAATTGTGGGGGTGGCCCAACTCCCGACAAGCCCGAGGTCTTTCTCGAAGCGCCGTCCGATCTCAACACGGTGAACAGCTTTCTCAACTTGCGGGTCGCCGACATCTGGGCCTGCTACAAACAGTGGAGTGACAAAGGCGCGGTCTTTCTGACGGAACCGCTGGCTAACCCGGACGGCTGGGAATGGCGCTGCTACATGCGTGATCCAGATGGATACCTCATCGAGGTCGGACAATATACCCAACTCGCGCTCGACGCGTTTAAGAAAGGCGCCCTTTAAGCTCTGGTCGAGATGGTCGCAAAGAAAGCATTCTCGAGATATTAGTTATCATCTCCAGTGAAATTCATGCTCTCGACGTCGAGGGGCTTGGTCAAATGCTTCTTTCGCTGGGTTTGATACGTATTCGATTGCTTCGGCGCTCACCATTTCTTTCCGGACCCAGACAGCTAATTTCACTGAACCGGTTGGCGGCTGACAAGAACAGGCGATATACTCCGCGCAAAGCTATGGGCCCAGCATTCTCCTCATTTGGAATGTTCTGCAACCCGATATTGATCGTTTTGGTGATCATTGCCTGCATCTCGGGAAATGCACAGGAAGGTGCAAAAGCTACGACCAGCAACAACTCTGTAGTCGCAGAGCAGGGGATCTCGTTGGCATCTAAAGGCAACTGTCGGCAAGCCCTGCCGCTGTTGAAGCGGGCTCGCGTACAAGTCACGGACAAGAATCTGAAGTATGACGTTCTAATGTCATCGGCGCGGTGCTTCATCGGGTTGGAGCAGACCGAGGGGGCAGTCGAGACGCTGCTGGAACTCAACCGTCGTTTCCCGAAGGATCCCGAAGTCCTCTATCTCACAACCCACTATTATTCCGAACTGGCCCTAAAGGCGTCGCACGAGTTGGCCGCCGATGCTCCATCGTCGCCGCAGGCGCAGCAACTGGAAGCCGAGGCGTTCGAATCTGAAGGAGACTGGGACAAGGCAATTACGCAGTACCGCACTATCCTGGAGAAGAATCCGCAGCGACATGGAATCCACTACCGGCTGGGGAGACTGTTCCTGACGAAAACTCCGCCGGATGTGGAAAGCGCCAAGAAAGAATTCGAAGAGGAACTTCGGATTGATCCCAGCAGCGCTGCATCTGAATTCCTGTTGGGCGAAATTGCGCGGCAGGCGGGGCAGTGGGATGAGGCCATCAAGCGTTTTCAGGCGGCCGCGAAGATGGATGAGGGATTTGTAGAAGCATATCTGGCACTTGGGATATCCATGAATTCGGCAGGGAAGTTTTCGGACGCGGTATCTCCGCTTGAGACCTACGTGAAGATGCAACCAGACGATCCCGCCGGTCACTATCAGTTAGGGACGGCGTACGCACGAACAGGCCGCAAACAAGAAGCTCAACGAGAAATGTCACTGCAGCAGGAGACGGCTGCTAAGGCGCCGCGCACATCGCCGCAACCCTAGACGAAATCGAATGAGGAGAGGCTGGAGATCATGGGCCCTTTGATGTCTCGGCGGACGTTGCTGCAGATGCTTGGGGCGACAGCGATTGGAAGCGGGATCAAAGTGCCGTCTTTACTCTCAGGCGTCACCTCAGCCGCCGCTTTCGAAGAAATATCCTCAACCGCCAGCGGCATTAGCTGGACGCACGTCAGCGGACGTTCGCCGATGGCTCATTTGCCGGAGACCGTCGGTGCGGGCTGCGCCTTTTTCGATTACGACAATGATGGGTGGATGGACGTTTACCTCGTCAACAGTGGGCCTTGCGACTTCTACACGCCGTCACAGCCACTTCGCAATGCGCTATATCACAACAATCGGGACGGCACGTTCACGGACGTTACGGTGCGAGCCGGGGTACCTGGGAATGCATACGGAATGGGGGTTGCGGTCGGCGACTACGATGGCGACGGCTTCCCCGATTTGTACGTGACGCAGTATCCGAACAGCATCCTCTATCACAACAACGGGGACGGAACGTTCACCGACGTGACCGCAAAAGCCGGAGTCGCTGCGCGGGGGTGGGCTACCAGTGCCGTCTGGTTTGACTATGACAACGACGGAAAGCTCGATCTGTTTGTGTGTCGTTTTGTCGATTACAGCAAGACGAAGCTCAAGTTCTGCGGTGATCTTATAACCCAGGAGCGGCACTACTGTATCCCCAGCATCTACGATCCAATGCCGTGCTGGCTGTTTCACAACAACAGCGACGGTACATTTACTGATGTGAGTAAGGAATCGGGGATCTCACGATCTCCGGCCAAGGCCTGGGGAGTCGTTGCCGCTGATCTGAACAATGACGGCCGGATGGATCTGTACGTAACCAACGACACAGTCCCGAACTTTCTTTTCGCCAATCGCGCCAAGGGACACTTCGAGGAAGTTGGGATGTTTGCCGGCGTCGGGCTAAATAGTTTTGGCAAGCCGCGCTCCGGAATGGGGGTGGATGCAGCTGACTTCGATCAGGACGGCTGGATCGATTTGTTTGAAGCGAATGTCGATCATGAGATGTACTCGCTCTACCACAACGACAAAGATGAGGTGTTCTCCGATGTTTCCAATCCGAATGGCATCGGCACGGCCACGCAGCTAATGAGCGGCTGGGGACTGAAATTCCTCGACTACGACAATGACGGTGATATCGATCTGCTGCTCTGTAATGGACATCCTGACGACACTGTGGAGAAAAGAGTGGAAGGCGTTAAATTTCGCGAGCCGATTCTTCTTTTCCGGAATTCCGGCAATCATTTCGAGAATGTGAGTCAACGGAGCGGGGATATCTTTTCGAGACCTCTTGCCGCCCGCGGGCTTGCGTTGGGAGATTTCGACAACGACGGAGCGACTGACCTTTTGATATCCCAGAATAATGGACCACCGGTGCTACTTCGCAACCTTGCAGGACGTTCGAATCATTGGTTGGGCGTGCGTGTCGTAGGAACGAAATCGAATATTGATGCCGTCGGCGCGAAAATAACCTATGGGTGCGGAGAGTGGCAGCGGCACAAGTTCAAAGTTGGCGGTGGAAGCTATCTTTCATCTCATGATCCGCGCATAGTTCTTGGACTTGGACGGCGAACCAAGGTGGATTGGTTGGAGGTGCAGTGGCCACAGCCGAGTGGCAAGAAAGAGCGTTTCACAGACCTTCCGATCGACCGGTATATAACGATCGTGGAAGCCGAAGGCAAGTGGAAGTAGTCCCGATGAGAGAAACTCGGATCGCCCTCAAGATCGCCCGCGGCAAATGCGTAAGAACCGCTTTCCTTACTGTGGTTCTGCCTTGCTTCCCGTGCCGAGGTCAGGTCCAACCTCAGAGACAACCCGTTTTGACACAGAGTCAGGGAAGCGATCAGGAGGCATCTTCGAGATCGGTGTCAAATGATTCGCCCCAGGCGAGAGATGAATTGCAGAGAGGCACGGTTCTGACCCGGCAGGGACGGTTCAAGGAAGCTATTCCGCATCTCGAGCGTGCTCGCGCGGGTCTGGGGAATGAGTATCCGATCGAGTTCAATCTGAGCTTGTGTTATGTCGGTACCGGAGAATACACAAAGGCAATTCGAATACTTGATGATCTACGGAGACAACAGCACGACACTGCGGATGTCGAAAATCTGCTTGCCCAGGCATATATCGGGAATCGCCAGCGACAAGATGCCCTCGATGCAGTGGAACGCGCAGCAGCGATTTCCCCAAAGAACGAAAAATTGTTCGCGTTCGTTGCCGATGCTTGCAGAGATGCTCAGGATTTCGAACTCGGTTTGGACGTGATCGATATCGGCCTTCGTGATATTCACCAGTCTGCGAGATTGCACTATGAACGGGCTGTTTTCCTGTCAGATCTCGATCGCTTCGACAGTGCCAAGCCGGATTTTAAACTTGCGGCGAAACTCGGGCAGGGAACTGAGGTCGGGTACACGGCATTAGCGCACGAGAGACTTCTTGAAGGAAATATTGCTGAGGCAGTTCGAACTGCGCGAGACGGAATTCATCAGGGAGTTCAGAATCCCGGGCTTCTAGTCATTCTCGGGAAAGCATTGCTTCTGTCTGGAATTGCTCCGGGCCAGCCGGAATTTACCGAAGCCCAGAAGGCGCTGGAGACAGTAGCCGCGGAACGTCCGGGAGATGCTGGCACGCTAATTGGTTTAGGACAACTTGATTTATTGAGCGGTCGGATCGACGATGCGATTACGTACCTAGAGGCCGCTCGCCGGATGAGACCCAGCGAGCCTTCAATTTATGCGAGCCTCGCCAAGGCGTACCAACGCAAGGGAGATGCACAAAAGGCGCAAGAAGCAATTAGGAAACTAGAAAGCCTGAATCAGGCACAGGCGGAAAGGATCCGGAATGCACCCGGCGAGCGCAAGTCCGGTTATACAGGAACGCCCTCAGCTCAGCCGAAATGATGAAGGGTTTCCGTCAACGACGCGAAGGAGGGGGTACTCGTGGAAATGAACGTTCGACAATTCCGATACCTTCTTTGACAGCAATGACCTGATTGGATTTGACATTGCTGAGCTTTGTTGTAGATCCGCTGGGCCAGATGATCTCGACCTGGTCTGTCGTTGAGCGCTGTCCCAGTCCAAAATGCAGCCGGGGATCCTGCGCTGACTGGTAGCTCATACCTCCTTTTCGCTGATCGTAAACAACGAGATCGTCGGCGGTAACCTTTACGCGCGCCCCCACCCCATCACGGTTTGACCTCGTGCCAATCAGGAGAATCTCCAGCCATCGATTCGCATTGCCGCCATCGTTGCGAAGCAATTGCGGTGCCTGGCCGCAATTGTTGACGAGAATGTCCAGATCGCCATCGTTATCGAAATCTCCCACAGCAGCGCCACGACTGACACGAGGCAACAAGAAGTCTGGGCCGAGACGAGCACTGACGTTTTCGAAGATGCCATGGCCGGTGTTGCGGAACATCATTTTAGGTTCGGCATATTTTGTGTCGGCGTGATATCGCTCAATGTTGTCGAGCACGTGACCGTTCGCCATGAATAAATCTCGCGTGCCGTCATTGTCGTAGTCCATGAAGCGGGTACCAAACGTACTGATGTGATATGTCGAATAGGAAAGCTTCGAGCGGAGAGTGGCGTCTTCGAATGTCTGATCCCCGAGATTTTGGTAGACCCGCGCGAGTTGCATATCGAGGTGAGCAACGATCAAATCAAGGCGCCCGTTGCCGGTTGTATCGGCAGCGTCAGTGCCCATACCAGCCTCGAACTGCCCGTCAGCGCTTACTGCGACACCAGCCAAATATCCAACTTCGCGAAATGTACCATCACGGTTGTTGTGGAACAGGTAATTGGGCATGTGGTCATTCGAAATGAAAATGTCCTGCCATCCGTCGTTGTCATAGTCAAAAGTGACCACGCCGAGGCCATTTCCTCCTTTTAGGCCCAGTCCTGAAGATTTGCTGACATCGGTAAAAGTGCCGCCGCCATTATTGTGGTAGAGAGTGGGTGGCTGGCCGTGGAAGTCATCAGGGTGGCAGTAGCTGCGCATCCCAGGACCTTGATCGCCGCAGTAGAAATTGCGTTCGGGTGACCAGTCGACATAGTTAGCGATGACGAGATCGAGTCGACCGTCGTTGTCATAATCGAACCAGGCGGCGCTGGACGCCCAGCGTCCAGCGTTCGCCACACCTGCGTGCGCGGTGACGTCAGTAAACGTTCCATCGCCATTATTGTGATACAAGATGCACCGTCCATAGCCGAGGACGAAGAGGTCTGGAAATCCGTCATTGTCGTAATCTCCGACGGCCACGCCCATCCCAAACAGGTCCTCGGCCCCAACTCCAGCGTTGGCGGTAACGTCGGTGAAGGTCCCGTCTCCGTTGTTGCGATAGAGCGCACTTCGCAACGCTTGTTTTGAGGTATATACGCGGGTAGCGGCGCCGTTTACTAAGTAGAGATCGAGAAGGCCGTTTTGGTCGTAGTCGATCCAGGCGCACCCTGAACCCATCGTCTCAATGAGGTATTTCTCTGGGGAAGCAGCGTTGTCATGGCGGAAAGTGATGCCAGCGTGGGACGCTACGTCGACAAAGGTGACCGGAGTTCCGGAATCAAGGCAGAAGCTAGGACGAGGAACTGCGAGAGCGGCGGAAAGGTAGCCGATTTGCTTAAGCAAATCACGTCTTGAGAATGCCTCGTTCACCGATACCTCTCGTTGGGGTCTCGCGCCAAATTGGTACCCATCTCTAAATTTGGGTTGACAACGGATTCGAATAAAGTATACAAAATCCCGCAACTGAGAAAACGTTTGCTGGCCTTGTGCGCCGGACGTTCCTCTTCAGGGACAGTCCGTCATTCGCCAGGCGTCGTAAGGAGGGACAATGAGGTTCGCAAATTCACTCGTTGCCACATCGGTGGTGGCTCTTGCAGCTTTCCTCGTGATGAGCGCTCCTATCGTTCAAGCGCAGCACGGGTCGGAGGGAACCGTTACCATTACCGTTTTGGATCCAAGCGGCAGCGTTGTACAGGGTGCGGACCTGGAACTTGTAGACAATGCGACCAACAACACCCGAAAGGCGAGCACTCAGGAACAGGGAGTTCACACCTTCCCCAATCTTTCATTGGGCAAGTACACGCTTAGGGTGAAGAAGGCAGGTTTTCAGACGCAGGAGTTTACCGATGTCGTCATTGAAGCCGCAAAGACGACCGATATCACGGCGAATCTGAAGGTGGGCGCCATCAGCGAGACCGTGCAAGTGAGCGGCGGCACGGCACCTCTGGTGGAGACGACGACCAACGCGATCGGATCAACGATAGACATGAAACAGATTGAGGACCTGCCAATCCAGGGACGCGATCTGGCTCAGCTATCGATGTTAATTCCGGGTTATACGGGCGGTCAAAACAATGTCGGTGGTACATGGAACGGCCTCCCCTCGATCGATCAAGGAAGCAATATCGATGGCATCATCGGAAGCCCAAGCCGCATGAAATTTGGCGGAAACGCGGAGCCGGTTGTGTCTCCGCGCCTTGAGAGCATAGAGGAGATGACGGTACAGACCGAACAACTGGATATGAACCAGGGATTCGGTCAAGCGAGCATGCAGATCAATTTCGTTACGCGCCGCGGCAGCAACGCTTTTCACGGCCGCGTGTTCGAGGACTTCAGAAATGCGGCGCTGAATGCGAATAGCTGGACCAACGATGCGCTAACTGCGATCGATCCGACGAATCCTCAAGAGAAAAATCCGGTCAAACTGAATGACTTTGGTGGCAGTCTCGGTGGTCCGATCATCAGAGACAGGCTCTTCTTCTTCGGCACGTTTGCTATGCAGAAGCAACCGGGTACGGTAGCAGCAAACAACTGGCTGTTTACGAGCGCAGCCCAGCAAGGAATTTTTACGTATCAAGATACGAACGGCGCTACGCAGACGGCCAATCTCTTCCAGCTTGCCGCTAATGCAGGCGTTCCGAACAATACGTTGAGCCCAGCTACAGCCGCCGTCTTCAGTGCCTATCCAGCAGCCAACTCGGGATCAATAGCTCCCATCAGCGGCGATTTGAACGTACAACAGATCAACTGGCAGGTTTCCAATCCGACAACGTTCTATTTTCCCGCGGTGAGGGTGGACTACACACCGAATGACAAGATGAGATTCAACGTGGCGTGGAACATGACTAAGAGTACTACGCCGGGAAACCATCCCCCGGATTTTCCGGGATCGGACTGGGCGAAAACGGGAGCTGGCGACACTAGCAAGAATTATTCAGCGGCCTTCGGGTTTGACTGGACGCTCTCACCGACGATGGTTAACAACTTCCGGGGTGGGTATCTCTACAACGCCTCATTGTTCTCCTATAACGCTGCACCGGTCGATTTGAATGTTCCACAGGTCGGGTGGAACTATCCGGGAGCAGGTGGTACTCGAGCGACGCAAATGAATGGGACCGTCAACTGGCTGCTAGTTGGGACGTATTATCCGTTGCTGAATGCTTCCGACACGCTTAGCTATCAGCATCGAGCGCATACCTTTGACTTCGGTGTGTCCTGGTACCAGGAACAGGATCATTACTACAACGCCGTGCAGGGATTCCCCGTCGTCAATTTAGGGCTGGTGGGGTCGGATCCTGCTGTGAACGCAATCTCGGCGACAACGATTCCTAATGCCAGTGCCTCTCAAATCGCGCAAGCCCAACAACTGTACGCGATTCTAACCGGCAGAATCTCTGGCGTGAATGGAGAGTACGCGTACGATCCGGCGACGAAGGGTTACAACTCGAGTCGCTTACTCGGGTACAACCTTAACGAACGAATGCGGGCATGGGCGCTGCATTTTCAGGATTCGTATCGGGTGCGCCCGAACCTGACCCTGAACTACGGACTCCGCTGGGATTTCACCGGACCGAATCATGATCTTACCGGCGGATATCATAACGCTGATCCGGCCGCTATCTTCGGGCCTTCGGGGATTAACAACCTCTTCAATCCGGGATCTCTGAAAGGGGACATGAACCCCGTTCTCGCGCAGCGCCCGCGTCCATATGACGCGTGGAATGTGAGTCCCCAGCCTGCCTTTGGAATTGCTTGGAATCCACACGGCGGCGAGGGTCTACTCGGAAAGTTGTTGGGCGGGGACCGTACGGTAATACGCGCGGGCGCTTCGCTGAAGAGATTTACCGAACCGCAACAGTACTTCTGGAACCAAGCTTCCGATGGCGGAGCGTTTTTCTACCAGTTCTTTAATCTCTTCGCCAACAATACGGGTAACAGCAACAGCTTCAGCCCCGGGAGCTACATTCTCGACACTCCATTTCTCTTCAACAACAACAGTCCGTTTCAGCTCCCAGCCGGAAAGTCTTACGAACTGTCACCCCAGACCTATCTCAAGAGCGAGCCATTGTCTGACTTCACGTTCCTTGGAGGGCCGGGCGCCAATGGGATTGATCCGCATATCAAGCAGCCGTACTCAGAATCGTGGAATGTTGGCGTGCAGCGACAACTTGGTGAGAATCGTGCACTCGAGGTTCGGTACGTCGGAAATCGAGTGTTGCGTCAGTGGATGTATGAGGACGTGAACGAGGTCAACATCTTCCAGTCGGGTCCTTATGGTGTGCTGACAAACGTAAAGGCGGCGCAGGCGAACTTGGCAGCCAATAACGCCAGCGGCAACGGAAGCTATGCCGGTTCATTTGCGAATCACGGACTTGCTGGCCAACAGCCCACTCCACTGTTCGACGCTGCCTTCGCGGGTGAGTCAGCAGGCGCGGATGGCAGTCTCGCCGACTACACCGATTTCAACTTTTCTACCATGGTGGCGATGGGAGAAGCAGGATCGATAGGCGGACGCCTGTCGAACAACAACGGAACGACCTCATACTTCTGCAACCTGGTTGGTGCGTCGTTTGGCCCTTGCGCCAATAACTTGAATTACACGGGCGCGGGTGCCGGGTTGCCGATCAATTTCCTGCAGGCGAATCCGTTTGCAGCCGGAAATTCTGCACTGTATTTGGTTGCAGAGGGCTATTCCAATTACAACGGACTTCAGGTCGATTTCCGTCAACGCCAGTGGCATGGTCTTCAGTTCGACGCAAACTACACATGGAGCCACACGCTCGGAGTGACGACGCCAAACAACTGGCAAGGACAGACCTACACCTTCACGCTTCGCAACATGCGACTGGGTTATGGCCCATCGCTGTTCGATATTCGGCATTCGCTAAATGTGAATGGGACTTACGATCTGCCGTTTGGAAGAGGGAAGATGTTCGCGAACAAGGGAGGAGTGGTCGACAAGATTGTAGGCGGGTGGACCGTTGGCTCCATCTTAAACTTCCAGACTGGAACTCCATTCCTGCTGGGCGGTGGCAGTGGCAATGGAGATCCATTCACTGCAAGCACCTTTAACAACAATCCAAATGCCGATGGTCTTGGAGATGGAGGAGTGGTTCTGCACGGTGTCACCGCCTCGCAACTGCAGAGCTCGGTCGGAGCTTACAAGATCCCTGGCACTCCAAGCGTTGCATTCATCAATCCGAAGTATCTTGCGGTTCAGTCAGGGCCTAACACGGGCGGAGGCGCGAATCCGGCTTACATCACACCGAATATAACTCCGGGAACTATCGGTCAACGTGTCTGGCTCTATGGGCCGCACTTCTGGAATGACGACCTGTCAATAACGAAGCACCTTCCGCTTACGGAGCGAGTGAGTTTCACATTCCAGGCTGAGATGTTGAACGTCTTCAATCACCCGAACTTCCAGCAAGGGCCGGGCAGTGGCTGTAATTATTACTGTACGAGCGCGGGCTACCAATTCCCGTTCATACAAGGATCGGGATTCGGTATCGGAGGCATATCTCCGAACTACAATTCTGCTTCCCCCAATCAAGGTGCACGCGTGATCGAATTGCGAGCAAACGTCGAGTTCTGATGTCCTCGCATGAACAGGGCGCCTCTGTCGCGACTGGGCGAGAGCGGCAGAGGCGTTTTCCATCCAGTATTTCCATTTTTATGCCTGGAACTCAGCGGTACTGCGGAATCGTTCCGTACACTCTCCTCTTTTTGCTTCTCGTATCGCGTCTCGCGGCGCAAGGAACGCGAAACGACTATGAGCGTGCACAGCAGTTTCTACAAGGCAACCTGCAACATGTCCTTTATATTGCGGACGTAAATCCCCATTGGAACGAAAAGACCAGCCGGTTTGTGTATCGCAGATCGGCTCCCGGTGGTTCCAAGTTTATCCTGGTGGACGCCGAGAAGAATACAAGCGGTCCAGCTTTCGATCATGCGCGCCTTGCCACGGCGCTTGCCGAAGCCGACAAGAGGGAATATTCAGCGTCGGATTTGCCGTTCCGGGAATTTGAGTTTGTGGATGGCAACAAGAGTATCCAATTCACCGTAGATAAAGTGGACTGGACATGTTCCCTCGGCAACTACGAATGCCAGAAAAGGCCCATCACCAAAAAGAATGATAATGAGGAAATGTCGCCCGACAAGCGTTGGGCGGCATTTGTGCGGGAGCACAACCTTTTCTTACGTGACGTTTCCACCGGTACTGAACTGCAATTGACTCGAGATGGGGTAAGCGGATGGGACTATGCGACACCTCTTCCGTCTTTGCGGCTGATGACGGATCAGGGAACAGAAGATGTGAAACAGCACGCCGCTGTTTTTTGGTCGCCAGACTCCTCGAAGCTCGTCACATATCGCATCGATTCAAAGAATTCCGGACGCTTCACGAGCGTGCAGTTCGTGCCACCCAATCAGTTGCGACCGAAGGCGTTCACGTATGTGTACCCTTTGCCGGGTGAGGTTCTCGCCGCAGCACAGCCGATCATTTTTGAAATCCAATCGGGCCAGCGAATCGATGTGAAGGCGTCAATCGAGTTGCCTTTTCAGGATGGTCCCGGTTTTGAGTGGTTTCCCGACAGCAAGAGTTTTTACTACGACTGGGACGAGAGGGGATACAGGGCGAAGGAACTTCGGGTTGTGGATGCTTCAACCGGCGAGCAGAAAGTCCTCCTGCGTGAACAGGAGGATTCGTACGTGGATCCGGGCGAGACGTTTTATAGGTTCATTAAGGGTTCGGGAGAATTTCTGTGGAGCTCGGAGCGGAACGGCTGGAATCATCTTTATCTCTACAACAAGACCGGGCAACTGGAAAATCAGATCACGCAAGGCCAGTGGGTGGTTCAGCAAATCGAGTATGTGGACGAGGGCAACCGCCGCGTCTATTTCTCAGCCAGCGGACGCGAAGCAAACGAAGATCCGTATGACTTTCGATTGTATCGGGTTGATTTCGATGGAAAAGAGCTTCAGTCACTGACGCCAGAAAAGGCGAATCATTCCGTCAACTTTTCTCCGGACGGAGCTTATTTCATCGATAACTACTCCCGTCCGGACTTTCCGACAAAGGTGACGCTGCGCCGATCGAAAGATGGCTCAGAGGTGCGCGTCTTGGAAGATTCGGATTCCAGTCTGTTGAGCAAGATGGGCTGGAAAGCTCCTGAGCCGTTTCATGGAAAAGCGACGGATGGCGCAACGGACCTGTATGGATTGATCTGGCGACCGACAAAATTCGATCCGGCAAAGAAATATCCCATTGTGGAGTTTGTATATACCGGGCCGCAGTCTTTCTTTGTTCCAAAGACGTTCAACACGTTTTGGCTTCAGCCTATGGCGGAGTTGGGCTTTGTCGTCGTCATGATTGATGGCCGGGGGACAGCGGGGCGGTCACGCGCGTTTCATCAATACTCGTACCGAAACCTGGGAGGTGCCTTCGAAGACCACGTCGCAATGATCAAGCAGATGGCCGCGAGCTATCCATACATGGACATTGAGCGCGTGGGCATTTTTGGGACGTCTGCTGGGGGCTACGGTGCGGCTCATGCGATGCTCGCGTTTCCTGACTTTTACAAGGTTGGCGTCTCCACTTCCGGTGACCACGATGCGCGTCTGGACAAGGCATGGTGGAACGAACTCTACCAGGGATATCCAGTGCAGGACGATTACGTTTCGCAGTCGAATGTAACGATCGCGGGTCAGTTGAAGGGGCATCTCCTCTTGGAACACGGCGACATCGATGACAACGTACATCCGGTTGAAACAATGCGATTGGTGGATGCATTGATGAAGGCGAACAAGAATTTTGACATGTTGTTGGTGCCCAACATGTACCACGGGGAGAGCGGAGACCACAGGCTTTACTTAGTGCGGCGTCGCTGGGATTATTTCGTCCAATATCTGCTTGGGGTCACCCCGCCGAGTAATTTCGAAATCAAAGAATAACGCGACTCAGGCAACGGGCGGAGGCGACGTCGTTAGTCGTCGTCAAGAATTCTGGAAACAAGAAGAAGATGTCGATGGATCGGAGAACATTCCTTCAGAGTTTGGTGGTGAGCGCCGCCGGCATGGAGTTGATGGACGGGCTTGGAACCGCGGCGCAAACTCCCAGCCGATCGTTTCCTAAGCAGACGCAGGAGCCTGTTTCGGTTGAAGGGTTTACCCTCGTTTCGAGGTTTCCAGACCGGGGAGGGAACTGGAAAGTCTACGAGGATCTTCGAACCCGCGACGGCGACTTGGTCTTTGCGTCTTCGTCAGGACAGAAAATCCGTTTGGGTAAGAGTGCTGAGGCTTCCACGTCTGAAGGGATGCCCTATCTGGGATTGGCTCTCAAAGAGATCGGGACAACGTCTGCGGATTTGTTGGCGAATCGACTGCTGCAGAACGGCGATCCTGATCCGGAACTGGTAAGAACAGCGGCGCCGCCGATGGCGTCAGCAGACAAGAATCCACGGTTATGGACGACATTTGTTGGGACCAAGGAAGCGTACGATGTCACACCTGTGTATCGAAGCGGAAGCACACGTACTTATCATGCAGGTCAATATTTCCCAAAATTTCGCGAAGCGGTGGAAAAAGAAAATATCTACGATGGGCTGATTGGCGGTTGGATGCCGGCGGTCCGAAAGGTAATCACAACAGCGAAGGACGAGTGCTGGGAAGTGATCGTTTTCGGAGATGTACGGCCGAGCAAGAACAAGTACATCGTACACACTTGGCATCGGACCGCTCGCATCCAGGACGGACAGATTGCCGAGGTCGTGTACGGCCACAGTTATCCTGCGTATCCACCCGCGCGGCAAGATCCTAAACCAGAAGAGTTCTACCGGGCCCTTCTGGATTTTGTGAAGTATTGGGAGCAAGCGCTGGAGGACTTTGCTCCGACTTCATTGCCAGAAAATGACTGGACAGATCTCTCAAAGCACGCATTTGCTAAGGAATTGATGACGCGGCCGGGAGGTATTTATCCGAAGTATGGCGCAGTTGACCGCGACTATGCCGGATCGGAATACGACGGCTTCCAGGACATATTTACCAGCGCAATCTACACGAACATGGAGTGGGGCCGCTTGGAGACGGCGCGGCTCTTTATCGATAACTACTTCACCGAATACGTCGACGAGAAAGGGATGATCGACATGCGTGGTCCTGAGACCGCGCAGTTCGGCATGACTCTTTCTCTGCTTGCGCGCTACTTCGACTATAGCGGGGATAGCCGCCTTCTTCTCAAGCACAAGGCAAAGATCGAGATGACCGCCAAACAACTATCCGACATGCACGACGAAAGCCTGCGCGTTCCCAAAGACACTCCGACTTACGGGTTGATCCGCGGGTGGAGCGAATCTGATTCGTGCCTTGGCGAACATCCGGCGTTGTACTGGCAGCCTTACTATGCGAACAGCGCGTTTGCTGCAAGAGGCTTCAAGGCCTTGTCGCAGGTCTGGTCGCAGTTAGGCAGGTCCAACCCGGGTTCGGGAATGCAAACTCTCGCCGAGCAGTGGCTCAAACGCAGCAAGACGCTGCGCGACCAGACCGTTAAGAGCATTGAGAGCAATATACAAAAAGACAAGACGCCGCCATACATCGGTCTTTTCCCGGGGACGACGCTGACTTTCCGCGAGTCTCTTGAGCAAGAGCGACCGAGTCCTCAGCAATGGCCGCACCGGCCTTATGCTGAATTGCTGCAAGCAGACATCCTCCCTCCGAAACTCGCAAACCTTGTGATCGATTGCATGAGGGCGTACGGAGCTACGACGCTTGGAGTGGTCGCGAACGTCTGGAGGTTCGTACCGGAGGGAAGAGAAATTCTTGGGTTCATCTCCTACGGCTATGCGCAGATGCTTCTGCGGTTAGATCGAATTGAAGAGTTTCTCTTGTTTCTGTACGCGCACCGCTATCACGCGCATACTCGCGGCAGTTGGACGGCGGGCGAGGTCACTGGCATTACGGGCGATTCAGGAACGTATTGCGTGCCCGCGCAGCAGACGGTGCCACTCCTCGTTCGCTGGATGCTGGTGTTGGAAGATTCAGATGAAGACATTCTTTATTTGGCAAGGGGAGTGCCCCGAAAGTGGGTGGCGTCTGGGAAATTGATCCGAATAGAGGGAGCGCCAACACGGTGGGGTCGGGTCAACTTTAGCCTGGTTCTAAATAGCGAACGCAAATCCGTGATTGGGCACGCTGAATGCACCGGGATGACAGCTCCGAAGCAGTTGCACTTCAAACTCCGGCTTCCTGCGAGAATCGCTCTTAAACGCGTTACCGTGAATGGGGAGCCTGCAGAACTTCTGGAAGAAAGTGTAGTAATCGAAACGAAGGGCAAGAAGAAATTTGAAGTTATCGGAGAGATTGGCTGAATAAACAACAGATAGGCAGATCGTTAGGAAGTGCCCACCAGGTCATGAGGAGCAGCACGAATTGCGTCAGAGATAAGAATTTACGATCGTGAGCGTCGGTTCGCGAGATCCGGTTCTTGCTCTGCGTCCGTACGCTTTTGTTCGAGCACCTCTTTGAGCGAATCGCCGGCATGCCGAATGTGCTCTCGAAGCAGGTTACATGCAGCTTCGACGTCGCGCTGGCGGCATAGATCAAGGATTCTGTGATGCTCTTCGTTCGCGCGTTTCATGCCATGGGTCAAATACAACTGCAGTCTCGTGTAACGCTCCCCACTATTGTTGACGTTACGAATGATCGACATGAAGCGAGGCTGATTCGCCCGGGAGTAAAGGATGGAGTGGAATTGCCAATTCAGTCGTCCCCAAGCAGAAAGATGATCTTGTCTCCGAAGTTCGCTCACGTACTTGCGCAATACGGACTCCGCTTCAGACAGATCTTCTTCCGTCAGGTGTGGGACCGACAATTTCAATACTTCAGGCTCGAGAAGGGCGCGAATCGAGAACAGTTCTCCGATGTCAGCAGGCGAGAGAGCGGGGACAATGGCGCCACGATTCGGCATGATCGCGATCAAACCTTCCGCTTCCAACTGACGGAGTGCCTCGCGGACTGGAATGCGACTGACCTGGTATTGGTTCGCGATTGCATCTTGGCGAAGCTGAGCGCCTTCGGGGATCTCGCCTCGAATAATTTGATCGCGCAGCTTGTCGGCCACGGCCGACGTCAGCGACTGGCGCGGGATAGCTGAATATGGGGCGCTTTGCAGGTCCATGTCGGAGGCCCAAGGACTGTTATTTCAGGAATCTCGAATGAAGTATACAGCAGACGAGTGTCAATCGGGGAATCATGGTGGTCGCAACCTTGAGAGCTAAGCTTAATGTTTTCAGAGAATTGGGCGCATTTTCTATCGCTCGTGTCGAAGCTCGCAAGGTTTGAGAATTGACCATTGCATATTGTATCCATAGCATGTTTTAAAGGTTGAACGCGTACTCACGATTAAGGTGAGAGCTGATTTTGAGGCTAAAACTCATCTGGTGCGCGGGAACTCGTTGCCAGAACTTTCAGGAGAATGTCAATGAACTGGAGAGGTGTAACGCCTGCAATCACCACCCCTTTCAATGAGAATCTGACTGTCGATCATGGATTCCTCGGAGAACATTGCCGGTGGCTGTTGGACAACGGCTGTGCGGGCGTGGTCGCTTTGGGATCATTGGGCGAGGGTGCGACCTTATCGTTCGATGAAAAGAAGGAAGTTCTTCGCACAATGGGAAAGGCTGTAAACGGAAAGGGAACGCTGGTCGCATCCATCTCTTCCTTGACAACTTCTGAGTCCGTATTGCTGGCGGAGGCCGCCGCAGATCTTGGGTGTTCCGGATTGATGGTGTTGCCGCCTTATGTCTATCTGGGCGACTGGCGGGAGATGAAGACCCACGTTGCTGCCGTTTTTCGTGCTACTCCTTTGTCTTGCATGCTCTACAACAATCCCGTTGCTTATGGAACAGATTTTCTTCCGGAACATATTCAGGAGTTGGCGGCGGAGTTCGACAACTTTCGGGCGGTGAAGGAGTCCAGTACGGACGCCAGGCGAGTGTCGGCGATTCGTGCGCTTGTCGATGACCGCCTCGAGATTTCGGTTGGAGTAGACGATGCGGTTCTCGAAGCTATTGGCGTAGGTGCCGCCGGTTGGGTAGCAGGTCTGGCGAATGCACTGCCGCTTGAATCCGTGGAACTCTTCAACTTAGGCCTACACGGGGCACACCGGCAAGCATTCGAATTATATCGCTGGTTTTTGCCACTGCTCCGAATGGATACCGTTCCGAAATTTGTTCAACTTATCAAATTAGTGCAGGCAGAGCTGGGAGTCGGGAGCACTCGTGTCAGGCCGCCACGCCTTGAGTTAGTCGGTGCCGAACGGGAGCATGCTCGGGAAATTGTCTGCAAGGCAGTCACGGCCCGGCCAACGTTGGCGCGTTCCTATCAGATGCTGAATCGAAATGGAGTTAGTGTGAGTTGAAGGTTGCCGGGCGCGGGGCGCGCCGTGCCATTTGAAAGTTTTTCGAAGAGAAGTCGACTGACCTCTTGAGGGGACGGGAAATCGTGGAAATCGAAACATCGTGTAGGAAGAAGGTTCTGACGGCAATCATTCTCTGCTTCTTGTGCTTGAGTTCCTTACATCTGGCGAGCCAGGAAAATCCCGCGCTCGTTGCGGAAAGCAGGACCGTAAAGCTGAATCCATTGCCTCTCAACCACGTGAGACTCACCGGTGGCCCTCTCAAGGTAGCGCAGGAGGCGGACGCGAAGTACCTGCTTGAACTCCAGCCAGACCGCATGCTCGCGTTTCTACGGCAGCACGCGGGACTGAAGCCCAAAGCGGATGGTTACGGCGGCTGGGATGGGCCAAAGCGTAACCTGACTGGACATATAGCTGGACACTACCTTTCGGCAGTAAGCCTGATGTGGGCGGCTACTGGCGACCAGCGATTCAAGGAACGCGCTGACTACATTGTCGGTCAACTGAAAGAAATACAGGATGCACAGGGTGATGGGTATATCGGTGCTTTGGAAGACGGGCAGGGTGTCGATGGAAAACAGCGTTTCATCGATCTGAGCAATGGAGTGATCAAGTCAGGGGGCTTTGATCTGAACGGCTTGTGGTCGCCCTGGTACGTCGAACACAAGCTTTTTGCCGGTCTTCGAGACGCATACCGGTACACGGACAATCCCACAGCGTTACAGGTGGAAATTAAGTTCGCTGGCTGGGTGGAGAAGATTCTTTCCAGATTGAGTGACTCACAGCTGCAGCAGATGTTGGCCACGGAGTTCGGCGGAATGAATGAGGTTCTGGCCGAGTTGTACGCCGACACTGCCGATCCTCGCTGGCTCGCACTAGCCGACAAGTTTCATCAGAAGGCGATTGTCGATCCTTTGTCACAAGATAAAGATTCGATCTCTCACACTCACGGCAACACACAGATTCCGAAGCTGTATGGCGTGCTGATGCGTTACGTGTATGCCGGCGATCCTGCTGACGAAGAGGCTGCCAAGTATTTCTGGGACCGCGTTGCAAATCACTACAGTTTCGCCACTGGCGGGGATGGAAAGAACGAGTACTTCGGCGAGCCAGACAAGCTGAGTGACATGGTGGACGGGCGTACGGCAGAGACTTGCAACGTCTACAACATCCTGAAGATGACACGCACGCTTTTCTCGGTGCAGCCCGACATTCGGTACGCTGATTTTCACGAGCGCGCGCTCTTCAACCACATCCTCGCTTCGCAGGATCCAAACGATTATTCCGTTACATACATGCTCCCGGTAGGTCGGGGCGTACAACACGAATATCAGCGGATGTTTGAGGACTTTACGTGCTGTGTGGGAACCAGCATGGAAAGCCATGCTCTGCACGGCGAGGGGATCTATTACCACAAGGGCGCAAACGAGTTTTGGGTGGGCTTATATGTTCCCTCAATCGCCCGATGGGACTCGGCGGGGATCGAAGTACAAATGTCCACTGACTTCCCTATTGGATCGTCGGCAGCGGCGAAGATTCATACAAAAGCTCCGAAGGAATTTATGTTGGCTTTGCGAAGGCCGTATTGGGCTGGAGATGGTTTCAACGTCAAGGTGAACGGGCAGGTATTGAATGAAGTTCCTCCGGCTGATTCATACGTAAAGATCGACCGCGTGTGGAAAGATGGCGACACGGTGGAACTCAACCTTCCAAAGACCTTGCACACGGAACCTCTGCCGGACAATCCAACTCGGATGGCTTTCATGTGGGGACCGTTGGTTCTGGCAGGGGATCTAGGGCCTGACGTTCGGCAAGATGATGAAGAGAACATGCCTGCGCCGTCGGCACCCGCACTTGTTGTTGCCGCGGGTAAGCCGATTGACCAATGGCTGAAGCCGGAAGGTCGAAAGCCAGGCTGGTTCCAGACCAGCGGCGTCGGATTGAGCAAGGACCTTGAGTTCGCGCCGTTTTTCGAACTTGCGCGCAGAAAGTACGGGGTTTATTGGGACGTTTTTACTCCGGAGGAGTGGAATAAGCGCTCCGCAGAATACAAGGCTGAGGAAGAGAAACAGCAGAGGCTTCAGACGGCAACGATCGCTTTCGCACAGCCAGGCGAGATGCAATCGGAGCGTGACTTCAATGAGCAGGGAGATGATTCCGCACCGGTACTCTGGCGGGGACGTCATGGGCGAGGAGGCAAGGGTTGGTTCTCGTTAGACATGCCTGTGGAGACTTCAAAGCCAGTCGCGTTGTGGATTACCTACGGTGGTGACAGGTGGCGCAAAAGTAGCCTCGAGATTCAGGTCGAGGGGAAGAAGATTGGCGACCATGTAGAACAACATCTCAGCCCTGATCAGGAAAAGCAGTTCGTTGATGCCAGCTACGCAATCCCGATGGAACTGATTGCCGGCAAGAAGAAGGTAACGGTGCGCTTTCAAGCGACTGACGGCAATGAGATCGGCGGAATCTTTGGCGTGCGAACAGTGCGGGCGGATGAGGCTCAATAGTTCTTGCCGTGAATCGTTTGTCGCCGCCGGCAGCCATTCTCGCTATCGCCGTACGTTCTTGAACTTCATACTAAGGACAGTGCGCAATGTTTAGTCATATGCGTCTAAGATCGCGTTCATGCGAACTGATTTTCTGCATTTCAGCTTTCTTTTGTGCTGCTGTAAGGGCACAGGAACCAAAGAAGACTCCTCCTCAACCCGGCCCGATGTTGACCGACGGTGTCGATCAGTTTGATACACCGGACTTTAAGTTGTCGCTGGTGCGGTCGTCCCAGACTATTGCAGCGCTTCATCCCAAGTCGGATGCACAGTTCGATTTCACTCCAGGCGATCTTTTGACAGAGCGTTCTCATGATGGTTTCTACCACCTTGGTGATATCGACATCCGTTTAAGATCCGGTAGTGGGGAATGGAAAGATTTCTCGACTGCTTTGCAACGAAAACGCGTCAGAGCCGCTGCAAACGAACAGGGGACGCTGGCCTCCGCTGATCTAAGCGGCTCGTTTTCTGACCCGATTCCACTGCAGGTCTTGCGAACTTGGAGTATTCAAAACGGCAAGCTGACCATGCGGTTCAAGCTCACCAACTCCACGAGGACTCCGATCGAGATCGGCGGGTTCGGCGTCCCAATGGTCTTCAACAATGATATGAACGACCGCACGCTGGAGCAGGCTCATGCGATTTGCTCCTTTTACGATCCGTATATCGGACAGGAAGCGGGGTATCTACAAGTTACTCGGCTCAACGGCCACGGACCGGCTCTGCTCGTGATTCCTGAGGGGAGAACGTCATTCGAGGCATATAAGCCTATTCTGAGTCCACGTTGGAGAGAACACCAGCAGCCTCAACCCGAAATCTACAAGGACCTTACGCCGCGCGGAATGACATTTGAAGGCTTTTACGACTGGATGGTCGTGAGCCGGGCATTTGCGGAAAACGAATGGAGGAAGGCTCAACAGTGGAATCCGCCTACGTCGAAAGTTCTCAGTCCAAGTGAAAGTTGGACGGTAGGCTTTCAATTCGTTGTGGCTCCTTCTATTCAGGGGATAGAGACTACGCTTGCGGGGAATCATCACCCAGTTGCGGTGGGTATTCCCGGATACGTCATTCCGATGGATATTCAGGCGCAGTTGTTTTTGCGCTATCCGCAACCAGTGAAGTCGATCGAAGTGGAACCGGCCGGGGCTCTTGCAATTGAGAGAAAAGGCCAAGCCCTAAATCATGCATACACCGAATACTCGATCAAAGGAAAGCAATGGGGGCGAGCGCGGTTGACCGTGACCTATGCGGACGGACTTACCCAGTCGATTCATTATTTCGTGATGAAGCCGCAGTCTGAAGCAGTTGCAGACCTGGGGCGTTTTCTTGTGCACGAGCAGTGGTTTGACGATCTGAACGATCCTTTCCACCGTGCGCCCTCCGTGATGACTTATGACAGAGAACTGAATCACATCGTTATCCAGGACAGCCGGGTCTGGATTGCCGGTTTAAGTGATGAAGGTGGTGCAGGATCGTGGCTCGCAGCTGCCATGAAGGAATATGTTGAACCCAATGCGGAAGAGGTCGCAAAATTCGAGCAGTTCGTCGATGGTGTGCTATGGGGAGGAATCCAGTACAAAGATGGACCGAAGAAATATGGTGTGCGTAAGAGCATTTTCTACTATCAGCCCGATGAACTTCCGCCGAACTACTACCGCTCCGACCTGGACTGGAAGAGTTGGACCAGTTGGAACAAACAGGCTTCCGAGGCCGTCGATCGGTCCTACGACTATCCTCATGTAGCGGCAGCATATTGGGTTCTTTATCGACTGGCTCGGAATCACACCGGTCTGGTGAAGCATCACGCATGGGATTGGTATCTCGATCAGGCTTGGCAGACTTCATTGGCGATGACGCGCTTTGCCCCTGATTTGGCGCAATTCGGCCAGATGGAAGGCGATATTTTTGTCGCTATCTTAAGCGACCTCAAGTTGGAAGGAAAAACGGAGGAAGCCAATCAACTCGAAGCGGCGATGAAGGCCAGAGCGGATCACTGGAGAACTGAGGCCTATCCGTTTGGAAGCGAGATGCCTTGGGATTCCACCGGGCAGGAAGAGGTTTACGCCTGGACGAAATACTTCGGGTACAAAGATAAAGCCGACGTTACTGTGAACGCGATTATCGGTTATATGCCGACCGTACCGCACTGGGGGTATAACGGCAGCGCGCGTCGTTACTGGGATTTCTTGTATGCAGGGAAATACAGTCGTATAGAACGTCAGCTTCATCATTATGGTTCCGGAATTAATGCGATCCCATTGCTCTCCGAATACCGCGAGCACCCGGATAATTTTCATCTGCTTAGAGCAGGCTATGGCGGAATAATGGGTGCACTAACGGATATTGACGAGCAAGGGTTCGATGCACCTGCCTTCCATTCGTTTCCCGACATGCTGCGTTTTGATCCGCTATCGGGAGACAACGGGACAAATTTCTTCGGGCATGCGTGGAATGCCGGGACCTATGTGGCGAAACATCCGGACTTGGGTTGGATTTGTTTTGGTGGAAATCTGTCCGCCGCTGGCGACGAAATCACCGTTGATCCGAAAGATGCCTCTCGAACAAGGTTTTATCTCGCTCCTCTGGGGTTGTGGCTGACGTTGGATTCAGGTCAATTCGAGCGCTTCGTGTGGAACGAAAAGACCAGCGAGTTGCGGATCGCACTTGCGCCGAAGGACGACTTTACGCCGGAGGCGCGCCTGAGGGTACAGCAACCAGCACATCCTGAAGGAGCGGGTTCCTTCCATGTAGATGGCGTATCAACGATGGAGCGTGGAGCATATGTCATTTCTCTCTCCTCCTCTCGGACGTGGGTGAAAGTGACGAAATAAGGAAGCTGGGGAGTTACCGCAGGACTAGCAGGTCGTGGCCGTGCACATTTCATTACTGAGACTAAGCCCGCGACACGACAGCCATGCAAAACAGCGCCTGCCCAATTCGCTCTACAGTACAAAACTTCTAGTTACTCTGATCGGGTGTGCGATCGTTTGCTGTCCGTTTCTGTCAGGATACAGTCAGATCGAATCGTTCCCCACGTCACTTGGGCCACCGAAGCGGATTGACCTCCGGCCAGTTGGCTTTCAGCAGTTTTCAGACATGGCGCGACGATCAGGAGCAGTCAATCTCTCGCTTGATTTCCTCGATCGCGACCACATCTTGTTCACCTTCAACTCCAAAAAGCTGGTCAGCCGCTATGCTGAGTGCCCGCCTACGCATAATGATCGAATCGTTCATGCCGCAATACTGGAAGTTTCGAGTGGCAAGGTGCTCAGCCAAGCGGATTGGTATCTGCATGACTCGCGGCGCTACATTTGGCGGCTGGGTTCTGGAAGAATTCTTTTACGAAGGCTGAATGATCTCTTTGTGGTCGATTCCGAATTGAAAGAGAAACCACTCTGGACATCACCAAGAGAACTTTTGTGGGTCTCGGTGACTCCCGATGGTAAGCAGATCATTACGGAATCACTGGATGACGTCCCCCCTCAGCCAGGCGGGTCGAAAACGAAGCAGGGTTCAAAGTCAACAGCCCTTATCGAATTTCGAGATGCGGACTCGATGGCTGTTCAAAGGTCAATTCGTTCTGAGAAATCGGCGAACATTGAAGGCCTTAGTTCCGGCGTAGCGAGCGTGGTGCCGGGATTCACAGGGAAAGTCTGGTTGGTTCGTTTTGGACCCGACGAACGCCAACGCGCGAATATTGCACGAGTGCGGACCCGGCGAATTCCTGATGTCCTTTATCTGAGTGCCAACACTTTATTGATCGGACGGGACTCGTCGAGTGTTCCCGGCTATAGCGTAACTGCATTTACGGCAACCGGGAATCGTTTATGGCGGCAACACTGGGATGCGCACCGCTATGACCCCATTCTGGCAAGGAGCGAAAATGGAAACCGCTTCGCCATCAGCACTCTGATTTTGGGTAGTCCCGGGGCCCTCTCGAAAAATGTCGACGCAGAACAACATGAAGGATTGGAGCAGAAGATCGAAGTGTTTGATACCGCGACCGGCACTCATGTTTTTTCTGCGGCCGATTCACCGGTTGTGCTAAACGGCCAAAACTTCGCTCTTTCACCGGACGGCCTGCACATTGCGCTTCTTAATGAAAGCCAGATTGAAGTGAACGATCTGCCAGTCTTCAGTACCGAGGAGGAAGCGAAGTACTCTGCGGTAAAGGCGGACGTGCCGGGGCTGTATATTCCACCTGCTGATCGAGACGTGGAGACAAATGGTCCGGTGTTCACGACTACCGTGGCCCCGCCGGAGAGTGCAGAAACGGAATCGCGCCCTCCACCCAGCTCTGGCTCTGCCCAAACCATAGCGGGTGCAATGGCAGAGCTTGCTCCCCATGAGCAACCATCTGAACCTTCGAAGGCCTTCGGAAGTAATGTGGCTGCCGAGCCGATGCTGACGCTGAGGACGAGCAGCCAGGTCGTTGCACTTGACGTCGTTGTGACCGATTCTCGTGGCCGCACTGTGAAGAATCTGTCACGCCGGGACTTCCAAGTGCGCGAGGACGGCAAACCGCAGACTATTTCTTACTTCGATGAAGTTCAGAGTCATGCTGTATCTGAGGCTGCTACGCAACACCGTGAAGTCCTCCCTAATGTTTTCACCAACGAGTTTCCAAGTCACGGTAGCGAATCGATGACGTTGATCTTGTATGACTTGCTCAACACGCCAGCGGATCAGCAACAGCGGTCTAAAGAGGAGTTGCTCAAATTTCTCCAAAACAAGCCGAAAGAATCTCGATTTGCACTGTGCGCCCTCTCAGAGTCCCTTCAAATGGTTCAAGGTTTTACCGCGGACGAAAGCCTTTTGGTTCGTGCTGCGAAAACCCAAAAGGGATCGTTGCGTTATTCGTCCACGCAAACCCAGGATGCACTTGACCAACAGACGATTTCGTGGCTGACGCAAGGTTCCGCGAAGCTTGGCGCGCGCGATGGCAGGTTTGGTCAAATGGCGCGTGGGATGCTCGACATGGCGGGCAGGATGGAACAGGAAGAATCGATGCGCCGAGGACGCGACCTTAACACGCGAGCTTGGCTGACAGTGGACGCATTTACGCAAGTTGCCCGATATCTGTCGGCAATTCCGGGGAGAAAGAGCCTGATCTGGCTTTCGGGATCTTTTCCGCTCGGAATCTTCCCAGGAGTCGACCTTCGAAATTCGGATTCGACCAGCACGAGCTATACCGACCAGGTCAAGCAAGCTGTAAACCTTCTCGCCGAGTCTCACATTGCAGTCTACCCGGTAGACGTGCGTGGACTGACCGCTTACTCCATGACAACAGCTACTTTCAGCAACGCTCTTGATTCGACGCAGCCATCTGCAACGTCTCAATCCCCGTATGCGCCCAGCTCGGAAACCATGCGTCTCGATGAACTCGGAAACTTGAGTGGGCCTGGCGACATTGGATCCAACTTGCCTGGCGGCGATTCGCCGTTCATGCAAGAAGTCATGGACCACGGAATCATGGACAGAATCGCAGCTGATACCGGCGGAAAAGCGTTCTACAACTCGAATGGCATTGAGCAGGCGATGTCGGTCGCAATGGAGCAGCAGAGAAACTACTACGCCCTCTCGTATACTCCGACGAACAGGAAGTACGACGGAAAGTTTCGTCGAATTAAGGTTTCACTGGCGAATGGTGACAAGAAAGTCCACGCGATACATCGCTCGGGATACTACGCTATTAATCCGGAGTCAGTGGGCGTTAGAGATGCAGCCCAAGGTTTTGGTTTAGCTGCTATGCAGCACGGCGCTCCTCAAGCACATCAAATTGTTTTTGAAGCGCGGATCGCTCCAATCGGCAAGCCGCGAAAGGTAGACCCAAAGGCCGATGGGCTGTTCCCGGCAGCGGTACCCGGTAAGCGTCGAAAGAGACCGGAAGTTCGAGCCGAAGAGCCTGTCGAAGTGCAGCGATACGTCGTGGACTATGCCATCACTCCCTCGCAACTTCGTTTCGATGGTACTCCCGACACTGTGCGACATGGAGTTACTAACTTCATTGCCACGTCATTCAACGACGATGGAACACAGCGCAGCAGTATAATCAGCCGGGCAGTGAGCAACTTGAAGCCGGAGAGCTTTCAGGAGGTTCGTTCTGGCGGCCTTCGCTTTCGCCAGCAATTCGTAGTTCCCGTCCAAGCGTCGTTCATGCGACTCGGCGTACAGGACGGATTAACCGGGCGTATGGGGACCCTCGAAATTCCGTTGCCCGTGAAAGCACTACCGGGTGTGGAGCAGAGCCTCTCGCGGCGGATGCCTGAGATCGAACCAGACTGAAGCCGGCTCTTCCTAAGGTTGAAGTGGATCCAGCACGAATGGACGCTATGCAGTTCCCTTGCTCGAACTCGGGTCCAAAACCGTCTAGGAATTAAATTACTCCCAGATCGCAAGACTCAAAAAGCCACTACTTCAGTAAACCTTTTCTCGATTCTTCTTGCGATAATAGCAAGCATGCGGTGGTTCTTGCGGCTCGGGGTAGCTGGGTGTGTGTGCGTTACAGTGCTAACGGTGTCAGCACAGTCAGCTCGAGATCAAGTCGACGCGATTATGGGCGCTTTGCGGTCGAGCAGATTTGCGGAAGCCTTGCAGTTGATTGAGCCGGCGCTACGGCAATCTCCTTCGAATTCTCAATTGTGGACATTGCAGGCACTGGCCTATTCGGGAGATGGACACAAGAAGGAAGCTCTGGCGTCATTTCAGAACGCGTTGAAGCTATCGCCGAACTATCTGCCGGCGCTGGAAGGGGCAGCCCAGATCGAATATGAACAAGGCAGCCCGGAAGCGGCTGTTCTGTTGCAACGAGTCTTGAAGATTGCCCCTGACGACTCTACTGCGCACGCGATGCTCGCGTCACTGGCTTACAAAAACCACAACTGTCCGGAAGCGGTGTCCCATTTCGAAAACAGTGGTTCGCTACTTCAATCTGAACAATCGGCCCTCCGCCAATACGGGATTTGTCTGGCGAAGATGAAGCGTTACGGCGCTGCGATCGCGACGTTTCAGAAATTGATTGAAAAGCCGGGCGATAGTAGGAACGACCGCCTGCGTTTGGCCTCGCTGCAGATGTCAGATGGCAAGCCCGCCGAGGCAGTTCAGACACTTCAACCAGTTTTGCAGAATCATCCCGACACTGCCGTGTTGTCCTTGGCGGCGCAGGCGTATGAAGACCAGAAAGACACGCCACAGGCCGTAAAGCTCTTGCACCAGGCGATCGTCGAGAATCCGAAAAATGTCGATCTATACCTACAGTTTGCAGATTTGTCTTTCGTGCATCAATCATTCCAGGTGGGTGTGGACATGATGAGTGCTGGGCTGAACCTGCAGCCTGACGCCGCTGCCCTGTATCTTGCCCGCGGGGTTCTTTACGTTCAGCTTGCGGACTACGACCATGCTGAAGCCGATGTTGAGAAAGCCCAGGAACTTAATCCACAACTTTCCGTGAGCGACGCAGCGCGCGGAATGATCGCTCAACAGAAAGATGATCTGGATAAGGCGCTGGCTTTGGTGAGGGGGAGGCTAAGTAAAAATCCAGATGACGCTCTCCTGCTGTATGTGCAGGCTGACATTCTGGTGCAGAAGAATCCAGATGTAGGGAGTCCCGAGTTCAACCAGGCAATTGCCTCCGCGCAGAGAGCGGTGAAGGTCCGCCCTGGATTAGTGGCAGCGCGCGACACTTTGGCGAAGTTATATTTGCAGGAAGGAAAAGATCAGCTTGCGGTTGAACAGTCGCGAGAGTCTCGACGAGTTGACCCGAACGATCAGATCGCTATCTATCATCTGATCGTAGGATTGCGCCGGACTGGCCACAAACAGGAATTACCCGAGTTGTTGCAGAAACTCGCGGAATTGCGTCAAAAGGCGACGCGAGAAGAGGGAGAGCACAATCGATACAAGCTGATTGAACAAACCGATGCGAGCACGCCTTCGAAATAGCAAGTTTATTATTTGTGCATCGTATTAAGGGTCGGACAAACAAGCGCTAGATTCAAATTGTCTTCGTATCTATGAAAAAGGTTTCACGACGTTGTTTTGTCACAAGCGGTCTCGGTGCATTGGCGGTTGGGCGGAGCATTCTTTCTTTTGGACAGCAGGAGGGGATCGCATCGCGAGGGGTAAAGGCGCAGGCTCGTCCGGCGAGCTCCGGAAGGCCATTCCATGCGCATTTTGTGAATGTCGCAAAGTCAGCAGGATTACATCAACCAACGATCTATGGAGGGGTTGAATCGAAGAAGTACATCCTGGAGGCGAACGGTTGTGGCTGCGCGTTTCTCGACTACGACAACGACGGCTGGATGGATATTTTTTTGCTCTGCGGGACTCGGCTAGACAAGGTTCCGCCGGAGGCGACAAACCGCCTTTACAAAAACAATCGCGATGGCACGTTTACCGATGTCACTGAACGCGCAGGCCTGCAAGCGACTGGATGGGCGAACGGCGTGTGCATCGGAGACTACAACAACGACGGTTTTGAGGACATCTTCTGCACTTATTTCGGACAGAATCGGCTCTATCGCAACAACGGTGACGGCACTTTCACTGACGTTACAAAAGACGCCGGATTGCTAAGCCGCGAAACGCGATGGGGCGCTGGTTGCAGCTTCGTGGATTACAACCGCGACGGACATCTGGATCTGTTTGTCTCGAACTACATTCGGTTTGACCTGGAGAAGGCGCCCGTACCCGGAGAGACTTCGACCTGCAACTGGAAGGGTGTTCCTGTGAACTGCGGTCCACGAGGACTGCCAACCGGACGCCATCTGCTGTATCGAAACAATGGTGACGGCAGCTTCACGGACGTGAGCAAAGAGGCCGGGATTACCAGCGCTACCGAAAGCTACGGGATGACCGTAGTCGCCGCGGATTTTGACGAAGACGGATGGCCGGACATCTTCGTAGCATGCGATTCGACGCCTAGTCTGCTTTTCATGAATAACCACGATGGAACGTTTCGTGAGGAGGGAGTAGTGCGTGGGGTGGCGTTGAGCGACGACGGCATGGAACAGGCGGGAATGGGCGTCGGGATTGGAGATTACGATCTGGACGGGCACCTGGATATTTTCAAGACCCACTTCATGGGAGATACCTGCGGGATCTTCCGGAATGACGGGAAGGGCAACTTCGACGATCGGACCCGGGCGGCCAAGATCGGTGTAGAAACTCGATTCGTCAGTTGGGGCACAGGGGTCGCAGACCTCGATAACGATGGATATCCAGACATCTTCATCGTCACTGGAAGCGTTTACCCGGAGGTTGAGCGAAAGTTGCCTGACTATCCATACAAGACACCTAGGGTTGTTTTTCGGAATTTAGGGAATGGAACCTTCGAGGAACTCGGATCGGATGTTGGGCCAGGAATTGTGGAACCGCATTCCGGGAGGGGATGCGCTTTCGGGGATTTCGATAACGACGGAGATGTAGACATTTTGGTGGTAAACATGAACGAACCCCCGTTGTTGCTGCGAAATGATCTAACCGGCAAACAGAACTGGATCAAGATCAAACTGGAAGGCGTGAAATCAAATCGTAGCGCCATTGGTGCGCGTGTCTTGGTTCACTACGGAAATAAAGTCCAATCGCAGGCCAGAGTGAGCCAGGCTAGTTACTACTCATCAAATGATCCACGTCTTCACTTCGGATTAGGCGATTACAAGGTTGTGGATGTTGACGTTTACTGGCCAAACGGGCTCCACGAACACTACAAGGCGCTGCCGGCGAATCAGGTTGTCAAACTGCGCGAAGGAACGGCCACCCAACCAACAAAAAGCCTGACCGAAGGCTGAAAACCGGCCTGTCTGTAGTTTGCATGGAGAATGCTCCGTTCTTCGCTATCGACAATTTTTTGACATAGCAGAGTGCCGCATCTGAGAGAAAGCTCTTGACATCGAGGGTAGATACTATTTACATATTAGCGCGTTGGAGTAAACGTTTTCTCGCCAGCAGATGTGGGTCGCGTTTCCAGGGTTCAAAAGCTTTTAGGGAGGCACCAATGCCAGGACGCATGTTGTCCCGTCGGTTTCTTGGAGTCCTTTCCACGATCGTGTTGTTTACCGTTGCGGCGCTCGCTCAATTCACGGCCAGCATCCAGGGTGTAGTTCAAGATCAAAGCGGCGCTGGAGTGGCGAAGGCGACCGTGAACTTGGCCAATGTTTCCACGGGCACGGCGACTGTCGTCACCTCCGACGCAGACGGAAACTACCGCTTTGTCAGCGTAGCACCGGGAAAATACAAAATCACCGTTGAAGCCGCAGGTTTCGCCAAAGCAGAGGCGGACGTCACTCTACTCACCGAGCAGAACCTGAATGTTCCGATCGCCTTGAGAGTGGGGTCGGTGAGCGAGTCAGTGATAGTTAGCACAGAGGCCCCGGTGGTGGATACTGCAGACAGCCGCGTTCAAATGACGATTGAAAATCAGGCCGTGGCGCAATTGCCGATAATCGGCCGGAACATGGTAACGCTGGTTACCATGGCTCCTGGGGTTTCAGGGCTTGGGACGAGTACGTCGGGTAGCCCCGCATCAGGGGTCGATAACTATTCCACCGAAGAGCAAGTGGACGCCAGCGCCAACGGCCAAGGCCAAAATAACAACCAGTACGTTGTGGACGGACTAGATGTGACCAGTGGTATCCGCCAAGGTGTTTTGAACCTGACGCCACAACCGGAATCGGTTCAGGAAACCAGCATTCAGGTCAACACATTCTCCAGCGAGTACAGCCGCGCGGCCGGTTTGCAGACCACGTTTACCACAAGGTCTGGCACTGATCAATTCCACGGTGTGGTATCAGACTGGTTCAACTATCAGGGGATGTATGCAAGCCAGCATTTCGTTGGCTTTCCGTACAAGCCGTTCCACTCCAACAATATGGATTTTGCGATTGGCGGCCCGATCATTCCGCATCACAACAGTTTCTTCTATTTTGCAGTTGAGCCGTTGCGTTCAGCATCAAGTGCAGGAGGATCCGTCAACTTCGTAGCCCCTGAGTTTATTTCGTTTGCAAACACTAGCTATCCCACTACCGTTGGGACGAACGTTTTGAAGACCTACCTGCCGTCCGGAATTGTTGGCGCCAGCGTCTCCCAAACGGCGCAGGACATTTTCGGGAACGGAACGGGTGGTTGCGGAACGGCGGCGGGACAAAATGGCGTGCCGTGCACTTTGCCGATGATCGACACCGGTGCCTTTGGCGCGACGTCGATCCGGAACGGCACCCAATATTTCGCTCGCATCGACCAGGGATTCAAGAGCGATCGAGTCTATGCCAGTGTCTTCCGAACGCTTCTCCAGACGGGTGCTCCTTCCCCCATGCCTCAGTTTTCAGCTCTGAATAACACATGGCAGGTGGCTGGCCAGGCGTCCTGGACACATACTTTCTCTTCGAACACACTGAACGATTTCACAGCCGGCATGAGCAGAGTGGAAGGTGTCTTGGGCAGTGGTGCGAAAGACTACACCGTTCCGTCAATTTCAGTGACCGGCATCAATGTTGACTCAGGAATGGCGTACGGAGTCGGATTCGCCCAAGGAGATTTTATTCAGCACAACTACCATTGGCGCGATGTGCTGACGCACGTTCACAATGCGCATACCTTCAAGTTCGGCTACGAAGGCTGGTATGGCGATGACGTGGAGCCGTTCCAAGGGCCATGGTCACAGCCGAAATTCAACTTCGATAATCTGCTGAAGTTAGCGCAGGATGCACCCACCACCGAAGGGGGAATTATGTACAACCCCCAAACCGGTACCCAGCAACTCTGGAATTGGGACGCTGCGTCCAGAACATTCGGCCTTTTCGTTGAGGACACCTGGAAAGCCCGCAGGAATTTGACTCTCACGCTCGGGCTTCGTTACGACGACAGCGGTAATCCATGGTCGAAAAGCGCCTCAACTGTATTCGGTAACTTCTACATGGGTACTGGCACCACGGAGCAGCAGCAGATTGCGAACGGGTATGCGAAAGCCACTCATAATGCGCTCTTGCACTCGGTCAATAATCTTTTCAGTCCAAGGGTGGGTGTTGCCTGGGACCCAACGGGCAAAGGAGATTGGGTGGTACGCGGCGGGTTTGGAGTCTATAACAACTGGCTGACACAAGCCAACGTGCAGGAAGAGTTTCGTGGGAGCCCTCCTGGCTTGGTGATGCCGACCTTCTTTGCAGGTGGTACCGCGACTGCTCAGGCACCTATCTTTGTTTTGGGCAACAGCAGCAAACCACCGTTTGGCTTTACGTTCCCCACGTTCCAAGGTGGGCTGAACGCCCAAGGTGGGGTTCCGGGGACTGGATTCGCCATTGGTGGAATCAACCCGCTGTTAAAGTCTCCCAAAGCGAATATCTGGATGGCGAGTGTTGAGCGAAGAATCAACAAATATCTCGCCGCAAGTGTCGGCTATTCGGGATCTCATTCCTACGACATTGTCGGCAACGGGAACAACACCGGAATCGTGAGCTACGGCGTGAATATCAATGTCTTGCCTGGAGATCTCATCACGCACGAAAGCATCGTTCCCACGAGGCTGAATCCAAGCTTCGGATCAATCACGTATTCGGCGAATGATCGGTATGCAAACTACGAAAGTATTTACTTCGATGTAAAAGGACGCTTTTCACGCGGCTACATTGATGCCTCATACACTCGGTCAAAGACGAAAGACGACGCCCTTACTTATCCGGATCCGTTTAATCCGGGAGCTTACTACGGACCGTCACCTTTTGACGTGCCGAACCGATTCTCGTTAAGTTTCAACTATTCTCTCAAAGGGCTGAACAACGGAGCTGGTGTTATCGGATACGTGACCGGCGGATGGGGTATCAGCGGTACGAGCATCTTCCAATCCGGGTACCCGCTGACAGCAAGCACCAATGCGTCGTATCAGCCAGTGTGCGCGAACGGGCCCACGAATTGCCCGTCACCGGGAAATCCTGCAACCGGCTACGCACCGGGAAGCGGCGATTTCAACGCGGACGGAAATAATTTCGACTTTCCAGATGCGGGCAGCTACAGTCAGTCCACTAACAATAATGCTTGGCTGTCTGGCGCAATTCCGAAGTCGAACTTCGGGATCCCGGCATTTGGCAGCGGCGGCAACGAGAAATCCAATGGATTCCGTGGACCGAATTTCATTGAAACAAATCTCAACTTCTATAAAGACACGAAGATCACGGAGAGGATCAATTTCCAATTCCGGTTTGAGCTGTTCAACATTTTCAACCGGGCAAACTACTCGAACGTCGATACCAATCTGCCGGATGGGAATTTCGGCTTTGCTACAGCGTCGCATGAGCCGCGATTCTGGCAGATCGGCGGCAGGCTTTCCTTCTAAACAGGGAAAACTCAACCTTCAGCGGCCGGCCACTTCGGCGAAGTGGCCGGCTTTTGTTTGGCAGAAATGCGAGGCTTCGGTTGCTGCGGCGGAATCGCCCCATCGATTACTATGTCCGAGGCGTGTTCAAGAACTGTGAATTGCGAGACACATCGCCAAACTTGGTCCCCGACTCAAAGAAGTCTATTCGTCTGAGAAGCGAACTTGCGGTTGCGATTGTCACCGTCTTCCTGATCTCACCCGCGTTCTGTCAAAATGTCAAAGACCAGATCGCTGAAATCAGCAAGGCGTTGCAAGCCAATCAGTTCGATCGTGCACTGGACCTTCTCCGTCCGACGCTGCAGAAATTTCCTTCGAGTGATGATCTTTGGGTGATGCAGGGCGTGGCGTACGCGCGAAAAGGACAGAATAAGGAAGCGTTCGACTCTTTTCGAACGGCCCTCAAGATCTCTCCGAATAATGTCCAGGCTCTTCATGCAGTTATTCAAGCCGAATACGACAATGGCGATGCAAGAGCGATTCCGCTGTTGGAGCATCTGCTGAAACTGCATCCGGAAGAGTCGATGAGCCATGCGATGCTGGCGGTGCTGGAATACCAGCAAGGAAGATGCTCTGACGCAGTTGTTCATTTCGAAAAAGCTGGCTCCTTATTCGATGAACAGATATCCGCTTTGCATGCATATGCGACATGCCTGGTGAAGCTTCGAAGGCTGGATGCGGCGGTGCAGGTTTTCCGGCGGGCCTTGGCGCTCAATCCCGATGATAAGCGCGAGAGGCAATTGCTTGCCTGCCTGCAAGTGATGACCAAGAAGCCGAAGGAGGCACTTGTAACGCTGGCACCATTACTCACGGATGATCACGTCGAATCCGCAACTCTCGAGCTTGCGTCGGCAGCTTACGAGGATACTCACGACACCGAGAAAGCCGTGAGTTCGTTGCAGCTGGCTATTTTGCGCGATCCTCAGAATATCCAGTTCTATTTGGATTTTGCAGCGTTATCGGCCGCGCACCAGTCTTTTCAAGTCGGAATTGGCGTAGTGAACGACGGGATTGGGTTGCAACCCAAAGCTGCAGCTCTCTATTTTGCCCGGGGGATGCTCTACGCGCAGGTTGCTGAATATGAAAAGGCACAAGCGGATTTCGAGCGCGCCTACGCGTTGGATCCGACGCAGTCTTTGACCACCGCTGCGCAGGGTCTTTCAGAAGTTCAGCAGAACGATCTCGATCGTGCGCTATCGACCGTTCAAAAGGAATTGACTGGTCGGCCCAAAGATCCGATCTTGCTTTATCTGAAGGCGGACATCCTGGTGCAAAAGGGAGCAGAACCGGGAAGTGCGGAGTTCAGAACGGCGATGCAGTCGGCCAAGAGTGCAGTCGCTCTTCGTCCGAATCTTGGGCCGCCGCGTGCTGTGCTCGGCAAGCTCTATTTACAAGCAGGAGATTATTCCGCTGCCGCTCTGCAATGCCGGAAAGCTTTGGAGATCGATCCAACAGACCAGACCTCCCTCTATCACTTGATTCAGGCACAGAGGAAGGGCGGCAAGACGGCCGAGCTTCCCGAGTTGTTAAAACGCCTGGCACTTCTTCGACAGGAAGCGACTCAAGAGGAAAGAGAGCAATATCGCTACAAACTGGTTGAAGGTGACACGCCCTCTCAGCGGTGATACTTGCTCTTCTCTTTTCATGCGAGAACTCAAGACTTTAGCAAGACGTAAGTGCTGTAGCTTTCTTTGTCGATATTCATGAACGGCCGCATGGTGATTTCGCTTCCGTCCGCCGATTTCGCGATCCAATCTCCTGTGGAAGTGTTGCCGGCTCGGGCCTGCAATAAAGCATTCCGGTCAAAACTTGGTTGCGAATTAGCGAGCGCGAACAGGACCAGTGGGCCTCTCAACAACGCGACGAGATTTGGGTGGTTCGTATCTACGGTTTCGAGACGCAGGGGCATGGGTAATTCGAGTTCAATGCGGTCCCCATCGCTCCACGTGCGCTTGATCGATGCGAAAGTACCCGGTTGAATCGGGTCGGAGGCACGCTTTCCGTTAATCGATAAGACAGGATTCGAAGTCCACGACGGAATACGAACGTAAATCACAAAGTCGCTGGGCTTCGACGCGGAGACATTGATGTTGACTGTGTTCGCGAATGGATACTTTGTTTCTTGCGTGAGAGCATAACGGCCGCTTCCATCGGTCCACTGTGCTTTGGAAGGCGTGAAAAGGTTCACATACACTCCGTCAACGGAGAGCAAGTAGGTGCTGACGTGATAATCCGCCGCCAATTGTGGGAATGTCCCTGAACAGCACGGCCACTTTTGTCCGTACCAGACTTTCTTTCCGGTCATCGCGTAGTCCGAATAGTAGAACGAGGTGCCGTCGGCCTGAATGGGCCACGCTCCCAAAATCGTGTTGTAAAGCACTCGCTCCATGCTGTCGCCATACTTGGATTCTTTAGTGACGCGCAAGAGATAGCGAGTGATCTTGAAGTGTCCGTAGGCGCCGCACGGAGTTTCGAAGCTAGCATGCGTGTCACTCAGGCTGTTTCCAAGCTGTCCTGTTCCTGGTTCGCCGAAGCTTTCATTGGGTCCCCAACCACCTGTGGCAAAGCTCTGCGTTGTTTGTAGCATCTCGAAGCCATTCCTGGCTGCCTTGAGATGCTTCTCACTTCCTAGAGTGATGTAAGCCTGCATGGCAGAACTGAACGCGTTCACGTGGCTGTAGGCGTGTTCAAACGGCAACACGTTGTTGCCTTGAGAAAGTGGATTGAAATAAGTGTCATCCTCCAAATATTTCTTGGCCATGTCCCGATAGAAAGTGTTGCCACTGCGCTGGTATGCGAGGAAGAGGTTCTCCGGCAGCGTGTAGGTTTCATCCCAAGTATAAGCAGTATCTTTATGCGGACGGGATCTCTGTTCCCAACGCGACAAAGCCTTTTCAGGCAGATACGCGGTGATCGCGTGCGTCAATTTTTCGTGAATTTTCATCGCCTGCGGATCATGGGCAAACTCGTGGGCGTCGATCAGACCGCAGGAGAGCTTGTCGTAAGTGTAGGCGGGGAGGCGATAGTCCACGAAAAACTTGGCTTTAGGATCCAGAGTCTCGCCATAGCCTTTCACAAGCCGGTTTATTTTTGCGCGAGTTTGCTCTGACCCAGTGACGGCATACGCGCGTGCCAGCCCGGACACGTATTGCCCAAAGCTGTGTCCTGCAATGAAGCCGTGAAAGTCGTTGTGCTCCAGGCTGAACCCTTCCAGGTCGTACCAGCCGCCCATGTCTTCCCCGGGGGCGGGCAGTCCCGCGACCTGCCGAAACACCTTCAACAAACGGTCGTCATCGAGATTCAAGAAGCGGGAATGGTTTTCTTCAAATTGGCGCTTCATGGGGCTGTCGAGCAGTTGCACGTCGGAATAGGGAAATGTCGATAAAGCGGGAGTAATAACCACCGAACCCTTAAAGTTGCCAGATGATGCCCACGAGGGCAGGGAAGTGACGGCATAGGCCGAAGCAGTAACCGCGCCTGCGGTTTTCATAAAGCTCCGGCGGGTAAGGGAAGAACTCATGCAATTCCTCCTTTGCGGGGAAACGTTTTCTCAAGTTTGGGGGAGGGATATGAGTTTGTCAATCTCCCGGGATCACATCCGTGCTGTCAAATTGTGTGCGCCTTCCCGTGAAGACGGGAAAAACTACTCCGGTCGATCTCCGTTCAGTGCCGCGTCAATTTCTCGCAGCTCGGCCGCCTGAAGCCGGAATTCTCCGGCGCCCACGATGCCAGCGACCTGATGCGGGCTGCGGAAGCCGACAATTGCTCCTGTTACTGCGGGGTTGTGGAGTGTCCAGGAGATGGCAACTTCTCCTGGCGTCCGGCCGTGGCGATGGCCGATCTGACGGAGGAGCTCTACCAAATGTAAGTTGCAGGAGAGGGCTGGTTCCTTGAAGCCAGGCAGGTTTCTCCTCCAGTCTTCCGCTAGAAAATTCGAGACTCGTTCCCGAGTCATCGACCCCGTAAGAAGCCCTGCGTACATCGGCGAATAAACGATGACTCCGATGTTCTGACTGCAGCAGAACGGTAGGATCTCTTTCTCGATATCGCGTCTGACGACGGCATACGGTGGCTGTAACGATGTAATTGGGGCGATTGCTTGCGCCCGTTTCATCTGCGCGACGTTGAAATTCGATACGCCGATATATCGAACTTTGCCTTCCTGTTTCAGTCTCACTAGTTCCGACCAGCCTTCTTCGATGTCCTCGTCGGGTTCGGGCCAGTGAATTTGATAAAGATCGATAGTGTCAGTCTTCAAGCGGCGTAGGCTAGCTTCGCACTCGCGACGAACCGAGTCCGCTTTCAACGACGCGCCCACCTTTCTTCGCTCATCCCATACCCGTTCGCATTTGGTAAAGACAAAGGGGCGTGGAGTGTATCCTTGCAAGGCGCGAGCGATCATTTCTTCCGAATGTCCAAGGCCGTACAGAGCGGCGGTATCAATCCAGTTCATCCCATGGGCCAACGCGGCGTGGATCGCAGGAACGGAGTCGCTGTCATTTTGAAGACCCATGCTGCCCTCCCACCCGCCGCCACCGATGGCCCAGGCGCCGATGCCGATTGGGGTGATGTAAAGGTCGCTATTACCTAGTCTGCGCGTTTCCATTCCTGAACCTCGTCGGCATCTGGCACACTCTGTCCGGAAGGGGCCCCCAGCCAATTTCTCGAGTCTCAAACTACATGATTCGCTCACTCGATTTCTACTGTAATCGCTTACTTGGAGGCAAACGTTGACGGCTCGCGAAATTCTAATCGGCCCTAGATCCACCGCAGGCCCAATCAGGAAAGTCCGAGGAGGGTCCAAGTGCCAAGAGCGTTACGAGTCGATAGGAGTTATGCGGCTAAACCCATCCAAAAGATTGAGCATGGATTCGTCAAAAAGCGCTTGACAATCGTTTGGATACGGGACTATAAAGCCATCCATTCTTGGGAGAAAGCGTTTACTCGATCGCCAAAAGCCTCAGTGCGGAGGATCACCGTGGCGCGAAGGAATATCCATCGCAATCCGGCCTCCTGCAGATAGACGCCAGGGTTCTCAAGAACAACCGCCTGCCAGTGGCTCGGAGAAGCGGGCAATCTTCAATTCCGGTTCGACTTTATCAATTTGCTGAACCATCCCAATCTTGGACCCGTAGATGGGGATATGGGCGATTGCGGGGAAGTTGCAACCTCGCCGAATGCGCGTCAGTTGCAGTTAGGAATGAGGATCTCATTCTATCCAGGTTCAGTACAGATCGGTGCAAAACGGCGAGTCGAAGCGCGGCTTCGGCTCGCGTATTTTTTTTTGATCGAGTACAGGGAGGATCTCGTTGCCACAGAAAATGAAAGGGGCATCTAGTACACGCCGTGGATTTCTCAAACAGTCTGCGATTGCCGGTCTTGCCTGCTCAGCGAATAGCTTGCTGGGCGGGACGACAGGGTTGGTTAAGAACGCTTTCGCGCGGAATACGAACTCTACCGCGCTAGCACGTGTTTATGTCGACACCCGGCGAACGATCTCCCCGATCGACAAGAGTCTATTCGGATCATTTCTCGAACATCTCGGTCGCGCGATCTACGAGGGAATCTACGATCCGGGCTCGAAGTTGTCGGATTCGAACGGGTTTCGGAAAGATGTATTGAACGAGATCCGACAATTGGGCGTTCCGATAATCCGGTATCCGGGCGGGAATTTTGTGTCGGGTTACAACTGGCTTGATGGTGTTGGGCCGAAACAAAATCGGCCGCGAGTACTGGACAAGGCGTGGAATTCGATCGAGTCGAATCAGTTTGGAACGAATGAATTCCTTGCTTGGTGCAAGGTCGTCGGAACCACTCCGCTCATGGGACTTAATCTGGGGACGGGCACCTCTGAGGAAGCGGCTGCTTTGGTGGAGTACTGCAATGTCGACAAAGGAACACGCTGGAGTGATCTCCGAAGGCAGCACGGAGTCTCTGAGCCTTGGAAGGTGCAACACTGGTGTCTGGGCAATGAGATGGATGGGCCCTGGCAGATTGGCCACATGACTGCAGCTGAGTATGGAATGAAGGCTGCCGATGCCGCGCGGCAAATGCGTGACGTGGACTCCGATCTAAAACTGATTGCGTGCGGATCCAGCGGGCCCTTTATGCGCACATATCTTGAGTGGGACCGCGAAGTGCTTGAGCAATGCTACGACTATGTCGACGGGCTCTCTTTGCATCGCTATCTTGGAAATTGGGAGCGTGACAGCGGAGGAAAAACCGAGAAGTATCTCGCCTTGAATCTGAGCATGGAGCGTCAGATTGCTGAAACGGTTGCGGTCTGTGACCTGGTGCGCGGGCACAAACGCTCTCCGAAAAAGCTCTGGCTTTCTTTCGACGAATGGAATGTCTGGTATCGAACCACGGGAGGAAAGGACGTTGATGGTGATCGTAAGGAAGCTCCCCATCTGCTGGAGGAGGTTTACAACCTGGAAGATGCGCTGCTCGTGGGCGGAATGGTCAATTCTCTGCTCCGGAACGCGGATCGAGTAAAACTAGCTTGCCTCGCGCAGTTAATCAATGTGATTGCTCCAATCATGACGAATGCCGACGGAATGTTTCAACAGACCATCTACTATCCATACAGCTGGGCGCTCCAATTCGCCAAGGGCGATGTGCTGAATTTGCTGGTGGAATCGCCCACATACGACGTTGAAGGAATGGATCAGGTCGGTTATGTCGATATCGCTGCATCCCTAAGCAAGAGCGAGGGAAAGCTCAGGCTCTTTATCCTCAATCGCGATCTGGCGAAGTCCCACGACGTTGAAGTCGTGTGGGAGGACGGTGCTCCTGCGAAATTCATGTCGGGTTCATTATTAACCGGAGATGATTTGAAGGCATCGAACAGTTTCGCGGCGCCGAAGCGGGTTGCGCCGCAGAATTTCACTGTTCCCACGGCTGCAGGGGAACGAACCAAGTTTGAAATTCCGGCACGTTCGTACGCCGTCGTGCAGTGGTCGATATAGAAGGAGGGCACTATGGGTGGGAAAGGACAAGTTTCACGAAGGCAGTTTGTCGCCTCGGCGGCGACGATGGCTGCGGCTGCTTCGATGCCAATTCGCGCCGTGGGGCGAGTCGCTTTTCCTGGCAGGGCTTCCCAAAGCAGCGTGAAGCTGACCGACTCACCGCACTGGAAAGAGCAGGGAGTGGAGAACCTGGCGAAATCTCCGCATGCCAAGCTGAGGGATATTCCTGTTCGTGCAGTCACAATTACTGGAGGTTTCTGGGGCCCGCGGCGCGAAGTCAATGTGACGAAGAGTATTCCGACGATGCACGACCTCTTGGAAGCGAACGGTCGAATGAACAACTTCCGCCGGCTGGTTGGAAAGAGTCAGGCTGCGCAGTCGGGACCTGTATTTTCAGATTCCGATGTTTATAAGTGGACGGAAGCGGTGGGATTCGCGCTGCAATCAGGCGATCGTCCGGAGCTGCGCGCCACCACCGAGAAAATCATCGATGAAGTGCTCGCAGTGCAGGAGCCGAACGGTTATCTGAATACTTATTATCAGGACGACCGCAAGTTGCTGCGGATGCTCACGCAAACTCAAACTACCGGGCATGAGTTGTATAACATCGGGCACATGATTCAGGGAGCGATCGCCTACTACCGCGCAACCGGCGATCGCAAATTGCTCGATGCGGGCATTCACTTCGTGGACGATTTCTTGATGCCGACCTATGGGCCAGCTCCGAAGAAGCCGATTGTCTCCGGTCACCCCGAGATTGAGATGGCTCTGATTGAGCTCTATCGGATCACTGGCGACAAGCGACAGCTCGACCTTGCCGGGTACATTTTGGGGGGCGACTCCCGCCTCGAATTGCCCGAGCGCCGGACGATCTACATGTTTAGCGGAACCCCGTTTACTGAGCGGACCAAGATGCAAGGGCACGCGGTACGGGCGATGTATGCCTGCTGCGGCGCGACCGACTACTACATGGAAACCGGCGATCCGAAGTACTGGCAGACGCTAAACACTCTTTGGAATGACACGACGGGAACGAAGATGTATGTCACTGGTGGTGTTGGGTCGAGATCGGATGGCGAAGCATTCGGCGATGCTTACGAGTTGCCGAACTTCCGGGCATACGGCGAAAGCTGTGCCGCTATCGGGAACATGATGTGGAATTGGCGCATGCTGGCGGTTACGGGCGATGCGAAGTTCACGGATGTGATCGAGCGGGCTCTCTATAACGGAATCAATTCGGGTATGTCTTTGGATGGCACGCTCTACTGCTACCGAAACCCGCTGGCGTTTGATCCATCTACGGGCGACAAGATTCGAAATCCGTGGTACGACGTGACCTGCTGTCCACCGAATCTGGAGCGCACGTTCGGATCGTTGCCCGGATACTTCTACTCCACAAGCTCAGACGGGATTTACGTTCACCTATACGACGATTCTGAACTCGATTGGCACTTGGAAAATGGAGTAGGACTTAAAGTCACGCAGAAGGCGAATTATCCATGGGATGGGACTGTGGAGATGACAGTCACGCCGGCTCAGTCTTCCGATTTTACGTTCTACGTGCGGATTCCAGCTTGGACCGACCACGCGCAGGTGGCGATCAATGGTAAGGAAGTAGCGGGCGCTGCTCCGGGAAAATACCTGCCAATCAATCGCCGATGGTCCGCCGGAGACATGGTGCAGCTTAAGATGAACGTCGTGCCCCAGGTTGTTGAAGCGAATCCACGCGTCGCCGACGACACAGGGCGGGTTGCAGTACAGCGCGGGCCCCTCATTTATTGTCTGGAGGAGATTGATCAGCCAAGCGGAGTCTCTCTCAGCGACGTTGCTGTGAATCCGGGCCGTCAACCTGCGGAACAATTCAAGCCCGAGTTCCGCAACGATCTGCTCGGCGGAATGGTTGTCCTCCATCACGAGGGAGCGGTCTATGAGCGGGGAGCCGCCGAAAAACTCCTTTACTCTCAATATAAGAGAGATGCTGGCACTCGGAAGGTTCCGCTCACTTTCATCCCTTACTACGCTTGGGCAAACCGGCAAGCAACATCCATGCAGGTTTGGAACCTGCTGTTACAGAGCTAGTGGATGCTTACCACGCAAGACGGATGAGCGATAGTCCCTGTCGCGGTAGGGCAAATTGCATTTTGAACGTTCCGCTTTCAATGGAAACCCATTCGGGCGAATTCAAAAGGTGAAGTTGTGCTGCCTGCTCCAACTGCGAGTGCTGAACTGCAGACAGTGATTCGGGTGCACCGAGAGATTTCCATACGGTGAACCCGTTGCTGTGGTCCGAGTCGACGCGATAGTGTTCGAGCAATCCGCGTTTCACTCCGGACGGCAGGTTTGAGATCGTCAAATTGATAGCGGCGGCCAGAACCGGAACATCATCGTCATGGTAATTCCACACCAGTATTTCGACTTCGTGATCCTTGAGAGTGGCGATGGCGCTGATGTCGGGATTATCTCGAACTCCAGCGCTCACAACCTCTTCACTCGCGATCGCTGCGGAACTTGACAACTTCAGGCGATGATCTCCGAGAAATCCCAGCATTCGAAACGCGTTCAGAACAGGCTTATCGATGCCATTGGTTGCGAGTTCTCGAAATCCAGCGAACGGTGGCTGGTCTTCAAACTCGAAAGCCCAGGTGACAGCTCCCATGAAATTGATGTGTTCCTTGCGAGCAAGTGCCAGGATATTGTTCAGGACTTCGACAGTGTAAGCACCGTAGAGTGCCCCGTTTCGATAAAGGTTTTGTGGATTTTCCTTTGCGGAGCAGGCAGCGCAACCTTCGGGGTCAGACTCGCCGAGGATTATTGGCATTTGTCGCCACTCCGGAAATGAAGCCACGATCCGGAACCCCTCCTGGATCGCGGTGAGCTGATGGCTGATTCCCATCTGCACGTGGTCTTGCTGCCACTTTGGCGATCCCTTGGGATGAAAGCTGATGAAGTCAAGGCGCGATCCGGTCTTTCCGGTTGCATAGTTCTTGCTGTGTGCGCAGTGTTCGAGAAAGGCTCTCAGAAACTCGGCGGACTTTGGACTGCCTGGACCGGTTGTGTCGGGACCTCCAATCCGCGCCGTCGGGAGCGCGCGTAATACTGAATCAACGGTGTAGTCGTAGAGCTTAAAGAAGTCCTCTCGTGTTCCTTGCCAATAGCCGATGTCTGGCTCGTTCCAAACTTCCCACAGCCAGGTCTTTACGTCAGCATCACCATAGCGCTGGCGCAGATGCTGAATGAATTGGAAAACCAGGTCAGACCACTTCTGGTAGTCCTTCGGTGGGTAAGCCCAACCGGTGTAGATTCCGTTGACCGAATGGTTTGGAAAGTTATGCCGATATGGTTCCGGATGGACGGACAGCGCTTCAGGCATGAAGCCAATTTCAACCAGAGGCTTGATCCCAGCGTCATGAAAGGCGTCGAAAATGCGATCAAGGATCGTCCAGCTGTAAATCGGATGTCCCGAGGCATCTTCGGTATAGACATTCGTCGAGCCCCACTTCAGCGAGGCCGATCCATCCCCGGAAGTGAAGAGGTTATGCACCCGCACATAAGCCGGCTGCGAATCGAGTGCAGCCAGTTCACCGAGAAGCTTTTTGCCGTTGGGAGCGTAGGAGTAGTTCGGTTCGTCATATCCAAAATAATTCCAGACATGCGGCAACGTACCGTCGGACTGGTCAGCCGCTACCCGAATGCTGACATTGCTAGTGCTCTGCTGTGATGAACTCGGATAGCTGGTGACGCAGATCAGAAGGGTCGACAACACCGGGACTAGGAACGTTGCGGCGAAATCCTTACAGGCATGGGAATCCAACGTTTGAGCTGGTGTAACAAGACAAGATACAAACCATCGACTCTGCAGAGTTAGTGCCGTCACTGATCTGCGTTTCAAGTGGACGGCTTCCCAATCACAGATTCAGCTACGGAAATGAGCGTCGGCAAGATATGGCCGAGATCCTTGCCATTGCTCTCGCCCAATGAGAAATAGAGTTTGGAGTAAAGAGGATAGATCTTTTCGTAGATCTGAGAGTCTGATTCCTTAGGCGTGAACATTCTGTTGGAGGGGCAGATTCGGTCCTGTGCTTCTTCAATGGTCTTGAACGTTCCCGCCGCCAAGAATGCAAAGATCGCAGATCCGAGACTTACCACGCTCTTGCTCGGTACCAGCACGGGCCGTCCGAGCACATTGGCATAAACCTGATTCAACACGTTGTTCTTTTGCGGAATGCCTCCAGCGTTAATCACGCGCTTGATTTCTACTCCGTGGTCTGCCATGCGATCGAGAATGACCCTGGTGTGGAACGCAGTTCCTTCGATTGCCGCGAAAAGCTCATCTTGCGCCGTACTTTGCAGATTCCATCCGAGCGTTACCCCTCGCAAATTTGGATTTACCAATACAGTGCGGTCACCATTGTCCCAAGTCATGCGTAACAGACCCGTTTGGCCAGCACGGTAGTTTTCAAGCCCACTCGTCAATGTGCTCACGTCGGTACCCGCTCGCATCGCGATCGAGTTGAAAATGTCTCCTACTGCTGACAGGCCGGCTTCGATTCCGGTGCGCGAAGGATGCACGCTGCCTTGCACGACTCCACACACTCCTGGGACCAAATTGACCGACGGGGTAATTCCAATGATGCAGGTCGAGGTTCCAACTACATTGACCATGTCATCCGTCCGGCATCCGGCGCCGATTGCGTCCCAGTGAGCGTCGAAAGCTCCGACAGGGATTGGAATTCCGCGCGAAAGGCCAAGCTGTTCAGCCCAATACGGCGAGAGGGTGCCGGCAATTTGGTCAGAGGTGGCGTACTGGCCGTCTAGTTTGTCGCGAATACCTTTTAATAAGGGATCAACTTTGACCAGAAAAGTCTCTGGGGGAAGGCCTCCCAATTGCGCGTTCCAAAGCCACTTATGGCCCATGGCGCAGATGCTGCGCTTCACATTTTTCGCGTCCGTAATGCCGCACAACGTCGCGGCCACCATGTCGCAGTGCTCGAAGGCGGAAACGAATTCTGATCGCTTATCAGGATTGTGCCGAAGCCAGTGAAGCAGTTTGGAAAAGCCCCACTCGGAAGAATAGACTCCGCCGCACCATTCAATCGCTTCCAACTTGTCCCGGTGTGCCGTAGCCGTGATTTCGGCCGCCTCACCTTTCGCGCGATGATCGCACCAGAGATAGTACTCACCAAGCGGCTGAAGGTTCTGGCCTACCGGAATCACCGAAGATCCGGTGGTATCTAGCGCGATCGCACGGACTTCATCCCCATGAACGCCACTCTTTTTCAGCACCTCTTTAGTCGCCCTGGCGAGCGACTGCATGTGGTCGCGATGCGACTGGGTGGCATACTCCGGATCCTCGCGCTTCCTATGCAACGGATATTCAGCGATTGCGGAATCCAGTAACCCACGATCGCTATCGACCAGAGAAACACGAACGCTGAGAGTTCCAAAATCGACGCCAGCAACAATCGCCATCAGCAGGCTCCGTTTTTCGCAGTCGTGGCCAGTGTACCTCCGGCCAAAAATAATCGAAACTGAGCAAGCGCTTACCCGAAATCGATACTTACATTAGACGTCCAGCACGTGAAATGCAACTCTCCCATGGGGTGGAGTTAGACAGCCGCAAAGGAAAGATTTGTCTAACCCCGTTCTTCGTCTGGCGTCGAAGGCCCCGAGCGGGACAGCGAGTCGGAATTCTTCCGCGTTGCAGCGCGGTTCGCTCTTGCAGGCGGCGGGGTAATCCCGTTACGGGCCAGCGCGGTGGAGCGGCGAAGCACAAGATTTGTAACCAATTCGTATTTATGAGGCTGTTGGGTACGCGGCTCATCTACTTCATTCAACAGCGCCTGAAAAGCAATCTTTGCCAACTCATGTTGAGACATTTGGACGGTCGTTAGGGGTGGGATCGTAAATTCTGCCAGGTGAATGTCATCGAATCCGACCACCGACAACTCATCAGGAATTTTAAGGTTGCGTTCGTATGCCTCTCGCATGACTCCGATAGCAGTCATATCGTTCGAACATAAAACGGCCGTGGGTGGTTGATCGAGCGCATGGAGCTCGCGAAATGCTTTCATGCCGCCCTCCAGCTTGTGGTTGCCTACGACTATCAAGTCGTGAGCAAGTCCGATCTCCATCATTGCCGCTTTGAATGCATCGCGTCTGGCTACCGCAGACTTCAAGTGCTGTGGGCCTGCGATAAACGCGATCCGGTTATGGCGCAATGCCGCCAAATGTTGCACGGCTTGGCGGATTCCGTTCAAATAGTTGATTCGGATGTTGGCTATTCCCGGGACCTCTGGGCCGACGTCAACAAAAACGAGAGGTACCTTTCGAAATCGCAGGTGTTCAATGAGCGACTCCTCCATGCCGAACGTCAGAATCGCGACTCCATCAACCCTCCGTTCGATCATTCTGCGGACGGAGGATTCCATTCGCTTCGGATCATGCACTGTAGAGGTCAGCAGAATTTCGTAGTTATTCTCAACCGCGAGGTTTTCGAAAGTTTGGACGATCTCTGGAAAGAAGGGGTTTGTGATCTCAGAAACGATCAGTCCGAAGATGCGGCTTCTTCCGAGGACAAGGGCGCGAGCTTGAGTGTTCGGGTAGTAGCCGAGTTCATCCACGACCTTCCAAACTCGTTTGGCGAGTTGGGGATCCACCGTAGGGACACGATTAATTGCCCTCGAGACGGTAGCGGTCGAGACTTTTGCCCTTCGGGCGATCTCGCGAATATCCATGGGGCTTGCGGGGGAAGGCTTTCTACGGTCCATCAGTGTAACACAACTTCCAGGCCTAGAAAACGTTTTCTGACTGAAGCGGTTTGGCAGTCGTGACGCTGGTCCAATACCTCAGCATTCGGCTTTGAGATGATTCTCATCCAAGCGGGATAACATGGACAGGTTCAGGTGTCGCCTGATCGACACTCACCGGGTTTCGCAAAGGCCTGCCGTAGCCATCGGCCGAAACGTGCATGACATCTCCATGTCGCAAACGAATGTTGTCGCTGAAGCTCAAGCAATCGGTTCCGAAGAAGTGAACGTGGACATCACCTCTTCGTCGGTGCGCGACGTGTTTGAAGTGGTGATGCTCAATGTTTGCTAGGCTGTGGCACATCTCCGATTCGCCGCTACGAAAGGCCTTGCTCCAAAGTGCCCGTCCGTCGTGCTCGATCGCTACGGATACCGGAACCGATACAAACTCCGGGTCGAGTACGAGCTCCGGCCCGAGAGCGCAGGTGCGCAGCTTGGAGGCTGCTAGATTCAGATAGTTCTTCTTTTCGAATTGGTGGTCCGAGAATTCATTTCCTATTGCGAGTCCGATTCGATAGGGTTGACCGTTAGATCCGATCAGATAAATGCCGGCGATTTCAGCTTCTTCTCCGCCATCTTCGGCGTAAATGGGAATCTCCAGCGGCTCGCCGTGAGCCCGCAAAACGTAACCATTGCCTTTGTAAAACCATTCCGGAGGAGTCCCAATTTGGCCGGCAGAAGGGTGGCCCCCCTCCACGCCCCAACGAAACATCTTCATGCTATCGGTAAGATCTTCATCTTTCGTGGCGTGCATAGACTGCCGATTTCGCGCGCTCCCCAGATGCGTCAGTCCCGTGCCGGAGATAAGGCACCTGGCTGGTTCTTCCGGGTGATCGATTGCAGGCAGCAATTTCCAATCCGACTCGCCTTGATAGATCGGGTCGTAATCGATGGTTTCGGGTCTTGCTCGCTTTCGCACCACATCGATCAACCGAACGCCCGTTTCGATCGCGATATGCGCCAGTTCATAAACCGAGGAGCAGGAATCCAGCGGTCGAACCACCGGTTCTTCCACGAGTGCGATCCGACGAAAACTGCCTTTCTTGATCTGAATGAGTCTTGTCATCGATTCGTTAACGAGTCACTCGACGATCTGAAACTGCTCGAGTCCGGATTCGTTAACGGAAAGACCGAGTCCGAGCTTGGATTCGTCGAGATCGATGTAGCCGTTTACAGCTTTTGGTTCGCCGTCAAAGATGTACCAGAACAGCTCGTTTCCAACTTCTACATCTACTACCGGAAAGTATTCAGCCATCGGAGAATTGAAGCTGGCCATCACCAGATGGTAGTTGTGCATTTGTCCGGCATGCGGGATGACGGGGACGGAATAAGCCTCAGCAAGAGCAGCAATCTTGCGTGCCTGCGTCAGGCCGCCCACGCGGTTTGTATCGAACTGGATGTAGTCGAGCGCTGACGCTTCCAGTAATTCCCGAAATCCGTAGATAGTGAATTCATGTTCGCCACCGGCAATAGGGATTCGACCGGACGACTTTAGTTCGGCATAACCACGAATATCGTCCGGAATCACAGGTTCTTCCAGCCATCGAAGATGAAATGGTTCGAGTAGAGGAAGCATTCGCTTGGCATAGTCAAGGCTCCACCCCATATATGCGTCCGCCATTACGTCAATATCGTCGCCGACTGTCTCACGCACGGTCCGAACGAAGTCGAGATTGGCCTGCATTCCTTTAGCTCCGTCGGCGGGTCCCCAACCAAACCGCAGCTTCATCGCCCGATAGCCGTCACTTTTGTAGCGACTCGCTTCTTGCGCCAATGTTTTGAGGTCCACGCTATAAAGACGTGACGCATAAACGGGGATGCGTGCTTTTGTGCGGCCTCCAAGCATCCGAAACACGGGCTGCTTGGCGGACTTCCCAATGAGGTCCCAAAGCGCTAGATCAACCGCACTGATGGCAACCATTCCGATACCCTTCCGTCCGAAGGCTATCGTTTTGCGGTACATGTGTTGCCAAAGACGCTCGATATCCCAAGGATCTTCGCCGACCAACAGAGGCTTGAGATGCAGATCAATGATATGTTTTGCGATTTGCGGCGAAAGCGCGGCGTTGCCGATCCCTACGTGGCCATCGTCTGTGAATATCTCGACGATCAGCCAGTCGTGAAACTTGAAAGTTGGCATCGAGGCTTCAGGAAGCTCCAGCAGATCCATCGGATTCGTGCAGAAATGCGGAGGCAGAGGCACGGTCTTGCCGTGCCAACGAACGACTCGAGTTCGAACCTCTGTAACTCTCAATGAGCAGCCTCGCACCCAAACGATTTTAGACTCAAGGGATCAACTGCAGGTATGCAGGCAAGAATGATGACAAAAGCCGCCACATGAAGCGTCCCCGCGATCGCGAATACGGTGCTGTAACCGAGTCCATGATCCAGGAGGTAGCCGACGACTTCTCCAAATGCGATTCCTCCCATCGCCCCGCCGAACCCCACTAAACCAGCTACAGATCCGACGACCTCCTGGGGGAACAAATCAGTCGGCAAAACCATGACCAGAGTCGACCAGGACTGCTGGCCGAAATAGGCGAGGCAGAACAACACAATCGCCCATGATACGGCTACGTGTGGAATCAGAATGACGAGAGGCATCAGCGCTGCGCTAAGGCCCAGTGCAATTTTCCGTGCCGCCCCGAGTGAAAGATGGCGGCTCACAAGATAGCTGGAAAAACCTCCTCCTAACAGACAGCCGATTCCTGCGGCAGCGCTTGGCATCCAGGCAAAAGCGCCTACGGCTTTCACATCGAAACCACGCGCGTCGTACAGATACTTGGGCAGCCAAAAAAGGTAGAAGAACCAGGCTGCATCGCTCAGGAATTTGGCTGTGATTAGCCCCCAGGTTTCGCGAACGGTGAATAAGCGACCCCAACGGAAAGTTGGCGGGACAGAATGCGGCTGTTCGCTCGTGATTGAATCGGGCTCCGCAGTCTTTGGTTTGCGAATGCGGGACGACGTCCACAAGATTGTCCAAAGCAAGCCGAAGCCACCTGTAACTAGAAAAATCCAACGCCAACTTGCATGCAGGAGAATCGCGGCGATGAGAGGTGGGGCGATTACCGCTCCTACCGACGTGCCGGCGTTGATGATGCCCATGGCTGTGGCGCGTTCGCCGGTAGGGAAGTATTCTGCAACTGCGCGAGTTGCGGCCGGAAAGCCGCCTCCCTCGCCCATTCCAAGTAGAAATCGACTGACGGCCAGAAGCGTAAAGCTAGTTGCCAAGGCGTGGCTTGCACACGCAAAAGACCAGAAGAGCATAATCACCGTGAAGCCTCGGTGCGTGCCCAACTGGTCAACCAACTTGCCGCCACCTGCGTACATCAAGGCATAAGAGAGGAGAAAAGCAGATTGCAAAGCGGAAAACTGTGTGTTGTTTAACGGGATGTCTCTGCTGATCGAGTGCACGGCCACCGGCAAGGTTTGGCGATCGAGATAGCTGATCGCAATGGCGATGCTGACGAGGATCGCGAGTTGCCACCTCACAATTCTTCTCCAGTTTTTCTTTAGGCTGAATCGAGGCATTATAGCGCTTTTGAGTAATCGTTTACTCGAAGCTCGCCCTTCCGCTACAATCTGGTCCATTCCCGACAGGAACTAACGGAAATTACCCCGAGTTTGAGCTAATGACTTCTCAGTGGAATCGTCGTGATGTTCTTCGAGGGTTAACTGCGTTTTCTACGTCCGCTCTGATCCCCTTTAAGCGAGAACTTGCTCTCGGTGCACCGGATGCCCCCATCGAAATTCAGATCACGTCCGTGAGCCCGCACACGCTGAGGCTGAGCTTTTTGCCAATTAACGACGAAACATCGATTCCGCTCAATGGATCGCTCGTCAAAGACTCATGGGGAGTTCCAATTCGCGCAAGTCAGCAGCAATCAGGTCGAGAGGTCTCTATCGGAAATTTGCGACTCACGATTTCGTGGAATCCGGTCAGCATCATAATCTCTGACGCCCAACACAAGGTGATTCAGCAGTTCGATTGGAATGCAGAGAACGGAGCGCTCACCTTCCTAACCGGAACGACTCCGTTGCTCGGGTTAGGGGAGGGAGGGCCACAATTCGATCGACGTGGATCGACCGACGCAATGCGCAATGGACAAGGCGGCTACAAACTTGCGACTCATGGCGGGCGGGTGCCGATTCCTTGGATCATTAGCACATCAGGATGGGCGATTTTCTTTCATCAGCCTTTTGGCACGTTCGATTTCACTGCTGCCAAAAGCAAGTTTCTGCCAGAAAGTCGTGAGGCAGCTCTTCCGCTCGATCTGTTCTTGGTTGCTTCGACTGATCCGGCGACGATCCTACGTGAGTACGCGAGGCTCACCGGATTTCCTGAGATACCTCCGCTCTGGAGTTTCGGGTATCAGCAGTCGCACCGCACACTTTCGAGCCACGAAGAAGTCATCTCAGAAGCGAAGTTATTCCGCGAGAAAAAACTGCCTTGTGACACCATGATCTATCTTGGTACCGGATTTTGTCCCTCCGGCTGGAACACCGAAAACGGCTCTTTCGACTGGAACTCACGAGTCTTTCCCGACCCTAAAGACATACTGGATGAGCTCCACGAAGAACGCTTTCATGCCGTTGTGCACGCGGTGATTCTTTCGGACTCGCTGCACGGCACTGTGCACGACCAATGTGAGTTATCTCGATTTGATGAATCACAAGCAAGTTGTTATTGGGACGCGCATCGAAAAGACTTCGCCATGGGCGTCGATGGCTGGTGGCCGGACGAGGGCGATCCACTCGACATTGCATCACGATTAGTTCGCAATCGCATGTATTGGGAGGGCCCCCAGATTGATCGGCCGAATGAGCGTCCGTATGCGCTGCATCGTAATGGCTACGCCGGGATGCAGCGATATGGATCCTTCTTATGGTCAGGCGACGTTTATTCGACTTGGGAAACTTTGAAGACTCATGTTCCGATCGCTCTTAATACTGCCCTCAGTGGCATTCCTTATTGGGGGACGGACATCGGAGGCTTCGTTCCTACTCCGGAATTTACCGCAGAGCTTTATATCCGATGGTTCCAGTTCGGGGCCTTTTGTCCACTCTTCCGTTGTCACGGCAGAACATGGAAGCTGCGTTTGCCTTGGGGATGGAATACTGGAGATCCCGGTCCGATTGAGATAAGCAACTACAAAGGCGCCGCGATCCCTGATTCCAGCCAACTTCATGACGCTCGCGTCGAGCCCATTTGCAGGAAATATCTTGAGTTGCGTTACCGCATGTTGCCATATCTTTACAGCGCCGTGCGCGAGTGCGCTACCACTGGCATGCCCATCATGCAGGCACTCTGGTTGCACTTTCCCGATGATCCGCGATCCGTCGAATGCCAAGATCAATTTATGTGGGGCAAGAGCGTGCTGGTTGCTCCCGTGCTCGAGAAAGGCGCAACGGTTCGTCGTGTCTATCTTCCACCGGGAACATGGTACGACTTCTGGACGGGCGATGGAATTCAAGGCCGCCGCGAAATTAGTCGTGCGGTCGATCTCGAGACTCTGCCGCTCTACGTTCGGGCGGGATCAATTCTTCCACTCGGGCCGGTCAAACAGTTTGTAGACGAAAAAGTGGATGGCCCTCTCTCGGTCTCGATCTATCCAGGCGCAGACTCGTCCTTCCTGCTCTATGAAGATGATGGACGATCATTCGACTACCGCAAAGGCGACTGGATGGGAATTGCGATGACTTGGCATGATACGCCTGGAAAGCTGGATATAGCCTTGGCCTTCGGGTCGCGCATGCTTGCTCCTACGCCGCGAACCATCGAAATCGAACTGGCCGGCGCCAGAAAGATAGTGCAGTTTGACGGTCGGCCGGTTTCGGTTTCATTCCGAGTACCCGGTACAACACCTCTGCTGTCTGCGCATGGACATTGAGTGTTGTCCATGACCATCGAGTCACGATCCAGCAATGGTTGCCCACGCTGCAATCGCTCCGTTGAAACTTGTAAAGAGGCCGTAATGATCGTAGATAGCGGATGACCAGGAGGCCTCGCGAGCGTCGTCTGGAATTACCTTGTTCGACGGAGTTTTGGCGGGCACCAGCGTGTCCGAGATATTTCGAACGAACACAAAGTCCACGCTCGCTTTCTTCGCCGCGTACCCTACAACCGCATCGTCCATCTCAAGCGCGGCGTAGTTTATATCTGCATTGGTTATGAAATAGAAGTCGGTGGTGTACAGCGGCGTACCTCTGAATGAAACTGCTTTGGGCGCGTTGAGATTTGCGGGATCGAGGGCTGAGTTCAACAAATCGTCCAGACTGAATGGCCGGAGATCTTGGTCGCCTCTGTGCTTGCCATTTTTTGCCGACTCGAGCACGCTCGCCAGATTCGCCTGCGTGGCCAGTTTGCTCAATGGAAAGAATAGCTGTTGGGCCTTTGGGAGCAAGCTCAAGCTTTGAAACCAGCTGGATTCGACCGTTTTGCCGTTGAGTCCGGAGGGCATGTTTTCCTTCAGCTCTAGTCCGAATTTGCCGCTGTTGGTGATCGCAACATCGCCCAGCCTCTGGTTCAAACTTGCGCCCCCAGCCGTTCCGATCGAATAGATCTGTTTCGCTTTCGTGTCCTTGACGACATCTTTGACGAGCTGTTCCAGGCCATTGATCCAGGGCGGATGTGCCAGATGAGAATCTGATTTCATGAGAAGGACGCGTCTCTTATGTTCCTCGCCCTGAATGTCGACGAGTTGATAATAGCCCCACAATTTACCGCCCTGGTTTGATCCAGTTGGTGCCGACTTACTGTATTGCAGCCATTTGTGAATCAGAGTTGAAGTCTCGCTCTCTGCCTGGACGGCGCCATGAAGAAATACGTGGTCCATCGCCGACCATTCCGCGGATGTCCAAGTAAACATGACGATGTCGGCAGCGGGGAGAGGCGCGTCGGGCCCTTTGTAGGTCTGAGAAACTGGGACAGGCGCATGGGCGCCGATCGAAGCCCAGTCAATCGGCGGCAGCACAGACGGCAGAGTCCTGACCGGAGCCATGATTCGGAAATCAGTAAAACGCGACATGAATCTCTCCTTAGCTAAATCGACGTCTTGTTGCCTAAGCCCCTCTTGCGATCGTTCTCCTTACTTGGCGCGCCTTAGTACAACGTTTTGAGCCCAGTCTTCAAGAACTGAGGAACGTTCATTTCGCTCTGAATCGTGTCGAGAAAATCGCTATCATCCGCGACGGTTAGCGGGTCGAGTTTTAACGATTTCAGTTGAACAGCGGAAAGCGTTCCACCCTTTACAACCGGCATGGTGAGCTCTCCATCGAAAGGCAGGTGCGGACGCACGTCCATTCCTGTAGGCGTTACTTCGTCGAGTGCCAACACCCAGCCCTCATTCCTTGCTCCCGCACGCGCCAATAAAGGCGCTCCTGTACTCGAAAGAGACTTTCGGTTCGAAGCGTGGTTGGGCAGGTCTTTGAGCGACTCGGTTAACGTCGCAGTTGCGTCCGCCAGGGAGATCTTGGTTACCGGCTCGCTGGCAGTCTTTTGCGTCAGGAAAAGTGTACGAGAATGTCCACCAACCTTTACCGATTCTCCGCCAACACCAAGTTTCTTCATCAACGTTGAATCACCATACCGTGGCACTCCATTGATGACGACCAGTTTCAAGTCCGTTTCGTGGGCTCCGATAAGCGCGCCATATGGGTCGGTGTGTTTTCCCGACCAAACGGTCAGGTCGGCGCGCTTTCCCTTTTCAATCGAACCGACAGCGTGGTCCCATCTCAGGATCTCTGCGGCATTTTTGGTTGCGAGCGCCACTACGTCGCGGTCGGATAGAAATCCTCCCATCTGTGCGCTCGTCACCTTGGCAACTTTCAGCTCTCCGAGCAGATTCTTGCTCCCTGAGGGAGCCCAATCCGATCCCATTCCCATCCGCAGCCCTTCCCGCTTCGCGGCATCTGCTTTTGCCGTTCCGCCGTAAAGCAGGAAATTGCTTAAGGGAGACCAGACCATCGATGCTCCCTTCGAGGCCATCACGTGGAAGTCATCCTCGGTCAGAGCATTACAATGAATGCCCGATAGGGCAGGAGCGATCGCCCATGTATTGGGTTTAAATTGGAGCGCGAGAAAGTGCTTGCGTGCTGAATCATCCACGCCCTCGCTCAAGTGTATGAGATAACAACTCTTCTTCTTGAGATCAGCAAGAAAAGTACTCGGATCCTTGGCGTCGGCATCGGCAATCAGCGCCCCCGCATTTGGCAGTGCCGGGTCGCCGGAATTCTCGACGTTTCGGACGAGCCCGGCAAAATAAGACGGAGTCTGGGCATTGCTTACCAGACGGATGCCCTGACTGGTTGTGACGCCGCCAAACATGCTCTTGCACTCGACGTAACGCACGATCGCGGGAACGACTCCTGGTGATTTACCCAACACCATCATCGGACCGCTGACCAGGTTGTGATAGTCGACGGATCCTTGCCATTGTCCCCGGTTTCCGTATTTCTTTGGGACATTCCACAAGCACAGAATGTTATAGGCCAAGTGATTGTGCAGTTCGATGAATCCCGGAAAGATCGTGCCTTGTGTGTCGATCTCGCTGATGTCGTCAAAGCCCGGCGGCTTTGCAGCACCATTCGCAGTCACTGCGACGACGCTTCCCTTGTCCATGTAAACGACACCATTCTTGATGACGGTAAAGCTGGAATCCATCGTGACAATCTGCCCGGAAAGTGCAATTTTGGGGCTATCGGCGGGATCAATGGGTGTTTTACTCGCGGGAAGGATTTCGATCCTTTTCTTTTTTGCGTCGCGTAGCATTTTTGTCTCTCACTTTCGAAACGCGGATGGGACGGTGGATGTAATTGTTGCCCTTTTTACGGCTGGTGATTTCCCGGTACGATTCGCCCAAGGGTAGGTTCCTCGCATCCAGGCAGGAGTTCCGGGAGGAAAGTCAGCTTCTGGAATTTCCACCATCTCGCTAGCAAGAAATTTTGTACCGTAGGGAACAAGCGTACGAGCAGTATCCGGACTCGTGATCTGCGGATGGAGTGCAGTCAGCGCAGCGTTCCAGTTCTGAAGCATCTGGGTTATCAATTGTGCTTTCTTTGCGGAGTTGCCTTTCGACGCGCCTTCGGGCTCTGTCGGATGAGTGATATTGGCGTATGCCGGATGATAGGAGGCGCTCTCCGACGTCTTCTTCCAGCTTGTCCATGCCCCGTCGGCCAACGCTCCAAGCGTGATGACACCATCGATCTTATTGTTAGACAGGATCGCCTTGATCCATTGGTTTCGATACGAGGTGATCGCCGCATCGTTTTGGTGTTTGCTTCCGCCCCACTGACCATAAACGCTATACAGGAACGTGTTGATCATTGTGTAACTGCGATCAATGCCGAGCTTGAACAGAAACCCTTGAAATCGATGACCGGCGACACCGACCAGAATTCTCCGGACCATGGTTTCGGTCTGTGCGGGATCCTGTCCGATCGCCAGCACGCGAGCGGATCCATCGAGCCTGCCTCGGTGAAAAACCGGGCCCCACTCCGATCGAAAGTCTGAGTAGGGATACACGCTCTCGTCCGGGTAATTTGCACAGAGCTGATCGTAGGGTGATTGTCCATAGCCCGGATCAAAATCGTGCGGCATCAGGACACCTCCACTTCCTTCTTGATTACGAGCCTGTTCTGGGCCACCTGTGTGAATTTCCGGCCGCGAGAAGCCGCTCCGGTCGCAGAGATATCTGAAAATACGTCATTGTTGAGCACCCAGTTGCCAGTTTCCTTCCGCCTGAGGGTACGATCAGGGCCCGGGCAAATTCGCTTCGTGTTCTATTTTTGAGCAGGACTAGGACTACCGCTTAGAATCTCAAGGCCGTGGGGGCGTCACAATTCCAACGTCTTTTCTCTCAACGTGCCCTGTTGCGGACAGCAGGGGAAGGAACACACGATCGGATACCGCACACCCCAGTCACGCGGAGTCTACTCCGCCGGTGATGGTACGTCCAAGAAAAGACCTTCTTGTTACGAAATCCGAACACGACTTGCCGAAGCGATACCCCGAGCCTCAGCTCAATTGCAACTTTGTTGGGAGAGTTCCGCTTATATGTCCTTCTTCGCAGCCGCCGCGTCGGATGCGTTCTCACTCGCCGCCCAGCCCTTGGATTGACGGTGCCGTCGACCGACGAAGTCGGAAAGGAGTTTGTTCTGAATTGGTTTATCACTACCTGCGGTTTCATGAGCGTTCACCCTGGGTTGCGACTGACCTAAAGGCTTGATCTCGGCAAGATAATCGCAAGGACCAATGCCAAGCATGGTGCAGAATACACAACTGCCCAAAGTTCGAGACAGGTGTCCGGTTTCGGTCTGATACGAGAACCGCTTTGCGGCGCCAGCAGCGGCCAGTTGCGCAATGACCTTCGGGCGAGCGATAGCCCAATGTTTCGGATCACCGGTCGGATGCGGAGCGAAGATCACCACGGCATCAACTACGGTGCCATTAGGAAGCTGGCCGTATTTTAGAACGATCATTCGGTCCAGCAGGTCTGCAACCGGCTCATCAACCTTCGGATCGCCCTGCGAAAACGTCCCGTGGAGTTCTCCAATAAACGCATTAGCGGTGCTTTGACTGAAGACAAGTAGGGCAGACGGCAGGCTCTGAAAGAGGCTACGCAAGAAATACTGGCGCGACGAGAAGCATTCCAGCACAATTCCGTCGCGTTCCGCTGTGCTCATGATGGGTAACAGAGGAGACTGTGGATCCGGCTTCGTTGTCCATTTGGCCGAAGGGCACGCGATCATATTGGCGTAAGCCAAATCTTCCCCCACGGTCAACTGATGATTGGAAGGAAGTTCCATGCTTTTCGCCAAGTCATCCAACAGGCTCTGGTAGGCGACGTACATCTTCTGATTGGCCAGATGAGCGCTTACTGTACGAAGTCCATTTGCATCCTGGGGTACACTCAATTCGAAAGTAGAGGTAGGGGGCTGGTCCTGAGGTCCTCCGCCATATTTCTTGTAGTCTGCTTCCGACAGTGCAAGCTTCGCGGTCTCTCGATAGCGAAAATAGTGGGCAAACTGCCGGTAGTCATCAAACCAGGGATTCAGTGCCCCTCGCGTTGCCGGCCACCAGCCGGGGAGATTCGGATTTATCCCGACGGAGAGGATAGGCGCCTTTCTGCATCCACTCAATAGTTCGGGTACGAGCGGAGCTCGCCCGATGTATTGCACGGACTGCAGAATTGATGGGGTCGCAGGCGGCCCATCTGAATCATAGTCATAGTTGTGATATGTTCCCCACTTTCGGAAATAACTGCAGGCGTGCGGCTGCATTGTGGAATCCTGCGCCACACGCTGCGCATTGCACGGCATCACCTCAAAAACCAATTCAACTTCGGTCGGGACCTCTGTGTCGCTCATGACTGTTCGGTGATAAGAACTGCATATATCTTGTGCAGCGAAAAATCAAGCTGTATCTTAATGCTCACTTTTCCAAGCTCGAATCTTTCGAGTGGGATGGGGGGCTCTCTGCTTACCTGACTAATCGATAGGAAGAAAACGGAAGGTCGCTGCGAGCGTGGATTGCATTGAAGCGCGAACCGTCCGGCTGTCTAATGAGACAGAGCCTGGACGGTTCGCTGATAAAGAGGTTCGCGACGGACTCTAGCCGCGGGTCGGAAACGAACCTAACTGCCGGTGATGCCCTTGTTGACGAGTACTTTGACTTCTACCCGCCGGTTGTCGGCTCTTCCGGCTTTCGTTTCGTTCGATGCCGTCGGCCCATATTCGCCCATTGCGCCCGGGGCCACGATGTGTCTTACTGGCACCCCACCCTGCTGCATCAAGTAAGTGACAACCGCCTTGGCGCGGTCTTCGCTTAGCTTGGTGTTTATCTCCGCGCCGCCGGTCGCGTCCGCGTAACCAATGACTTCGACA
>Ga0335082_10000111_pt1 | contig 82961 bp, 64 predicted proteins | sample Lox_Sample_41_FD_206718 | JGI IMG/M metagenome (GOLD analysis project Ga0335082, IMG submission 206718) | Soil microbial communities from Loxahatchee National Wildlife Refuge, Florida, United States - Lox_Sample_4.1 | ecosystem: Environmental > Terrestrial > Soil > Wetlands | place: USA... | reverse complement strand
CCATCTCCGGTGATCTTTGTCTGGTGGTGGCCAGTTGGTTCTTGAGACGCTTGGGTTCGAGGGTGAGCATCCTAATCGCCTGTAGGCGCATAGTGCCGCTGGCACTGAGCCTCTGTGAAATCCCTATACCCTCTCGGACAACCCGAAAAAGCACTAGGCCACGAGCCTCAGATAGATCCTTGGTTGACACCGTACAACCGCAGCCGCTTGCCAGTTTCGGAAATCGATCGGCGTCGTCGCCACTAACGAAGATGCAACCGCTGAGCTGGAACAAAGAAAACCTAAAAACCACAGGACGAAACACCCGAATCAAGCGTTCCTCGTAGCTAACAAGGGACTGGATGCCGCGAACCATAACCGCGCTTCCGGCGAAGGAAGAAGAATGTTCTTGACATCCCTTCTTATAGATCAGGCGATTGCACTCAAATTTCGACTGCTTTCGATTCATTTCGCATGAAGCCGGAAACAACAACCGCGCGAGGCCAAAGTAGTCCATGTCTAACCTAGCCTTGCTTTCGCATTTCTCTTCAGCCGCTACGAAGAGGATCAGACTCGGGTTTGTTCTTGAGTCTGCCTAATTAGAAAGGGCCGCGAAGGAATCGCGGCCCATGATACTTGGCTTGACTGGAGGTTTACTGCTCTCCGCCTGTGACGTTGCTGCCCCAGAGCACGTTGCTTCCCCACAGGACATTGCTGCCCCATAGGACGTTGCTTCCCCAGAGCACGTTCGATCCCCACAGGACATTTGATCCCCATGGTTCGCTACTACCGCCCCAGAGCGCATTTCCGTTCATTGAGGAGGCAGGTGCCCCGACCAGGAACTGCGACGATCCCCACACCGCCGTGTTCGACCATGTCGCAGACGTGTTCCAAACAGCGGTGGAACTGTCGTGGAGATAGACGTAGCCTGAGTTCGAGTCGAAGGTCGCGGAAGGCGACATCGCTGTGCCCTTGGCAAGGTCGGTATTGCCCAGTGCGGCCTCGACGTCGACGTATCCTGCGCCGACCGTGAACACATCGTCCTGATCCGGGTACGTGATTCCGGTCGTTGGATCGGTTGTGCTGCTGTAAGCGGGTAGCGACTTCCACGCCGTCTTCATCAGCCGCGCCTTCACCTGATCGGGATTCAGGTTCGGGCTCTTCTGCAACAGGTCGGCGACCACACCACTGACAACACCGGTCGCCATGCTTGTCCCACTCAACGTGAAGTAGGTCGGAGAAGGCGCGCTGTTGCCCCCGTTGATGTAGAAGTTGTTGGGCACACGGTTGCCCGGCGCTTGGTTGTAAAGAGTCGAATTTGGAGCTTCGAGCGATACGAGCAGGTTGCCCGGAGCAACTACGTCCGGCTTGGCGATAGCATCAATTGCGGTTGGTCCCTTCGAGCTGTAGCTGGCCATCAAATCGTCCACACGCGTGGGCGTTCCCATAGGCTTCATCGCGCCCACGGTAAGGACATAAGGATCGTTGCCCGGCGATGTAACGGTTCCGTACCCGTTGGTGGCCTGGTAACGGCCGTTATTGCCTGCCGCAACGACGACTACGATTCCGTTCTTCCAGGCGGCTTCAACCGCCAGGCAGAGTGGATCGAGTTTATAGCTCTCGTAAACAGCACGTCCCAAAGAAAGATTGATAACTCGAATGTTGTAGATTGGCTTCAGGGCGATCGCCGTATTGATCGCCGAGATCACTGCACTGTCGCTACCCGCGCCATTCTGATCGAGTACACGCAAGTTGATAATGTTCGCCTGAGGCGCAATGCCCTGGAACGTGCGCGAATACTTCGATCCTTTCGAACTCGCGCCATTTCCCGCAATCAGTCCCGCAACGTGTGTCCCGTGACCGAACTGATCGTTGGCGCTGAGGTTGCCCGGAACGAAGCTCTGATTCCAAACCACTCGCGACATTCCGAGAAAGCCACCGTTCAAATCCGGATGGCTGCTGACGCCGCTATCGATCAACGCGACGCCCACGCCAGCGCCGGTGTATCCCGCCTGCCACGCCGCAAAGGCGTTCACCGCAGGAGCCGCGTTGCTGAGGGTGGGCGTCAGCGGCCGATCGGTGCTGATGTAAACAACCTTCGAATCATTCGAGAGATTGAGGATCCCCGGACCGTCGAGCAAGGCCACGACTCCATTCACTAATGGGAGTGGCGCCAGAATCGTTCCGCCCAGTTTCAGAACATCATTCACCAGGCAATCGACCAGACCGAGGAGGCTATTGCAATTCACCTGCGTCCCCGGAGCGTACTGCACAATCACCCTGATTTGCTGCGGCGACTTGTTGTTCTGCAGTTCCGGTGACAGCTTTGAATTGTCGGCGTAAGCAAATGTAACGCTGACAATCAGCCATAGAAGCACAAGTTTCTTCACAAATTCCCCCAGTTCTTTGCCCCATATGCCAGTAACAGGACCCAAGTGACAGGAGTATGTGCACGCCCGAGGCCAACGTTGTCCGCGGGATCGTTTTGTTTTCTATGAGATACGGGGTGATGTTGCGAAACGCAACGGGCGATTTGTCCCACCGCGTCGGGCGCGAGACAAAACGTCTCATGGCAACCTTCAAAAGCTCACAAAATGGGAATGTTTTTCAGTTGTAAAGCATTGATTTGCAAAGGGTAACGTTGGTAATCGGCAAGCTGCATTTTCAGGCGACTTAGCTTCCCAATTCGTTGAAAATTTAAGCACTTGCCATGTCTGGGGTTCGTTCCACAGCTGTCCGCGTAGTCATCGCTGCCCTGGCCGCGGCAGCCCTGTGTATCTCTGCCGTCGCGTTCGCGCACTGGCACATATCCGGTCCCGTAAAATTCGTTTCCTATTTGGTTGCAGCACTGCTTGCCTCTGCACTGAAGGTTGGCCTTCCGGGAATCGAGGGAACGCTCTCCGTCAATTTCATTTTTACGCAACTCGGAATCCTGGAACTCAGTTTGCCCGAGACACTGCTGATTGGTCTCGCCGGAACGGTTGGGCAGTTCTATTGGCGTAACGCGCGGAAGATCAAGCCGATCCAACTCATCTTCAATGTGTCACAGGTTGCTGTATGCAGCGCAGCGGCCTACGGCGCCTATCAGTTCATGGTGACGAGGGTCTTGCACGCGCCGGGGCCTCTTGCCCTCGTCGTTGCCGCTATTACCCAGTTTTTGTGCAACACAACAGCGCTTTCAACAATCATCGGCCTGACCGAAGACAAGCCCATCCGAAAAGTATGGGGCGAGAACCAGTTGTGGCTCCTTCCGTACTACATGGTCGGCGCAGCCGCGGCCGGACTGGTGCATTTCCTGAATGGCCACATCGGATGGCAGTCATCGCTGTTAGTACTGCCGCCGATCTACTTGCTGTATCGATCGTACCGGTTGTACCTGGGCAAGCTTCAAACTGAGAAGGTTCACGCGCAGCAGGTATCGAAGTTGCACCTGCGAACGATCGAGGCTCTGGCGCTCGCGATCGAAGCGAAGGACGAGACCACGGGCGAGCATTTGCAGCGCGTGCGAGTCTACGCGATGGAACTTGCGAAGGAACTTGGTTTGAGCGCAGACGAGACCGAGGCCTTGCAGGCCGCATCGGTGCTGCACGACATCGGAAAGCTTGCCGTGCCTGAGCATATCATCTCCAAGCCGGGCAAACTCACGCCTGAAGAATTCGAGAAGATGAAGATTCATCCTGTGGTGGGCGCTGAGATTCTCGAGCAGGTTGACTTCCCATATCCTGTGGTGCCGATTGTGCGGGCTCATCATGAGAAGTGGGATGGCAGTGGCTATCCTTTCGGACTGGTCGGCGAAGAAATTCCGATTGGGGCGCGCATTCTCTCGGCAGTGGATTGCCTGGACGCGTTGGCATCCGACCGTCAATATCGAAAAGCATTGCCTCTGGATGAAGCAATGGCCAAGGTGGCGGCGGATTCCGGAAAGAGCTTCGACCCGAAGGTCGTCTCCATCCTCCAGCGGCGTTATATCGAGTTGGAAAAATTGGCGACCGAGCACCCCACGCAGGCCCCTCCGAAGCTGTCGACCGATATGAAAATTGTGCGCGGATCCGCGCCGGACGCTGGTTTCGCCGAGTCGGCCCCGCAGAGCGTAGCTGGGTCGAGCGCGAGTGCGGTGTCTCTTCTCTCGCAGGCTCAGGGGGCAGCAGATGAAATCGTTCAGCTGACCCGTGATGCAGGGCGATTGCTGCGCTCAGAAGACATTTTTTCTTTGCTATCCGTCCGGCTGAAGGAATTCGTGCCATTCGACGCAATGGCGGTGTACTGCCCGCAAGACGACGTTTTGGTCGCTAAATTCTCAACGGGTGACAACTACCGCCTGTTTTCATCCCTGCGCATTCCACTGGGCGAAGGCCTATCAGGATGGGTAGCACAGAATCACAAGGCGATCCTCAACGGGAATCCGTCGGTTGAGCCCGGCTATCTCAACGACACCACAAAGTACAGCACGCTCCGATCGGCCCTCGCCGTCCCGATTGAAGAAGCATCACGGGTCATCGCAGTGCTGGCACTTTATCGAGCCGGGCAGGATGCTTTCAAGGTTGAGGAACAGCTAGCGCTGGAGCAGGTTGCCAATTCCATCTCGAACTCAACCGGCAAGTCGATGGCCTCGAAGAGCTTCACCGCCGCGGCGAGATAACCTGCAGAGATCATTCCCACGCATCGAGTTCTTCGGGAGGAAGTGGATCGAAGAATTCCGGCGTATCTCGAGTTTTCCCTGCAGAATTCCCAATTGACGGTTCCGCGGTATCCTTGCCGGCGGCTTGGGGCTAAGGGTCCAACCTGGCAATTTCGACATCCTCTTCAGAAACCGAACCAGCCCATCCGCAACAGTCATTGAAGGAAGTCTATTCCATCTCGAAGCTCACATACATTAAGCCATCCTCACGCTCGATCTGGAGCACGACCGGGTCGCGGGTCTTCAGCTTGTCGAGTGAACTCCGGAGCGTTGCTACTGAGTCAATCGGCATCGTATTCAGTTGATGAATGACATCACCGGCTTGCAGGCCCGTTTCGGGAGTGATCAACTCGGCGGCTCTTCCTACAACGACCACGCCTGACGGGATGCGCAATTCGGACTTCAGCTTGGCCCCCAAGTCTCCAGCGATATCGATGGCGAGCACGCCCAATCTGGCAACGAGGCTGTTCTCCGGATTGACCGCGTCGAGTAACTGGTCCATCTGGTCGCGGTGCTCGATTGCCGGGACGTAAAGCGTCTTCCGCTCTCTCCCGCGAAGCACAACTAGTTTCACAACCTGATCGATGCGATGAAGGTAGAGCGCAGCTGAGAGCGCAGGTAATGTCTCGATGTGGCGATCGTCCGCAGTCAGAATGATGTCCTGAATCTGCAAGCCGGCGGCCGCGGCTGGACCCTCCGGCTTCACGTCCACTACAACAACTCCCCAGCGTTGTGAAAGCTTCAGCCCTTCGGCCAAGTCAGGAGTAATGTCTTGAGCTACCGCACCGATTTCCACCCGGTGCACGTGCCCATACTTGCGCAGACTCCGGTAGACGAAGTCGATGACCCGCGCGGGAATCGCGAAACCCAGTCCCTCGCTGCCACCGCCCTGGGACAAAATGAACGTATTGATGCCTACCACCGCTCCGTTCATGTCGACCAATGGGCCTCCACTGTTGCCGGGATTGATGGGAGCGTCGGTTTGGATGTAGGTCATCGCTTTAGTGGGATCGGGTTGACGCGCGAGGGCGCTGACCACACCCATCGTGACGGAATTCTGAAGACCTTCAGGGCTGCCAATAGCAAACACCAGCTGTCCGACGTGTGGTAGCTCGTGGCTGACCAGAGGCAGGGTGGGCAGATCGTGTTCGTCGATTTTTAGAAGCGCCAGATCAGTTTCCTTGTGCTGCCCGATAAGCCGCGCGTCGACGATGCGTCTTTTGCCAATTGGAACGAGCCCAGAAGAGTCCGTCGACATCCCTAACGGCAGAGCCACGCGGATCTGCTGGGCGCCTTCAACCACATGGGCGTTTGTCATGATGTAGCCATTCGGATCGACAATCACGCCTGATCCAACAGCATGCTGGCGCACGATCAGCGCAGTCTCAGACCTATCTTGTTCTCGGACGGGCCCGAACCCTGTCACCAGGATTTGAACAACAGCCGGCGAAACCTTCGCGGCCAGTCCTTCCAAAGCCGAGTTCAACTGCACAAGTACGTCCGGAGCCTCGCCGATCTTCTGGGTGGAGGACGTTGTCGGCGCGGCGGGCTGGCCCTCGGGCTTTTGAGTTTTGGCCTGCCCGGAAACGAAGCTGGCCGCCATCGCGGAAACAAGGGCCCCGGCAACCACCTTTAACGGCATTGCGCGGATTCGAAACCGACTTGGCATAGCGACCTTGCCTCTCTTGAAAACGCTGGCTTTAAGGAACGTATCACGCCCATAAGCCTCTGGCAGGTAAAGGTCTGTCAATGGTCCCTCCAAAGGACGAAAACCGGCGATGGAGGCGAGAGAGGAACCTAGTTTCTACCGTTAACTAACGGGTTATCAGGCTTTTACATAGATAACTTTCCGTGATATAACCGCCCGTGAGCACTAAAGCGGGCCCCAGCCCGCTGGGAGCTTGTTTTGACGACGTTGGCCCCACTCACACAAGCCAGACAGACAGGTCAACATAGAGGAGGTACCGTGGGGGAAGAAGCACGGACCGGAAAAAGATTTCCGCTGGAATTGCCGATCAAGATTCATAAGGGCGAAGGTGGTACTGCTGCGGACTCGAATGGCGTAACCGGGAATCTCAGTGCGGCCGGCGTGTACATCCGCGCCGACGCCTCGATGGAGATTGGTTCGCCCGTTGAATTTGAAATCACCTTACCGCCCGAGATGACGGGAGGCCAGGAGAACGTCACTATCCAGTGCAAGGGGCGCGTCGTGCGCTCCGACGAGACTGGAGAAGGTGGCGAGGGCCGCGGCGTCGCGTGCGTGATCGACTCTTATGAGTTCGTTCGCAACTCTTAACTTTGTGAACCGGATTATTTTTGGAGAGCTGAAAACATGCTCAAACTGATTCTGGCCGATAACCAGGCGATCTTCCGAGCGGGAATTGCCAAAGTCCTGGCCGTGGAAGACGAAATGCGCATCGTCGCGCAGGCACAAACGCCCGAACAGATGTTCATGGCGCTCGACAAGTTTCGCGCTGCCGTGCTCGTCGTGGCCGCAGGATTCCACAACGACTTCGCCGCCATCATTCAGGCCGCGAACAAGGCCAAGACGCGCGTGATCGTCCTCGCCGACACCGGCGAGAGCGCCCAGAAGCACATGACCAACGGCGCGCACGGCGTGGTCTATCGCAACGTGACCAGCGCTGCGCTTGTGGACTGCGTTCGGAAAGTGGCGCGGGGCGAGACCTGGGTCCAGGATGTCGCTGTGCCCAGCGAGCTCACCGAGAATGATATGGTCGGGTTGCGAGTACGCGATCGCCTCACCGCGAAGGAACTTCGGATCGTGGCGCTGATCGTGCAAGGCTACAAGAATAAAGAGATCGCCTCACAGCTCGGCACAACCGAGCAGGTGATCAAAAACTACCTGCGGAACGTCTACGACAAGATTGGCGTATCGGACCGGCTGGAATTGGCGCTGTTCACGATCCATCACAGAATCTTGAACGAAGCCGCTGCCGCGACTACTGCTGGAGCGGCGCCTCAACCGCCTGCGGGCGTTTCACCGTAGGTTCTGCGGTGTGAGAATTTCAAGGCCGCCAGCGATGGCGGCCTTAGTATTTTTCGGAGTGCTGCTCCAGCTACGTCTTCAGTTCGCGAATCGCGTCTCCGGCACCACTCAGATCCGCAAGGCGCATCTCAGAATATTTTCGCGACAAGATCACCCCGGGCGCCCCTGCCCGGAATGCCGCTGAGACCGCCTGCTTCACGCTTTGTGGACTGCACTTGCTGTGATTCGCTTCCGTGGGAATGTCGATGTCAATCCCGGGCCAGATCTGAGTCTTCGTTCCGGCCACCCCTTCGAGCGCACGTTTCGTCTCACGATAAACGTAATCAGCCGATAAACCGGTATGCGGAATCTGCTCGTAGCTGCCCTCCTTGAGATTCATGACTGCATAATTGAAATCAAGCAAACCTTGTTTCGTCAGATCCCCGTAGAGAGTCGAACCAGCGTTTTCGATGTACAGCGCCATCCGCTCGCCGCCGCAGTTGTTGTACATCACGACCTTGATGAAATCCGAGTAGTTCGACAGCTCGTGCAGGTCTTGTTCCGCGCGGTAGATTGGATTGAACGAATTGTTGTGCCAGATGTGCCATCCCACAGGCACCGTGGGCTTCGCGGTTTTCACGGTCTTGTAGATTGCAGCGTAGGTCTCGCGCAGGCTGTCGGTCCAAAGCATTTCCCACGCAGCAAGTTCTGGATACCGCAATAGCAGCCGCCAGAATTGAACGTAATAGCCATCCACGGGCCGCTTGCCACTGCGCGCAGAACGCACGAATTTCTCTAACTCGAGAAACCCCTGGCGGGCACGATCGGGATTGACACCGCGCTCTTTCGCCTTCGCTTGGCAGAATTGGCAGAAGCAAGTCACCGTCCCGGGATCAACCGGCGGCGTGTCGTGCGTCATCGCTAAACTGTCGCACATCGCACCCTGCCGCTCCGATCCCCACATGATTCCATCGATGTCGTAGGACCGGGCGTAATCCTCCACGAGTCCGGTCAGAAAATTTCGGTAATCCGGATTGTTCACGCATAGAGTCTCGGCATTCCGGCCGTACAGATCGCGCTCTTGCACTTTCTCGATGTTCGGCAAATCGGTGCGGAACACATCTTCCAGCCAGCAGATAACCTTCATGCCGCGCTTTTTCGCCGCGGGCACGACTTCCGCCAGGATGTCGAGATTCCCGTGGTCCGGCGCTCGCAAATTCTTGAGAACCGTGTTCTTGTAGTACTCGGAGTGAGGCGTCGCGAAATTCCCGCCGTGAAAATTCAGGTCGTATTCTTGCTTGCCGTGATCGGGTAAAGGCTGGCCCGGAATCTGTCTCCCGGCGATGCCGCGGCCGTAAGTGAACACTGCGAGGAACAGAGTATTCACGCCGCCCCGCTGCTGCAGCACGTCGAGAACCTGCTCGGTCCCTTCGTCAACAAACGAAACGGCGCCGACCTGAATCCCGACCATCTTCGAGGATGTGGTGCCCTGCGCCGAAAACGGCATGGCTAACGCTGCGCCCGCACCGCCCGTGATCTTCACAAATTCGCGACGATTCATATCCCCACTCAGCATGACTCTCTCCTATGCACAGGACTTGTACATTACACCGCCTGGAGATTTCGGAGAGTTCGACCTTTCAGAGAATGAAAACGTGGTAGCAGGCGGGCACGCCGAATCGACAAGAACGCCGCTTTACGGAGCACGCTTCAATTCGAGATCCTTGCCATCGAGGTGCAGGATCAACGCCTGAGCGGGGCCGTTCTCGGGCAACTTGAAACTGCATTCATCACTCGAACTGGTCGAATAGAAGTCCGTCCGGCTCTCGGCGCGATATTCCTGCTTCGGCTCGTCGTTCTCTTGAACAAAAAGATGCCCATTTCCCACCGTGACCGATAAGACCGCCTCCGCTGACAACGCATAGCGGCCCACAAGGCGGTCGAGATCCTGTTGGGGAAGCGAGACGGTTTTGTGCTCCTTGAGTTTCGGGAGCGGCGGCAGCAGATTGTACGGCGTGTAGTTCTCCCAATCGAATGGAAAAAATGTAGGTCCCAAGACCGCATCAATCAAGGGTTTGAATATTCCCTCGCCATTTGAACTGTTCGTCATGATGAGGATCCCGCTTCCGTTATTGAAGCAGAGGGCGAGATGCCTCCATCCTTCGTCGTGTCCTTCTTTAAAGAAAGCTTTTCCGTACGGCGACGTATAAATTCCCCAGCCAAGTCCATAGCTCAGCCCGATGCCATCGTTGGCCGTGCTGGTCGTGGGATCAAGCGAGGGAAACTGATGTGCAGAATGAATTTGAATTTGAGGGCTCAACATCCAGCCTGCGGCTCGCGTACTCAGCACGTCTCGGCGCATGATCGCGCTCAACAGCGCGGAATAGTCCCTGAGCGTGGTCTGCATGGAACCGGCAGCGTCTGGAGTCTTTCGCTTCTCGGGCCCGAGAGAGCGCCCATATTCGTCGTAACCATTGGCAAAGTCGCTTTCGAATCTCGATTCCCAGACCATGCTGGTGCGACTCATACCGATGGCCCCGAAAAGCTTCTGACTCATCAGGTCCGTCAATGACTGGTTTGTCACGGTTTCCACAACAAATTGCGCCAGGTCGATGCCCTCGCCCGAATAGGCAAATCGCGATCCCGGATCGAAGTGAATGCGCAGTTTCCTATCATCTTCAAAGGCACGCCAGTTCGGGAAACCGCTCGTATGGCTCAACAGAATACGTAGTGTCAGTTTCTGATAGCGATCGTCGCCTTTCAGGTCCGCATATCGCGGATAGTCAGGAAGCGGCTTGGGCAGATATTGCGAAATAGGCTTGTCGAGATCAACCACGTGTTGCTCCACCAGGAGCATCACCAGACAGGCGAAAGCTGCTTTGCTGAGCGACGCCGAAGTCATCACCGAGTCTGGTGTAAGACGCAGCTGCTTTTCCGTGTCGCGATAGCCGTAGGCTCTCAGGTATTCGACTTTCCCGGAATGGAAGATTGCTACCGCAGCGCCGGTGACATGAGCAGCTTGTATGAGTTGTTCAACAGTCGCGTCAACGTAAGCAGCGTCGATGCGGCGCCCGTCCGGCCGGATAATTTTGCCCGCCTCGCCAGACGCAGCTTGCGAACATACGGGTAAGGCAAGCGTGATGAGTATGGTACCAGCGGCTCTCAGAAGCATTTCTACTCCGTAATGCTGGATCACCAAGATCAACCAGAGAAGAATACGCCGGAGGCCGACGTTTCTCGATTTGTTTAAGAAGATGAAGCGCTGCTGCCGACACCTACTCAACATGCAAGGACTGCGCAGGGTCGATAGATGTTGCTCGTCGCGCCGGAAGATAACAGGCAGCAACCGCAACGAATACCGACAGGATGGTAGCGCAAAGAAAAGTGACCGGGTCGGTGGCCTTCACCCCAAAAAGGAAGCTGGCCAGCAATCGCGTCGACAGAAGCGCAGCCATGACGCCGATCGCTACTCCGATCAGTGCTAGTTTTGTCCCCTGGGAGACGACTAGCTGCAGGACATCCACGCGGCGGGCTCCCAGTGCCATACGGATTCCGAATTCACGAATGCGCGCACGTACCGCGAGCGAGAGGATGCTGTAGAGCCCCATCGCACTCAGGCACAGTGCCAGCACGCCAGCGAATACCATCACATTCTGCCCCAGCACAACCGGCATGTATTGCAGCCTGACCTGTTCAGATATGGCCATGTCTTCGCCGATCGGCACATCCGGATCGACAGATTGAACAGTCCGCCGAATGACGCGAAGAGTAGAGGCCAGGTCTCCGGCAACTCGAATGGCAAATCGAATGTCGCCCTCGCTCGTGGCGTTCGACTGCCAATAGGAAAGATACAGATGAGGTTCCGGCGTGTGGACAGAACTTGCGGGCTGTAGATCGGCCGAAACACCGATAATCTGAAAGGGCTTGGCATTTACGACCAATGTCTGACCGACTGCCGAGCCATCTGGCCAGAAGCGGCGAGCTAAAGTTTGATTCACCACCGCGACAGGCTGGTATCCCGACTTGTCCTGTTCACCGAATTCACGACCCTGCAGCAAAGGTATTTTCAGTGTCCGAAAGAAGTTTGTACCGACATCTTGCTTGCAAACCTCAAGGCCTTCGCTTGAATTCTGCATCTGCGGCGAGAGACCGACACGTACCGTGCGCCCGCTTTGCCAATGCCAAACAAGTCCCTCGCCACCTTCCATAAAAGCGACAGACTCAATGCCAGGTGTTCCGAGTAGAAGCTGGTTTATGCGTCGCACGAAAGATTCGGTTTGCGGTTGCGTGTACTTCTTGAGCTCGGGACGAAGACGAATCACAAGGGTCTGCTTCGGATCGAAATTCGTGCCCTGACTTATCGTCAACGCACTGCGGACCAAAAGGCCAGAAGAAACAATTAGTACCATCGATAGGGCCAACTGCCCAATCACAAATGCCGGATGCAACCAGCCTCTCGTATGATGACCACTCAGTCCGCCTTCCTTGAACCCAGCCACCAGGTCCTGGCGAGAAATCTTCAGTGCGGGGAGTAGTCCGAACGCCACTCCGGTGGCTATTGCCAGAGCTGTCGAAAACAACAGCGCGCGCCAGTCGAAGCTCAAGTCGTACAAGTGGTGAAAGCCTTCGCTGTCTGTTGCGTAGAACTGGGAAAGCAACCGTTTTCCCAGGAGCGAGAAGGCTAATCCCAGCACGCCGCCTAGCGATGCAAGTAGCAGGCTCTCCGTCACAAGTTGGCGAATGACGCGGGTACGATTGGCACCGATTGAAAGTCGGATTGCAATTTCTCTTCGGCGCGCCTCTCCGCGAGCAAGAAGCAAGCTGGCAAGGTTTGCACAGCCAATCAACAGCAGCATTCCTGTAACCGCGACCAGCATCTGCATCTGCCCAATGTGGTCGGCCTGTTCATCGGGCGATTCGGTGCTGGCGGATCGAACGACAGCTTGTCTTCGACTAGGCCGATCGGGCCAATCCACTGCCGACCAAACTACGGCGCTGCTGACTTCTGCCTGTGCATTGATCGCCGTCTGACCTTCAGCGAGCCGCCCGACCATCGTGTCGAACAGTGAGCAGTTGTACGAACCGTCTTCACATCCGTAACCGATCGATCCATACATCATCGACGGAATCCATATTTGCGTCGGCCTTCCCGTCAAGTCCCCGTAGAATCCGGCAGGAGCTACTCCGACCACCTTCACAGGAACCCCATTGATCCGAATCTCGCTCCCTAGCACTGCGGCGTTGCGATCGAAATGTGCTTTCCAAAGCTGATCGCTGATCACAACAACGGCATCGCGATTCCGCACTTTGTCTTCATCGGGCAAGAATACTCTTCCTATTGAAGGTTGAATTCCCAAGAGGTTGAAATAACTGGACGAGACGAACTCGCCCCGGACCTCCTCAGACTCAGCGCCGATAACCGTGTGCAGCTGCGCGACCTGCGTTTCTAGCGCGAGGGCGGAGAAAGAAGAATTGTGATCCCGCAGATGCTCAAATTCCGGATAGGAAAAGCCCGCTCCGTAATGCCCGGAAGGTCCTTTGGCGTAAATGCGTACCAAACGAGTGGCATGGAGGACGGGCAAGGGCCTCAGATATAAGGCGTCGATGAAGCTGAAAATAGCAGTATTCGAGCCAATGCCGACTGCTAAGGTCAAAACGGCAATTGCGGTGAACCCAAGAGACTTACCTGCGCGTCGCCAGGCGTAGGTCAGATCCTGATACAGCACCTTCATCGACGCCTCCGTCTACCGACGCGCGCTTCGAGCGTTATCACTCCGTTCTCAACGCTCTCGCCGGCTCGATCGAAGCAGCACGGCGCGCCGGGATCCATCCTGCAACCGAAGTGGAAACCACTAGTGTCAGTACCGCCGTCACAAGTAGCGCGGCATTAACTCCCGTGACCTCGTAAAGTTGCGATTTCACAAACCGTACGCACAAGAAAGCGATTGGAACCCCGATCAAGAGGCCAATCGCCGCTTGCAACAGAGCGCCGCGAACCACCATCAATGCAACCTTCCCACGCTCGGCACCGAGCGCCATGCGAATGCCAATCTCCGAAGTGCGCCGGGCCACCGAGTATGCATTCACGCCGTACAGTCCGATCATTGCCAGCAAAAGGGCCAGCACGCCGAACAGCATCGTCAGCCGTGCCAGCATGCGGTCCTGTGTGAATTGATCTGAGATCTGCTGATCAAAGGTCTGGAACTTTACCACGGCCAGGTTAGGATTAATCTGCGAAAGTCTTTGTCGTGAAAGGGTCTCCATCTCGGGAATCGCGTGACTCGTCTGCACTACGAAGGCGCTGACATACAGTCCCTCGTCTTGCTCGATGGGATCCTTGTCACTGGCCGGCCTCTGCAACAGCGGAACAAAGAACATCAAGTGGTCCTTCCAACGCACATCCTGGTAAACGGTATCTGCCACGACACCCACAATTTCGAAATCGTGAGGACTGTTACCGCCTCCAAAGTGGCGCCCGATCGGATTCTCACCGGGTCGGAAAAACTTTTTCTCGAAAGTTTCATTTATCACCGCGACCGTAGCGGAGCTTGCCGTGTCCTGAATCCCAATGCCCCGCCCCATGCGTACGCGCGTACCGACAGAATCGAAATACTCCGGGCTTACGCGAATGGTCGAACTCTGAAGCTCAAGTTCGGGCCGTCCTTCTACCTGAACGTCTCGGCCGTTGTTGTTGTCCTCCATGGGTGTGTATGAAGCGATGCCGACCTTCTCAACGCCTGAGATCGCGTGGAACTGATCCTCGATGGAGCGATACAGGGCACCAAGATCCCGCTGCGAATAGCCCGCAGCTTGAGGATTGATATGCACCACATAGCGGTTGGTGGATTCCAGTTCCAGATTGCTCTGTTGCAGTTTGCTCAGGCTCTGTGAGAACAAACCGGCGCCGATCAGCAGCACCAGCGACAGGGCCGCCTGGACGACCACCAGCCCACGCTGCAACACGCTGGCGCCTCCCGTAGCGCGAGTTCCGCTGCGCAGCGCCTCGACCGGCTCGGCTTGCGCTGCGATCCACGCCGGCGCAACACCAAATAAAACTCCGGTCAGCAGAGACAATCCGCACGCAAACGCCAGGACCGCTGGAGACGGATTCGCATGGATCGGCAGGCTGCTTGTATCTGTAAACGCGAGTGCCAGTAACATTTGCGTTCCTGCATACGCAACCGCAATCCCTGCAAGCCCACCGAGTCCCGAGAGAACCAGACTTTCCGTGAGCAACTGCCGCACGATCCTAACGCGTCCCGCGCCGAGTGCAGTGCGCACGGATATCTCTGTCTTGCGCGCCATCCCGCGCGCGAGCAGCAGATTCGCAATGTTCGCGCAGGCAATTAGCAGAACCAGCCCAGAGGTCCACATCAGAAGCTGCAACTGTGACGAATATCCCTGCTGCATCGTCTGAATTCCCGCGCCGCCGGGCGTCAGAATGAGATGCGCGCGGCCCAGCGCCCCCTGCTCTTCCTTTTTCGAATAGGTTCGCGTGGTGGCGAGCACCTGCCGCAACAACCCGCTCAGCTTGGCCTGAAGTTGTGGCCTCGAGACGCCTGGCTTTAGTCGGCCAATCATGTACAGCCAGTTGCCATCGGGATCGTTTACATACTGAACGTTTGCCAGCGGCGTCATCGACTGTATCGGCAGATAGAAATCCGGCGGAGTGCCTGTGAGGCGGTCGCCATAAAAATGCTCAGGCGCAACGCCGACAACGCTGACGGGCATCGTATTCACATAGAACGTACTGCCCACAACCGTGGGATCGCCCGCGTAATTCTTCTTCCAGGTCTCATAGCTCATGACCGCCGTGAATGGAGCGCCCTGAACGTCATCCGTATCTGAGAACAAGCGGCCAGCTTCGGGGTTCAAACCAAAAGTGCGGAAATAATTTCCCGAGACGAACTCGCCCATGACAGACCGGGCATTTTCCTGCGTCGCTGCACGGCGGACCACGACCGGCCTGTACGTGAATCCCGCCTGCATCGCTGCCAGTTCTTCGAACTCGGGCGCGTTCTTTCTGAGGTGCTCGTAAACTGCGGTGGAGAACAGAGAATAGTCGACATCATCGCTGTGGCCGAAGCCAACGCAACACATGTTCTGATCACCCAGTTTCACGAGGTTCTCAGGCCTGGCAACGGGAAGATTCTTCAGAAGAATCGCATGCACGAGCGTGAAGACCGCCGCGTTCGCGCCGATTCCCAGGGCCAGGGTCAGCACAGCCGTAGCGGTGAATCCCGGCGTCTTGCGCAGTTGACGTAGCGCAAATCGAAGATCGTGCAGCAGCGTCGAAAGCATAGTTTTCCCCCAGCGTCGCCTAAGGCCAAGCAGGTCGACTTCCACTTCCCTGTGCGGCTTTTTCCTTGCTCCTCTATCAGTTCGATCAACGAGCGACAGCGAAAACTGTCCTATCGCGATCTTCCCCGTCCGAAAGCGGACATTTCGTAACTTACGCAACGCGGACTTTCAACTCCTGCGAAACGACCCTGCCGTCGACCCACAAACCGCAATAGAAGGCCGGTGGTTTACGGTCCTTTGACAAACTGCTGACAACCCAATTCCTCGAGCAGGGTACAGTCTTCGCGGGCTTTCGGCCCTTCCGCTGATCCGACTGACAGCTACAGCTTGCGAAAGGTGTCGCCACTTATGAGAATGCGCGGATTCATCCAACCTGTCCTGATCGGCATTGCAGGATTGGGTTTCCTCTCCATCAGTTCGAGTGCCCAGACGGCCAGCACCACCTGCACTGGCGCAAACGGCACTCTCTTTAATCTTGAGCCCCGACCCGACGCCGTCATTCAAGCTGCACAATCCGTCGCCTTCCTGCCGAACGCTGGTGTGCAAGGCGTCGATTTGATTGTCGGCACAGCAACCGATATGCGCAGCATCGCAGGCAGCCCGGATGGGTTCTACGTCGCGCGCTCCAGCACAAACTGCAAGGCCGACCTCGAAGGTGGCTTGCCATTCATTCTCAATATCTTTGACGACTTTGCTCCATTCGGCTCGCCCACGGTCATAGCCGATCCCGCGCGTAACGCGTTCTTCATCGTCGACCTGCGATTTGGCCTGGGCACCGACGACGAGGCGATCGGCGTGGTGCGAGCAAGTGTTTCAAACCTGCGAAATGCAAGCTCCTGCCCGAACGGCACGCAGGCCACGGGCTCTGCTGGTTGTTTCGACTCTGCAGCCGCCTTCAACATTGCCAGCTTGAATTCGTTTCAATCGAATCCACATATTGCAGTCGACCCGCGCATCACTGGCACCGGCGCGGGGGATGTCTACACCGTCGTCACCCAGGCAGACCCAAACAACACTCTCCACACTCAGCTGTTCCTAACCGCCTGCACAAACGTTTTGAACTGTGGCAATTCAATGAAGATCAGCGGAACCGACCTGGAAGCCGATTTCGGCTGGGTGCAGGTCCGCCCGGACGGCGTCATCACCATCAGTTACCGGAACACAACTTTCCCCGGCATCAACCCCGAGGACATCAAGTTCATTACCTGCACTCCGAACGGCGCTCCCAACGCGCCAACTTGTGCGGCGCCGATCCTGGTTACGACCGAGCAGACTCCGATTTTCGCCTCGTTTGCAGGCGATGTCCCAATGCTGGATCAGCTCTACCCACGACACGCGAATCGGTTGGAAAGCGATGGAACGACCGTCACCACATTCCTGGTCTATGACCGCTGCGAAGTTGCAGTGATGAATTTCGGATTGGCGGCAGATTTCTGTCCCAAGGCTGACGTTGTGATGACCAGTTCCTCCGATGGAGGAAGAACATGGTCGCCGATCACGAAAGTAAGTAACAGCAAGGGACAGCAGTTCTTTGGCCAGCCGGCAATGGATAATTCCACCGGAACTCTAAACATTGCGTACTACTCGACCGAGAACGATCCGTTTCAGCAGCGAGCGCAAATCTTTCTCGCGCAGGTTCAGGCCGGAACAACCACGGTCAGCCAGACCAAATTAATTACGACCGGCTTCGCGGATGCGGCAGCCGAATCGCCCCATCAGGTCCTGCTCTCGCCCGCAGGATTCGGAGATCGTCTCGGCCTGGCCGCTGCAGGAACGGGAACGCTTGGCCAGAGCCGTGTGTATGTCGGCTTCACATGGAACAGCGTGTTCGGCTCATACGCCGGAGTGCCGATGCCTGACATGAATAACCATCTCGCTCAATTCCAGTACTAGAGCGCGCATCCCTCGAGATCGGAGAAACGAAATGACTTTTAAGGCCGCCATCTTCACAATTTATTTCAGTGTTCTTCTCGCGGGCATGTGCGCTTCTCAAGATTCAAGCCCCAATGCGGTCCCGATGCGGAGATCGCAAAGCACGCTGCGGCCGACCCGTCATTTCTACCGAACGAGATCTGAGGCCCAGCAATTCCTGAAGTCAGATGAAGGCCGCGCATTCTTGAAAGCAACGGGACATCCTCTCGCGGACTACGCGATCGCTGCATTCGGTGAACCGTCGAAAGAAACAGTTGTTCCTGCTCGATGGCTGCGACAGTCGTCTCCATCGGCAACATCAACAGTCCCTGCGGCTGTTCCGTGCACTGGAGCCACCGGAGCACGCTTCAATCTCGAACCGCGTGTGAATGCGTTTCCACAGAACGAGGCGATGGCCGACTTCCTGCCGAATCGCGTTGGCCCCGCAGACGACCTGATCGTGCAAGCAGCGAATGACTGGCGGGGCAACGTCACCAGCGCCCATTGGGACCAGAACGTCAGTGGATATTACGTCCACCGTTTGACAACGGCCGACTGCAGCACGCAGTTCGAAGGAGGCCTGCCCACTCTTACCGTACAAGGCAATCCTCTCTTCGGGATCGGCGGGACGGTTGTGGCGGCCGATCCGGAACGAGACGCCATCTTTATGGGCGATCAGCGTTTCGGATCGCTCTCGGGAGTCGGCCTCTTTCGAGCGTCAGCTTCCACCCTACTCGATTCCACCAAATGTCCCAGCGGCACGCACCTCGCAACACAAGCAGCGTCTTGCTGGACCGTAACGCCCCCAGTTCTTGTTTTCTCGCAGCCTGGTTTTGATTTAGGTGGAGTTCAACCAGTTGTCGCCGTCGATGAGCGCCCGACAGGAGCCGGCACGGGCGCTGGTGATGTTTACGTGATCGGCTCAGGCCCGGGAACATCTGGACTCAACATCCTCCTCGCTGCCTGTACCAACTCTCTCAGTTGCGGCAGTGGCGCGGGAGAGAACATCAGCGGCTCCGATCAAGATCCTGATTTCCCGTTTGTCCGCGTTCGCCCCGATGGAATTATCACCATTTCCTATAAGAATACGAACACCGACGGTACAGCAGACATCAAGTTCGTGACGTGCAGGCCTGCAGGTGCGCCAAAGCTCCCCACATGCACCGCGCCGGTGCTCGTGCAACATCTCTCCCAGCCGATTTTCAATGACCTCACGAATGAGAACCTGATTGCCTTCACATATCCCAAGCTGGCGAACCGCGCCGAGTCAGGCGGCGCGTTCACGACATTCCTCGTCTATGACGACTGCAAGAGTCCCTACGTGCAGGGGAACCCTCCCTTCACAATCTGTTTGGGCGCCGAAGTAGTCCTCACTACTTCGACCAACAATGGCAAGACCTGGTCGACTCCCGTTTCCGTCGATAGCGCGGCCGGGCATCACTTCTATCCCGCGATCACCACGGATCCCTCGACCGGGATCGTCAACATCGCGTACTACAGCGCCGAGAGCGACAAGTTCAATCACGCCTTGCGGGTCTTCCGCAACCAGATCAATCCCGGAGGGCTCACGGTCAGCGCTCCGCAGCCTGTCACGAAACTTGCAGACCCGATTGACGGCGATCCTGATAGCCTGGCTCTCTTTCAACCCGATCTCTTCATGGGAGCTGTCGCGCGCGGAAACGGAATCTCGGGCCAGACGCGCCTGTACCTCTCGTTTGACGCTACCACGGTGCCGGGAAGCTACGAAGGTGAAACGGTGCCGGAACTGAACAATCACATCTTCGCCGTGACGTTCTAATTCAGTCGCTGATGGATTCGATATCTCCGTCGCATCGCTGAAGGAGCGACCCTGACTCGCCGACTCTCTGGCTTCGGAATCTTTCCTCACTCGTGTTACATCTGTATGTGCTATGGAATTTCGACAGCTAGGCAAGTCTGGACTGAAGGTCCCGGCCTTGAGTTACGGCACGGGAACGTTTGGCGGAAGTAACGAATTCTTCAAAGCATGGGGAGCGAGCGATGTGGCCGAAGCCACGCGGCTCGTTGATGTTTGCCTGGATGCAGGGGTCAATCTCTTCGACACGGCAGACATTTACTCAGACGGATTGTCCGAAACAATCTTAGGGAAGGCGATTGCGAATCGCCGCGACAAGGTCCTCATCTCCACCAAGGCGACATTCCGCTTGGGCGAGGGGCCGAATGACGTCGGTTCATCACGTCATCACCTGATTCAGGCTTGCGAAGCGAGTTTGCGTCGGCTCGGCACCGATTACATCGACATTTATCACCTGCACGGATTCGATGCGCTCACGCCAATCGAAGAAGTCCTGAGCACCCTCGACAATCTGATTAAAAGCGGTAAGGTGCGCTATATCGCGTGCTCGAATTTTTCTGGATGGCACCTGATGAAGTCGCTCAATGTCGCCGATCGCTATGGCTGGTCGCGCTACGTCGGACATCAGGTCTACTACTCGCTCATCGGACGCGAGTATGAATGGGAACTCATGCCTCTCGGCCTGGATCAAGGTGTTGGCGCGCTCATCTGGAGTCCGCTGGGCTGGGGAAGACTCACCGGAAAGATTCGCCGCGGACAGCCTTTGCCCCAGGTAAGCCGGCTCCACAAGACCGGTGATATGGGCCCACAGATGCCGGATGAATATCTTTACCGCGTGGTCGATGCTCTTGATGAGGTAGCAAAAGAAACCGGGAAGACGGTGCCGCAGATCGCGCTGAACTGGCTCTTGCAACGGCCAACGGTTTCGACCGTGATTATGGGAGCGCGGAATGAGCAGCAACTACGACAAAACCTGGATGCGGCCGGTTGGAATCTGACCACCGAGCAAGTTGCCAAACTCGACCGCGCGAGCGCGGTGCAACCGATTTATCCCTACTGGCACCAATGGGGCTTCACCGAGAGAAACCCGAAGCCCGTGGAGTAAGAGCCGAATCTACTCTCCGGCGCTGTTCCCCGCGTGTCTCGGCCCGAACGTTGTGCCGAAGAAGTCGCCTTTGTGCCATTCGGGCACCGAGTCGTGTTGCGCAACTTGATACCCAATCAGGAAATTCAGCAGCGCCCCTTTGGCCATGGAGTCGAAAGCGATTGGCTGATCGATGTTATCGAGCGGCGTGTGATAGCGAGTGACCAGCCACTTCTTCTGCACCGCCAAGCCGTCGATCGCTGAGTCCACAGCATGAATTCCGTCAGTAACGTCGACAGCCGGGACGCCTTGCAGGACGAATGAATACTGGTCGCTGCGGATAAAATCGTTCTCTTCGGGTAATGGGTCGGGACCGACTCCGTAGCCCAGAACCTTTCCCGCCTCAGCGACCTCGTCTCCCAAAGTCGAGTGCTCAGCACCGAGCGGCACAATGTCTTTCATCGCGTAAAACTCGCCCGGGGCCCCGTCCATATTCACGTTCGCCACGATCGACTTGAGCGCCACCGTGGGGTAGTGCGCGAAATAGTCTGAGCCAAGTAATCCCATTTCTTCTCCGGTTACAAACACGAACAGGACCGAGCGGCGCGGCGGCTTCGGCAGATTGGAGTAGGCCCGCGCGATCTCCAGCAGTGTTGAAGTGCCCGAGGCATTGTCGAGAGCACCATGGCACACGTTATCTCCGTCCACTGCCGGGCAGATGCCGAGATGATCCACGTGCGCTGTATACACGACGTATTGATCGCGCAATGCAGGATCTGAGCCCTTCAGTTCGGCAATAATGTTCGAACTTTGAATCGTAGTTTGCGTAGCCACACTGTGAATGTGGGCGCTGCCAGGCAGCGCAAATGCTTGAGGCTTGCTCTTACGCGCCGTCTCGAAAACTTGATCCAGCGTCTTCGGCGATCCCGCGAAAAGTTTTTGTGCGCCTTGTTCGCTCAGGAAAGCGCCGCCTCGCACCCCAGGGTAGAAATCATGTGGCGTGCCGTCTTTGCCGAGCCAGTGCATCTCTCCCATCTGCGCTTGCGGCACAGTCCACTCCCACGGATACCGCTTCCAATCTTCGGGAAGAGAAATATCGATCACGCCCACGGCGCCATGCGCCAAAGCGTTCCTTGCCTTCACCGTGTTATCGGAATAGTAAGCGCGCTCGGTCGAAGGAAATGACGAAGGCGCACCTGCGATTCGGACGATAATTTTGCCGTGTACATCGATGCCGGTGAAGTCGTCATACTTCTGGTCGGGCGCGGTAACTCCGAACCCAACGAATGCCAGCGGCGCGCTGACATCGCTCTCGGCGTTCCCTCCTTTCACAGCGGGAGTGGCAAACCACGCGTTGAGGACGTAGTCTTTCGCGTCAACGAGTTTCTGCTCTTGGCCGTTGCTGGAAAGCACGAGCGAGCTCGCGGATGCATCGGTGACGGCCTTCGCGAGCGGCACGGTCTGAAACCAACTTCCGTTTACGCCCGGATGAAGGCCCATGGCTTCCAACTCGGTCGCGACATAACGTGCGGCGATGTCATAACCAGGAGTTCCCGGAGCGCGGCCAGTCAACATGCTATCGGCAAGAAACCGGATGTGAGCTCGAATCTCCTCTGGCCGTATGGTTTTTCTGGCGAGTTCAAGATCGGAGGAAGAAGTTTGTGCAGAAAGTTGCGAAAATGGCAGCAATGCAAACAGCCACAGCAACGCCCCAAGACGAAGCTTCATTTGGTTTCGGCCCCTTAATTGATGGGTTACTCCCCAGCTTAAATCGGAATTCTGTCTTTAGTAAAACGGCCAAAGAAAAAGGCGCGGCTTGAGCCGCGCCCACAAATACGTAACAAACGTTTAGACGATCTTCTCGCCCACAGCCTTCGCCTGCGTGAACAGGTACAGGTAATCCGGCCCGCCGGACTTGGAGTCGGTCCCCGACATGTTGAAGCCGCCGAACGGATGCGCCCCGACCATCGCGCCAGTGCACTTGCGGTTGATGTACAGGTTGCCGACGTGGAAGTCGCGAATGGCACGGTCAATCTTCTCGCGCGAACTGGTGTAAACCGCGCCGGTCAGTCCGAACTCGGTGTCATTCGCGATTTCCAGCGCATGATCGAATCCGCGAGCCTTGATCACCACCAGCACCGGGCCGAAGATTTCTTCCTGCTCGAGCTTCGACTTCGCCGGAATGTCGGCGATGACCGTAGGCTGGATGAAATATCCTTCGCCAGCGCTGGTCGCGCGCTCGCCGCCAGTGATCACTCGTCCGTCTTTCTTGCCCTGCTCGATGTAGCCAAGGATCGTCTTCATCGAACCTTCATTGATCACGGCGCCAATGTTAGCGTTCTCTGCCGGATCGCCAACATGAATCTTTTCGACTCGCGCCTTGAGCATCTGCAGGAACTTGTCATAAACGCGCTCGTCGACGATCGCTCGTGAGCATGCGGAGCACTTCTGGCCCTGGAATCCGAATGCAGCCTGCGCTACGCCTTCCACCGCCGAGTCAATGTCAGCGTCGGCATCAACGACGATCGCGTCTTTGCCACCCATCTCGAGAATGGTGCGCTTGATCCAGATTTGGCCGGGAGCCTGCGTTGCGGCTGCCTTATTGATGTGCAATCCGACTTCGCGGGACCCAGTGAACGCGATGTAACGTGTCTTCGGATGCGCGACAACGGCATCGCCAAAGCTCGCGCCGGCGCCGGGACAGAAGTTCACCACGCCTTCCGGCATTCCGCACTCTTCCAGCAGTTCGACGAACTTTGCGGCAATCGTTGGAGAGTCGCTCGACGGCTTCAGGATGACGGTGTTGCCGCACACAATCGAGGCCAGCGTCATTCCGGCCATGATGGCGCAAGGGAAGTTCCACGGTGGAATTACCGCACCCACGCCGAGCGGGATGTAGTGCAGCGTGTCGTGCTCGCCGGGCAGTTGAATCGGCGTTTGCGCCTTGGCGAAGCGCAGCGCTTCGCGGGCATAGAACTCGCAGAAGTCGATCGTCTCGGAAATGTCAGCGTCGGCTTCGGCCCAGTTCTTCGAGACTTCGAACACGAGCCACGCCATGTATTCCATCTTGCGCTGGCGGATCGTGTCGCCCACTTTAAACAGTAAGCCGGCGCGCTCTTCCACGGTCGTGCGGCTCCAGGACTCGAACGCCTTCAGCGCGGCATTCATCGCAGGCTCGACGTGGTCTTTGTTGGCTTTCTGATGGATGCCGACGACTTCGGAGGGCTTTGCTGGGTTTAACGATTTGATCTTGTCGGTTGTCTTGACGCGCTTTCCGCCAATGATCAGGTCGTACTCTCGGCCAAGCTGTCCGCGGACTTTCTCGATTGCCGCACGCATCCGGCGCGCGTTTTCTTCCTTCGTGAAATCAAAAAATGGTTCGGTCACAAACGGTCCAGAGTGCAGATTCGCGCGCGCAGGCCGGACGGGGGGCTCAAGTATCGCCATGGGAGAATTCCTTTCAGATCAGATAAAAGCGGTATAAGTCTTGGATTAGTTTACACCTCGAAAAGACGCTGGAATTGCGAGGCCGCGGCCGTCGTTACAGCCAAAATATCGGCACTCTCGCTACTGTTCCAATGCTCCGCCACGAGACTTTTCCACAGGTTTCGCCGATCGGTTGTGACATCTGACCTTGCGCCTGTCATTTGCAATCTGTAACCATCATCGAGGACCGAAACGAAGGTAAGTCGCACTGCGGTTGGTCGTGGGGGAATCAGTTCTCCAGATTTATGGTGTAAGTTCTTTGACATCAAGATTTTGCCCGTAAGCTATTGAAAATGCGAGGGACAATCGCGAAAACTGCTTGCTAAGTCTTTTAATATCAATATTTTACTTACAACTTCCCTGTTTTCAATATTTTGCAGACTGAATTAGATATCATTGGCTTACAAGTACTTTTCTTTCAATATTTTGCGCGGAATGCAATAAAAAATATCTCGTCCTTGGCGGGTCGGAGTGTCGTGCCAGATGCAACTCAAAACCCCGCCCTGCCGCAAACAGCGCGACAAGGTGGGGCTTTCTGTCTGGGATTGAAGAAGTGAGCTAGTTCTGTGACGGCAACTCGACGTGGTCGATCACGAGGACTTGCACAGGCTCGGTTTGCGGTTCCAATTTCAGACCGAGTTGTTGTTGGAGAGCTTCGAACAGCGTCAGCGCGTTAGCATCCGGCTGATGGGCCAGCTCGGCTTGCTCGGCCTCCAGTTTCTCGGCTCGAAGTTTCTCGGCTTGATCCGGGCTGGGATTCACTGCTCGTACTGTCGTGACCGCTGCCCCACCTGGTTCACCACCGCGAGCGAGCCGTTCTTCCTCTTCAGGGCTCAGCGTCCAGTGGAGGTCGAATGCATAAGACCCCTTTAGGCCTGTCTTGTCGACGACCACCTGCCCGAGACGTTGTGATAATTGCACCGCGAGCAGATCAATCGACGTTCCTGAAGTAGTTAACCGACCTCGCTCCATGTGCATCATCCGGATGCCGTCGACCTGCTGAAGCTTCGAACCGCTCTCATCGACCAGCAGATCGTAGACCGGGAGGTTTCGGGTTTCGAAATGCGCCGCGAACTTGAACTGGCTCGCAAGCAATGATTTGAGCAGCGCTTGATCATCGAACGGCATATTTTCGGAACGGCGCTGGCTCATCGCCGCAACGAAAGCAGGATCGAGCTTCGCGTCGATGTCGAACCTCGGTTTGGTCAGCAGGTCTAAGGGGCCAGAGATCTGGGCATCCTGGACGCGGTAGGCCATTTGAATGAGGTGTTGCAAGGTCGCACCTTCGGCGAGGAAGCTTCCGTCTTTCAGGTTGAACATCATTTTGTGCAATCCGTTGGCTGCCGGTTGCGACGGTTTGACCGACACCGATGAGAACACCGTCGCCGGAACGCTGGAATTTACGTCTTGCGATTGCGCTCGGCTGGGCGTGGCGTGAAACAGGCCAAAGGTGATCGGAATTGCAATCGCCAGGAAGGCAGCTGTGGTCAGCAGAAGCTTTCGGGCGAAGTCGAGTTTGTGCAGAATGCGGTCGTTCATGATGTGAACCATCCTTTTCTTCAAATCAGCGCCAGTGACGCCTGCAACGCAGGGCAGCGGCGAGCCCAGACAGAATTCGCAAACCTTCAAAATACTTTCGGCATACACCTGGCGATCGCTGCCGGAGGCGACGACTTGTTCGTCGCAGGCGCGCTCGCGCTCATCCACCAAGCGGGCTCCCAACCACCAAACCGGCGGGAAGAACCAGAAGACGGCTTCGACCACCATGTGAAGAATCGCGAACAAATTGTCCCGGCGGCGGACATGCCACACTTCGTGCGCGAGAATGGCCTCGAGTTGCGCATCGTGTAGATGCCTGGAAATTCCCTCGGGCCAGAGCAGGACCGGGCGCGAGATCCCAAAAATGCCGGGTTCGAGCGACGTGCGCGACACCAGCAGCGCGATGGGGTTGCGCAAACCTTCGAGACTTTCGACGCGGCGCAGGATTTCGAGTTCACGTCCTCCAGAAGAAGGGGCCGCCAATTCCATGGTTTGTGAAATACGGCGCCAACGAACGATCCAGAGCAGCAAGACCACAACAAACCCGGCGAACCACACAGCCAGCAGCCATGGCAGCCAGTTCAGAAACGTGAAGGGGGCCGAGGCGACGGCATGTGCGGGCGCAAGCCGCGGGGAAGCTTGCGTGAAAGGCTGCCCGATTTCTTCCATTGCCGAGAAGACCGTAGGACTCTGCGCAGACGAACCTAACGACCGCCACGCCAGCGACTTTCCCAAACTGATAAGGATTGAGAACGGGACCAAGAACTTCAGGGATGCGGCAAGCCAAAGGAGATATCGGATGCGGGCATTGTGCCGGCGCAGAGCAAGAGTGAGCACCGCGGCCGCCGCGGCAACAAGCGTCGATTGCCAAAGATGGTTGCCGACCGCCGAAGCCAAAGAGTTCCACAAAGCGGAGAGATTATTTTCAATCATTGGATTTTTCCTTTCTCTCCAGTTTGCGGAGGGTCTTCTCGGCTTCGCGCACGTCGGCAAGCGTAAGCTTGCCCGTCTCGATGAGGTGCGCCATGACGGGCTGCGTGCGTCCGCCGAAGAGGGCGAGCAGCTCATCGATCAGCTTTCGTTGTGCTGCATCGCGGGAAATGGCAGCCTCGAAAACATGGAAATTGCCGACCTTCTTGACGCGGCGAACCGCCTTCTTGGTCTCGAGACGATAGACCGTCGTCTGAATGGTGGTGTAGGCAGGGCGGTCAGCTTCAGGGAAGTTCTCCTGAATCTCACGAATGGAAGCGCTGCCGTTTGCCCACAGCGTTTCCATGATCTGCATTTCCAGCTTGGTGAGTTTGGGGCTGGGCATTCAATCTCCTATCGACGTTTGTGATACTACTACATATGTAGTAGTTGTCAAGAATTTTCTGGTAAATAAACATTGACGTTTCGCTTGTGTTCGGCGCGGCTGTCGTTCTGCGCGTGATAGGATGCTGTGCCGGATTCGGCTTTCAGGACCAACTATGAGCAAACATGTCATTCAGACCACGAAGGGTGCGCCCCCGCAGGGCGCGTACTCGCAAGGCTGGCGGGCTGGAGATTTCGTTTTTGTGACCGGGACGGGGCCCCTCGATCCGGTGACAGGAAAGCTTGTCGGGAGCGATATCGAGAAGCAGACGGAGCAGACGATCGACAACATCGCGGCAATTCTCGCGGCTGACGGTGCAACTTTGGGAGATGTGGTCAAGGTCAACGTTCACCTCAGCGATACCGGTTTATTCGCGCGCTACAACGCGGTTTACGCGAAACGGTTTGCGAAGCCGTATCCCGTGCGAACTACGGTGGGGAGCGATCTGGGACACACTCCCGGGATGCTGATTGAGATTGACTGCGTCGCTTATCTGGAGGCGAAGAAGACGCGCCGTGCTCCGCGTTCAAGTAAGAAACCGGCCCGGCGCCGGCGGTGAAAATCAAAAATCTTTCACCGCAGAGGACACAGAGGGCCACAGGGAACCCCAGCGCACCTAGGCTCTGGTGAGAACTGATTCCGCTGCTTTCCTGGACGGGTATGTTCCGGCGAGTAGCGGTCCTTCATGGCCTCGGGCCGAGACTTCTTCCGCCGACTCGATCTTTCCATTGCGCACGATCAGCGCGGCGTCGAAATTGTTTACCGTTGGGCAGACATGGCGCGGAATGAGATAGAGCACATCTCCAACTTTAGGAGGCTTGCTGCCTTCTTTGACGGCAAGGGGCAAATGCTCTTCACTCGGCCCAAGCGGTGTTAACTCCGGATGTCCGATTACCACGCATGTGGGGACGCCAGCATCGGCAGAGACGGCTTTGTGGCCGGCGTCGCAAGTGACGACGTTGGGATTCGGATGGCTAACGACGCGCGCAATGACCAAAGCTGCCGGAGCGTAGCCGTACTCATAGGGAAGTTGCGCGAGACTCGTAGCGTCGTGGTAGACGACTGTTCCCGGAGAGACGCGATGTACAAATTCGTCCTTTTGAAATCCGGCGTAAGAGAGTGAAGACGGAAATGTCGGCGTCCCGGCGGTAATGATTTCGGCGGGTGGAACTCGGGAGCGATTGAGGTCGTGGACGAGTTCCATCAGGCGATCGTAGCCGGCGTGCGTGGCAGTTGTTAGTTCCGGCTCTGCGACGGAGCCGAATTGGCCGTCGTAGTAGTGCAGGCCGCGGAACTCGAGGCCGGCCCTTTTCGCAGCCTGCGCGAGTTCGATCACAAGGTCCTGCGATTGCTGCGAGATACCAGTGCGGTTCATGCCGGGATTGATGTCGAGAAAAATGCCGACGTCAGACTCGCGCCATTGGCGAATCTGTGCTTCGTTCTCGACGAGAACCGAAATACGGACTTGCGGAAACTGATCTTTTATCTCGCGGACGCGGCGGGCATTCGCGCCCATGATCGGATAGGCGACCAGAACGTCGGTTGCACCAGCCTGGCAGGCTTGCAACAGTTCGAGGCTGGTGGCACATTTGAAGTTGCGCACGCCGCGCTCGAGCATCATGCGCAGCGTGTAGTTCAGCTTGGCGGTCTTGATATGCGGGCGCCAGCGATCAGCATTGCCTCCGAGGAGGTTCAGGGTGCTCTGGAGGTTGGAAGCTATCGCTTCGGGATAGAGCGCGAGCGCGGGGGTGATCACGTTGTCGAGATCAGAGACGCGGTAGCGCTCGTGCCAGGGGAATTCCTGCAGTAAGAACTTTGCGGCCATAGCGCATTGATGATAGCGCGACTTCGGCTCCGCAACGAACGGACGTTAAAAGCTTTTACCGCCGAGTGCGCTGAGACTCGCTGAGGACGCGGAGAAAACCGTCCCAGAACTCCTTCCTTCATTGACCTTGGTGGTTGCCAATAGTAGGCTCTTCCAAATCCACAATGGGCTCCAATACTCCTGTCCAAGCGCAACCGTCTAAAACCACACCTTCCCATCTGGTGCGCGGGCTTGGCTTGTGGTCTGCGACTGCAATCGTCATCGGCGACACCATTGGGACCGGAGTTTTCCTCGTTTCGAGCGACATGGCGCGGGCGGTGGGATCTGCCGGGCTAGTGATCGTGGCCTGGATACTTGGCGGCTTCATCGTGCTGTTGGGAGCGTTGTGCTATGCAGAACTTGGTGCGGCTTTCCCAAAGGCAGGAGGACCATACGTTTACCTTGGGCGCGGGCTAGGGCCTTTGTGGGGATTTCTTTTCGGATGGATGAGTTCGTTTCTTGACCGGCCGGTCGCGATGGCAGCGCTGGCGGCTGGATTCATCCGTTTCATGAGCTTTTTCTTCCCGGCGGTCGCGACTCCCTTGTGGACGGGGACTTTGGCTCACGCAGACATCACGTTTACTGCTGCGCAGCCACTTGCGGCAGTCGTCGTTATCCTCGTGACCGCGATCAATTACTTCAGCGTGAAGCTGAGCGGCGGGATCCAGGTGCTAGTCACATCGATGAAGGTGGGCTCGATCCTCGTTATCGCTTTCGGAGGTTTTCTGCTAGGTCATCGCTACGCCGCGACCGCAGCTTCGCCGCGGGTAGGGCCCACCGGAGTGGGGACGATTGGGGCACTGCTGACGGCGCTGGTTCCGGCGATGTGGGCTTATAACGGATTCAACGATCTTGGCGATCTGGGCGAGGAAATCACCAAGCCCGAGAAGAATATTCCGCGTGCGATCCTGATGGGACTGTTTACGATAGGCGGACTTTATCTGCTGGCGAACATTGTCTACTTCTATGTGCTGCCGTTTGCCACGGTGGCAGCGTCGCAGCATGTTGCGTCGGATGTAGTGCAGGCGTTCGCAGGCACCCGTGGTGCAGACTGGCTCACGTTAGCAATGGCTCTTTCTGCGTTCGGTGCACTGCACGTTGTGATTCTGACTGGCGCACGAATTCCATACGCGATGGCGCGGGATGGCGTCTTCTTTCAGTTCACGCAGCGGTTGCATCCGTCATTCAACACACCAACGGGTGCGCTCATTTTTCTGGGAACTGTCGCCACAGTACTGGCGCTTACGGGTACGTTTGAAGAACTCTATTCGCTCTTCATTTTTGCCGTGTGGATTTTCTTTGCACTGACCGGAATTGCTTTGCTGCGGCTGCGCCGGGTTGAGCCGGAGTTGGTGCGACCGTATCGAGCTTGGGGATATCCGTTGACGCCTCTGATTTTTACGGGTGCCGCGATCGCGCTCACTGTGAATTTGTGGATGGTGCGTCCAGTTCGGTCGACGATCGGGCTGGGAGTGATTCTGCTAGGGATTCCGTTCTTTTACCGGTGGCGGAAGGCGACAGGCTCAGCGCAGCGAGAATAGACTTTGTGAGAAACGGGAAGTCAAAATCCTAAGGTTTTCATATTCAGTTACAGCTGTAGTGCTCCGACCTTCATTGGTTCCAGGTGTGCGGTGAAGTGGCGGAGGAATGGGGCTTCATAGGTTAGGTGCATACCCGTGATGCGGCCCCGATTCTTCCAGACCTCGAGAATTACTTCGACTACGTAGTCGATGTGACTTTGGGTGTAGACGCGGCGGGGAATGGCGAGACGGACTAAATCCATCTTGGCTGCCCCGGCGAACATCAGCGTTCCGATTTCTACAGAACGAATTCCACCTTCAAGATAAAGTTCACACGCCAGCGCTACGCCGGGAAACTGATCTGGTGGAATGTGTGGTAAGAAAGCGCGAGCGTCGAGATAGATGGCGTGTCCGCCAGGTGGTTGGACGATTGGAACTCCCTTGCTTGCGATGTGATTGCCGAGGTAGGCCGTCGAGGCAATGCGGTAGTGCAGGTAGTCTTCTTCTAACGCTTCTTGAACGCCGACGGCGATGGCTTCGAGATCGCGCCCGGCGAGGCCGCCGTACGTGGGATATCCCTCGGTCAGAATCAGTAGATCTTTTTCTTGCTGTGCGAGAAGGTCGTTGTTCGTACAGAGAAAGCCGCCAATGTTCGCCATGCCATCTTTCTTGGCTGACATAGTGCATCCGTCGCCGTAGCTGAACATTTCTTGCGCGATTTCTTTCGACGTTTTGTTCTCGTATCCCTTTTCGCGCAGCTTGATGAACCAGGCGTTTTCGGCAAAGCGGCAGGCGTCGAAGTAGAGGGGAATGCCGTGGTGTTTGCAGACGGCGCTGACTTCGCGAACGTTTTGCATCGAGACTGGCTGACCGCCGCCGGAGTTATTGGTTACTGTGAGCATCACGAGTGGAACACGCTCCGAGCCTGCACGCTGAATCAGGGCTTCCAGAGCAGCAACGTCCATATTGCCTTTGAAAGGATGCGTCGAGGCAGGATGCTTCCCTTCTTCAATCACGAGATCGACTGCTTCCGCTCCCACGAATTCGACGTTCGCGCGCGTCGTATCGAAATGCGTGTTGTTGGGAGCGACGTCCCCCTTCTTGCAGGCAACCCCGAAGAGGATGCGTTCGGCGGCGCGTCCTTGATGCGTGGGAATGACGTGCTTGTAGCCGAAGATGTCCTGGATGGAACTTTTGAAGTGATCGAAGCTCTTACTTCCGGCGTAGCTTTCGTCGCCTTCCATGACGGCAGCCCATTGATGCGTGGACATGGCTCCGGTACCGGAGTCGGTGAGGAGGTCGATGAGGACGTCTTCTGCTGGTAGAAGGAAGAGGTTGTAAAACGCGGCTTCGAGTAGCTGCTCGCGTTCTTTGCGGGCGGTCCAGCGAATTGGTTCAACGGTCTTGATACGGAAGGGTTCGATGATGGTCTTGAGCGGCATGGGAAGTCTCAATGCCATGCTAACGGTGAGGGAAGCGGGCGCTGTGATCAGGATCACAACTTGATCGTGAGGCCCAAAATCCAACTGTGGATAGGTTTGACTATTGCGGAGCGCGTGAGATTGCTCCGCGGAATGACAAGCAGTTGTAGGGTTCAGGAAAATCCCCACTTCTCGCGCAAACTACGCGCGAGAAATGGGGCACCCGATGTTCAATCCATCGGAAACATGGTGGGATACGTAACTGACTACGGCAACTATCTCCAGTCGTCGCGGTCGCGGTATCCGTTATCGCGGTAGCCACGACGATCATAGTAGCCGTAGGAGCGGCGATAGCCTCGTTCGTAGCCTTCCCGGTAGGCATGCTTGTAATCGCCTTTGTTGCCCATCCAGTGCTCGTAGCCGCGGGAATCTTCCCAATCATCGTTTTTGAACTTGAAGTGGCGGCCGCGCTCGGCATCGACTTGTCCCCGCCTCTGGCCGTCATCGTACCCGCGGCGATATCCCTGGTCGCGAGACTCATCGTGCCGATGATAGTAATCATCGTCGTCGTAGCGGCCGTAATTCTGCCCCCACGCGACACTGCCACAAGCGACGGAAACGGTCACCGCCAGGGCTGCTACTCTGATCCAACGCCACATTCTGTTGCTCACCATAATCACCTCTGTTCGAGAAGCGGCGCTTGCTATTTGTATACGAGATCGGATGCGACGGATGGAGCTACTGATGCAGGTTTTGGCGGATTTATATATTTAACGTGGGCAGCAACTTTTAAAGCGGAGGTGTGTTTTCGGCAACCTTCTGCAGCGACTGAAGCCGCACTCTGGGAACCATATGTAACACACAAGGCCCGAAGGCATCGCCTGATACGAACCCTGACAATTTTCTGATAGGGCGGTGCTCCGGAGCAGCCTTTTTCACCCACTTGTGTATACGGTGATAGACTCGAACGTTTTGGACGAGGGGAATTGTATGAGCATTCAGCGTGTGGGAGTTGTGGGTGCGGGCACGATGGGGAATGGCATCGCGCACGTGTTTGCGCGTGGAGGACTCGATGTTGTGCTGTGCGATGTGGAACAGCGCTTTCTCGATCGCGCAATGGGCACGATTTCGAAGAATCTGGATCGCGAAGTTGCGAAAGCCAAGATCACGGCTACGGATAAAGATTCAGCGATGGCGCGGATACAGCCGGTGACAGATCGTGGCAAACTCGCGGATTGCGATTTCGTGATCGAGGCAGCGACGGAAAAATTTGAGATCAAGACTGAGATCTTTCGCGATCTCGACCGGCTGACCCGACCAGAGATCATTTTGGCGTCGAACACTTCTTCCATTTCTATTACGAAACTGGGTGCGGTAACGAAGCGTCCGGGAAAAGTGATCGGGATGCATTTCTTTAATCCGGTTCCTGTGATGAAACTTGTGGAGGTGATTCGAGGGCTGGCGACTTCTCAGGAAACGTTCGAGGCGGTCCGCGATCTCTCAGTGAAATTGGAAAAGACGCCGGTCGAGGTGAACGACGCGCCGGGGTTTGTTTCGAACCGGGTGCTCATGCCTCTGCTGAATGAAGCCATGTATGCGGTGATGGAAGGCGTGGCTACTCCAGAGGCTGTGGACGAAGTATTCAAATTGGGGATGGCGCATCCGATGGGGCCGCTAACGTTGGCCGATTTCATTGGGCTGGATGTTTGTCTGGACATCATGCGCGTGCTGCAGAATGGGCTGGGAGATCCGAAGTACCGTCCGTGTCCGCTGCTGATCAAGATGGTGGATGCGGGATGGCTGGGTCGGAAGAGCGGGAGAGGATTTTATAAGTATTGATGATTGTCGATTTTTGATTGCCGATTGAAAAACCAAAACGCGATTGGTGGTGTTACCTGCTGGGGGCCCTCTGTGGGATCGGGACCGGATGGGCCGACGTGGTAATTGACGACCTATTGTTAACTGCACTGCTGGTAGTATCGGCGTGCATTCTGCTTGGATTGTTGCGGCCGCGATGGCCTTGGCGATGGGTGCTTACTGTGGGCGTTTTCATTCCCGTCACCGAGCTTGCCGCTTTTATGTTGCGCACGGTGAAGCCTTCGCGGGCCCAGGTGTACGGATCGTTTTTAGCGTTTCTTCCCGGGATTGCGGGAGCCTATGGCGGGTCGTTGATGCGGGGAGTGGTGGAGAATCTGAGGCAGGGGAAGTGACTCCGGCGTCTTCGTTTCTTTCGCCCCTTCGGGGCTTCGGTTTGGCTACGATCTTCTCCTACGACTTACGTCGTGGGCTGTATTCTTTCGCCGCTTCGCGGCTATTTGTGATGGGTTGATTTCAGGAGCCAATATGCGTGCTGCTTTCATCTCCCTGTTTGTTTGCATATCCGTTCTCTTGGTCTGCGTCAGCAACGTTTTTGCGCAAAAGCCAGCGTGGTCACTTGCTCCTGGGCACATCACTCTTCCTTTGTGGCCCCATATGCCAACGAACGCTCCGGCTGAGGTTGATGTGACCACGGCCAAAGATCAGCTGATTGCCGGCAAGGCGGTGATCCGGTTGGGTAACGTATCGAATCCCACGATCACGTTGTACTCGCCTTCGGGCAAGAACAGCGGGGCCGCGGTTGTCGTTTTTCCCGGAGGCGGGTATCACATTCTTGCGATCGACCTGGAAGGCACAGAAGTGTGTGACTGGCTGAACTCGATTGGAGTCACGTGCTTGTTGCTTAAGTATCGAGTGCCGGATTCCGGACCGTTTCCGAAATCCTCCGCGGCGCTCGAAGATGCGCAACGGGCCGTTGGGATGGTCCGGCAACATGCGGCGGAATGGCACATCGATGAAAAGCGGATCGGGGTGCTGGGCTTTTCTGCGGGAGCACACCTGGGCGCCGCTCTGAGCAGTCACTTCGACAAGCGACTCTATGATTCCGTCGATGCCGCGGATCAGATGAGCTGCCGACCAGATTTCGAGGTGATCGTGTATCCGGGATACCTAGCACTTTCGGAGCAGAATTTCGTCGCGAACCCCGAAATCAAAATCACCGAGAAAACTCCTCCAGCATTCATCGTGCAGGCGGAGGATGATCCGGTGCACGTTGAGAATTCCACGGTCTATTTCGAGCAACTGAAGGAGGCGAAGGTTCCGGCAGAACTCCATTTGTATGCAAAAGGTGGCCACGGATATGGTTTGCGCCATACGGAGCTACCGGTGACGTCGTGGCCGCAGTTGGTGGAAGTGTGGCTGCACACGATTCAAGTGCTGCCGGCACCGGCGCAATAGTGGAACTTTAGCCCATAACCGGAACTCCCAGGTACCGGCTAACCAAAAAGTAACTCCCGTATCCACAGGATGGACGAGTATGCTGGCGGGCATGGGCGTAAGTGTTTCCATGCTGGCTTCGGGGAGCCGGGGGAACTGCGCAATCGTCGCGAGTTCGACCACCAAGATCCTCGTCGATGCCGGTATTTCGTGCCGCGAGGCATTCAAGCGAATGAAGGCGTTGGGGGACGATCCTCATTCGCTGTCCGCGATCCTGATCACCCACGAACACTCGGATCACATCTACGGACTCGCAACCCTGGCGAAGAAATTATCCATTCCCATTTTTATGACGGGGGCGACGCACCAGTCGTGGTGCCGCGCCATGCGTGATGAAAACGGCGAGAAGCCAAAACTGGAGAGATTCGAGCGCTTTGAATCGGGGCACAGCTTCCAGGTGGGCGATATTGCGGTGAAGCCATTCACCATTCCTCACGATGCGGTCGATCCGGTGGGCTTCACGTTTCGCGCAGAAGGCATCAAGGTCGGGGTCGCGACCGATCTGGGATACATCCCGCTAAGCGTGCGCGATCATCTGAAGGGTTGTGACGTGCTGGTGATGGAGTCGAATCACGATCTGGAGATGCTGCGGGTGGGGCCTTATCCATGGTCGGTAAAACAAAGGGTTATGAGCCGCGTAGGACATCTATCGAATGTCGCCCTCGCGGATTTCTTTACCAACGACTATGATAATAGTGCGACGTTTGTGGTGCTGGCGCATCTCTCTGAGCAGAACAATCACCCGGAGATAGCCCGGAGAGAGGCAGAAAAGGCGTTGGCAACACGCGGCGGGCTGTTCTGTAACCGTGTGCTCCTGGCGTCCCAGACCGAGGCGTTGGAGCCGATTCGTCTGTAAGTGGGGCTCACGATTTGCTGATCAAGTACCCCCAAATGAGTCAGCAGTGTGTGGATCCGATTGTAGGCAAGATCCTGGCGGGCTGGAGATATGACATATCCGGTCTGGCGCCGGAGATGCGCGGCGACTACGAAGAACACTTCTCGGAATGTGAACACTGCCGTGGCCGGCAGAAGATCCACCGGATGATTGATGTGGGGCTGATCGCCTTGGCCTCGGTTTCTGCGGGCATCTTCCTTCTGGCATTCGCTGTAATTCACCATTTGAGTCCGCGACATGCTCTGTTGCTGGAACTAGCGGCACTGGCGGGGTTCGCCTTATCGATGCTGATTTGGTTGGGGGTAGCAGTGGCGACGCCAGCTCCAGTGACGGTGCTCGATGCGGCGAGGCATGGAGCGCGCCGGGTACACGACCGCCTGCCGGAAGAGATTCGCCAGAGATTACCCGAAGAACTGCGAATCAAAATCACCGGGACGTAATCCCATCAGGGACACATGTCCGGGCCTTCCTTCAGAAAGTTTTTTTCCGCAGTCATTCTCACGATATTGGCGTTCTTACCGGGATTCGCACAGACATCGCAGCAAAACAAAACTGGAGGGCACGAAGGTCAGTCGTCTCAAGATCAACAAGAAAAACATTCTGACGACATGAAAGGGATGCATATGGGGTCAACTTCGACTCTGCAGTTGCCGTCGCCGCATGAGGGTTCGGGGACATCATGGCAACCGTCTTCAGTCACGTCGCCCGAGTGGATGTGGATGCGAGGTGGCTGGGACCTCATGGCGCATGGAGTCATTTTCGTCGATTACAACCAGCAGGGTGGGCCAAGAGGGGCTGGTAAAGCGGAGTCTGTGAACTGGGGCATGTTGATGGAACAGCATCGACTCGGGTCGGGCACGATTTTGTTTCGCCAGATGTTTTCGGCGGAGTCGCTGACGTCGCCGCATCCGGGATTTCCGGAGCTGTTTCAGACCGGGGAGACGTACCATGGAGAGCCTTTGGTGGATCATCAGCATCCGCATAACGTGTTTGCTGAGCTGGCCGCGTTCTACACGCTACCGATTTCCGACAAATTATCGTGGGAGCTTTATGGCGGTCCGGCGGCCGAACCGGCACTGGGGCCCGTGACTTATCTGCACCGGGCGTCGGCGGCGGAGTTGCCGCTGGCTCCGCTTGGGCACCATCTGCAGGACTCGACGCACACGAGCTTTGGGGTGGTCACGACCGGATTCGTCATTGAACGAATCAAGATCGAGGCGTCGGCATTCAACGGTCGGGAGCCGAACGAAGAGCGCTGGAGTATTCAGTTGGGTGCGCTTGATTCCTGGTCTACAAGGGTCAGTGTCGCGCCGACGAGGAACTGGACGGCGCAGTACAGCATTGGAAGACTGGAGCATCCGGAGGCGCAGGAGCCGGGTAGCCAATGGCGGCAGACGGCGTCCGTCGAGTACAACCGACCTTTGCACCAAGGCGACTGGGCCACAACGGTGCTCTGGGGACGAGTGCACAAGATTGCGACCGACGCCACGCTCAACAGTTACTTGCTGGAATCGACCATCAACTTCATGCGCCGTAATTACGCCTTCACGCGGCTGGAATTGGTGGATAAAGATGAGTTATTCCCTCAAGCGATTCTCGCTTCCTCGTTCCGAGTTGGGGCATACACCTTGGGCGGAGTTCGCGACCTTGTGCAGAATCGCAGCTGGCAATTGGGTCTGGGGGCCGACGTAACCGTTTATTCGAAACCGTCAACGCTGGATCAGGTGTATGGAAGTTTTCCGGTGTCCTTTCAAGTTTTTCTTCGAATGCGGCCCGGAAAAGGAACCGGGCATAGTCAAGCTGATCGTGAAAAGCAGTGTGGTTACTAACGATTCCGCCGTAAAATGTTTTGTATTACCACTTCTTCCAAAGCACGCGAGAATGGGTCCATGCTGTCAGCGCTGAGGACCCTAAGGATGTTGCAGTGGGCGATGCTCGCCAGCATTCTGCTGTATGTATTTGTGGGGCAGGTCGTAAATCCAGCCACACGGGGCTTGAATCCTTCCATCAGTTACCTTTTCGCTACATTGAGTGTGGCTGTCATTGGAATCATCTTCGTAGTACGACGAACCCTGGTTTTCCGGGCGGCGGCGGCCCTTGCCTCGCATCCTGAGGACATTCTGAGCCTGAACCAGTGGAGGACTGGCTACATCGCGACATACGCTTTGTGCGAAGCGCTAGCACTGTTCGGGTTGACCATGCGGTTCCTGGGTGGGAACTTACAGGCGAGTGGACCGTATTACCTGGGCGGATTTGTCCTGCTCTTCTTTTTTCGGCCGCAACAGCCTGAGGCCGAAGCTAGTACTTAACGTGGCAGCTAGCCAACCCGCGTTTTTCCAGATACTGCTGGTGATATTCCTCAGCTTCGTAGAATGTTTCAGCCGGAACAATCAGCGTGGCAATCGGCTTGGGGTAGCGGTGGGCCTTGTCGAGCGCGTCTTTCGAGGCTGCCGCTTGCGACTGCTGGTGCGGTGAATGAAAGAAGATCGCTGAGCGGTACTGCGTACCCCAATCGGGTCCTTGCCGGTTAACCTGGGTCGGGTCGTGATTTTCCCAGAAAACATTCAGCAGGTCGGTGTAGGGGATCTTGGCAGGATCGAACTCGACCTCGACAGCTTCGGCATGGCCGGTACGGTCGGTGCAGACCTCTTTGTAGGTCGGATTGTCCGTATGGCCGCCTGTATAGCCAACACGCGTCGAAATCACGCCAGGTAACTGGCGGAATGTGGCTTCAACTCCCCAAAAACAGCCTGCTGCGAACGTGGCCTTCTCCATGGAACCCCTCTCGTCAGTTGGATCTCAGCGGCGGACAAAACGGACATTACTGCTGTAATTGCCCTTACTGTATTTGATGGCTAAGTTTCTGAAAAGTCACAGTATTGTAAAAGGAAGGTGAATCGCGGGGTAGGGCGATTGACGGGGTCCTGGAATCAGGGTAGATTTCCGGTCAGGGCTTCTCCGCAGGATCCCCAGCCGATATGTCGTCCGATCGACTTCAATTCCGACTCGCAATGCGCAAACTCGCTTTGGCGATTGCGTATCTTTGCATCGGCGCGTCTACGGCGCTTGCGGCTTCAGATTTCAGCGCTCCGGTCCGGCTAGGTTATCGCACAGGGGATCAATGGGAACCCTCGATCGCGGCGGACGGACACGGGCACGTATATGTTCTCTATCCGCAATATGGAGAAGTGCCGGAGTGTGCGCAATGCAGCGCACCCGCGATGGCCCTCCTAATCAGCGATGATAACGGGGCATCGTGGCGTCCATCGAGGGTGATGCTTCCCTTTTCAACCGGGCAGTTTGATCCCCAAATTGTGGTGGATTCTCTGGACCGTCAGACTGTTTATGCATCGTGGCTGCAAAACGATAAGCGGGACATCGTCGTAGCGCGCTCGCTGGATTTCGGTCGAACTTGGTCGTTCTCCTGGGCAGAGCGCGGACAAGAAGATACGGACAAACCCGTGCTGGCCGTTCGCGGCGCTGACGTTTATGTGGGGTTCAATCACGAAGAAAGATTCCTGGTTTCGGCTTCCCATGATGCGGGGCAGACGTTCAACGTGGTCGCGGTGAACCCAAATATCGAGGCTGGATCGTCTTTGGCTGGAGGGGCAACGGTGGATCCGGCCGGAAACGTGTTTTTTGGGTGGACCGCATACGCGCGCACCGACGTTGAAAACTCACCGGTGAACGTGAATATTAGCCGATCGGGCGACGGCGGACGCACCTGGAACACGCAAAGACTGGATCAGTCGAGTGCACCTCCGGGATGCGAGGCACAGGGCTGTGGAACGGGTTTTCTGGGACCGCAGATCGCGCTCGCTTCCGATGCCGCCGGAGCTCTCTATGCCCTGTGGAACGCAGGAAGTTCGAACGGCGGGCCGGAACGAATCTATTTCACCTCTTCTACTACGAATGGAGTGACTTGGTCGGCGCGAACTATCGTTTCGGGCGCGGCACAGGGAGTCGAGCACGCCTTTCCGGCGATTGCGGCTGGCGCTTCGGGCGATGTGCGGATCGCGTGGATGGACGCTCGGGCGAATGAGCCTGGGCGGCCAAAGCGTATTCTGTGGAACACCTTCTCTCGGGTCTCGACGAACGGCGGCGCCAGTTGGAGTGACGAGGTACGACTTTCATCCCCTGTGGCCGGTTATGACTACATCCTCCCGGCTGGTTACCGCTTCCCTTTTGGAGATTATTTCGGTCTGGCGATTGACAGCGATGGGGCTACCCATGCTGTGTGGGGCGAAGGAAGGAATTTTAATTCGCCCGGATCAATTTGGTACACTCGCGGACGTTAGCGCGGATTCCCAATCTCAAAGCTAGCCACCCCATTCCTGGAGGCAACCAATGGTCGTCGACTGGATTGTCACCACATCTGTCGGTTGCTGGGTTTTCTTCGTCTGCGCATGCGTTTTTAGCATTTTCTATGGATCCTGCTGCTGGACCATTAATGAGTTGGACTGGGATGAGATGACAAGGACGAAGGACACTTTTCGATGGGATAACGGCACACTACATTGGAAATGGCATCAGATCTGGCTGAACTTCCTGGGATCTGCGGTCGGTTGGTGGGCATTTTGGTGCTTCCTTGTCGATTACCGGGAACATCGGAACTGGCACACTTCGCTAACCTACATCGACTTCTTTCTTGGGTTAGTGGCTTTCTTGGGTGTAACCGGGCGGCTTCCGCATATTAGTCGGTACGGAAGCAAACTTTTCCCTCTAAAGAAAGATGAGTAGACACGCTCGGGACTCACTCCATCAGCATTCCGCCGATCAAATCCGCGATGCGCGTGACATGGTGATGTCTGCACCACTCTTCCACGCCGTCGACGATCTTTTCAGTCGCGCAGGGATCCCAGTAGCTGGCCGTGCCGATCTGCACTGCGGTGGCTCCGGCAAGCATGAACTCGATTACGTCCTCGGGCTTCGAAATTCCACCCATACCGATGACCGGAATTTTCACCGCATGGGCTGCGTCGTAAACCATGCGGACCGCAATCGGCTTAATGGCCGGGCCTGATAGGCCGGCTGTCACGTTGGCGATGCGCGGCTTGCGAGTTTCTGGATCGATGGCCATGGCAACGAAGGTGTTTACGAGCGACAGGGCGTCAGCGCCGGATTCCTGTGCCACGTAAGCCATTTGCGCGATGCTGGTGACATTCGGCGAGAGCTTCACGATGAGCGGCCGCTTGGCGACGCGCTTGGCGGTGGTCACGACTTCATCGAGCGATCGAGGATCGCTACCGAACTGCAGGCCTCCATGCGCGGTGTTTGGACAAGAGACATTCAGTTCGTAGGCGGCGATTCCCTCACCTTCGTTGAGAATCTCGATGGTGCGTTCGTAGTCTTCGCGGGCATAGCCAAAAACGTTGGCTATCACGACGATGTTCTTGATCTCGCGCAGGTGTGGGAGTTTCTCTTCCAAGAAGGCTGGAGCGCCAATGTTCTGGAGCCCGATAGCATTGAGCATCCCGGCTGCGGTTTCCCACAAACGCGGAGGAGGGTTGCCTATCATGGGTTCCCTAGACAATCCCTTGACCACGAATCCGCCGAGTTTGGCGAGGTGCACGACGTCTTCGAATTCGACACCATAACCAAAAGTGCCGCTGGCGGCGATGACCGGATTTTTCAGGGCGATGCCTGCAATCGTGACGCCCAAGTCGAGAGTCGCGCTCTTTGCCGTCATGGCTGGCTATCTCCTTCCTTGCGGGCGGGAGCAAGAGCTTCTGTCAAGACGCGCCCGACTGCATGTGTAGGAGGATTGATGCCCAGCAAAGATGCGATGGTCGGAACCAAATCAATCGGCTCAACGCTCGTGCGGTACGTTCCGGCGCGAAATGCCAGACCGTAAATTGCGAGTGGAACGTGAGTGTCGTAATTGTAAGGTGAGGCGTGGTCTGTCCCTTTTGTGCCTCCGACCGTGTAGAAATCGGGAATACCCAGCACGTACCACCCTCCGACAGGCGAGTAGCTGTTCAGATATTTACGTCCAAGCGGCGTATTGGGGACGTCGCCTTTCGCCAATTGCGACTTGGTGTAGTAACCGCGCAAACCCGCTTCTTTCATCGCTTCGCCGACGGCGGTCTCAGCGTCCTGTTCATAGAGATGGGCTGCATTGAGTGCATCCTGATCGAGCCAGGCGTCGGGATAGTCGAGGGTTATGTAGTGCGCCGCATGACCAGGCGAGAACTTGGCCGTAAGGGCGGCATTAATCTGCTCTTCAATTTTTCGCTCGCCGAGATTGGCTGCTGGTATGTGCTGCTTTTTGACCGCGTCGGGGAGTGTCGAGACGCCATGGTCAGCCGACAGCGCGATCCAGACGTTCGCAAGTCCTACCTGATGACCCAGGAAGTTGAAGAAATCAGCTAATTGGCGATCGAGATCGAGGGCCATTTGAGCCATTTGCGGCGTATCTGGCCCTACAGCGTGGCCCAAGCTGTCGTTCGGAGAAAGGCTGATGGCAAGCAAATCGGTCGCAGGCCCGCGGCCAACATTCTCATAGACCATGAGTTCTTTGGCGAAGTCGAGCTCGTATTCATTGCCGAAGGCGGTCGATCCTACGACTTGATAAAACCCGGCGTCGGACCCATTCGACTCTTTGCGGTGAGCGGTGGATGCGAGAACGGTGCCTTGCGAATCCTTCCACTCACGACCCCAAAACTTCTCAGGACGGCTCGAATTGAAATCTTGTACCCACTTAGGGAGATCGGGACGATAGTAGGTCGACGTGATCCACGCGCCCGTTTGGCCATCGATCCAATAGGCGCCGTCAGCGGCGTAACCGCCGGGAAGAATTGCTGCACGGTCTTTCAGTGATATCGCAAAAACTCTCGCGTTCCCCTGGGTCGCGAGTTTTAGTTCGTCGCCCAGCGTATCCGCAAGCAGGTTGTGCGGCGAAGCGCCGGTTTTCGAATTAGGCTCTCCGACGAGTTTGGTATCTTCGTCTTCGACCGAGGTGACGAATCGCTTCTTCTTGGGATCGAGCCACTCGTTGCCGATGATTCCGTGGCCATTGCTGTAGGCTCCTGTGTAGATCGAAGCATGGCCGGGTCCGGTGCGAGTGTTGGCGTAGTTGTAATTGCAGTTCGGGAAATAAGCACCATGGTCCATGAGCATACGGAAACCGGCATCGCCGAACTGGTCTCGATAACGCTCAAGGTAATCGCCACGGAACTGGTCGATGACAATGATGACCACGAGTTTAGGGTGACCGTTATAGGCGGAGGCGAAACTGGAGGGGGGCTCACCGATGAGCAGCAGTAGTGAAAAGATGAGTACGGGAACAAGCCGCTTAGTGAGCGATTCGGGGGATGATCTCATCGCGAACGTAGTTTACACAGGCGGTGAGAAATCGCCAACGGCGGGGGCGCTCCGGACGCTCAGTCTCTAGATTCGCGCTAAATTGCGTTCACGCTCGCGTGGAACCAGTTGCCTTTCTCGCGAGGCTCGGCTTTTTTCGTCGGAGCCACCATCTCGTTCATTGTCAGGATCGAGAGCGGCTTGCTGCGATCTGATCTGTCCTGCTGAAAAAATCTCATCAGCCCCGCGATCATGATCCCCAGCCCTGCGCTGAATGCGACGAAGTACCAGAGACTTGGCAGCCCGAGAAGGAAGATCGCGGCACAGCCGACGGCGAATAGTATTCCCACAAAGCCTCCGCCGACTGGAAGCTTGTGCATACTGATTCCGGGGTGACGGTCTTCTGACATAGGGCACCTCTTGGATTCATCATCCCACCAAACCACCGCTTTCTCAATCGGATAGATGCATTAGGCGCGGGTTTTCCGATAAAGTATTGAGTTCCCATGCTTGATCTGAATTTTGTTCGCGAAAACTTGCCGCTGGTCGAGGAGAAACTGCGCCAGCGCGGGATGGATCCGGCCGCTGTTCTGAAGGACTTCCGCCAGGTCGACACCCAGCGGCGGCAGGCCATCACGGAAGCTGAGACCAGCAAGGCGCAGCGCAACAAGGCGTCGGAAGAGATTGCGAAGCTCAAGAAAGCCGGGCAGGACGCGACCGCCGCAATGGCGCAGACCAAGGAATTGCGGGAGAAGATTTCTGAACTGGAGAAGACGGCCGGCGATCTGGATGCGAAGCTGCGAGAAATTCTCACTGGCCTTCCAAATCTTCCGCACGCGAGCGTTCCAATTGGGCATAGCGCCGACGAGAACGTAGAGGTGCGGCGCTGGGGAACTCCGCCAAAATTTGATTTCACGCCTAAGCCACATTGGGATCTTGGTGCGGACCTCGGGATTTTGGACTTGGAGCGAGCGGTAAAGCTGACGGGCGCTCGTTTCGCCGTTTACTGGGATCTGGGCGCGAAGCTCGAGCGGGCGCTGGCGAATTTCATGCTCGATTTGCACACGCGGGAGCATGGCTATACGGAAGTTTTGCCCCCGTACCTGGTGAATTCGGATTCGATGTACGGCACCGGGCAACTGCCGAAATTCGCAGCCGATTCCTTCCGGGTTCCACACGGGGATAAAGACTTGTGGCTCATCCCAACGGCGGAAGTACCCGTCACGAATTTGTACCGCGATGAGGTTCTCGATCAGGCGCGTCTGCCCATTTCACTGACCGCTTACACGGCTTGCTTCCGCAGTGAAGCTGGATCGTACGGAAAAGATGTACGCGGGATCATCCGGCAGCATCAATTTCAGAAGGTGGAATTGGTGAAGTTCGCGCATCCGGAGAAATCTTACGAAGAGCACGAAAAGCTCACGCGTAACGCTGAGACAGTCCTGCAGAAACTCGGTCTGCCACATCGCGTGGTCACGCTTTGCACCGGTGATATGGGAGCATCCGCAGCCAAGACGTATGACATTGAAGTATGGCTGCCGGGACAACAGGTGTACCGCGAAATCTCGTCGTGCTCGAATTTTGAGGCATACCAGGCGCGCCGCGCGAATATACGGTTCCGCCCTGAAGGCAAGAATAAGACGGAGCTTGTACATACGCTGAATGGAAGCGGACTGGCTGTTGGACGGACCTGGGTGGCGATAGTGGAAAATTATCAGCAGGCGGATGGCAGTGTGGTGATTCCGGATGTGCTCCGTCCGTATATTGGCGCGGAGAAGATTACGCCGAAAAAATTCTAGGGCTTCGGGCTTCCGCCTTCCGGAAACCTAGTCGCTGCGAGCAGGAGCTAGTACACTTGCACAGAGCAGAAATCACGAGTGCTGCACCCGGCGCGCCACTGCCCATGAACGCCATCTGGCGAACAATCCGCTCCTACATTTTGTGGCAGCATGAGCGGGGAACTCTTCATTACGACATCATGGTCACGCTGATTCTGATCTTCATCTTCTTCTCGCCTCGCCTGATCAACTTCAACGACAAACCCATCTCGCGCGATCCGCATCCGACTGATGTAGTTGTGACTTCCGATCAGGAGGGTCACCTTCTGTATCAGATCGAGGCCAATGCGGTTAAAGATGGAAATGATCAATCGGTCAGAGATCAGTTGCTGCACATTATTGAGCCCATTTCAGGGGCGGTTTCGATTGTGAGCTATGAGCCCGTCAAGGACCACAAAGGCACTGTACAAAGCTATAAGGTCCTGGCACAGCGGGAATAGAAGCGAAGCAGCAATTGAGGAAGACAACCCCATGAAGGTCCTCGCAACTATCGCCAGCATCTCACTTGCGGCCGGAGTTCTTGGTTTCAGTGCGGCTCCTGCACCGAAACCCGCGGATTCACCCGAATTGCAGTCGGTACTCCACAAACTGGATGACGTGGCAGCAAACTTTCACACTGCACAGGCAGAGTTCGAATGGGACAACTACCAGAAAGTCATCGACGAGTTGTTTGATGTAGAGGCTGGCACCATCTACTACCGCCGCGCCGGCAAGAGTATTGAGATGATGGCCGATGTCAAGAAGACGGGAACGAGTGCTGCAGAACTGAAGTCTGAGCCCAAGTACGTTTTATTCAGCGAGGGCAAGGTTCGGATGTACACGCCGAAGACTGAGCAGGTGATGGTCTACGATCTGGGCAAGAACAAGGCCGATCTCGAAAGCTATGTTGTGCTTGGTTTTGGAGGGAGCGGTCAGGATTTGCAAAAGGCATTTGACGTGACTTTCGGTGGTACAGAGGCCATCAACGGAATCAAAGCCGCTAAACTGGAACTCGTTCCGAAATCAGAGAAAGTGCGCAACAACTTCAACAAGATGATCCTATGGATCGATCCCGATAAAGGGGTTTCGGTGCAACAGCAGTTCTTCACACCGCAGGGAGACTATCGGCTTTGCAAGTATTCTGGGATTCGCGTGAACGAAAAGATTGGGGAAGATGTCTTCAAGCTGAGGACCACAAGCAAGACGCAAACCATCTCTCCGACGGGATAAGTTGTTGAAGATAAAGGGGAAGAAAGTAGTTCGAGATTCAGAATGCAGACGATATACTGACCAGACATTTGTAGGATTTATTCATGGCCAAGGTTTTTACCATCACAGTTCCTCCTAAGCTGGGAAATAAGCGCCGGGTGCGCACGTCGGATCCTCGTTACGTCGAGGGGCAACGTTTGCTGGTCGAAGCGATGAAATATCTGGCGCATGCGGATCCAATTCGCAACCGCGTCGCTATCGAGTTGATCTCGGAACACGTTCGGACACGCTTTCGGATGAGCGACTCTCCGCTGGCGTAGGAGCGGGAACTTCCTCTCAAATCCAACAGTAGTGATTGCCCTGCACAGTTATGCGGGCGAGGCGCCCGCACCACACACAAAACTAAGGGACGGCTTGCGCCGTCCCTTTTGTATTTTGATGCGATTGGTTTTCTAGAAAGCGAAGCGTAGTGAAAACTGCATGACGCGCGGCGTTGTCAGTTCGCCGTTGAGCTTTCCGAATCCGGTGATATCAACGAGGTCCTGATTCGGGAGAGATCCCAGTGCGTCGAAGCGTACCGAGTTAGTGACGTTGAAGACTTCCCAGGAAAACCGGATCATCTTGTCTTCTTTGAGGTTCCAAATCTTTGCGAGGCCGCCGTCGATGCCGAAGTATCCAGGGCCACGGAAGATGTTGCGCTGTCCTGATTCGCCGGCATAAGTCGCGCGGAAGTTCTTGTTGAAACCGTCGCCAGCGAAACATGTACAGGTGAGGTTGATCGCATTCTGAAAGACGTTGGGATCGCCGTCCTGATCGCGGTAGAGGCCAGTCTTTGGCTTTGCCCCTTGAACGAACGAGGTTCCCTCAAGCTCGAAGTCGGTGGCCCAGCCATTGCCGGCGCCCACCGAAAAGGGGAAGCCGCTGGTGAGGCGAAACAACCCGCTCACCGTCCAGCCGCCGAAGATTGCGTTGGTGACACCGTGAGCACTGGATCCCCAGTGACGTCCGTGTCCGAATGGCATATCCCAGATGAAGTTCGCATTGAACTGATGAGTCGTGTCGAAGTCGGAGACGGCCCGCCAGAGATTGGGTTGGTACGCATTGATGACCTGGCTGTTGTACGCCGCGCCGCCCGACTCGAATCCGTTGACGCGTTCCGCATTCGAGCCGACGTCGATTGATTTGGAATACGTGTAGTTGAAATCGAATTGCAGCCCCGATGACATCGCATGTCGTAGCGTCAATTGCAAGCCGTTGTAGCTGCTGTTGCCGCGAGTCTGCCAGGCATACAACGATGAGAATTGAGGCTGGTAGTACTGGAACGGCGTTCCGGCTGGACCGACGTAGCCGCCTAGATTGTTGCTGCCCGTTCCGGCGCAAGCCGGGAAGCAGAAACCATCCAGGATTTCAAGGGAAAGCGTCTCGTTTCCAGGATAGCAATAGTACAGGTCATAAATGTTCTGGCTGGGGGTTGGATTCGCCGGTGCGTTCGGAGCGCAACCAGAAGCAAGAGCTGCCCCTCCGGCTTGAGGAAAGAGGTTATTCCAGTAAGGCAAATTCACGCTCGGGTCGTTTTCCGAGACTCCACCGTAGATAGATTGATCGAAGGTCTGAGCCGCTTTGAAATAGTCCATCTTGCTGCCCGGATCAACCAAATCTAGCGGTTGCGAAAGGTCGATTTCCTGCAGCAGATGACGCGCGAAGCGTCCGGTGTATGTCGCCTCTACGACGAAGTTGTGCGGCAACTCTCGGGTGAGAGAAAAATCCACCACATGCGAATAGGGCGTTCTCAGGTTATCGTCGATGCCCCAGGCAATCGCCAAGCCATAGGTGCTGGGGTCGGGCGACGGGGAGTATGGGAATCCATGCGGAACTGGTGCTCCCGGGCTGGGTGGGAGATTGGCGGTTCCGAGCAGACCGGTGAAGCGGGGAGAACTGTCTACATTATTCACGCCGGCCGGATTGCTAATCGTCGTGGTTAGACCCCAAGAACCTTGACGATCGAACGTGTTCACCACACCCTCGCCGAAGTGATCGAAATAGAGGCCATACCCAGCCCGGATTGAACTCTTGCCGTTGTCTCCAAACAGCCTGTGGAGAAATCCACTAGCGGCATGGGGCGAATAGGCGAAAGCCAAACGAGGCGCGAGATTGGTGTAGTTCCATGCCCAGTACGGCTTCTTTCCATTTCCCTGCCCAGAAAGATCGAAAGTGAGATCGGGCTGTACAACGTTTCCATCCAGCATGCCCTTCCAGCGATTGGTGAACCACTGGTGCATATTGACCGTCGGTGAAACCTGGTTCCCACTCGCTTCGTACGGCGGCTGTAGAAGCGAGTACCGCAACCCGGCGGTGATGGTCAGGTTGGGTGTGACATTCCACTTGTCCTGAACGTACATTTCGCCTTCGTAGTTACGGAAATGGCGCTGAACCAAATCCCCGCTGGGGACCACGTTTGCATTCTTGTCCTGGTTCAGCGTGGTGTAGGTCTGGCTCATCACGCCCATCAACTGCATGGCTGCAAACGAGTAGGACGTGCCGAAGGAGCCGTCAACTAATGGATAAGTTGGATCGATGGACGGGTCAAGGCTCGTTCCTTCGTTGGCAATGAACGAAGGGCTCATCCAGTAAAGGTTCGAGTAGCCTTCCGACAGATTCTGGGCATTCGATTGGCGGTTGTTGTGAATCAGACGCCAGTTCGTCCCGAATTGAATCGTGTGATGTCCTTTGGTCCAGGAAATGTCGTCGATGAAATTATGTACAGGGACGTTCGTGAGGATGATTGGAGTCAACCCAACGACGTCACTCAGACCGCGTAAGCGATTGAACGGCTGGGTGTTTAGTCCGGAATTGCCAAGTCCTTGGCGGATGAACGCGTACCGGAAATTGTTAACTAGGGTATTTGATAGCAACGCCGTGTAGCCGGCCGCGATTCCTTTACTGTTATCGGTAATGAAATTGTTCGACGGCAAGCCGGGGTATTGTGGAGGCTGAGCCTCATGATCGTTTTGCAGATTTCCGCGCAGGAACAGAGAGTGGTTTCCGTTGGCAGTAATCTTGTAGTCGAGTTTCACGATGTACGTATCGTGTTTCACGGGGTCATTGCCAGCAAAGGTGTACGAACCCGAGTTCAATCCGTCACCGCCCCCACTCGTACCATTTGGATCTGGATAGCCGGAGAACATGCTCAGAATGTTCGGATTCGGCCCGGGGCCCCAAGGACAAGTTCCGGCGCCAGAACAACCCTGGTCCAGATTGGTTACACCAGTTGGAGTAAGCGTCGCCACTAACAGCGGCGCATACGTCGCGCTGCTCGCGACCGAGAAGTTTGGGCCGCTATTTCCCGCGGCACAGTTCGGATCGCTAGGGCTGCAGAGATACTTCAACTGCCCGGCTTTCATGCTGGCCGTGGGAACGACACGGCTGACCTGAACTTGATCAGCGGTCCGCTGTCCCTCATACGCGCCGAAGAAAAACAAACGATCTTTCTTGATCGGGCCGCCGATTGTTCCCCCAAACGTGTTGCGCAAGATGTGCTGAGGAACGTTTGGCAGTCCGCTTTTCATTTCCGCTTGCTTGTTAAACCAGTCATTGGCTACGCCGATCGTAGGCCGATGATATTCATAAACTGAACCGTGGAAATTGTTCGTTCCACTTTTCGTGACGAGGTTGACTTGAGCTCCCGAGGAGCGACCTGAGGCGGCGTCGTAGTTGCTCGTGGTGACACGGAATTCCTGAAGTGAATCGAGCGTGGCGCGCATGGCGCCGGTGAAGGCGTATCCATTGAGCTGATCGTTGTCGTCCAGACCGTCGAGAGTTACGTTAGTCTGATCGCTTCGCGCACCGTTGACCGAACCGCTGCGGCTGTCATCATTCTGGTTTACCTGGTTGCCAAGGTAAACAACGCCCGGCTGCAAGCTCAGAATCGAAACGGGGTCGCGGCCTTCTGAGGGCAGATCGGTCAACTGGCGCGAATCAAAGTTGTTTCCGATGGTGGCGTCCTGGGTGTTCACCATGGGAGCTTCGCCGCTGACGTCAACGATTTCGGAACTTCCCTGCACTTGCAGGGTGAAATTGAGGGTTGCCGGACTGCTCACCTGGAGCACTATGTTTTCGCGCTTGGTCAATCCGAAACCGGCGGCGCTGACCGAGACCACGTATGATGCCGGCGGAACCTCGAGAAACTGATATATGCCCTGATCGTCAGTGGTGACGGTTCGCGAAAATCCGGTCGCGCTATTGTTAAGCGTAATGGTAGCGCCGGTGACGACGGCTCCTTTTGCGTCGGAAATCGTGCCGCGCAAAGAGGTTGTGGCGGACTGACCAAAGGTTAGACTGGCAAGTGCCAGAAGAGCCGTAGACAGAACTACCAGATGCCATGAGCGAGACCGCATAGGAAGCTCCCTTCGCCGCTACGAGGCGTTCATTATTACTGATTACGTTGTGCCCAGGAGTTGGGTGAAGCGAGACCCTGGGGGACCCCAATGGGCCGCTATTGTGCTACCACGATGTGACAATATTCAAGTCGAATCTGCGAAGTAAAACGTTTGAATACTTATTCACCACGGCGGAAGCAGGCAGAAGCCACCAGTATGACCACCGGATAGCATTCGAGAGTGTAGCGCGGCTCGGGATTTTCCAGCGTTCCCAGAAAGAGCGAACGCAAGAGCAGAAAAAAAACGAATAGACCGATGCCGAAAAATTCGTAGGAGCGCAATGTCCCTACGAGAAACAAGAGAACGTAAATAAGATTGACCACGCCAAACCCCAAACTGAGAATTAGGAGCGGACGCTCGTCGTTGAACTCCCACCAACGTGGGTCAGCCGAAGTGAGTTCCGTTCGCGGACGGAGCCACATGTTGGCGATGCGGAGGGCGGGCAGCCAGCAGTAATAGCGGAATCCGGAGTCGTGAATCCTCAGTATAGCAAGATCTCCAAATCGCGAATCGAGTTCGGGATCGATGTCGTGGTCGCGGTTGTAGGTGGAAAACAGCTCGAAAGTGAGCTGACGCTGATAGGGCGAATCAAATGCGCGGTGAGGCAAACGGCTGGCGTCGATTTCTTCCCCGGGAACGTTCCAGTAGATCTCCTGCACGGAAACATAGTCGGCGATCCAAGTCTTCACCCACCGATTGAAGCCGAGCATGGTTGGCTCATCGGAGTCGTTGGCATAACGCGGAGCTAATGGTTGGAAGCGGTGCAGCGTATGGAGATTCCGCGCTGTCCATGGGATGAGTGGCGAGAGGGCGCCAACTGCAACCAGAATGCCGCCTAGGAACAGAGTTTTAGGGGCTAGAGCACATCGCCACGCGCCGCTTGGTCGTCGCAGGCTGACCAGCCAACGCCAAAGCAGGTATCCGCCGACTGCCGCGAGTAGAATTCCGCCATCAGGTCTCAGCAGGATTGCGGCACCGATCGAGAGCCCACATCCGAGCCAATTCATCAGAGAATGTTTCGAGTCGACGGCTTCGAGGGCCGTGAGGGCTAGATTCAGCGCCAGTGCAGTGAAGAAAATCTCAAAGGTCTCCGTAAGCGCCGCTGCTGAGTAATTGGCAAGAAATGGGCATAGAGCGGCGATCAAGAAGGCTACCTGCGCTGCGCATGCTGAAAAGAGCCGGCGCGCCATATCCGCTATCAGAAAACAGGTTGCCAGATCGAAGGCGACCTGAATCAGTAGAACTGCCGGGAAATTATCGACACCAAAAATGGCGAAAACCACTGCCAGAAGAGCGGGATAGCCGGGAAGACGAGAGAGTGTCGGCATAATTGAACCGGAGTTCGTGATGCCGTAAATGCCGTGCTGGAGCCAGTTCTTCGCGATGTCGGCGTATAGCCTCGAATCGTCGACAACGGCTGGGAAGCGGAAAACAAACAGGAGGCGGAGGGCGAGTCCAGCGAGACTCACCCAAATGAAGTACGCCGCTTTCTTCCTTATCAGTTCGCGCACTCAGAGACAGCCCGCTGCGAATCATACCGTGTTGGAGCAATCCTCGATCCAGGAAAGTGCATCTTACGTTACTAGTAGCTGCCGCTCACCTTGGCTTCCGGTAATTGACCCTGTGCCCTTCGCAGCTTACGATGAACATCGTCCCCCATGGCTGAACCTGTTTTCTATGATCCGAGGCGCGCTCGCTGGAAGCGTCTGCGACGTTTGGTTGACGTCACGGCCGTGCTCGTCTCTGTTCTGATCCTCTTTTTTGTCTACACGGCCCTCCGCGACGAACCCCTTCCAGAACTGCTCTTTTTTCCGCAAAAACGGGCTTTCAAGGCCTTGAAGGAAAGCGAGAAGCAGAAGGCGCGAGAACGGGTGAAGAAGGTAGCGGCTCATTCTCATCGCAAATCGAAATTGGCAGCCTCGCAGGTCACCCTCAACCAGGAAGAAGGGATTCGTGCAGCATTCTATGTGCCTTGGGACGCTGCCAGTTTCTCGTCTTTACGCTCGTATGCGCGGCAGATCGATCTTCTCTATCCGGATTGGCTGCACGTTCTCACCCCTGACGGCCATGTCCAGGCCGTTGACGATCAGACCAACAAGTACTTCGACGTTATTCAAGGAAACACCGTTCTTTCCGTGGATGACCGCGTCATGCCATTCCTCAAGAATGAGGATCCGGGCATGGAAGTATTTCCGATGGTCAACAATTCGGACGGCGCGAATTGGATAGACGTCTCGGAATTCCTGAACAATGCCGACGCGCGATCTCTCTTCAGAAGGCAGGTTGGGCAATTTCTATCGACTGGGCGATTCCACGGCTTGATGCTGGATATCGAGGCATTTCCGGCAAAAGGACAGCCCGGGTATGTGGCTCTGCTGCGGGAACTTTCTGGCGACCTTCACGCACGCGGGATGAAACTGTATGCCTCCGTCCCCCCCCACAACGATGAATACGATTATCCGGCGATCGCCGCGGCTGTGGATGGCGTCGTGCTGATGAATTACGACGAGCATTATCCGGGAGGATCGTCGGGCCCTGTGGCCTCGCAGGACTGGTTCGATCAGAATCTGAAATATGCAACCGGCGTCATCCCCAAGAACAAGATCATCTGTGCAATTGCGAATTACGGGTACGACTGGGTATTGAAGCCGAAGAACGGCAAGCTGCCCCCCGGAGAGCACGATGCTCCTTCCAGTGCGCAAGACGCGTGGCTGGCCGCGCGGGATTCAGAGCAGGACATCAACTTCGATGACGATGCGATGAATCCTCATTTCAGCTACCTGGATGAGATTAACGTCCGCCATGATGTGTGGTTCCTCGATGCTGTGACCGCGCTGAATCACATGCGGTTGGCGCAAGAACTAGGTATTCGGACGTTCGCGCTGTGGAGACTGGGTAGTGAAGACCGCTCTCTGTGGCGAGTCTGGGACATCCCCGGAGATCCTGGCGCTCCTGAAAAGTTGCGCGATGTTCCGCCTGGCGCAGAAGTGGACATGGAAGGTCAGGGCGAAATCCTGCGCATAGAGGACAGGCCTGCTCACGGCACGCGCGACATCAGCGTCGATGCCAACAGCAAAATGATCGACGACGAGGTCTTTCAGACACTGCCCGAACCGTATCGCGTGGCACGCTACGGTTATAGCCCGAACAAGATTGCAATCACCTTTGATGACGGCCCGGATCCAGAGTGGACTCCGAAGATCCTCGACGTGCTCAGGGACAAACATGCGAATGCAACTTTCTTTCTGATTGGAATCCAGGCCGACAAGTTCTCCGGCATCGCAAAGCGGATTTATCGGGAAGGAAATCTGATCGGCAATCACACCTTCACGCATCCGGATGTCAGCAATATCTCCACCGGCTACATGAAGGTGGAGCTCAATCTGACAGAGCGTCTGTTTGCCAGCCTGATGGGTATCCGGACGACATTAATGCGCCCTCCCTACGCGATCGATGAAGAGCCCGATACCGCCGACCAAGTGCGGCCGCTCGAGATTCCGCAGGACATGGGATACATCACGGTCGGGAACCGGATTGATCCTAATGACTGGAATCTAGATGATCCGACTTCGCCAAGAGGTAGGCGCACGGCGGAGCAGATCACGGAGTACGTCTTGCAACATTTGCCACCGTGCCGCGTCACCGATCAGCGTTGCGGGAACATCGTGCTGCTGCACGACGGTGGAGGTAATCGTTCTGAGACGGTGCGTGCATTACCCATGATCATCGACGGCATTCGCGCGAAGGGCTACCAGATCGCGCCGGTTTACGAATTGTTAGGAATGCAGAAGGCTGACGTGATGGCACCTTTGCCAACCGCCGAACGATGGGCCGCATGGTTCGACCGGTTCGGGTTTTTCCTTTTCGACGCAGTCATCGTTGCAATTACGTGGATCTTCCTGGTTGGAGACTTACTGATGACCGGGCGGCTAATTTTCATCGGTACCGCCGCCGTTTACGATCGCGTGCACGAAAAGATTTTCGGTAAGCCCGCCGAAGTCGCTTCTTACAGACCGAAAGTGGCCGTGCTTATTCCGGCTTACAACGAAGAAAAGGTTATCGAGCGCACTATTCGAGCCGCCCTGAATTCGACATATCCAAATCTGCGCGTCGTCGTAATCGACGATGGCTCGAAGGACCGAACCCTGGAAGTAGCGCGTAGTGCCTTCGCAGCAGAATCAGCAGCGGGAAGGGTTCTCATCCTCGGCAAGAAGAATTCCGGCAAGGCCGAGGCCTTGAATTACGGAATTGAACACATCGGTGATGCCGACTTGTTCGTCGGAATCGACGCCGACACGATCATTGCACCCGATGCGATTGCGAGGCTCGTTCCCCATTTCATCAACCCGAAAGTGGGCGCCATCGCGGGGAATGCGAAGGTTGGCAACCGGGTAAACCTATGGACGCGTTGGCAGGCGCTCGAGTACATCACGAGCCAAAATTTCGAGCGGCGCGCGCTCGACGTACTCGGAGCGGTAAGCGTTGTTCCAGGAGCTATCGGAGCGTGGCGGGTTTCAGCCGTGCGGGAAGCCGGCGGCTATCACACCGACACAGTTGCTGAGGATGCCGACCTCACAATGGCGCTGCTGCGCATGGGGTACCGCGTTGAATATGAAGACATGGCGCTTGCCTACACGGAGGCGCCGACAAATGCCAATGGCCTGATGCGCCAGCGTTTCCGCTGGTCATTTGGCATTCTGCAGGCGGTGTACAAGCACCGCTCCGTCATGGCTCGCAAGGGTGCACTGGGTTGGGTGGCGCTGCCGAACATCTGGATTTTCCAGATTTTCCTGCCGCTGGTGTCGCCTTTGATCGACATCATGTTCGCGGTGGGAACGATCTGGTACTTCATCCAGAAGCATTTCCATCCGGACTCGACTGACCCGGCGAGTTTTCACAAGCTGGTACTTTTCTTTTTCGCTTTCCTGGTGATTGATTTCTTCGCGTCCGCAATCGCATTCGCGCTGGAGCGGAGACGTCCGGATGACAAGGAAGACCCCTGGCTGCTCAGCCAGGTTTGGCTGCAGCGCTTTGCTTACCGGCAGCTGTTCTCGATCGTGTTATTCAAGACGCTGAAGCGCGCGATTGAAGGCCGGAAGTTCGCATGGGATAAGTTGGAGAGAACGGCGGCAGTGAACTATGTGCCGGCGACAGAAGATCGAGAGAAAGTCCACGTGCCGTAGCGCCGGCGTCCCGCCGGCGCTACAGACTACCGGAACAGCAACGGCGCGAATTCCGACAGATTTCTTCTCCAGACCATCCAAGTGTGCATCCCCGGAGTTTCGATATCTGTGTGATTGATATTCTTCGACTTCAGCCACTCACGGAAGTTGCGGTTCGCGGTAATGAGCCGGTCTTCTGTGCCGCACGCGATCCATAGGACTTTCAACTGCTGATTCGCCTTGCTGTCGAGTCCCGGGAAATCATCGTCGAACGGCTCTGGCAGGCCTCCAGCGCTGAATGCTCCGATCCAGGCAAACTTGTCGACATTGTTCAGGCCGGTCATCAGCGACTCCGATCCACCCATCGAAAGACCCACAATCGCGCGCGATTTGCGATCTTTGTCGACGCGGTATTCGGCTTCCACTTTCGGCATGACCTCCGTCAGTAAAGCTTCGCGAAATTTCGTGAGGTTCTCCTGGCGTACTTGGGGGCGGTTACCAATGCCTCCCCATCCCGCGCGAACGATTTCCATCGTTCCGTAGCCGAGCGGCATAACCACGATCATTGGCTTCGCTTTTCCCTGCGCGATCAGATTGTCGAGGATGATGTTGGCGCGACCGACGGCGGTCCATCCGCTTGCATCATCGCTGTAGCCGTGGAGGAGATACAAAACGGGATACGTCTTTTTAGATGCCGCATCGTATGCTGGAGGCGTGTACACAAAGAAATCGCGATCATCGTTGGCTACGGCAGAACGATAGAAGTGATGATGCACCTCTCCATGAGGCACGTCGTTCAAGTCCCATGGCTGAGACGACTCTCCCTTCACATGCACCATGTTCTCTGTCGACAGGAGGTTCGGTTTGAAAAGGGGGTTGTAGGGATCAATCGTGCGTTGACCGTCAACGATGATGGAATAGCCGTAATAGTCTGGCGGCAAAGGAGTGGTGTTCGCGGTCCAAACACCTTGGTCGTCTTTCTGCATGGGCAGAGGATCGGTTGTTCCCTCGCGTCGTACAGAGACCTCGTGCGCGTTCGGTGCGCGGAAGCGAAAGGTTACGCTGTTGTCGGAGTGAACCTCAGGCGTAATCAGCGCGGGAGGCGGTTGGGGCGGAGTATTTTGCGCGGGCTTTGCCTGCTGCGCGACAATCAGTACCGACGTGAAAAATAAAAAAATCAGGATGGAGCGAATCTTCACGGGAATTACCTCATTTCTGACTCCAGCATTGTATAGGCACGAGAATAGTTCGGGAGAAGCGCGCGAAGCAGATTCCTCGCGCCAGAAACCGGCGCTTCGAAATGACAACCAAAGTTTGATTATTTTTCTTGTTTAAGTCAGAGCACTACTTTTCGCTGGCTACGTCGATACGAGCTTCGGCACGATGGAGAGCATCGAGGGCGCGATCAACGTCGACGGAGGTGTCACCGCTGGTCAATCGCTGTTCGGCCCGATCTTTGGCCTTGCGCGCGCGCTCGACATTAATTTCCGATGGTCGTTCCGCAGTTTCGGCGAGGATCGTCACTTTATTGGGCAACACCTCGGCAAATCCCCACGCAACCGCAAGATGCTGTTCTGTTCTGTTCTCGCGATACGTGATCTCGCCGACCGAAAGCTCGGTGATCAGCGGCGCGTGCCCCGGAAGAATGCCTAGATACCCGTTCTTACCGGGGATTTGGACTTCTTCCGCCGCGGTCTCGACGACTTTCTTTTCCGGCGTGACGATCTCGAGTTGGAAAACTTCAGCCATTGGTCGTTCGTGTTTGTCCTTGGTAGTTGGCCACTCGGTCCCGTCAGCGATGGCTCCGTCGACGGCTGACGACCAGCGACCAACGACCGTTTTTACACTGCCGCCTTCATCTTCTCCGCAGCTTGAAGCACTTCCTCGATGGGGCCCTTCATGTAGAAGGCCTGCTCGGGGATGTCGTCGTATTTGCCTTCGACGATAGCCTTGAAGCCTTTCACCGTGTCGGCGATCTTGACGTATCGTCCCTGCGCGCCGGTGAACTGCTCGGCAACGTGGAACGGCTGCGACAGGAAGCGCTGGATCTTGCGGGCGCGGGCGACTGTCAGCTTTTGATCCTCGCTCAGTTCGTCGATGCCGAGAATCGCGATGATGTCCTGCAAATCTTTGTAAGTCTGCAACGTTTTCTTTACCGACTGCGCGACGTCGTAGTGCTCTTGCCCGACGATGCGCGGATCGAGAATGCGCGAGGTCGAAGCCAAGGGATCGACGGCGGGATAGATTCCGATCTCGGTCAATGCTCGGGAAAGCACGGTGGTCGCATCCAAGTGTGCGAATGTGGTTGCGGGAGCCGGGTCTGTCAAGTCGTCTGCGGGCACATAAATCGCCTGCACCGACGTAACAGATCCCTTCTTGGTTGACGTGATGCGCTCCTGCAGTTCGCCCATCTCCGTCGCAAGGTTCGGCTGATAACCTACAGCGCTTGGCATGCGACCCAGCAGCGCGGAGACTTCAGAGCCGGCCTGCGTGAAGCGGAAGATGTTGTCGATGAAGAGGAGAGTGTCGGCCCCTTCAGCGTCGCGGAAATATTCGGCGACCGTGAGTCCGGTTAGCGCGACGCGAAGACGCGCTCCTGGGGGCTCGGTCATCTGTCCATAAATTAGCGCGGCTTTGGATTCGGCAGGCTTGCCGGGCTTGATCACGCCCGACTCGGTCATTTCCAGCCACAGATCATTGCCTTCGCGGGTCCGCTCGCCGACTCCGGCAAAAACGGAAAATCCGCCGTGGTTCTTGGCAACGTTATTGATTAGCTCCATGATGACGACGGTCTTGCCGACGCCGGCGCCGCCGAACAATCCGATCTTGCCGCCCTTCAAAAATGGCTGGATGAGATCGATGACCTTCACGCCGGTCTCGAACATTTCGGCCGTGGTAGCCTGCTCGTCGAATGCGGGGGCGAGACGGTGAATCGGCATTCGCTCTTTGTAGTCGACTGGTCCGAGCTGATCGACAGGTTCGCCGATGACGTTCATCACCCGGCCCAGCGTTCCGCGGCCCACAGGAACGGAAATCGGTCCACCCTGGTCGATCGCCTTCATGCCGCGCACCATGCCGTCGGTAGGCTCCATGGCAACGCAGCGAACACGTCCTTCGCCAAGGTGCTGCTGGACCTCAAGGATGACTTTGATCGGCGTTGGAACGTTGAAGCCATCGCTGACCACTTCGACCGCTTCGTAAATTGGAGGCAGCTGTCCTTCTTCGAACTGGAGATCCACTGCAGGTCCTGCGATTTGGATTACGTGTCCTACATTTTGTGGCATAAAGCCTCAGCTTTTGGCTTTTGGCTGTTGGCTCTTAGCTAACAGCCAAGAGCGAAAAGGCCAAGAGCGAATTTCTTCACATTGCCGCTGCGCCGCTGACGATTTCGATGATCTCTTTCGTGATCTTCGCCTGGCGGGCGCGGTTCATCACGAGCGTCAGCGAGTCGATCATGTCAGTGGCGTTGTTGGTGGCGGAATCCATTGCTGTCATCCGGGCTGCATGCTCGGCAGCCACCGACTCCAGCAGAGCCCGGAAAATCTGAATTGCTACATATTTCGGAAGCAGAGCTCGGAAAAGCTCCGCGGGCGGCTGCTCATAGATGTAGTCGACCTGCGACGTGCCGAATTGAGTTCCAGCCCCCTCAGCACCCTCAGTGGCTCGCATTCCTACCCCGGCGCTCACGGCTGCTTCTTTGGCCCGCTTTTTTTCTTCTTCGGTTGGCTCTTCCGACAAGCGAACTGCCTGTTCGCCGATCTGCTCGATGGGAAGAATCTGTTCAACGATCAGGCGCTGGGCGATGACAGACTTGAACTCGTTGAAGACGACATAGACCGAGTCAATTTCTTCGCGCGTATAGCGTCGGATGACAGCCTCGGCGAGGGCCGATGCCTGAGCAAATTCGACTTTCCCGAGAATACCAACGTGCTCGCCGGTGATCTGGATCGCTCCGGCACGCTCAACAGCCGGCCTCTCCGTTTCAACCGATTCCGTTAGCTCAGCGAGACTCTGTGTCTGCACCTTCGCTCCCGGATAACGGCGGCGCAGAAAGTCACGACCTTTGCGGCCCACAGCCTCAACATCGACGTTTTTTCCCGTCTTCGAGTCCAGGAATCGCAAGGCAGCCTTGGTGATGTTGGCATTGAACGCGCCTGCGAGGCCTTTGTCACCAGTCACTTCAATCAGCAGGATGTTCTTCTCTTCCCGCTGCGCAAGTAACGGATGCTTGGGCTCGCCAGTCTGGGGATCATAGATCTCGGCGCGTGCAACCAGGGACTTCAGCACATTCGTCAACATCTGCGCATACGGACGAGCGGCTAACGCTCGATCTTGCGCGCGACGCAACTTTGCCGCCGAGACCACCTTCATAGCCTTGGTGATCTGCCGCGTGTTGATCACGCTGCGGATACGGCGCCGGATGTCGAGAATGTTAGGCATATAAACCGCTGTCAGCTATTGGCTCTTGGCTTTAAGCTACCGGCCAAGAACCAGAGGCTTTACTTCGCTACCGCTTCTCTCTGCGAAACGAACTGCTGCTTCGCTTCCTTAATGATGCTCTGCAACTGCCCTTTCAGTTGGTCGTCGAGAACTTTCTTCTCCATGATCGTACGCAAAATGCCTGGATTCGTAGACTCGACGTACTTAAACAGATCCTTCTCGAACTCACGGACCTGTGCCACCGGCATATCGTCCAGGAAACCGCCAGTACCGGCCATGATGATGAGAATCTGTTTCGAGAACGGCAGAGGCGAGAACTGATTCTGCTTCAGCAGCTCTACCAGACGCTGTCCGCGATTCAACTGTGCCTGTGTGGCCTTGTCGAGATCGCTGCCGAAAGCGGCGAATGCAGCGAGTTCTCGATACTGCGCGAGTTCCAATTTCAACGTACCAGCGACCTGGCGCATAGCTTTGATCTGTGCGCTGCCACCTACGCGACTGACTGAAAGACCGACGTTTACGGCGGGGCGGACGCCCTGGTTGAACAGGTCCGTTTCAAGATAGATCTGCCCATCGGTAATGGAAATGACGTTCGTCGGAATGTACGCCGACACGTCGCCAGCCTGCGTTTCAATCACGGGTAGAGCGGTAAGCGATCCGCCGCCGTTCTTATCACTCAGCTTCGCGGCACGCTCCAGCAAGCGGGAGTGAAGATAGAAGACGTCTCCGGGATACGCTTCGCGTCCGGGCGGACGGCGCAGCAGAAGGGAGATTTCACGGTACGACGCCGCGTGCTTGGAGAGATCGTCGTAGATCACCAGCGCGTGCCGTTTCGTGTCGCGAAAATACTCGCCCATCGCACAGGCGGCATAAGGCGAGATGTACTGCATGGGAGCCGGTTCGGAAGCCGAGGCCGCTACAACAATCGTGTACTCCATCGCGCCCGCATCTTCGAGAATCTTCACGACCTGGGCAATCGATGAGCGCTTCTGGCCGATCGCGTTGTAGATGCAGATAAGATCGTTGCCCTTGCTGTTGATGATGGTGTCGAGCGCGACTGCGGTCTTTCCGGTTTGGCGGTCTCCGATGATCAACTCGCGCTGTCCGCGGCCGATCGGGATCATGCTGTCGATGGCCTTGAGTCCGGTAGCCATGGGCTCGCGCACCGGTTGACGGTCGATGACACCAGGAGCGATTCGTTCCAGCGCGATGAATTTATCGCTCGTGATGGGACCTTTGTCGTCGATCGGCTGGCCGAGCGAGTTCACGACGCGCCCGATCATGGCATCGCCGACGGGCACGCTCATGATGCGGCCGGTACGCTTGACCTCGTCGCCTTCCTTGATCTCGGTGTATTCGCCGAGCAGCACCACGCCGACCTGATCTTCTTCCAGGTTCATGGCGATTCCTGCCACGCCATGCGGGAACTGAAGCAGTTCGCCAGCCATCACTTTGTCGAGGCCGTACACGCGCGCGATACCGTCGCCCAGCGTGATAACGGTGCCCGTTTCGTCCACGGAGATCGAGGACTCGTAATTCTCGATCTGCTCGCGAATCAGTTTCGTAATTTCATCTGCTTTGATTTGCGCCATAAATCAGCTCTTAGCCTTTGGCTCTTAGCTTTTGACGTGCGCCCTGCTCTCATCGGTTACGATTTGAGCCAAGAGCTAATAGCTAAGAGCTAATAGCTTCTTTAATCCTCTCCAACTGCCCCTTCACCGAGCCGTCGTAAATCGTGCTACCGATGCGAACTACCGCGCCGCCCAGCAAAGACGCATCCAGTCCATACGTTGCGCGAACTTTCTTGCCCGTGGTCTTCGCGATCTGTGATTCGAGTACCTGCTTTTCAGCGTTGCCGAGCTCACGGGCGCTGGAAATCTGGGCTTCGGTGAATCCTAGCCGCGCGTCCAACTCTTTTTCCAACTGCTCGACAATCCGCGACAAGAAAGGCAACCGGCGGTGATCGATAAGCACTGCAACCAGATTGCGGACCTGACGTTCAATCCCGTCCCGCTGGACAATCACATCGAGCAACTTTCGCTTCTGTTCGACCGGAACCGCCGGATTCTCCCAGACTCGCCGCAGTTCGATGCTATGGCTGAACAAGCTCGCGACCTGGCGCAGTCCGCCAATCGCGCGCGCTGCATCCAAATGCGCATTGAAGACTACATCTGCGAACGCCCGGGCGTACGTGTTGGCGACGGAAGCCATCTAGTTTCCGTCCTTTCCGGGCTTCTCGGACGTTCCCAACTCCGCAGCAAAGTTGCGCACAAGTGCTTGATCCGTTGCGGCATCTACGTGGATTTGCTTTTGCGCGAGACCCACGGCCAGGTCGGCTGCATGTGCGGTCAATTGCCGCCGTGCAGCTTTGGCTGCGGCTGCGATTTCCTGTTCCGCACCCGCAACAATTTTGCGCGCATCCTCTTCCGCTGCTGCCTTGATGCGGGCCTCTTCTGATGCTCCCTCTTTTTCGGCCGCATCGTGCATCATACCGATTTCGACATCCAGTTTCTGCAGTCGCGATTCAATCTCCGCCAGCTTTCGTCGCGCTTCTTCGCTGGCCTTCTGCGCTTCCTGCATCGCTTTCTGAATGGCGGCGGTACGGTCGCGGAAGATTCCGGGCAGAAACTTGCGTCCGGCCCAAATGATCACGGCAGCAATCACGACGAAATTGAGAACAAAGCAAGCCCAGTAAGACTGCTGCACACTTAGTCCCGTGAGGCGATGGACAGCTTGCACCGAGGCCGAGTGCTTGAACTCTTCCATCTCATCTTTTTCTTCCCCCGCCGCTTCACGACTCTCATGTGCAAGCTGGCGGCCGGGCGTCATGCGCGCCTCGTCGGCACTGGATTGGCCTTGATCAGGGGGCGCAGGTGCCTGTTGCGCGCGCAGATACACGACGCCGGCAGACCCTGCGAGCAGCAGCGCCAAGAGACCGATCCGGATGATCCGCGTGTTCTTCATCAGCGCCCTGCTCCCGCCGGCTGCAGCACACGCCTGACAATCTCCTGCGCAAGGGTTGCGGCATCCGCAGCTAACCCCTTCTCTGCCGCTGCGCGATCTCGTTCGATATCCGCTTTCGCTGCCTGCACCTGCGCCTGCGCTTTGTTGCGGGCCTCATTCACCGCACTGGAGCGAGCCTGCATGGCTGCCTGGCGCTTCGCCTCCTGAGCCCGAAACACCGCGGCGCGGGCTTCTCGAAGTCTCTGTTCATATTCCGCGGTTCGTGCGTCCGCGGCGGAGATGTCTGCCTTGGATTTCTCGACTGCGCCCTCAGTCTTGCTGCGCCGCTCCGCCAGAACGCGCTGCAACGGTTTGTGAACGATCACCGTGTAAAGCGCATAGAGCACTGCCAACAGAATCACGGTCGGTACTGATCCGAGCAGTAATTCGCCTAGTTGTTGCAGTGTTTTTTGATCCATTAACTGTGAATACGCTCTAGATCAGCGAAATGAGGGCTATGAAAACTGTTAAGTCTATCGTCCGCGAGAGTTTAATGTCAATCAAGGAAGATCGGTTTAGCATGGCGTAGTTCGCTCGAATCGCTATTGGGTCTCCGTCGCGCGGACGACTGGGAGTCGTTGCAAACAAGGAACTTACCTCTATCTATTCTCCGAACAAACGAGAACTTGCAGTTTTCTGCATATAAAGCCTTGACTTCAGGCACGAGAGGATTAGCATATAGATATCACCTCCGATCCAATTCAGGATCGAATGGGCCGTTAGCCAAGGAATGTCACCGCTTCTTGGTTGCCGGCCCATTTTAATTTCGGTGGCATCACTCGGATTTATCAGTGATTGACGAATCCGCGCGCCTGTCTGATCACCGACTCTGGAGCTTCCGCCTCGATTTCCACAGCACCGTCTTTGTATTCCCGCGAGTAGATCCGCGCACGCGCTTCCAGCAGAGCAAGCAGTTTACCTTCCGATTGCGGGATGCGCAGGTGCACGCGGCTGACCTGATCCTCCTCAATCATCTTGTCGATGCGTTCACGGAGTTCATTCAAGCCTGTGCCCTCGACGGCTGACACATAGATCGTCCTTGAGCTCGACTGCTTAGCATCCGCAATCAAGCCTTGCGCAACTTCTTCGTCTAGAAGATCGACTTTGTTCATCACACGCAGTCGTGGCTTCTTCTCCGCCTCAAGTTCTTTCAACACGATCTCAACCTGGGCGTCTTGCTCCGCCGAGAGACGGCTGCTCGCGTCGGAAACGTGCAAAATCAAGGATGCCTTCTGCACTTCCTCCAAAGTCGCGCGGAATGCCGAAACCAGCGTGTGCGGAAGGTTGCGGATGAATCCGACCGTGTCGGACAAAAGCACCCTTCTCTTGGAAGGTAGATCAACGGCGCGGATGGTCGGGTCCAAAGTCGCGAACATCTTCGACGATGACAGCACACCGGCCCGAGTGAGCGCATTGAACAGCGTTGATTTGCCGGCATTGGTATACCCGACCAGCGCGACAGTCGCGATTGGGACCGATTCCCTTCTCTGCCGCTGCTGCGTGCGGATGCGGCGAACATTTTCGAGTTGCTGCTCGAGATGCCGCACGCGCCGCGCGATCTTTCGCCGATCCGTTTCGAGCTGTGTTTCACCGGGACCACGCGTTCCGATGCCGCCTCCCAGTTGCGACATCTCGACGCCTCGTCCGGCGAGCCTTGGCATCATGTAATGCAGTTGTGCCACTTCGACTTGAAGCTGGCCTTCGCGCGTTCGAGCGTGGCGGGCAAAGATATCGAGAATTAGTTGCGTTCGGTCGATCACCCGTCGCTGAATGACCCGTTCAATATTGCGTTGCTGCGACGGACTCAGGTCGTGATCGAAAAGAAGGACGTCGGCGTCGACAGATGCAGCCGCCCCGGCGATCTCCTCAAGCTTGCCCCCACCGACGAGGGTTGCCGGATCGGGTCGGTCGCGTCTCTGCAGAATTTCGCCGACAACTTTCGCGCCCGCGCTCTCCGCCAATGTGCGCAATTCGCTGAGCGACTCCTCGGCGTCGAATTCCGGAATGCTCGGACGCGCATCTGACTTCGGCGAATTGCCAGAGGAAGCGGCGGCATCACGTGCCGCATTTACCTGTGCGGTGACTGCGGCTTTTGCTCCACTACGACTCCGTGTTCGCGCATCAAGCCCGACCAGAAAGGCACGTTCCACTTGCTCTCGCAGGCTTGAAAGATCGTGCATTCTTTGCCCACTGGCAGACAGACTCGTAGCTTCGCGCGTCGTATCGCGGGATTTCTTGCGAGAAGTTCGCAATCCGAGAACGCCTATCCTTCAGTGCCCGAGGCACTCACCGCGGGAGTGACCGGGGCGACTGCTGCAGCCGTCTTTTCAGGATGCGCCGCGTGGGCCACGTGAGTCGACGCGACCCGTCCCATGACGACCGTCGAGATGGCATGTTTGAAGATGAGTTGCTCCTGGCCGTTGGCTTCAAGGACCACGGAGTACTTGTCGAATGAGCGGATGCGGCCCGTTAGCTTCACCCCACTCAGCAGGTAAATCGTGATACTGGCTCTCTCTTTACGGGCGGTGTTAAGGAAGGAATCTTGAATGTTCTGCGCCGGCTTATTGTTTTCCATAGCCGATCTCCTTGTGTATGTCAGACTCCAACTGCCAGCCCACGCAAGCGTGGACAGGCCAAGGCTACAGCATGTTCCCGAACTGTTCCGAGAACACGGGGGGACATCCCGTCGAGTCGCTCTCAGCAGTTTCGCGGGGAACAATTCGGCGGACAGTTGTCAGTACAATACGGCGATCCGCTCGGCTTTTCAACGCCATTTTTGCTGTGTGATTTGACAGCGCGAAAGCCGCAAGCGCAGACTCTCCTCACACCGTCAACCGCCAGTGGTCGCCGAAACATTGCATTACCCACGTGTCTCGGCTGCGGGATCGGTCCACACCAATTCGCCGGAGGAAATTCATGCAGCACTTTGTGACAGAAGCGGCATCGCTGGTGTTACCTACGATCACAGGAGACGAAGCAAGTCGGTTGATTCTGCGTTGGTTCCACTTCATCGCAGGGATTCTCTGGGTCGGCCTGCTGTATTTCTTCAACCTCGTAAATGTTTCATTCATGAAGCAGGTGGATGCGGCTGCAAAGCCGAAGATATTTCAAAATTTGACTTTGCCGGCTCTGAACTGGTTTCGGTGGAGTTCGCTCGTTACCGTGCTCGTAGGTCTTGCGCTCTGGGGCCAGGCCTACATCGGGCCGGATGCGAAGCGTGACGGCGGAAGCGCGGGAGCCACGATCGGACTATTCCTGCTGGTGTGGATCGTCGCCTTCTGGCTCATTTATTTCCCGATCAAACTGATGAGACCGAATGGATATGTTCTGGGCGTAATCGTTGCGATCGTGGTTTACGCAGCGGGTTGGATCTTCGTGCACTACACGCCTGTCGGTGGGGATGATAATCACGTGCTCGGGATCGGAATAGGCGGTGGCATGGGCATTCTGATGATGTTCAACGTCTGGGGCATCATCTGGCCAAACAACAAGAAAATCATTCGCGGAACGCTGGCGGGCACGCCTCCGGAGAATGCAGCACTTTTAGCGCGACAAGCGTTCCTAGCGTCACGGACGAATTTCTTCTTGTCGGTGCCGCTGCTGTTCTACATGGCCGCAGCGGCACACTTCTCGAGCACGGTGATTTTCGGGAAATAACCGCGTTCAACACAAACCGTTTACTCAAAAACTCAAGGGAGCCGGAAATCCGGCTCCCATTGAGTTTTGCCCGATCCGTCCTTAGAAGGTGAACTTCACCCCGAGGCGGATGTTGCGGGACAGTTGGTAGTAGATCGGGGTGTGGTAGGAGCTGTTGAGCGCCGCCGAAACACCGCGACCCTTGAAGTTGTTCATTTGATCCTGCACGCTGTACGGCCGTTCGGCTGCAGCATAGAACGGGTCGCCGTCGCCGATGTAGCACGTTCCGTGGAAAGACGAAATCGGCTGCGTGGTGCAGGGTGTGCTGGTTGTGGGATTCAGCGTGATGTACTGGTTGCCCACGTTCAGCGATGTGATATCCGCGTTGAAGGCGGTGATCGCGCGCTGGTTCAGCAGGTTGGTGAAGTTGGCCACGAAGCTGAGCTCCTTCGATTCTGAAATCTTGTACTTCTGCTGGAAGGAGAAATCGGTTTGTGTGTACCACGGCGTACGCTGAGTCCGAGGGGCACCGATGGTAACGAAGCCGGTGCTCTGATCCTGCGTTACGTCAACGTACTTGCCGCGATCCCAAGCCTGTACTGGCCAACCGCCGCCACCAGCGCCTACGTCAAGATAACTGGTGATAGGCGAACCTTGGTAGAGGTACTGGAAAATGCCGAAGTCGGATGCGAACTTCTTCAGCCAACCCAGCTCATAGTATGCATAGCCCTTGATTGTGTTCGGGCGATCGGTAGGCAGCAGGCCACTCGAAGAACCGCCGAACGAGTTCCACTGGAAGTAGGGCTCGTCAAAGGCACGGCTGTTGTTAGGTGAGCTGCGTCCGCCGAGCTGGCCGTCGGAGATGTCCGAACTGGTCAGACCGGTGTAGTTGCCACGAAGGTGGCTGTAGGTATACGAGGCCATCCCGGACCAGTGATGTGATTGCATCTTGGTCACACGGAATTCCACACCGTCATAGCTACGAGCGGCAGGAACCATGTGTTGTTCGGGACATCCAGCTGCGGAACACGCCGGCGGCGCGGCACCGTAGAGATAGTTGTAGAAGCTGTCGTAAGTCCTCTCAATACCTTTTCCGGGATTGCCGATCACGAAGGTTTCGTTGCCCGCGTTAATGATCGAGGAATCCTCGATTGCATTATCCAACCGGCGCCGATCCCAACGAACTTCCAGGCCTACGCTCTTGGTAACGGCGTAGTCCATTCCAAAGGTGCTCTCGTGCTGGCTGAACGGCTTGAGGCCCGGAGTGACTGCAGTCGAAGTAAGTGTGCAGTTCGAGCAGGTCGTCGGGAACGTACGGTTGTTGATGTTCTCGATGAACGTCATGCCCGCAGGAGTGTTACCTCCGGCCCAGACCGCACCGGTAGAGGTGTCGGTCGGGGAAGATCCGACGCAATAGCGTCCCGCAGCATTTAGAGCGGGGACGATCGTGCTCAGGTCCGACGTGTCGAGTGTGTATTCGCAATTGTTCCAGTACTGGCCACCGAACGAACTGATGGCTACGTTGAGCTTCATGATGTCGTAAAACTTACCGTAGCTTCCAAAGACCTTCATCCTGCCGTCTTTAAACACATCCCACGCTGCGCCGATTCTGGGAGAAACTTTGTCGGTCCAGCTGAAATCGATCGGGTTGCTCTTGAGCCCAGCCTGAGAACTCGCAGGCAGGTATTCCTTATCAAACCGGACGCCGGCGTTGATCGTTATGCCGTGTCCGATCGTCCAGGAATCCTGAGCAAACAGGCCATGGTTGAAGCTGGTCACGTCGCCGCCCGTTCCGAAGTCGAACACATTGGCAGTTCCGTAGAGACCAGCGCAGCTTCCATCCGAGAACTGATAGGTGGCAGTTGCGCAATTGGCAACACCGCCAGAGCTCAGAGGGGCGTAAGAGCCGTTACCTCCTGCTCCGACGAATAGCTGCACGTAAGGCTCGTTGTAGCTCTGCAGAATTTGGTTCTGAAGACGGTTGAGTTGATACCCGAACTTGAAGTTGTGAGTACCACCCCATCCACTCTTGAACCAAGCCACGTCTGCGTCAAACTGATTGGCCTTGTTGGCGTTTCTGCGAGTGAATGTTCCACTGAACGGGTCATTGAAGAAGCCGTTCACCTGTTGCAAGGACGTAGGTAGGGCATTCCCGGCATTATCCGTTGCGCCGTCTGCCGCTAGACCGTCGCTCTGCCAAATGAACAGAGTTGAGTTCGTGGGGTAGCCGCGGTCGCCATAGTTCTCGAAGTAGTAGCCGTATCGAACCGTAGCGACCAATCGAGGCGTGATCGAATAATCCGCACCAAAGTTAAGCGTAACGTTCGGTGCAACATAACCGACGCTGTGTGGATAGGACGAGGGATCGATGGTCGAAGCGACGTTGAACAGGCCGTTTGCTGAATCCGAAGCCGGCAAGTTGACGCCGTTTTCACGCTGATACTGATACAACCACGATCCGAACAGCCGGATTTTCTGGGTAACAGCTGCATCGACGCGAGCCGTTGTGTAATACGTCTGCTGGTTGCGGCTGAAAGGCACCACGCCAAGGCCGGGGAAAGCGCTGCCCGCAACGTTGTAGTTGATGAAACGTTCCTGGTTGTTCCACTCAGGGTTGAACGCAACGAAACCGAAAATTCGGTTTTTGAGGATGGGACCGCCAAAGGTGAAACCGGGGAAAATATCGCTGGTGTGCGGCTTTACCGGTTGATACTGTTGCGAGGCCGCATCGATATATCCGTTCGTAGCGATGTCGCCCGGATTAGCTAACGTCGAGTTGGGATCATACCGAGAATACGCGGTAGGAGATCCATCCATTCCATCGTTTTCGAACTGCATGAAGACCGAACCGTGGTAGTCGTTCGACCCTTTCTTCATCACGACGTTGACAACGCCACCCAAGGCGCCGCCGTGCTCGGCTTCAATGCCCGAGCTCTTGATCTGGACTTCCTGAATGAAGTCAAAAGGGACGTTCGTGTGCGAGTAGCCACCGATCAGGTTCGCGGTCTCCTGCCCTTCGACCAAGTAGGAGTTCTCCGCATCAGATGCGCCGCCCACCGAATATCCGAAGGCGCCGCCGTTCGTCGTGCTGCCGGGAGCGTTTCCACCGCTACCGTTAGTAGCGGTGCTGCCTTCGAGAGGTTCGTTGCGAGCCGAAGGCGCAAATTGAATGACCGACTGGAAGGAACGTCCGTGCGGGACGTCTTGCACGATGTCATTCGTAATGTTCGTCTGTGTGGTTTGGGTCGTTGTATCAATCAGGGGGGCGGCGCCGCTCACTTCAACCGTCTCAGAAGCGCTGCCAACCTCAACCGTCAGATCCACCGTTGGAAGGTGACCCACTTCAATAACGAGACCTTCTCGCTTCACACTCTTGAAATTCTTCGCGGTCACCGAAATCGTATAGGTGCCTGGCGGCAAGTTCGCGAAGCGGTAGTAACCGGCCGAGTCGGTATCGAGCGACTTCGAGCCAACCAGGTTTACGCCGGTGACTTCAACGCGCGCGCCAGTCACGACCGCACCGGTTGTATCTTTCACTGTACCTTGCAGGCCGCCCGTCGTTTCCTGGGCGAACATAACAGCAGCAGACAGGCACAATGCCGCCGCTGCTAACAACGCAATCAGCTGTAAGGACTTGCTAAATCGCATCCCTTCCTCCTTGAGAATTCTTGTTGCGGGCTTCGGCTCTCTGCGGCATGTGTCTTCGATTGATACTTCGCCGCGTCCGAAAAGAACTGCGAACGACCCCCTGGGTTTTATTTGTGAGCTGGATACCCGATCAACGCTCAAACGCCGCCCATCTTCGTGGGCTTCAATAAAAAATCGTTTTGCTGTTATGTCTTCTGGGGCTGAATCGCACCTAGACATACAGTGTGAACACTAAGGTAATGCAACTAGCAGTCCAAACAGTAGAGCACAACAAGCCTAGTGTTTTCAAACAGTTATTGTCTGGTTAACAGCCCGCGATACAGAAACTCGTATAAGCTTTTGGTTGATATTATGGATTTTGGTATGAACGGCGGTCGCGAACGCTTCAGTGGTGCTTCTTGGACGGTCTTACAGCGACCTCGCCCGGCGCCAACACACGCCTCACGATCGGCGTGTTGAGCTTGTATTTGTGTTCCGCTACATTTCCGGCGTCGTCCCGAGTCCTGAGGATGAAAACCGGAAGCGTTCCGTCCTTGTCGAAGTTCTCCTGAGTGACGGTCACAGGAAGAACGCCGTCAAATCCATGCTCGCGATAAGCAGTCTCATAGCGGTGCTTCCGCTGGTTCCAGGTGAAGACCCTGACCTGATCGTAGTCATATGTCGCACCGTCGTGAGGCTCGGTAAGCAGGCAAAGATACTGCGGGACCTTCTTGTCTCCGTCCTGGACATCATCGAGAACAAAAAACGCGACGAATCGCTGGCCTTCGGCGTATTGGGCGATATCGAGCGGAACGTCGACGTCAACCATGCGGGCCAGAACCCATCCCACCCGATTCTGATCATCCCGAACCAGCCACCAGTCTTCGAGGGCAGGACCGGATGCTTGCTTTCCAGCACTCTTCGACGAAATGGGCTTCGCTGCGGGCTGCGCGACGATCTGCTTCTCGGCTGTCGCCCGCTTCAGGAGCGCTACTTTCGCGCCTGAGGAGAGTTGGTACAAATGGTCCGTCTCACGCCCAGGAGTGATGTGGAGATTCGTGTCATTTCGCAGGATTCCGGGAGCCTGCGACGGGGCGTTCAGATTGTCTTGCGTGAGTTTCTGCAAACCATCAAAAGTCTTCTGATCGATCAGATATCGTTGTTCAACCCAACCCTCGATGCCGCTTGCGGTCCTCACACGTGCAAAGCGTTTTTCACGATCGACGATCTCGACACGTTCACCATTTTTCACGGTCCCTACACGATTGTAGACAGCAGCCACCTGATCCCTCAGGGAAGCTTGGGGTGCAGATACGTACGCAACCTCCAGTACTCGATGACGTCCGCGATTACAGGCTGGAAAACTCAGTAGAGCGGCCAGTAGTAAAGCCGCCCATGGAGTGCGGGCTGAACAAGAGTGCATCACTTTGCAGTGGATTTACCTTTAAATATAACGCGGAAAGCGTGCTGGACTGTGGCACGAAAGTTTACGTCTAATGCACCCGCTTGACCCGAGACATTGGTGTCGCGCGTCGGTTACCATAGATATAGCCGTTTGCCATCGTTTTGGTGGGAGCGACAGGTTGCTTCGGGACCATTTCCCGCGTCTAACCAAATGGGGGACCGCCTGCATTCAATTGGATAAATTGTCTATGAAAAAGAACTGGAATCGTTGTGCCTTGTTGTCGATCGCATGCCTGCTGCTGTCTGGTGCCGTCGTGAGCGCTGCGCAGGACACTGTCCAGTCCGTGTTCCGTCCGCCGAAGGGTTCGCAGATGGCAATCGTGGTCTTTGAAGATCTGGAGTGCCCGATGTGCCGACGTACGGCCCCACTGGTGGAACAGGCTTCGAAGACGTACAAGATTCCAGTGGTGCGGCATGACTTCCCGCTTCCGATGCACCCGTGGTCCTATCAGGCTGCTGTTTACGCGAGGTACTTCGACACGCATTCCAAAGAATTGGGGAACCAATTCCGGGATTACATTTTCGAGAACCAACTCGAAGTCAACGTGCAGAATCTTCGCTCGTACGCCGAGAAATTTGCCACTGCGCACAAAGTTGAGTTGCCCTTCATCATCGACCCCAACGGAAAACTGGCAGCCGAGGTAAATGCTGATCGTGATCTGGGCAAGGCGATCAAGTTGGATCACACTCCCACGGTTTACATCGTCAGCAGCAAGAATCCGAGCAGGCCGTACGTCGAAGTCAAAGACAACAATCAACTCTACTCAACCATTGATGCGATGATGAAAGAGTAGCGGGAATTGCAGATTTTCTATCTCAGATTGCAGATTCCTTCCCGGACCGATCTGCAGTGGCTTTCCATCTGAAAGCTCACATCCGAAATCTATAATCGGAACTACTCCCGCTTGCGTCGTAGGGTGCACCTAAGGGCAAGGAAATAACCGCTGCGCCTGCGGGCCCTGTGCGCAAGGGCATTAGGCTTCAGCTTTACGGTGTGACCGTTATCGTTGCCGCGTTACTGGTGATGCTGCCAATCGTAGCGGTCACCGTAACAACTCCACCTTGACCCGTTTGTAAGCCGGATATGATGGTGACAGTTCCCGCAGATACTGTCGCGAGGTTCGTGTTACTAGAGGTCCAAGTGGCAACGCTAGTCACGTCGTCAGACCCGTTACACGTCGCCGCAGTCGCAGTAATCGAAATAGATGGATCGTTGGTCGTTATCGTTCCACTCGTCGGTTTTAGAGTGATCGACTGAATACATCCAACTGTAACGGTCACGCTCTGTGTACCGGTGATCGACGGATTGTCATTGGATGCCGCCGTAACGGTGGCAGTCCCAGTCGCCACCGAGGTCACCAGCCCGTTCGAGTTGATCGTCGCGGTTGTCGTGGGATCAATGGTCCAACTGACCGATGGATTGCCTGTGCTACCGTCGTTAAAAGTGCCGACAGCGAACATCTGGACCGTATTGTTCGTGCTGCCGGTCTCGATGGTGGGTGACGCAGGACCGACGGCTAACGATGAGAGCGTGGGTTTTACAAAGAATCCCGTGCAGCTGGCCGCCAGGGCCAGAGTGGCCAGCACTGAAAACGCGCCAATCAAACGCAAATTCGTCTTTTTCAATGACATTCCGGTCTTGACACCCTTGGCCAGTGCGGCACCCAAATGAGATTAGGTACAAAAATTGTAGCAGAGGACGCAGGCCCCAAATGCACAGCGGTACTGAAATTGGGCGCCGTATCCTCTTCGATAATCGGGTTGCTAAACTCGTCCTCTGCCATTCAGAACGCCGCTTTTGGAAGCACTTGCAAAAGAAATGGAGCCGTGGCTGTAGGCTCGAATTCGGCTCAGATGATCACTCTATCGTCCTCGGTGCTCCTCCTTCGGAGGAGGACTTTGCCGATGCTGCTGCGGCTGCGGGTTCGATCGAGGAGCGCTCTGTTGCGGCGCTTGATGCGACGGTGCAGGTCTTGACTCGTTGTTCGGAGAGTAGTGTTCTGGCGGGCGGCTCTCGCTGGGCCGACTTTCGTTCGGGCGGGTCTCGTTTGGTCGATCCACATTCGATCGATTGTTTCCTGACGGCGGCGTAAATGACCGGAAGCCTTCATTCGAGCTCGGCCGACTGGTGTTGCCTCCGCTGGAATTAGTGCGGCCAGCGTTGTTAGCTGCCGGCGCATTGCTTTTCCCCGGCGGAGTAAAAGAGCGGAAACCTTCGTTCGATCGATTAGGGGAAGCCGATGAAGGCCGATTTGCGGTGGCTGGCGCGTTCACCCTGGCCTCACGCGGAGACATCGCGGGTGCATGATACCGAGCTCCCGCGGTGCGCGCTGCAACCACCGAGCGGCCGCTGAAGTCCGCAGGACGCGCTGTGGCCGCTACTGCGGGACGTCCCTGATTCACCGATGCCCAATTCTGCCGATTCTGACTGGCGAGCTGCGCATGTTGATTCTGCACGGCCAAGGGAGCCGTGTGCGATTCGCGCGCGTATGTCTGTTCCTGTGCTGACGGCCGCGCAACGACGCCGCCGGTCCCGCCGTTATAACTAACATTGTTCACGGTCGTGTGGTTCACCACCACAGTTCGGTTGTAGACGTTGGTCACATTCGTGACGCTGACGTTGGTTACGCTGCGGTTGTAGTAAAACGCTCCCCTGCGCCACTCGCCGCCTGCAAACCCCACACCGGTGTAGCCGTAGCCGTAGTTAATTCCGCCGTAGAAGCCAATGTGCGGCCCCCAATATCCGGGGTGCCAAGCGTAAAATCCGCCGCCCCAGCCCCAATATCCGGGAGTCCAATACATTCCAACGGGCGCCATCACCCACGTGCCCGGCACCCAGTAATAGCCTCCGTCGTCATTCCAACCCCAGTATCCGGGAGTCCAAATGTAGCCCGGCCCCGGGCAGATTGGCTGCGCATAAACCGGCAGCGCAGGAGGCCCGAAGCGCACCGAAACACCGATCGCTACCTGACCAAAGCACGCGGCAGAAAACGTCGCTAAAAATAATGTCAGAATCACCCACCGGACTAAAGATCCCTTCACATTGCTCAACATTCTCATAAGTTTCCTAAGCCGAACGGTATGAATCTAATGCACCGATATTGTGGACCAAGAAGCCTCCTTCGGCCCAATTGCGTTCCTTGGCTGTAAACACCGAGAGCGAGCGTATGTTGCTGTCGCAGCAAAACTTTTGCGAATGAACAGGATGCGAATGGCGCGAAACAGCCGAAGATGAAAAGCGGGATTTAGTTCACTTTCTTTGCTTTTGCGATGCGCTCGTCGATGGGCTTGCGTCCGGCGAATCCTTCGCGAGTTCCGTGCCAGTGGGTGATCCCTTTTTCGCCCAGTTTCCAGCACAGCAGGATGGTTTCTCCTTCGACCTCACACGGGAAATCAAGTAGTCCGATATCGAGATCCTTCACCTGCACGCCGATCGAATCGATCTCTGCGACGGCGTCTTTTGCGCGCTGCTCCGCCTTGGCGCGTTCTGCCTTGCGCCGGGCCAAAGGCACAACGTCGAGAAACATTCCGCCGTTGAGAAATATCCGGTGCTGTAGGGCTTGCTGCTCGGCCTCGGTCTCTTCGATCACCTTTTTTGCATGGATCGCGGTGCGCAAAAGTGATTCGAGAACGGGAAGCAATGCTTGTGCTTCATCGAGAGTAAATCTTCGATCAGACATGGGCCTCTTCTATTTTAACGTACTCCGCGCGACCGAAATAACCGCCGGCTGCGACCGAAGCGGCGGGATCGCAATCCGTCGGGTGAACTCACTTCGCGACTTTCTTTGGACGAACAACGATCTCGACCTGCGACGCCATCTCGTCGGCTTCCGCGCGTGCCTGCGAGGGAGCAGTCACCGGCTCATATACGGTATTGCTGAGGAACTCGTCGGGTGCGACGGCCAGGGCGTATGGACCATGCTTCGAAAAGCGTACCTCGAAATGTCCCGCACTGTTGGTGTACGCGATTTCTTTCCCGATATGAAGCGCCGCTCCTTCCACCGGAACGCCCTGCTCGTCCTTCACGGAGCCGTGCACAACATACTTTGAGATTGAGAATGAGTCCTGGGAAACGGCGTTCACCGCCAGGCCCCGCTGTCGATATAACCATGTGCTCATCCCAAACGAATAGCGAATGTGGCCGTCTGGAGCGACATTGGATGCGGCTGTCAGTTGCAGCGGTCCGGTCACTCGCACCATCACGTTCAACGCGAGTGCTTGCTCGAACGGATTCAGCGGACGAAACGGAAGATAAACGTTCTGATAGTCCGCTCGAAACTGAAAACGGTTGCTGGTGAAATCACCGCCGAATGCGAACGTAGTTTGGCCATCGGTGCGCGAAATGAGTTGCAACAAGCTGAAGCGCGACGAAAAATCTTCGCGTACTGTTCCTGAGAGGATTGTCACTGTGCCGGATCCGATGGTCTCAGGTGGCACAGATTTCGGCTTGCTCTCGAACCAGTTGGTATTTAGCTCGAATCGCCGCCCGAGCCTGCGGCCTACATAGATGTTCTTGCCTTCCGTTTGCCGGCCCGAAGCATTCGACGCGAAAAGCCCTGTGCCAAAATAAAAGCGTTTCACATGAAAATCGGCCGAGAACTGATTCACAGAGGCTTGCTGCATGGTACCGCCGAGCGTTACGGGTTCGAGGATGTTCTGATGCCCTGTCGTGATGGTGACGAACTGATTAGGCCTGTACAGCATCTGCACATTGCCTTTGTTGACTTCTGAACTGAGCGGACTAACGACTGTGACCCGTTGAAACTGGTCTCCGGCGAAAACGTAACTGGATTTGATCGCCACTTTTTGGGTTTCGACGTCCACACTCGATGCGAAGTATTTCTGGTTCGATCCAATACCGCTGCTGATAGCGCCTTTCAGCCACTTCTCCGGAGTCCACTCCACGCCCTGCAGAGAAGTCTGCGCATTCGAGGCAATATTGCGCGAGAAGAACTTCCATTCCCGCGACCACTTGTGTTCGTAGAAAAAGAGTCCCGCGGGCCGGTCACTCGTAGCGGCGCTGAAGAATCCCGTTCCGACCCAGGTTGAAGTCGTCCCGGCAAGAGCGTAGAAGCGGTTCGACTCATTTCCCCGCGTTACACCCAGTCCTCGGACTGAGAAGTAGTGGCTGGCATCGAACACATCTGTGGGCAACATGAATGGAATCGCCTCATCGCCGCCCATGATGGTGTAACCGTGATACTGGTACCGGGTGCTCGCGCCGTATCGCAACTGCCCGTTGTAAAAGCCGAGGCCAACACTACCGTCATATTGGGGAGCCTTGAACTCAACCGAGCCGCCCTCTGCGTCCAGCAGGGTTGATTGTCCGCCTTGTATGCGGAAGACTTGCGCGGGCGCTCGCGTGACCATGCTAAGGATGATCAAGGTAGCCACGCATTGGAGTCTGCACCTCATGCGAGCTATGGAGATTTATCTTTTTGCTGAGCCGCGGCGACGGTTGCGGCATTGGGCACTGCAGCTTCAGCAGAACTGGGTGACTCTGGTGCCCGAACGCGCTGCAGCTTCTGTTCGATCCTGAATTTCTGGAACTGGAACGTCACTTCAACGGGAACGTTCTCGCCTTCGGCCTTTTCGGCCAGCGGGATCTCGAGGATCCGCTTGCTGTGCGGGAAAACCGGGAAGCCCTGCGCGTCCTGCTTCTTCTTGCCGTAAACAAGCTGCGTCTCGAAAACGCGGCCAAAGTTGTCGCCCTGATTTTCGACTTCCACAACGACCTTGTTCTCTTCCGGATGCAGTTCCGCACGGCTGACGATCACATCGGCGCGCTCGACCGTCCCCTTCGGCAGCAGGTACACCGTGTGCGGCAGTTCCAGCCGCACGTTCATGCCCTGAGCTGTACGAAATGGAAATCCCGAGAAAGCCGCATAGATCACAAACCAGGATGGACTCTTCGGCGAATTCGCCTCGTAGAAGACGTAGTAAGTCTGCTGCGGCTGAATGCGGAAACTTGTCGTCGAAAGCTTCAGATGGATATCGGGATCGAGCGGTCGATAGCTGATCTCTCCCGTCTCCGAAACTGTGAAGCTCTTCGCCTCGAGCACCACGTTGAGGGGCGTTAGCCCGTCATTGACGTATTCGACGCGGCCCTTCGCCGGATTTCCCAGTTCGTTAATCAGCGGCCGGACAGTCTGCGCCCAGCAGCTTGCCGCCAAAATAAAAATGCACAGAGCGGGCCGCCCAAGCTCTTTTGCAATGAACGTTTTTTTCATCCTTCACTCGCGTGTGTCTTAAATGGCTTGCGCCTGGATGGTCAGCGTTCCCGTGTAGGTCCCGGCAGGTAGGTTCGGCAAGGTCGACAGATTGATGTTGAAGTTCATCTGGTCCGTGCGCGAGCCGGATCGGTTGTTCCCCAGAATCTTGACGTTCGAAACCTGCAGACCCGCATTGGCGCCGCCAAACGGAACCGTGTTGGTCAGAGCCGTAAGCGGTCCCGCGTTATCCGAGATCTGAAAATCCGCCGACGGAATATTGTTCCCGGCTCCATCCGTCAGCGCCGCCGTCGAACTGGAGAAGTACGCGTACAGACTTAAACTTCCCACGCTCGGCTTCAACAACCAGGTAGTCGTCGCAGTCACTCCAGTACTTCCCGGATTGCTCGCACTCCCCTGCGCCAAATTGAAGTTCACCGCGCTGCTCGATAGAGAAATACTGATGGAGTCCGTCAGAACAGCCTGCAGGGTAATGGTGCTGGCGCCTGAGTTGCGCACCTGCGCATGCGAAGTTGCGGCGAGCCCCGCCATCAGCAGCGCGAACACCGCTATCCGCCCGAGTTTTCCCTGCCAAGTCATATTTGTGTTTTCAGTCCCGCTGGTAATTCAATAGAGCGACGTGAAGGGCGGGAGCTGTGCTCCTCGCCCATACACGCTTGCACCTTACTGAGCCGAAATTACGGTGTCGCCTGCGCCTGAATGTTCAGCGTTCCGGTATAAGTCGCGGCCGGAAGCTGCGGCAGGGTGCCACCCGTCAGGTTGATGTTGAACGCCATGACGTCAGTGCGGCTCGAATTCTTGTTCGCACCAGTGATCGCAACGTTCGCCAGTTGAAGACCGCCGTTCGCACCGCCGAACGCAACCGTATTGGTAAGCGCTGTCGATGCACCCGCGTTATCAGCGATAAAGAATGCAGAGGAAGGAATGTTGTTGCCCGCGCCATCGGTCAAGGCAGAAGCCGCATTCGCGAAATAGGCGTATACCCCAACAGCGGTACGCCCCGGCTTGAGCACCCAAGCCGTCGTCGCCGTGATGTTGGTGCTGCCAGCGTTGGCTGCGCTACCGGCTGCCAGCGTGAAGTTCACCGCGTTCGACGACAAGCTCAGCGTCAGCGATTCTGCCAGTGTCGCGTTAAGGGCGATGGTCTGCGCGCCCGAGTTAATGGCTTGCGCTGTGGCCATCGTTGTGGCGAGGGCCATGCCCAGCGCGATTATTGCTATCCGAAATAGTCTTCCAGTTTTCATTTTGCCCCTTTGAAGGATCTCTTGTTCCCTTGAATCCGTTCGCCGTCCCAGGGGGTCACCGCAACCCGCATCCGGAAGGTCATGAACTGTTGCGATTATTAGGGGTATCTAACTTGGTGCAAACTTACTGAGGTAATGTTGAAAGGCTAAAAGCACTTCCTTTCGCCCTTCAAGGCGAAGATCCCAGTGCGCTCAGCCGTGCGAGCGAGTGCCTGCATCTCGATTAACTTGAACCACATCGCATCGTTGTGTGATTCGCAGGCGCTCTACAACCCGTTACGCCAGTGACGGGCACGTAATAGGACCGAGGTTACGAGAACATTGCACTGCCCATGGTGCAACCGATTAGTAGGCATTAATGGTTTCTAATGCGGGCGCGCGTGCGAAGGATCCGGCGAAGTCGCACTGTTCAAGTCGATGTGAAGTCCCTGTGAAGGAGTCGTTCCGGGCGGGTAGCAATTTCCGTCGTGGCTATAATTCGTGCAATGGCCGGCGACACCTTTGCGTTGCGGCGACTGCGCGAACTGCCACACCTCCGCGAAGTCAACCGCGCTCTGAGTAGGACTAGGTGGGTTCTTAGGAAAGGCGCAGCCAGGAGATGGCGGGCATGCGTCATTGATTGCCCAGTAGGTGATGCCCCGTGATCCGGCAGTCTTTTTGATATCTATAGCCGTAACAGCCTTGTTTTCGTCCGGCGAGGGCTGGCCCGAACAGTAAACGCCAGCACGAAATCCTGCCTCGCCGACGCCATCCACCCAGGCGTAGATGTACGCCTTCTGCTCCGGCAGCATGAGTCCACCTTGTTCCTGATCGAGGAAGATGATCGCCCCGTTTGGGAAACCTTCGTGCTGCGCAGATGTTGCCGCCCTTCTCGCGTCAGAAGCGCCAAGCCGCTTGGCGTTCGTCTCCGACTTCAGCTCGGCATAGAGCCGCCCATTGAAGAGGACTAAGAATCCGAATCCCGCCGATTCAACGGCTGCGCGATGTCCAAACCATGAATTCGACTTTTCTCCCGGAGGATTGTTGAGCCAGTAGCCCGTGTAGGAGAAAGTCTGCCGAAGCGTTTTCAGGTTCGCGTCACCGGGGTAGACGTTTCGGTCGAAACCGAAGTAGGTCTGAGCTTGCGATTGTACGACTCCTATCAGTAGAGCGACGCAGAACGTCAGACTGAGGAATCTTGAAGCGCGCATGAGTTGATTCTATTTGAGTTGCGGACCGGAAGTGACGGACACCCGCCAAAAGGCCGACCTTTATCCCCCGATGTGAACCATGGTCCTTGATGCCGGCACGAAATCCGGCTCGCCGATGTGGTGCCGCTCTTCCTTCTTGGCGACGACTCCTCGAATGAACTCTGACACCTCTTCATCACTGGCGCCACGGCGCATCTGGGCATGTAGATCGTGATCCCAGACGGAGAACAGGCAGGTGCGAATCTTGCCATCACTGGTGATGCGGATGCGGCTGCAATGTCCGCAGAATGGATGCGACACGGGAGCGATGATGCCGATCTCTCCGATACCGTCTTCGAAACGATAACGCCGCGCCGTCTCCGAGCGGCCATGTGGAATCTCGACCAGTGGGCGGTACTCTGCCATGCGCGCTAGAATTTCCTCGAGTGGAACCACCGTCGATGGCGACCAAACTCGATCTTCTTCGAGCGGCATGAACTCAATGAAGCGCAGCGTGACACCCTCTTCGCGCGCGAACATTCCGAACGGGATGATCTGATCTTCGTTGAATCCGCGCATCAGAACGCAATTGACTTTGAGCGGCCACAAGCCTGCGCGCCGCGCGGCCCGAATTCCCGCTAGCACCTGATCGTATCCGCCGGGCACGCGTGTAATGCGTGTAAACCGATCGGGGTCGACTGCATCCATCGAAACCGTGACGCGCGTCAGACCGGCATCCTTGAGCGGCTTCGCAACCTCCGCCAGCAGGTGCCCATTCGTCGTAAGCGCAATGTCGAGAGGGTCTGCAGAGTGGAGCTTGGCCAATTCACGCACGAAATCGACGACTCCCTTGCGCAGCAGAGGCTCACCACCGGTCAGGCGGACCTTTGTGATCCCCATGCCAACGAGGATCTTCGCCATTCGCAAATAATCTTCAAACGGCAAGTCGCCATAGAGCGCGCCTTCGTTGCCGGTGCGGCAGTAAATACACTTGTAGTTGCAGCGATCGGTGATTGAGATGCGCAGGTCCGTAATCGCGCGGCCGAATTTGTCGTGAAGAACAGCCATTACCTTTTGAGCAAGAAACGCGCAGGTGGAGATATCCGGCAGGCCGTTTCCTTTCCAATGCGCTCTCTGGAGCGCGGGAGGCGCTGGCGTTTCCACCAACACCCTCAGGAAGTGCCTAGCAGGCGCCCACGCCCGCGAAACCTTCCCTCGCCGCCAAAACCTCAGGTATACCCACAGGCCAAGGCGATCGGAAACTCTTCTTCGATTATAGTCTTGTCCTCGACAATCAGAGAGCGCTTGGTTCGCATCAACTTGTCATCCGGGAGCGGCGAAGCCGCGAGGAGCCTGCTTTTTTCCTTGGCAGCATGGATATTGCCTGCAGACATCAGATTCCTCCCTTCGGTCGGAATGACAACCCTTAGGACGGACCCTGCTTCAGTGCCTTCTCAATTCCCGCCTCTGCGAGCGGTGCTGCGATCTTGTATCCCGCCGCATTCGGATGCAGACCGTCGTCGGCCAAATCCTTCTTCATCATGCCTTTGTCGTCGACCATCGCTGAGAAGTAGTCGACATAAACAACGTTGTTCTTGGCGCAGTAATCCTTGATCCACTCGTTAAGGGCGAGAATCCTCGATTGCGGACGCTGTGCGAAGAAATCCTTCGCTTTTTCGGTGTAGTTGTGCACGGGCATGATGGAACAGAGCACAACCCGGATCCCATGCGCCCGCGCGAGTTCGATCATCGACGACAGATTGCCCTCGATCACTTCATTGCGCATCGGCCCGGTATTCCCAGCGATGTCATTCGTTCCCGCGAGAATTATCACGACCTTCGGCTGAAGATCGATTACGTCCTGGCGAAAGCGTACCAGCATCTGCGGCGTGGTCTGACCACCGATACCGCGATTGACATAGGGCTTGCCCGGAAAGTAATCCTCCAACTTCCAGATATCGGTGATCGAGTCCCCATAGAAGACGACGCGGTTTTCGCTGGCAGACGGCGGGCCGAGGGCGGCATCGGCATCGCGGTACCGCGCCAACTGCCCAAAAT